>Ga0302267_10002757_pt1 | contig 20896 bp, 17 predicted proteins | sample III_Bog_E1_3_FD_194555 | JGI IMG/M metagenome (GOLD analysis project Ga0302267, IMG submission 194555) | Peat permafrost microbial communities from Stordalen Mire near Abisko, Sweden - III_Bog_E1_3 | ecosystem: Environmental > Terrestrial > Soil > Wetlands > Peat | place: Sweden: Abisko... | reverse complement strand
GGTCGAGAGGAGGCCGACCACCGCGAGCCCGACCGCGGCCGCCAGCGGGTTGCCGCCGAAGGTGGAGCCGTGCTCACCCGGGCGGAGGACGCCCAGGATGTCCGCATCCCCGACGACCGCGCTCACCGGAACGATTCCTCCGCCGAGGGCCTTGCCCAGCAGGTACAGGTCGGGCACGACGCCCGCGTTTTCACACTGGAAGGTTGCTCCGGTGCGTCCGAGACCCGACTGGATCTCATCCGCGATGAACAGCACATTGTGCCGCGCGGTGACCTCGCGAACAGCAGGCAGGTAGTCGGCCGGCGGAACGAGGATGCCCGCCTCGCCCTGGATGGGTTCGATCAGCACCGCGACAGTGTTCTCGTCGATTGCTGCCTCCAGCGCCGCCGCATCCCCGTAGGGCACGCTGACGAAGCCGGGCGTGAATGGGCCGAAGTCGTTCCGCGCATCCGGATCACCCGAGAAACTGATGATGGTCGTGGTGCGGCCGTGGAAGTTGCCGTCGGCGACGATGATCTTCGCCTGGCCGGGGGCGACGCCCTTGACCCGGTAGCCCCAGGCGCGGGCGACCTTGATGGCAGACTCGACGGCTTCAGCCCCGGTGTTCATCGGTAACACCATGTCTTTGCCGGCGAGCGCGGCGAGCGCGGTGACGAACGGCCCGAGCTGGTCGTTATGGAAGGCGCGGCTGGTGAGCGTGATGCGGTCGAGCTGCGCCTTTGCGGCTTCGATGAGTACCGGATGCCCGTGGCCGAAGTTGACCGCCGAATACGCCGCAAGACAGTCCAGGTACCGGCGGCCGGCGATATCGGTCACCCAGGCGCCTTCGCCGTGGCTGACCACGACCTGGAGGGGGTGGTAGTTGTGGGCGGCGTGCTCCTCCTCGAGGGCTATGGCCGCGTCGATGCTGTGCGCGTTCGTTGTGACCGTCATCGGCGCAACTCCAGGGTGCAGCACTTCACACCGCCGCCGCCAAGCAGCAGCTCAGACAGGTCGACGCCGATGGGGTTGTACCCGCGCTCGCGCAACTGGCGCTCGAAGTCCTTCGCGCGGGAGGCGATGACGACGTTGTATCCGTCACTGTAGGAGTTGAGACCGAGCACCGCGGCGTCCTCCTCGGTCACGATGATCGCATCGGGGTAGCGCCCGCGCAGGATGGCGAGGCTGGGCTCATCGAACGCGCTCGGCAGGTATGCGATGTTGGCCTCCGCTCCGCCCTCCGGATCCAGTACGGCGATCGCCGTATCGAGGTGGTAGAAGCTGGGGTTGACCAGGTTCAGCGAGATGACCGGCCGGCCGAAGATCGCGCCGAGCTCCTGGTGGCTGTTCGAGGCGCTGCGGAACCCCTGGCCGGCGAGCAGCACGTCGCCGACGAGCAGGAAGTCGCCCTCGCCCTCATTCACGCTTTCGGGAACGCGCACGTCAAAGCCATTGGCCCGGAACCACTCCATGTAGGCGGGACCTTCCGGCTGCCGCTCGGGGTAGGTGAAGCTCGCACCGTAGGCGATGTTGTCGAGCACGAGCCCGGGGATCGCGTCGACCAGCTGCACGTCGAAGCCGAGGTCGAGGTAGGTGCGGTAGAGCACCTCCCATTGCGTGACGGCGAGACTCGTGTCTGTCGGGTCTTCGGGGTGCATCCACGGGTTGATCCGGTACGACACCGTGAAGTAGTCGGGGCGGCACATCAGGATGGTGCGCTTCGATGCGCTGCGCAGTGGCGCGACTGGAACAGTTTCGGTCATCGTCATGACCCCAGCTTTTCACGCACTATCGTCAATTTGGCAGCTTCACACGCACGTAATCGCTGTCTTTTGCTAGCTCGGCACAGTTTTTCGCCATAGAGTGTTCGAATGGACAGCCTCGACTACGGCATCATCGATCTCCTCCGCCAAAATGCCCGCGCCGGATACGGCGACATCGGGGAGGTCATCGGCTTGTCCGCCTCCGCGGTCAAGCGCCGTGTCGACCGACTGGTTGCTGATGGAGTGATCCGCGGGTTCACCATCCAGGTCGACCCGGCCGTCGACGGGATGGCCACCGAAGCGTATGTCGAATTGTTCTGCCGGGGCACCGTCGCTCCCGAAGAGCTGAAGCGCATCCTCTCCGGAGTTCCGGAAGTCGTGGATGCCGGGACGGTCACCGGTTCTGCGGATGCGATCGTGCACATGCGCTCGCGCGACATCCCATCGCTCGAGATCGCGCTCGAGAAGGTGCGGATCGCTCCGAACGTCGACCACACCCGCAGCGCGATCGTGCTGTCCCGCTTGATTCACCGCACGCACGACTGATCGCCCGGTTTGTATTGACACATTGCGGTGTGATTGCTAGAACGGTGGCATGGAGCCACCCCTGACGATCTCGCCGCTCGCGTGATCTCGATCGATTCGCGCTCGGCGACCCCGCCGTATGAGCAGCTGCGGGTGCAGTTCATGGCGGAGGTCACGTCGGGCGCCCTCGCCGCGGGCACCCGCATCCCGACTGTGCGCAAACTCGCTGAAGACCTCGGCCTCGCCCCGAACACGGTCGCGCGGGCTTATCGCGAGCTCGAGGCCGACGGGTTCATCGAGACTCGCGGGCGAAACGGCTCGTTCGTGAGCGCCCAGGGGGATGCCGCAGAGCGCCAGGCGCAGGAGGCCGCGCGGGCCTACGCCGATCGCATTCAGAAGCTGGGCATCCCTGCCGCACAGGCGCTCGGCTACGTCACCGCAGCCCTCAACCCCTAACCCCCGACCCTGCGCTCCTTTGTTCCCATTCGCCATCGATGAAGGGCACCGCGGTAACAACCCATCGCGCGGGATGGAAGATCGGCGCGGCCGGGGCAACCGTGGGCGAAGGGCGGGGCAGGGGATCAGAGGGGCAGGTCCAGCATCGCGCGATCCGGGTTGCCGAACCGGTGCGCGGTGATCGACACGGCCTGCTCGTGCAGGAACGGCAACAGCTCCACCCGGCCGGCAGTGGTGACCGGGCCGCCGTAGATCGCGATGTCGGGGTTGCCTTTGACGATCCCGGCAAGCACCGACGGGTCGCCGGCGGCGAGGCGGATGCGCGTGGTTTGCAACTCGCCGGCGATGAGGCGGGCGTGCCAGCGGGCATCCGATTCGACCACAGACGACTGCATCAGGGTGGGTGACGCAAACTCGCCGAAGAGGTCGATGAGCTGCTGCGGCAGCGGGATGTGGGTGCTCACGAACAGCGCCGATCCGGCGCGCGTGGCCGCAACGATGAGCCGCACCAGGTCTCCCATCGACCCGCCCTCTGCCAGGCGAATGGTCACCGGCACCGGACGGTAGCGGAAAACGTTGCGCTCGACTCCCAGCTGGCTGACATCACGGGCAACGCCGAACTCGGACTGCCACGCCTTCTCGTCGCGAATGGCCGCCAGGCGAACGCGGTCGAATTCGAGGAACTCGAGTCCCGCCTGCGCGCGCGTGATGACCCGGGCAACAGGATCGCTGATGCCCTCAAGCGCGAGGTCCTCGCCGGGACCGGATTCGAGAGGCTTCCAGGCCCCGAGCGTCATCAGATAGTTGGGCCCACCGGCTTTGGCCGAGGTTCCGACGGTCGACCGCTTCCACCCTCCGAACGGCTGGCGGCGCACGATCGCGCCGGTGATCCCCCGGTTGACGTACAGGTTGCCGGCGTCGACCAGGTCGATCCAGCGAGCCACCTCCCGCGCATCGAGCGAGTGGATGCCCGCGGTAAGTCCGAAGTCCGTCGCGTTCTGCAGCTCGATCGCCTCGTCGAGGGTCGCCGCCGTCATCACACCGAGTACGGGCCCGAAGTACTCGGTGCGGTGGAACGCGCTTCCCTCGGCAACACCCACACGAACGCCCGGCGACCAGAGACGGCCGGTTTCATCGAGCTGCCGCGGCGTGACCAGCCATTCTTCGCCGTCCGCGAGCGTGGTCAGCGCCTGGTAGAGCTTCCCTGACGCTGGCTCGATGATCGGGCCCATCTGGGTGGCGGGGTCCGACGGCAGCCCCACACGCAGCGACTTCACCGCATCCACGAGCTGGCGGCTGAAGCGGTCCGATGTCGCGACCGAACCGACGAGGATGACGAGCGAGGCTGCGGAGCATTTCTGTCCGGCATGCCCGAATGCGCTCTTGACGACGTCGGCGACGGCGAGGTCCAGGTCTGCGGACGGTGTCACGATGATCGCGTTCTTTCCGCTCGTCTCGGCCAGCAGCGGCAGGTCGGAGCGCCAGCTGCGGAACAGCTTCGCGGTTTCCCAGGCCCCGGTGAGGATGACGCGGTCAACGGCCGGGTGCGACACGAGCTGCCTGCCGAGCTCACCTTCTTCGATGTCGACGAGCGTGAGCAATGCCCGAGGAATCCCCGCCTCCCAGAGCGCTTCGGCGAGAACTGCCGCACATCGACGTGCCTGCGGGGCGGGCTTGAGCACGACACCGCTTCCCGCTGCAAGGGCCGACAGCACCGATCCGGCGGGAATCGCGACGGGGAAATTCCACGGCGGCGTCACGACGGTGAGCCGGCTGGGCACGAATTCGGCACCGGCGACACGGTCGAGGTCGAGCGAGCGCTCGGCGTAATAGTGGGCGAAGTCTGTCGCTTCACTCACCTCGACGTCGCCCTCGGAGAGCGTCTTGCCGGTCTCGCTCGCCATGACCTCGATGAGCCGGCCCCGGAACGCGGACAGCACGTCACCGGCGTCGTGCAGCATCCTGGCCCGGTCGGTTGCGGGCAGTCGGCCCCAGATTTCGCCGGCCTGTGCCGTCGAGACGATGAGCTCCTCGAGTCGCCCCGCATCGGTCACCGACGCGGCCTCGATCGTCGCCTCGCCGAGGTGTGAGCTCACGCTGCGCTCGAGGATGCGACGGCCCCACGACCGGTTGCCGGCGCGCGACGGGTCGGTGTCAGGCTCATTCTCGAATGCACTAAGAACGCCGGGCATCCGCTGGGGGCGCAGCCTGTCCTGTACCCGGTTGGATGCGGGAACAGCCCCGTCGAGACCGTCGAGTGAGGCAAGGAATCGCCCGGATTCCCGGCCGAAGATCTCGGGATTGCTCGCCAGCTCAAAGACGCCGCTCATGAAGTTGTCGCCGCTCGCGTTTTCTTCGAGCCGGCGCACCAGGTAGCTGATGGCCGAGTCGAACTCGGCCGGATGCACGACCGGCGTGTACAGCAGTAGGCCACCCACATCCTGTTTGACGACCTCGGCCTGGCCGGTCGCCATCCCCAGGAGCATCTCGAATTCGATTCTTGTGTCGACGTGACGCTCCTTTGCGAGCAACCACGCGTAGGCGATGTCGAACAGGTTGTGACCGGCGACACCGATTCGCACGGCGTCGGTGTGCTCGGGGGTGAGTGCCCAGCGCAGCACGCGCTTGTAGTTGGTGTCGGTCTCGACTTTGTGCGCGTACGTGGCGAGCGGCCATCCGTGCACGGTCGCATCCACCTGTTCCATGGCGAGGTTGGCGCCCTTCACGACACGCACTTTGATGCCGGCTCCGCCGCGCTGGCGGCGCTCGGTCGCCCACGCGGTCAGGCCCTGCAGGGCGCCGAGCGCATCCGGAAGGTAGGCCTGGAGCACGATGCCCGCCTCGAGCTTGCGCAGCTGCGGCTGGTCGAGCAGGCGCATGAACACGGCGGTGGTCAGGTCGAGGTCCCGGAACTCCTCCATGTCGAGGTTGATGAATTTCGGTTTTGCGGAGACGGCAGCGAGCTCGTACAGCGGGGTAAGCCGCTCCACGACTCGCGTTACGGTCTCATCGAACGCCCACATCGATAGCTGTGCGGCAACCGAGGAGACCTTGATCGAGACGTAGTCGACATCATCGCGTTCGAGCAGGGTGCGCGTTCCCTGGAGGCGGCGGTCGGACTCGGCGTCACCCAGTACGGCTTCACCCAGCAGGTTGATGTTGAGGCGGATGCGCTGCCGCCGCAGGCGATGAAGCGTCTTGTCGAGGCGCGCAGGAGTCGCATCGATCACCAGGTGAGCGACCATTCCCCTGAGCACGCGCCGCGCGATGGGCACAATCGGCCAGGGCAGGATGGGAGCGAACCCGCCACCGACCAGGATGGCGATGCGCAGGTACCAGGGCAGGAACCTGGGGATGGCGCGGCTCAGGGTCTCGAGATTTCTTCCCGCCACCCGGAGGTCTTCGGGCCGCACGACGCGGTCGACGAAGCCCAGGGTGAAGGCTAGGCCCAGCGGGTCACGCAGCACTCCGGCCAGGCGCTGCGCGCTCTTGTCTGGAGCGATAGTCGCCGACTCGGCGAGCCACCGACGTACTGTCGCAATCGCCTGGTCTGCCAGGCCCGCGGGTACCTCATCGATACCGGGTTCGACACTCGACATGCTCACGACACTATGCCTCTCTCGCTGCTGACGGCTGCGTGTCCAGCTTGGCTGACGCTCATCCATCATGAAAAGCGACGGTTTCTGGTCAATACTGTGAAGTAAACCCGACTCGTTGAGACAGGAGTGACAGTGCTCGAACTCAAGCGCCTTGCCCTGCTGCGCGAGCTCCACCTGCGCGGCACCATCGCGCAGGTCGCGAAGTCCCTGAACTACAGCCCGTCCTCCGTTTCCCAGCAGCTCTCGATCCTCGAGAACGAGGTCGGGATGCCGCTGCTCGTCAAGTCCGGACGGCGAGTGCGTCTCACCCCGGTTGCCGAACTCCTGGTGGAGCACACCAGCGGTCTACTCGAACGGGTCGAGCTGCTCGAGTCGGAACTCGCGACCTTCGGGCGAAAGGCGTCAGGCACAGTGCGCCTGGCCGTCTTCCAATCTGCCGCCCTGGGAATCATCCCGCAGGCCCTGACCCTGCTCGCTCTCGAGCATCAGACACTGCGCGTGGAGATCACCCAACGAGAACCAGAGAGCGCCCTGGCCGCGGTGTGGGCGCGAGAGTTCGACCTGGTGATCGCTGAGCAATATCCGGGGCACGCGGCACCCCGAAGCGAGGAACTCGATCGCGAGCCACTGTGCATGGACATGATCCGACTCGGCACCCCGAACGCGGACGTGCGCACCCTCCAGGATGCCCGGGACCTGGCCTGGGTCATGGAACCCCGAGGTACGGCCTCCCGGCACTGGGCCGAGCAGACGTGCCGTCTCGCCGGTTTCGAGCCGGACGTGCGGTTCGAAACCGCCGATCTGCAGGCCCACATCCGCCTGGTCGAGTCCGGGCATGCCGCCGCGCTTCTCCCCGACCTGGTCTGGGGTGCGCGCGAGCCGACCATCCGCGTCATCGACCTCGAGGGGCGCCCGCGGCGTGAGGTTTTCACGTCCGCGCGGAGGTCCGGCAGCACCAGCGCCGCGATTTCCGCCTGCCGCGAGGTCCTCGCCCGCGCCGTGGAACCCTTGTGGCTGGATCGCGGCTAGCGCATCTCCCCCGGCGCAGCACTCTCGCCCGGCGGCCACGCTCCCTACAATGAGTGCATGTCTGAGGTCCCGACCCTCACCACCGAGGAGTGGACGGTCTGGCGCGGGTTTCACACCATGCGCCGGCAACTCGACCTCGCACTCGAACGCGAACTTCATCACGACGCCCAGATCTCGGGGCCGGAATACGATGTGCTCATCGCGCTGTTCGAAGCGCCCGAAAAGCAGTTGCGCGCACGCGAACTCGGCGGACTGCTGGGCTGGGAGAAGTCCAGGCTGTCACACCAGGTGACGCGGATGGCCGTGCGCGGGCTCGTCGAACGTGTCGACTGTGAGACCGATGCCCGCGGCACCTGGATCGCACTGACCACGGCGGGCAGGCTGGCCACCCTCGACGCGGTTCGGGCCCACGCGCAGACCATCCGCCGGCTGTTCTTCAACGTTCTCACCGAGAGCGAACTCACCGTGCTCCAGGATGTCTCGAATCGGGTTCTCGTTGCCATCGACCCACCCGGCTGCGACCGTGTCGACGATGCGCCAGATGAATGCCTGAGCGAAGCCGGGTGAGCTACGACGTCGTGATCGTCGGGGGAGGTCACAACGGGCTGACCGCCGCGGCATACCTGGCCGCGGCCGGCAAGCGGGTGATCGTGCTCGAGCGGCTTGACGCTGTCGGCGGCGCGGCGGTTTCGGCCCAGTCGTTCGAGGGCGTGGAGGCGCAACTCTCGCGGTATTCCTACCTGGTGTCGTTGCTCCCGGCGCGGATCATCCGCGAACTCGGGCTCAGGATCGAGCTGCGTCGGCGCCGGTACTCGTCGTATACGCCGCGCCCGGGAACGACAGGCGGACTGCTTGTCGACGCGGGTGACCCCGCGGGAACGGCTGCGGCGCTGGGAGCGGATGCCGCCTCCTGGGCGTCGTTCTACGACGACACAGCGCGGCTGGCGCGAGCGCTGTTCCCCACGGTCACCGAACCTCTCCTGACCCGCTCCGAGGCTCGGCGTGCGGTCGGCGACGATCACCTGTGGGCCACGCTCATCGAGACCCCGGTCGGCTCGACGATCGAGAAGACCTTTTCGGACGAGCTTGTTCGGGGAGTTGCTCTCACCGATGCCCTGATCGGAACCTTTGTGCCGAACGTCGATCCGACCCTCGCCGGCAACCGCTGCTTCCTGTACCACGTGATCGGGAACGAGACCGGCAACTGGGATGTGCCGGTCGGCGGCATGGGCGCGGTCTCTGCGGCGCTTCTCGATGCCGCCCGTCGAGCCGGCGCCGAGATCGTGACGGGCGCGGAGGTGACCGCGGTCGATCCGGACGGCGCCGTGACGTATCGGCTCGGCGACACCGAACGCACGGTCGGTGCGGCGTTTGTGCTGGCCAATGTCGCGCCCGCGGTGCTCGACCTTCTGGTGGCCGCCGCGTCGGGTACCGGGATCGTCGGGCAACCGCGGCCGGAGGGTGCCCAGGTCAAGGTCAACCTGCTGCTCCGTCGGCTCCCGCGGCTGCGAGACGGCTCGGTCGAGCCTGCGGCAGCGTTCGGTGGCACCTTCCATATCAATGAACAGTGGTCCCAGCTGGATTCCGCGTACCGGGCCGCCGCCGCCGGCCAGATTCCCCGACCGTTGCCCTGCGAGATCTATTGCCACTCGCTCACCGATCCGAGCATCCTCTCGCCCGAACTGCGGGCGAGCGGAGCGCAAACCCTCACCGTTTTCGGCCTTCATACGCCCGATCGACTGGTCACGGAGGCGACCAACGACAGCGTGCGGGCGGAACTCCAGGACGCCGTCCTCGCGTCACTGGACGCCGTGCTGGCGGAGCCGATCGAGCCGTTGCTGCTCACCGACGGCCGCGGCGCGCCCACCATCGAGACCAAGACGACTCTGGACCTCGAACACGCCCTCGCGATGCCGGGCGGGAACATCTTCCACGGGCCGCTGGGCTGGCCATTTCTTGAGGACGACGCACCACAGGGCACCGCGGCGGAGCGCTGGGGTGTGTCCACCGCGCACCCTCGCATCCTGGTGTGTGGTTCGGGCGCGCAGCGCGGCGGAGCAGTGAGTGGTATCGGTGGGCACAACGCGGCGATGGCGGTGCTGGAACTCTCTGGCTGAGGGCGGTGCAACCCAATAGGTTGGGGACCATGGTCGATGTCTCCCTCCTTCGCTCTCGTGTCACCGGACCCGTTTTCGTCGACGGGGACGACGGCTATGCGGATGAGTCAACGAGCTGGCTCCTCAACTTCACCCACACTCCGGCTGTCGTAGTCGGCGCGGGTTCGGCCCAGGATATTGTCGAGGCCGTCAGGTTTGCGGCGGCCAATTCTCTCGCGGTGCGCGTGCAGGCGACAGGCCATGGCGCGCACTCGCCGATTACCGACGGCCTGCTCATCACCACGCGGCGCCTGGGTGACGTACGAGTCGACGTAGGTGCGCACACGGCGACCATCGGGGCTGGTGTGACCTGGGATGCCGTGATTGCGGCTGCCAGCACGCATGGTCTCGCGCCGATCACCGGTTCGGCGGGCACGGTCGGCGCCATCGGGTACCTGCTCGGCGGCGGGCTGGGTCCGCTGGTCAACAGCCACGGGTTCAGCAGCGACTGGGCGCGCGAATTCGAGGTGGTACTGGCGAGCGGTGACCTCGTGACGGCGAGCGCCGACGAGAATCCGGACCTGTTCTGGGCTCTTCGCGGCGGCAAAGGCGGGCTCGGCGTCGTCAGCGCGGCGACCATCGAACTGGTCGACCTGCCCACCCTCTACGGCGGTTCTCTCACCTTTGACGCCGACGACATCGAAGCGGCACTGCTCGCCTGGGCCCGTTACCTGCAGGGCGCCGACGAGCTTGTCACGACAAGCGCCGCGGTGATGAGGATGCCGGACCTTCCCTTCATCCCTGATCCGGTGCGCGGTCGCACCCTCCTCTCGGTGCGATTCGCGTACCCCGGCGACGCGGAGACGGGCGAGAGACTCGCTGCCCCGCTGCGCACGGCCGCCCCCGTCTACCTCGATGACCTCGGCGAGCTGCCTGCCTCTGCCATCGCACGCATCCACAACGATCCGACGGCGCCGACGGTCAGCTGGACGTCGGGAAGGATGCTCGAACGGATCGACCAGGACTTCGTCCGCACACTGCTCGAGTTCGCGGGTCCGGGCAGGCAGTTCCCGTTCGTCGGTGTTGAGATTCGCGCGCTTGGACCCGCGGCGGCGACGGATGTTCCAGGCGGGTCCGCGGTCGGCGGTCGTAGCGCGACGGGCGCCCTCAACCTGGTGGGGGTGCCGAACCAGGCTCTCTTCGCGACCGTGATCCCCGCCGCAGCAGGGGCCGTTCTCGATGCGCTGCAACCGTGGATCTCACCCGAGAACAACGTGAACTTCGCGAGCGGGTTCACCACCGTCGCCGAGTATCACGGGGCCTGGCCTCCCGCAATCTTCGACCGCCTGGAGGAAGTCAAGGCGAACTACGACCCGAACGGGCTCTTTGTTTATGGCGTCCACGAACCCGTTTCATAGACGCGGCCTGCACTAGGGCCAGTCGCTGGCGAAGCTGGCTTTGGCGGGCGGCAGCGCCGTGTCGGTGGCCCAGCGCGCAACCCAGTCCGGTATCGGCATTGTGGCGGGGTCAATTCCGGCGAGTTCCCCGAGTTCCGCGACCGAGACTGTTCCGCCGGTTGTCCGCAGGAATCGCGCCCGCATCAGGCCCTCAACATAGACCTCGTTGTCGCGAACGAAGCGCTGCTGGATGTACATCGCCTTCTCGTCGAAGCCGATGAGCTTGGTCTCGAGCTCATACTTCTGCCAGAGGCGCAGCGAGCGGCGGTAGGAGACGGTCACCGCCGCCGCGACCGGGTACCACCCGCGGGACTGGAGTGCCTGCCATTTGCCGCTGCGGATCATGAGGTCCATGCGCCCCAGGTCCATGAGCGACAGGTAGATGCCGTTGTTGACGTGGCGAAGGATGTCGAGATCGTTCGGCATCACGCGCATCGTGAGGCGCCCAACCTCGCGGAAGTCCAGGTGACTCTTTCGGCGGCTCTTGATCATCATCAGTAGCGTGCGCAGGAACATGTTCACTGGGCCACCGTAGTAAACCTCTCGGGGTACGCCGAATTAGCTGTAGATCATCGACATCCTGTGGGCGACGCGGGCGCGCACGAATGGTCAGATCGACTAGTGCGCGCGGTGGTCCTGGATGGTCATCCGGGGTCCGCGCATCGGTTTGCGCACGCCACTCGCCTCGATCAGGCGCATCACGCGCTGGCGGTGACCCGCGTACGGCTCGAGCAATTCGAGCATCCCGTCATCGTCGACCGGCTTGCCGAGGAGCGCGTATCCGACGAGCGCAGGAAGGTGATAGTCGCCGACGCTGGGCGAGTCCGGGTCGCCGTGTGAACGCTGGGTGGTCTCGGCTGCCGTCCACACTCCCACGCCGTGGATCGAACGCAGTTTTTGTGAGACCTCGACGCCCCCGCGGCCGAGCGCCAGGGTTCGTTCGAGGGACGCGGCCACCTCGGTGACACGCATCGCCGTTGCCGAGCGCTGCGGTCCGACACCCGCGCGGTGCCACTCCCAGGAGGGGATGCGACGCCACGCTGACGCGTCAGGGAACACCCGCATCCCGAGTGGGGCGGGGCCGGGCGGCTCGGTTCCGAATTTCGCGAGCAGGTAGCGCCAGGCCCGTCGTGCCTCAATTCCGGTGACCTTCTGCTCGAAGATTGCGGCCATCATCGCCTCGAACACGGCATTGGTGCGCAGGAGTCGCAGCCCGGGCACGCTGCGCCAGACCTCCCGGAGGTGTGGATGTGCGCCCAGGTCGAGCCCGCTCCAGTCATCGCCTTTGCCGCACAGCTCGGGCACACCGTCGATCGCGGTGGCGGCACCGGTGCCCCACGCGCTGGCGTGCACCTCGTCGCCGCGTTGCACCAGGTGAAGAGTCGCGGGCCCATCCGGGGTGTTGACGGTGCGCCACAGGGCTGGGCCTTCCCAGCGGTGGGTGGGATCCATCGCGCCGCGCATCAACGGCGACAGCGTCTGGCGCAGATTGAACGGATGCCCCGGCCGGTACACGGTCTGAACGACATCCATGCCGAAACCCTAACCCGCACCCCTTACCTTTTTCAGGAAGTCCTGTGGCCGGTGAGGTCTCTGGTGGCTCGCCGCATCACATCCGCCACACCTGCCACACACCCTCCTGAAAAAGGTATGAAAAGGTGGGGTGTGAGCGTGCCGAAGATCCTGCTGTTTTACCGGTTCACGCCGCTGGCCGACCCCGACGCGATCCGGCTGTGGCAGCGCGACCTCTGCGAGTCCCTGGGGCTGAAGGGGCGCATCCTGCTGTCAAAGGACGGCATCAACGGCACGATCGGTGGCGAACTTCGGGATGTCAAAAAGTACATTCGAAAGACGCGCCAGTATCCGGCGTTCAAGTCGATCGACTTCAAGTGGAGCGACGGCCGCGGTGACGACTTCCCGCGGCTGAGCGTGCGCGTCCGCGACGAACTGGTCAGCTTTGGGGCACCCGGGGAGCTCTCGGTCGACAAGGATGGCGTGCGCGGCGGCGGAACCCGTCTGACACCCCAGGAGCTGCACGAACTGGTGGCATCGAAACAGGTGACGTTCTTTGATGGGCGAAACTCGTTCGAAGCCGAAATCGGACGATTCCGTGGGGCCGTGGTCCCGGAGGTCTCGAACACGAGAGACTTTGTCGCAGAACTCGACCGTGGCGCATACGACCACCTGAAAGACCAGCCCGTGGTGACGTACTGTACCGGGGGAATCCGCTGCGAGGTGCTTTCGAGTCTCATGGTGAACCGGGGATTCCGTGAGGTATACCAACTCGACGGCGGCATCGTGAACTACGGCGACGCCTACGCCGACTCTGGCCTCTGGGACGGCTCGCTCTACGTGTTCGATGACCGCAAGGCCATCCAGTTCAGCGAATCGGCCCGGGTGATCGGCCAGTGCTACCTGTGCGGGGGCCCGACCTCGAGGATGGAGAACTGCCGAGACCTCGCGTGCCGCACCCAACTGGTGGTGTGCGACGAGCACGCGGTGGCCACCGCCTGCGCCCTCCACGCGGCCTGAACTCCCGGCCAATCGCGTTTTCATCCCCGAGCGCAGGCGCCGCCCGGCCGATACACCACAATGGACCTATGCGAATCGGAATCCTCACGAGCGGTGGCGACGCCCCCGGACTGAACGCCGTTATCCGTGGCGCTGTCCTCACTGGAATGAAGGTGCACGACCTCGAGTTCGTCGGCTTTCGTAACGGATGGCGTGGCGTGGTCGAGAGCGACATCATCGAGCTGGGCCGCGACGAGGTTAAGGGCATCAGCAAGCAGGGCGGAACGATCCTCGGCACCTCACGAACCAACCCCTTCGAGGGCGCGGGCGGCGTCGACCGGGTCAACTACGTCATGGCGGACAACAGCATCGACGCGATCATTGCGATCGGGGGCGAGGGCACACTCGCAGCCGCCAAGCGACTGACCGATGAGGGCGTGAAGATTGTCGGCGTGCCGAAGACGGTCGACAACGACCTGGATGCGACGGACTATTCGTTCGGCTTCGATACCGCCGTGCAGATCGCGACGGATGCGATGGATCGCCTTCGCACCACGGGCGACGCGCACGACCGGTGCATGGTCGCCGAGGTCATGGGGCGCCATGTCGGCTGGATTGCCCTGCATTCCGGCATGGCGGCGGGGGCGCACGTCATCCTGATCCCTGAGCGCAAGACCTCCGTGGACCAGATCTGTACCTGGGTCAGCGAGGCGCACGACCGCGGCCGCGCACCCCTGGTCGTCGTGGCCGAGGGTTTCTCGCTCGACACCATGGATGATGCCCACTCGGAGCGCGGCCTCGACGCGTTCGGGCGTCCCCGGCTCGGTGGCATCGGCGAGCTCCTGGCCCCGCTGATCGAGCAGAACACCGGTATTGAGACGCGCGCGACCACTCTTGGCCACATCCAGCGCGGCGGGACACCGTCCGCTTTCGACCGCGTGCTGGCCACTCGGCTCGGGATGGCCGCGATGCGATCCGTCGTCGAGGGGCACTGGGGCAGGATGGTGGCGTTGCGCGGCACCGATATTGTGCACGTTCCGTTCGAGGAAGCGCTCGGCAGGCTGAAGACCGTGCCCGACGACCGTTATGAAGAGGCTCGGGTCCTGTTCGGCTGAGTGTCTCGCGGGCGGGTCGTGGCGCCAGGGTCGCGCAGGTACCCATTGCTGCTCCAGGGTCGCGGTTGGGTTCGAGTGCCCGCGAAGTCTTAGGGTCGAATCATGACAAAGAACTGGTTCATCACTGGCACCTCCCGCGGCTTCGGACGCGAATGGACGATCGCCGCCCTCGAGCGTGGCGACCGCGTTGCGGCTACCGCCCGCAACCTCGAAAGCCTCACCGACCTGGCCGACAAATACGGCGACAGCCTTCTCCCCCTTGAACTGGATGTGACGGATCGCGAAGCCGACTTCGCCGCCGTCGCGCGGGCCCACGACGTTTTCGGCAGCCTCGACGTCATCATCAACAACGCCGGGTACGGCCAGTTCGGACTGATCGAGGAACTCAGTGAGGGGGAGGCGCGCGACCAGTTCGAAACCAACGTGTTCGGTGCGCTGTGGGTTACCCAGGCGGCGCTGCCGTTCCTGCGCGCCCAGCACAGCGGGCACATCCTGCAGGTGTCATCGATCGGGGGGATCAGCGCGTTCCCCAATATCGGCATCTACAACGCGTCCAAGTGGGCGCTCGAAGGCTTCTCGCAGGCGCTCGCGCAGGAGGTCGCCGACTTCGGCATCCACGTGACCCTGGTGGAGCCCGGCGGCTTCTCCACCGACTGGGGCGGAGCGTCGGCCAAACATTCCCACGAGAATCACGCCTACGCCGACTTCCGGGCCAAGGCCGCAGAAGCCAGGAAGGCCCGCATCGGCGCCCAGGGGGATCCCGGCGCAACGGGACCCGCCATCCTGAAGATCGTTGACGCTGCCGAGCCGCCGCTTCGCATCTTCCTCGGCAGTGGGCCGCTGGGAATTGCCAAGGCCGACTATGCGAGCCGCATCGCGACCTGGGAGCAGTGGAACGACGTGTCGGTGGCAGCCCAGGGCTAGTAGGCACCAGCGCTTTTGTCGACGGCCGCTGCCGGGTACGGTGGCCGCCCACCGAGAGCGTCGCGGCATCCGCGGCGCTCATCCGTGGGACACTAGCGCTCATGAGCGCCGTTCTGCTGGTTGTCGCAATCGTCTTCGCATCGCTTGCCGCGCTGCTGCACATCTACATCTTCGTGATGGAGAGCGTTCTGTGGACACGGCCGTCGATCTGGAAACGCTTCGGGGTGAAATCCCAGAACGATGCCGAGACCATCAAACCGATGGCGCTCAACCAGGGCTTTTACAACCTGTTTCTCGCGATCGGTGTGATCGTTGGACTGTTGCTGCTGCCGCATCCGTCGCTGCATGCGCCGGGGGTGATGCTCATCCTGTTCAGTTGCGCGAGTATGCTCGCCGCGGCCCTGGTGCTGGTCATTTCCAACCCCCGGCTGGCGCGGGCCGCCCTGGTGCAGGGAATCTTCCCCCTGATCGCGGTCATCTCACTGGCGATTCTGGGAGTGTCCATCCTGGGCCGAGCAGCGTAGAGTCTGTCTCGTCTTTTCGAGGGGGTCGAAATGCGCGTCCGGGGAACGCTGCTCGTCGTGGCGCCACTCGTCGTGGCGCTCATCGCTGCCCTGACGGGATTCGCCGGCCTGGCCGCTGCCCCGGCGAGCGCGGCGGTTGCCTCTGCGCCCACCCCGGTGGTGGTCGGGAACAGACTGGTGGATTCGCGCACGGGTGCGACATTCGTGCCGCACGGCGCCAACTGGCCAAGTTTCGAGTATGCGTGCAGCGAGGGCTGGGGCTACTCGCAGGCCGGCGATACGGCGGCCGCAGCTTCCGCAATGGCCAGCTGGGGCATCAATACCGTGCGTATTCCCCTCAACGAGAACTGCTGGCTCGGCTCCGACCCGTCGGATTATGGCACCGCCTCCGGCTACCAGAGCGCTGTCGCGGCGTGGGTGGGCATCCTGAACGCGCACGGGATTGTGGCGATCCTCGACCTGCATTTCAGCGCCCCGCCCGGACAGCATGCGCTCGGCCAGTGGCCCATGCCGGACTCGCAGTCCCCCGCCTTCTGGACCAGCGTCGCAACCACCTTCTCGAGCGACCCGTCGGTCATTTTCGATGCCTTCAACGAGCCGTATTCGATCTGGAATCCTGCGACGAACTCCTACTCATTCCAGCTCACCTGGGACTGCTGGGAGAACGGCGGATGCCGGGCACCGCTGGTGACCACGGCCCAGGTTCCGGTGACCGGCGCTGGCGCGGGCACCTACCCTGTGGTCGGGATGGCTGCGCTGGTCGCCGCCATCCGCGCGGGCCATGCCTCCCAGCCGATCATGCTCGGCGGCATCGACTACAGCAACAACCTGTCGGGCTGGCTGGCGCACAAACCGAACGATTCGCAGCTGGTCGCCTCGTGGCACAACTACCAGGGCCAGTCCCCCTGCGGGGACACTGCTGCGTGCTGGAGTTCGGAGGCCGGCGCGGTCGCCGCGCAGGTGCCGGTGATCACGGGGGAGTTCGGGGAAGCCGACGGGGGATCGAGCTTCCTGACCGGCTTCATGACGTGGGCCGATGCGAATGGCATCGGCTACCTGCCCTGGGCGTGGTGGGATGCCTCAGGGCTCAGCGGCGACAACGCCCTCTACGCGCTCTACACCGGGCCGTCGTTCACGCCCACGGTGCCGGCCGGCACCACGTATAAGGCGCACCTTGGGTCACTCCCGACCACGCCGGCGCCGCAGGTGTTCCAGATCCTGCCCGCGCCGATGACGTTCCCCCAGCTGGCGACGGGTGGCACGGTGACTTCGGTGGGTGGCGGGATTCCAGCCGGGCTCGTGGCGGCGGCGGTTCCGGTGGCGGTCACCGACCCGCAACTGCAGGCGATCCACCTGGATAGCCAGCGCCAGCTTCGGATCGACCGAGCCTAGGCCGTCGCCGCCGCCGCGGCTTTCGCTGCCGCGGGCAGGGCAGCCAGGATGCGGTCGATCGCGCGATCGTCGTGGGCCGCGGACACGAACCAGGCTTCGAAGACCGACGGGGGCAGCGAGACCCCGGCGTCGAGCATCGCGTGGAAGAACGGCGCGTAGCGGAACGATTGCTGGGCTTTCACTTGCGCGTAGTCGCGCGGGGGCGTGGGCGCGAAGGCGAACGAGAAGAGGCTTCCGGCGCGCTGCACGACATGCTCCACACCTTCGGTCGCGAGGGCTCGAGAAACCGCGGTTGAGACGGTATCGGCCACCGTGTCGAGCCGCTCGTAGACGGAGGCGTCTGCCAGTCGAAGCGTCGCAATGCCGGCGGCTACGGCCACAGGATTGCCGCTGAGCGTGCCGGCCTGGTACACCGGGCCGAGTGGGGCGAGGTAGTCCATGACGTCCGCCCTGCCCCCGAGGGCGGCAAGCGGCATGCCACCGCCGATCACCTTGCCGAACGTGACGAGGTCGGGTTGCCAGCCGGCACCATCCGGAACGATCCTGGACGCCTCAAGACCCCACCACCCTGCTGTACCGACCCGGAATCCGGTCAGGACCTCGTCAAGGATGAGGAGGGCACCGTTGCGACGGGCAATACCGGCAAGCTCACGGTTGAAGCCGCGGTCGGGCGCGACCACACCCATGTTGGCCGCTGCGGCTTCGACGATGACCGCGGCGATGCGGTCAGGGTGAAGCGCGAACACGTTACGCACGGCTTCGAGATCGTTGTACGGCAGCACCAGGGTCTGCGCAGCCGTGGCGGAGGTCACACCTGCGGAGCCCGGCATGGCCAGCGTCGCAACTCCTGAGCCGGCCTCGGCCAGGAGTCCGTCCGAGTGGCCGTGGTAGTGCCCCGCGAATTTCACGAGCAGGTCGCGACCGGTGAATCCCCTGGCCAGCCGGATGGCCGTCATGGTCGCTTCGGTGCCGGTCGAGACCAGCCGGATTTTCTCGATCGGCGCCTGGCCGGGCTCGTCGGCACGGCGGGCCGGGTTGGTCACGCGTTCGCGCACGAGCTCCGCGAGCTCGGTTTCGCCGGGGGTGGATGCACCGAACGAGAGCCCGCGCGCGGCGGCATCCTGTACGGCAGCGACGACTCCCGGATGCGCGTGGCCGAGTATCGCCGGACCCCAGGAGCAGACGAGGTCCACATATTCGCGACCGTCGACATCGGTCACGTAGGGCCCGCGCGCGGACACCAGGAACCGGGGTGTGCCGCCGACGGATTGGAAGGCGCGCACCGGTGAGTTGACCCCGCCCGGGATCGACTGGCGTGCCCGGGCGAACTGGCGTTCGTTGCCGGTCATGCCTCTGGCCACCCGGTGGTGAGAAGGCGTGCGAGTTCGACGGCGAAGTAGGTCAGCACCGCGTCGGCACCGGCCCGGCGAATCCCCAGCACGGTTTCGACTATGGTGCGGTCGCGGTCGATCCAGCCGTTGGCTGCCGCAGCGGCGATCATCGAGTATTCGCCGCTCACTTGGTAGGCCCAAACCGGCACGGGCGACAGGGCGGCCGTGTCGGCAAGGACGTCGAGGTAGCTCATGGCCGGTTTGACCATCACGATGTCGGCTCCTTCGGCGATATCGAGCTCCACCTCTCGTAACCCCTCACGGCGGTTACCAGGATCCAGCTGATAGGTGCGCCGATTTCCCACCAGCGAGGATTGCACGGCATCGCGGAAAGGCCCGTAAAACGCCGAGGCATACTTGGCCGAGTAGGCGAGGATCGGCAGGTCCACGAAGCCCTCACCGTCGAGGGCATTGCGCACCGCGGCCACCTGGCCGTCCATCATCCCGGACAGCCCGAGCAGTTGCGAGCCGGCCCTGGCCTGCGCGAGAGCCATCTCGCGGTAAACCTCGAGCGTTGCGTCGTTGTCGACGGTCCCGTCCGCGGACAGCACGCCGCAGTGCCCGTGGTCGGTGAACTCGTCGAGGCAGAGATCGGTTTGCACGACGAGCGCATCGCCCGCGGCCTCCACCGCGACCGTCGTGGCCCGGTTGAGGATGCCGTTCGGGTCCACGCCGCCTGAGCCGCGCGCATCCTTCGTCTGCGGTACACCGAAGAGCATGACCCCGCCGATTCCCGCAGCAGCCGCCTCCTCGATCGCAACGGGAAGACTGGCGAGCGTGTGTTGCACGACGCCCGGCATCGACACAATCGGAACGGGCTCCGAGGCGCCCTCCCGCACGAACATCGGGAGCACCAGCTCGGCCGGATGCAGTCGGGTCTCCGACACCAGGCGTCGCAGTGCCGGCGTCGTTCGGAGCCTCCGAGGGCGAATCAGAGGCGAGGAGAAATCAGGCACCGGATGCTCCACCGGAGTGCGTCGCATATTCGACGAGAGATTCGACGAGTGACGCGGCGGACCGGGTCTCGGCGATGACGTTGACCGCAAGGCCCGCAGCACGCGCGTCGTATGCCGTCCGCGGGCCGATGCACGCGACGATTGTCGTCTCGGGGAGGGGGGCGAGCTGCTGGGCGATCTGTCGGGCGACGCTCCCCGAACTAACCAGGATCGCCGCGATACGCCCGTCGGCCACATCGGCCCGCACGTGATCGCTCACCGGAACCCCGACGGTTCGATAGGCGGACACGAACTGCACGCCCAGACCGAGAGCGCTGAGGCCGCTGACGAGGGTCGGTTCTGCAATATCTGACTGCGGAACCAGCACGCGGCCCGCGATCTCGCCATGCGGCCACTCCTTCACCAGGCCTCGCGCCGAATTGTCAGCCTCCGGAACGTAATCGACACGGTAACCGGCCAGCGCCAGGGCTGCTCCCGTCGTCTCCCCGACCGCCGCGATCTTGGTCGTGGCCGGAATGACGACGTTCTGGCTCATCAGCACATCGACCGTTGTGGCGCTCGTGATCACAATCCAGTCGAAACGTCCCGACTGCAGGTCATGCAGGGCCGCGGCGAGCCCCGCCTCATCATCGGAGGCGGCGAAATTGATGAGGGGGGCGATGACCGGAACAGCGCCATAGCCACGGAGGGCGGCCGCAACCCCGTCGCCCCACTTGCCCCCGCGTGGCACAAGCACTCGCCAGCCGGCGAGCGGCTTATCGGTGCTCATCCCGCCCCCAGCGGTGCGAGAGTCGCCGCACCCGCGTCGAGAAGTTCGCGTGCGACGCGCGCAGCGAGCTCGGAGCCGGGTTGCTTCACGTCAGAAAGATACAGGGCATGGGAGCTGGTCAGGCGCGAGGCGCCGTCGAGGCTGTAAACGCGGGCGCTGAGGAACAGCAATCCGTCGTCAACGAACGCGTTGACTCCCACCGGCGCAGCGCATCCGGCCTCAAGGAGCGTGAGTACCTGGCGCTCTGCTTCAACGATCGTTCTCGTCGCTTTGTGCTCGAGCGTCGAGACCAGCTTCTCGTCGCCCGCTCGAACCTCCACCGCCACAGCACCCTGGCCCGGGGCGGTCGGCCAGCCGTCGATGCCGAGAAACTCGGTGACGGCGTCCAGGCGACCCAGCCTGCTGAGCCC
>Ga0302267_10002754_pt1 | contig 20904 bp, 19 predicted proteins | sample III_Bog_E1_3_FD_194555 | JGI IMG/M metagenome (GOLD analysis project Ga0302267, IMG submission 194555) | Peat permafrost microbial communities from Stordalen Mire near Abisko, Sweden - III_Bog_E1_3 | ecosystem: Environmental > Terrestrial > Soil > Wetlands > Peat | place: Sweden: Abisko... | reverse complement strand
GGCCATTTGCCATTAACGTATTACCCCTTAAGACGCAGGTCAAGCACAGAGTAACTGGTTCGCCAACCCCTCACTACCCTCTCGAATTCGAAATTACCTTTTGTGTAAGGGGAGTGCTCACACCGCCCTGGGGAACGCCTTTCTTTCCGGTCGCCTTCAGAATCATCTTGAGCAAATGCATGACCGCATCATCACGGACCCGCCGAGCCACTTTCTCTAACAGCAGCGAATGCTGAACGTTATCGAAATAGGAGGCTAAATCCAAATCAATGATGCGCGTCTTCTCTTCGACGATCGCTCGGGCAACACGGGCTACAGCTTCATGCGCGGTCCGCTTCGGTCGATATCCAAACGACCCTGCTTGGAAGTCAGCTTCGAAGATCGGCTCCAGGATGAGCTTTAACGCCCCCTGGACCACGCGGTCACGGATTGCGGGAATCGACAGGACGCGGACTTTCTTGCCCCCATCCTTTGGAATCTCCTTCTTCCGTGCCGCCATGGGCCGATACGTGTTGGTGACCAATTCATCCCGAATCTGCACGAGAAAACCCTCCGTTCCGCCTTCTTCGATGGCTTGGAACGTGACCCCGTCAATTCCCGGCGCCCCGTTATTACTCCTCGCCATCTGGTAGGCTTCCCGCAAGGTCTCCATCTTGCAGACGTGGACGTATAGTCCCCAGAAACGCCAAGACGGTTCTGCCTTCGCCTTGACATATAGACTCCTTCTCAGGTCCTGCAAACTGATGGGCGCTGTTGTCATTTCACCCTTGCCTCCCTTTTTGTTAGAGCCGTTACAAACAGCAGGGCCTCTTCGCTCCGCGGACGTTACTCCGCTTCCTCGCTACTACAGACCCGGCCGAGTCCCTCTCGCCTTCCACCGATTTCCCGGGGTCACCGGTTATACGGCTTCCCTGCTCCGCAGATTTCTCGACGGGGCGAGGAGGGCTTCTCCAGTTGCTTAGCATGACCTTGTCACCGTGCTGTCCCTACCAACCCCGCCGAAGTGTTGCGCCGCATCAGTCCATGCGACGCTCCATGCTGCCTTCGCCCGAAAAGTGAGGGCTCGGCCTTCGGGGTTAAGTACTTTCGAGGCCATTTGGGTTCACTTGCGTTACGGCCCGGCAACTCGCTCACCATCCTTGAAGATGGCTTCGTCAATGGGCTTCAGGATGCTCAGTTTCCTTCCTTCCTGCCATTCAAGCTACGGGGCTTGGACTCTTACCCCGGTGGGACTCTCACCCACTGACCATGCCAGCCTTCGCTGGACGCACACGTTCCAGTACTTATTCCTTGATTCGGGGGTGTATCTTGCGAGCGTAGGTACTCTTGCGCAAGAGCGTACACGCAAGCATCGAATGGTAAAGATGTAAACTGCGCGGGAAGCTCGGCATATGCTATTTCAGGTTGCGGTCTCAGCGTAGCTCAAGGGCGAACATCTCGCCCTTGAGCATTATGGACGAGGACTACTCTTCGTCCGCGCCGTCGGTTGGATCGTCAGCGGCTTCGACCTTCGAGAGACGCCGGATGCTCGAAGCGTGGATCTCGGCGATGGTGTACTTGACCTGCTGGCCCTTGACGGTTTCCTCGATCGCGCGATACTTGATCTTCCCCTCCAGGCTGACGAGTTGCCCCTTCAGGAGCGTCTTGGCGAAGTTGGCGAGATTGCCCCAGGCGTAGACGCGGTGCCATTCGGTGCGGGTTTCGTACTCGCCCTGCTCGTTCTTCCAGCTCTCGCTGGTGGCAAGGTTGAGGACGGCGTAGTCCTTCTTGTTCTGCGCGGTTTTGGCTTCTGCATTCTTTCCGAGGCGGCCGATGAGGATGACTTTGTTGAACATGGTGTATTGCTCCTTTTTCTGAAAGTTTGTCCGCTGGATGCGGTACATGCTTGCCCGGAGGGTGTGCCGTCGCGGCCCACTCCCAAGGCGAGTGGAAGAGATTTGTGGAAGGGGACACGAGCTTGCCTCGGGGGAGGAGGCCAAATCTGAAAGACAAGAATCTCTGGAGGGAGAGCGTGCGTCCGCCGGGCGGGGGTGCTTTGAGCGCGGCACGCTGAACGCAAACAGAAAGGCGAACTGAAGTGGAGCAAACCTGTTCAAGCTCCTCAATCTGCCCCTTGGATTGCAGGAGCAGAGCGTTTGAAAGAAGGGTGAGTCCGGAGACCGGCACAGCGAAGTTCGGAGCGAAAGCATCAGGGCGAGTACCGGCGCACACATGGCGCTTACCGCTTCGCCCAGGATCGCGCCTTCGCCATCGTTCGACGAATGTAGGCAGCACGCCGGGAGGGGTTGAGATCGCTCGATAGGTAGTTGGTCTCAAGGGCAGCGGCAATCGCATCGTCCGGCATTCGCAGTGAGATGGCGGCGACACAAAAGGCGATGTCGGCAGCGGCGGGGCGGTCGTGGAATTTGGCAGCATTGCGGAAACGCTCAAGGGAAAGGCACGAATAGGCTGGCTGGCCTGATACAGACACGGGCCGCGCCTTATGTTGGACGGCACGGGACTCGCGCTCCTGCTCATGAAGTTGATAGAGCTTCGTCACCTCAAGGCGGAATCGCGCCGCCGCGCTGAACTCGACTCCGGAGTTTGACTGTAAAAGAACGTAAGGAAAGAGTCCGTTCGCCTTCCGGTTCTTGGGTTTGCAGTTGGTGAATCCCGGCAGCCGGCCAAAACGGCGCCAGTCCGCCGCGTTCGGATCGGCTCCGTACCGGCCTGCAAGCGTCTGCGCCACAAACGTAGAGAGCGCCGCCGAGTAGACTTCCGCGTGCTTGAGCCATGCCTGGTAGTTGCCGGTACTGGTCTCGACCACGGCGCATGGCTCGTAGCTGTCAGCAGAAAGCCGCTCAACGGCTTCCGCAGAGAGGTCGTCGAGGACGGTGTAGCGATGCTCACCGGCTGGTCGTATATAGATGTGCGCGCCCCGCGCATTGTGGGCCTTCAGGAGAGGAATCCTGGCAAGAAGGGCTTGGGCGGTGCAATTCGCCAAGCCGGGAAGCATTCCGCGTTCGCTCAGGACGCCGAGGTCGTAAGCCGAGGCGGCGAGGGCGGCGAGCATCCGTTCGACGGCAATCTTTGTTCGATCCATCCAGGCCTCCTTTTCGGCGGACTTGCTAAAAGCCGGGAACTGGTGTTAATTGTATTCGTATTGGAATGTACATCCCATTTACGATTTGCGCAAGATCGGGATCATCCAAAATGCGAGGAACTTGTGATTCAGGATTCCCACTCGGATGAGAAGCAGGAACGGCTCAAGGAGAAGCTCCGCGACGAGCTGGGGCCGGTAATTTGCGGCCTGCTCGATCAGTCGAGCGGAATCGAGGACATTCTCGTCAATGAGGACTGCCGCATCTGGGTCAAGCGAACCGGGTCGGCTTTTGAGCTCATCGGCGAACTCGCGAGCCGTCAGTCGCGCGGCGCGATGATGACCATTGCCTCGATGCAGAAGACGACCGTGACCGAAGGAAAGCCGGTACTCGAATCGCAGCTTCCTATCTGGAAGTACCGCTTTGCTGGTTTGATTGAGCCGGTTGTTTTGTCGCCATCATTTGCGATTCGTGTGAAGTCCGACAAGAAGCGTAGCCTGCGTGACCTTCAGCGACAGGGAATCCTAACGACCAAGGACGATCCACGGAACCGGCGCTCGGAGCAGGAAGACTTTATCGCCGGAGTCCGCAATCTCGACCATCTTGAAGTAATTCAGCAGGCCATCATCGCGCACAAGAACATTCTTGTCGTCGGCGGGACCGGCGCGGGCAAGACGACGATTGCGAACGCCATTCTCGAAGAGATCGGGACGCTGACGCCTGGTGATCGGGTGCTAGTGATCGAAGATACTCAGGAACTTCTACTCGACTCCGCCAATAGCTTGAGCATGTTGGCGACAACGGAGTTCGATCAGTTGAAGTGCCTGAAGGTCGCCTTGCGGCTGAAGCCGGACAGGATTGTCGTCGGCGAGGTCCGCGATGGAGCTGCCGCTCTTCCTCTTCTCAAGAGTTGGAATACCGGGCATCCGGGAGGCGTCTCGACGCTGCACGCGAATAGCGCAGCGGAGGCGCTCGACCGGCTTGAGGCGTTGGTACGCGAAGCAACCGATGCGCCTCAGCAACGCATGATCGGGAGCGCGGTCGATCTTGTCATCTCGGTCGTCAACGACCCGGTGCAGGGGCGCAAAGTGCAGGAAGTGGCCGTCGTCACCGGGTACGAAAATGGCCGCTACGTGCTGACGCAGGTTTGATTTGCAGTGGTTCTGGTCTTCGCGCCGGAGCTGAGACGAAAACATGAAGGGCGTTGCGGGTGCCTTTCGCAAACCGTGCCGGAGGGCACATGGAGGATCAAGATGCAAGGTACACTCACACGTCTCGATACACAATCGTGCGGCATTCTCAGCCGGACGCGGAACGCCGGGTTCCTGGCCCTGGCAGTGCTCATTGGATCAGCCGTATCCTTTGCAGCGGAAACCGGAAGCAACCTTCCCTGGGAAGGCCCTCTCAACACGCTGGTCACCTCCCTGACTGGCCCCGTCGCTTACGCCATTTCAGTGATCGCCATCGTAGCGCTGGGCGCAACGCTCGCCTTCGCCAGCGGCGAAATGGGCGAGACGATGAAACGCCTGTTGCAGATTGGCATCGCCGTCTGCCTGGTCGTCTTCGCCGCGCAGGTGATGTCGTCCTTTATCGGCCAGGCCGCGGAGGTTTCGCTGCTCCAGCCGGTTTATGCAGTTTCTCAGTCTGCCCTTCATCTCTTTGCGAAGGGATAAGCGGAACGAAGTCCAGTGGGGATGGTCGGAAGAAACTGTCCCCACAGTTCGGAGGATGAGATGGGCAATTTAGATTTTGATGGGCCAGAGCAGACGATCATGCGGACTTCGTTGAGCAGGCCACAACAATTGCTGGGCGGAGACCGAGAGATGGTCATCATGGCTGGACTTGGCACGGCAATGATGGCTGTGACTGTGATGAGCTTTCTGTCTTTCCTCATGGCAATCATCGCGTTCTGGACCATCGTGGCCGTGCTGGCCAGAATTGGCAAGGCCGATCCGATGATGCGTAAGGTTTACAGTCGCCATCTCGGCTACAAGGATTTCTACCCCGCCAAAAGCGGGGTCACTGCTTTTGGCAAAACGCCCAAAAGAGGCTGGAGGTAGAAGTGTTTGGAGAGACGCGCAAACAGCCTACGGGATTGGCAGACCTGCTTCTCTGGTTCGGCCTCGTCGATGACGGCATTGTCTTGCAGCGCGATGGGTCATTGCTTGCGGCATGGCAATACCGTGGTCCCGACCTGCAATCTGCAACTCATGCCGAGATGGCCGCCGTCGCCCGGCGGTTGAACCGTATTCTGCGCTTGGGAAGCGGCTGGATGATCCAGGTCGATTGCTTCCGCTCGTTTTCTAGCGGCTATGCGCCGGAGGGCGCATTCGCCGATCCGGTGACGGCGCTGATCGATCGCGAGCGCCGGGAGCAATTCGCACAGGAAGGCAGCCACTTCGAGAACGAATACTTCCTGACCCTGACCTACATGCCGCCGCTCGTGGCATCGGAAAAGCTCGAAGGCTTCATGATCTCTGGCTCATCGAATAAGAACGACGGCGCTGGGGCTGAGGCGTTGCGCTACTTTAAGGCCAAGGTCCGGCAGTTCGAGGATGTCTTCGCGGCTCAGCTTCCGGTCACGCGCCTAAAGGCTCAAGTGACAAAACTCGGCGACGGATACGAGCGCGTTGATGACGAGTTGCTCGCGTATCTTCGCCGCTGCATTACCGGGATCAAAGGCCCCGTGATGCAGCCGGAGATTCCGGTCTTCCTGAATGATTTGCTCTCGATGGAAGACCTGCGCGGTGGAACGGAACCAATGATGGGAGACCGTCATCTGCGCACGCTCGCGCTCGATGGCTTCCCGCGTTCGACTTATCCTGGCGCACTGTCAGTGCTCGATTCGATTCCCTGCGAATACCGCTGGAACACGCGGGCAATTTTGCTCGACCCATCGGAAGCCCAGGGCGTCATTGCCAAGATTGGCAAGAAGTGGAAGTTTCAGCAGCGCGGTTTGAAGGATCAGGTGTTCAAGTCGAGCGGTGGCGGCCAGTTGAATCAGTTCGCCATGACGATGGTTTCGGACTCGGATGGCGCGCTGGCCGAGGCCACCTCCGGCGATGTGCATTTCTGTTACTTCTCCTCTTCAATCGTCCTCCAGCACAAGGACCGCCGCTTCCTCGACAACATGATCGGCGAATTCCGCAAGGCTCTTATCAATCGCGGCTTCGGCGTCCGGGTTGAGGACATCAATGCCGTAGACGCCTTCTTCGGCACCCTGCCCGGAAATGGCGTGGCGCAAGTGCGCCGCGTCATTGCACACACTCGCAACTATGTTGACCTGATGCCGATTTCGTCTGTTTGGGCCGGTGAGAGCAAGAATCCGTCGGCTCTGATGCCGCCCAATTCGCCGCCGCTGCTCTATGCGGCGACGCAGGGGGGTATACCGTACCGGCTCAACCTGCACGACTACGATGTCGGGCACACGCTTTTGATCGGTCCAACGGGGGCAGGCAAATCCGTCTGTCTCGCGCTTTTCGTCTCGCAGTGGTTTCGCTATCCAAATGCACAGGTCTTCGCTTTTGATAAAGGGCACTCCCTGTATGCACTTTGCAAGGCCGCAGGCGGCCGCTTCTACGACATCGGCGAAGGCGGGCTGTCCTTCCAACCGCTCCGCGACATCGACGATGAGGCGGAGTTCGGGTGGGGACAGGAGTGGGTCGAAACCGTTCTGCGAATGCAGCAGGTCGAGGTCGGCCCGGCCGAACGGCACACAATTCACCGCGCTCTTCAGCAACTAGCCTCGGCCCCGCGCGAACGGCGGACGCTGACCGAACTCGAAGCCAACCTCCAAGACGAGAAGCTCAAGGCCGGATTGCAACCTTACGTAATTGACGGCGCGTTGGGCGGATTGCTCGACGCCCGCAACGACGGACTGACGACATCTCGTTTCGTCGTCTGCGAGATGGAGACGCTCTTGAGCGGCTCCTATGGTGAAGCGACGGTCATGGCAGTGCTGCTCTATCTCTTCCGCCGAATGGAGCGCGCCCTCGACGGCAGCCCGACACTGGTTCCCATCGACGAAGCCTGGCTCTTCCTGAAGCATCCGGCTTGGCGGGACAAGATTCAAGATTGGCTCAAAACTCTGCGCAAGAAGAATGCGGTCGTTCTTCTTGCCACGCAGAGCATGGCCGATGTGAAGGAGTCGCCGATTGCGTCGGCGATTCTCCAGAGCACGGCAACGAAGATTTACCTGCCGAACTCGGAGGCTGGCAACGAGGGAATGCGCCAATTCTATGAATACGCCGGATTGAACAGCCGGGAAATCGAGCTACTTCAGAGTGCTACGCCGAAGCGGGATTACTACATTGTGCAGCGGCTTGGTCGTCGCATGATCTCCTTCCGCCTCGGGCCGGTGGCTCTGGCCTTTCTGGCGGTGTCGGGCCAGAAGGACAGAGCGCGAATCGATGTTCTTGCCGAGCAACTGGGCCCAGCGTGGATCTCGGCATGGATGCAAGAACGCAAGGTGGACAAAGGCTGGATCGACTACTACGAAGGAGTAACGAATCATGCAATCCAAATGGCTGGTTAGGAGCGCAACCTCAATCGCTCTCGTCGCCATCATGGCGGTCGAGACAGTCTGCCCGGTGCCGGCGCACGCTGGCGTACCGGGCCTGTTCGCAACCGAGTATACCCAAATCCTCAACTATGTCGAGCTGGCCGGTCAGCTCGAAAAGCAGGTCGTGATGGTCGAAAACCAACTCAACCAGCTTGCCGACATGGCCAAACACGGAATCACCATCACCGATCAACTCTTTGGGACCGTCGCCTCGGACATCACGACGTTGCGCCAGATCGTCAACACCGGGCAGGCGCTCTCTTACACTTTGAGCAATATGGACGGCACTTTCCGGCTCCGGTTTCCCGGTTACAGTCCGTCTACTAACTATGGTCAGTCGTATCAGACCTGGAGCCAGACGAGCCTTGACAGCACCCTTGGGGCGCTGAAGGCTGCTGGTGTCCAGAACTCGCAGTTCGATAGCGATTCGGCCCTGCTTCAGAGCCTCAAGAGCCAAAGCCAGTCGGCTGTTGGGCGAATGCAGGCCATCGAAGTCGGAAACCAGATTGCCGAAAATCAGGCGGAACAGTTGATGAAGTTGCGCCAACTGATGATGGCGGATATGCAGAGCAAGTCGGCGTATCAGAGCGCCATGGTTCAGGCAGACGCGACGAAGCAGGCCAACTCCGACCAGTTTTTCGGCCAAACCCAGGTCACAAGTGACGGCGTGACCTTCTAGGAGAGAACGATGAAGTGGATTTCAGTTTGTGGTATCGGCGTTGTTTTGATGCTGGCCGGATGCAAGACGGCAGAGAAGAGCCAGATTCTAACGGCATTTCAGAATGCCGGTGGCGGCGAAGTTGCACAGGCGACGCCGCAAGGCATCTCGTCTTTTCTTGCCCAGCATGAGGATCTCCGCAAGCAACTAACGCCGTTGTGCAACGCTCAAAAGGCGAAAGCGCCCGTGGATTGGTCCACCTCGGACGAAGGAAGAATCTGCACGGCGAATGAGCGGGCGAACTTCTTCGGCAAACCGCAACTGAAATCCGATGGTGTGAAGTTCTAAAGGGGAACACCCGATGGCGCGAAGACAGAAACTCGTACTCTTGGCGGCTGCGGCTTTTGTCTCGGCCGCCACCGCTCATGCGCAGGCCCCGGTCGATGTCGGCGGTACATTTCAGCAAATTGAGCAGGCGGCCAACGCATGGATTCCCACTATCATGCAAGAGGCTACCTACCTTTTTTATGTACTGGCGACGCTCGACTTCGCCTGGAGCGCGCCGCAATTCCTCCGCGAGCACGACTTCATGGGTCTGTTTCTTACCCTGATTAAGAAGCTGCTCGTCATCGGGTTCTTTTACGCCGTGCTCATCAACGGTCAGACCTGGATACCGGCCATCGTCAACAGCTTCGCGCAACTGGGTGCAAATGCCGCTGGCGTCAATGTAGCTCAGAATCCCTCGGACATTATGATGCAGGGACTCCAGATCGTCTCTGACCTCTTTACAAAGGTTTCAGCGGTCAACCTGTTGTCTGAGCCTGGCGGGGCGATTACGACGATTCTCGCAGCCTGCATCGTGCTCGCCTCCTACATCATCATCACGCTCCATTACGTTGTCACCAAGCTCGAAGCGATTATCGTCATGTCGGCGGGCTACATCTTCCTTGGCTTCGGTGGTAGTCGGTGGACTGCGCCTTACTTTGAAAGGTACATTTCTCTTGCTATCAGTACGGGCGTCCGTTTGATGCTCATTTACCTGATGCTCGGCGTCTTCACAACGATCTCGAACAACTGGATCGCCACCATGAATGGCTATACGGCCGATCTTCCCATTACCCAGATCTTCCCGACGCTGATGTCGATGCTGCTTTTCGCCTTCGCCTCGTGGATGATTCCGAAGATGGCGGCCTCGATCGCCTCGGGAACGTTGGGGGCCGGCGCGGCGGACCTGGTTGGGATGGGGATGGAGGTCGCCAAAGGTGCCGCTCTCACCGCCGCGACGGTCGCCGTTGTTGCGGCGACTGGGGGCGCGGGAGCCGCCGCGGGCGGTGCTCTCGCGGCAACCGAAACAGCGGGCGCAGCCGCCGAAGGAGCTGGCGCGGCAGGCAGCGCCGGGATGGCTGCTGCCAGTGGTGCGACTGACGCGGCAATGGAAGTGTCGAGCGCTCCGCCGCCGCCGGTTCCTGGTCCGACAGACTCAGGCTCGGCCAGCACACCGCCAGCACCTCCGCCGCCCTCTGCGGCGGAAAGTTCGGCAAGTGCTCCATCTGCACCGTCGGCGCAGACTTCGACTGCCAGGAATCTCCAGACATTGGCCCAACACGCCAACAATATCAACGTCCCGCACGATGGCAGCGGTCATTCGCCGTCGGCACAACTGCGAGTCGAGAGAGAGGAGTAGCTCGTGACAGAAAAAGCAATCGTACAGACGCCGTACATCCGAGCCCGCCAGGAGTGGGACGAACGATTCGGCGACCAAATCAAGAGCCGGAACAACTGGCGATTGGCGGCATTCCTTTCGATGGCGACGGCGCTGGTTTGCGTTACCGGCATGGTTGCCATCGGCTATCGCTCCAACACCGTACCCTACGTCGTCGCCCTCGACGATGTAGGGAGGGCGGTTCCGGTGATTCCGGCGAAGCAGGTCGCAGTCAAGGATGTGCGTCTGCAGGAAGCGGTCGTCGCCCGGTGGGTCACAAATCTGCGGACGGTGATTGCCGACGCCGTAGCTCAGCGGCGGCTGGTCGATGAGGTCTACGCCGAAACAGGCCAGAACTCGCCGGCATCGGCAACTATCACGGAGTTCTATTCCAAAAACTCTCCCTTCGATCTGCTGACGAAAGAGACAGTGGACGCCTCGGTCGAATCCATCGTGCAGCAGTCGCCCAAAACCTATGAAGTGGCCTGGACGGAGGTGTCGCGCGACCTGAACGGCAACCTCATGTCGAGCCACAGATACCGGGCCTTCGTATCCGTGGTGACGCAGGAAGTGACGGACGCAAGGCAGGCACTGGTCAATCCTCTGGGCCTTTACGTCACGAACCTTACCTGGGGCGAAGTGGTTTCGACTGCCACTGACCAGCCAAACAGCAACACGCAAAGCAGCAACGCTCAGAAGCCGAACGGAGGACAGAATCAATGACACGGTTCGTATCTATCGCAGTGGTCCTTGCACTCACGAGCTTGGCGGCTGGAGCGCAGAACGCTACGCCGTTAACGCCTAAGCAGAAGTTGGACCTTTCCGGCTACAACTTCAAGGACGCACAAGCCGCGCTTCAGGCCCAATCGAATCAACCAGCCGCGAAGCAGGAATCGCTCACTCCGATTCCTGCACTCAAGGTACCGCCTATCGTCAGCAGCGTTGCTGCTGGGCAGTCGTCTCAATCGACGGCCCCACCAGAGAAGGGCTCAGCGGTTCCGTTGAATTGGAAACCGCCTCACGCTGACCTGAATGGCTTAAGCATTAGCGCGGCGGAGGTCTCGCGTCTCTGGGAGACCAGTGCGTCGATGCCGACGCAGGGTGAGAACGGCAAGGTCGTTTACATCTACGGCCAGGGGATGCCGGTTCTGGTTTGCGCTCCATTGCGTGTCTGCGCAATCGAGTTGCAATCGGGCGAACACCTTCAGAGCCAGCCGCAGATCGGCGATTCCCGCCGCTGGGAGATTACGCCGGTTCTCTCCGGATCGGGCTTGGATGAGACGCCGGTCCTGATCGTGAAACCCATCGAAGCGGGCCTTGAGACCGATTTGATCGTGCCAACGGACAAGCGCACCTACGTTGTGCGCCTGGTCTCCGATCCAACACGGTTCGTCTCGCGGCTGTCCTTTCAGTATCCCGACGAAGACCGCGCCAAGTGGGTGGCCTTCGAGGCGCGGCAGGATGAGTCCAAGCGCAACGCCGAGACTGTTGCCGAAGAGAGGCGCGAAAAGGACAAGAAAGCTGGGGTCTTGCCGATGGCCGAAAACGCCGTTGATCGGCTCTATCTCGACTACAAGCTATCGGGTGATGAGCATCTCCGCCCGGATCATGTCTTCGACGATGGCCAGCACACCTATCTGATCTATCCGAACGATGGACGCTTCCGCGAGCTGCCGACGTTGCTTTTGGTGGTCAACGGCAAGGCGGAACTGGTCAACTTCCGCGTCGATGGATCGCGCTACATCGTGGACAGGCTCTTCGACAAAGCAATCCTCGTGGTCGGCGTGGGTAAGAAGCAGACCCGCGTGACGATCACGCGCGCGACCCCCTACTCCCAGACCGGAAAGGAAAACTGACGATGATTAAGCCTGACGAAAATCCTAAACCGGTGAATCTCGAAGGTGAGCGCGGAGAGAATCAGGAAGAGCTTCTCGAAGCGGCGCAGACCGAAAAGGTTGTGCGCGGCGTCAACGGTTCGTTGACGCCGAAGGCCCGCAAGCTGCGCCCTTTGGCGGGCATTATCCTGATTGCTCTGGTCGTATTGGCCGCCGCCTATATGCGGCATGGGCTGGCCAACCGTCACAAGAAGACGATCAAGCAGGCCGAAACAGAGAAGGTCGGCGCGGGTCCGGCCACGACCGTTGAAAAGGGTCTCCTATCAGATCAGGCGCGCAGCGGCCTGAATACGGGACAAACCCACGTCCCAGACTCCTCGACGCTTCGTTCATCTATATTGAACGGCGAGACCCCGACTGGCCGGTCGGCTCAGCCGGCGCCACCGAGCAATTCCTCGAAGACAACCTCCATCCCGCCTCTGGAGTACAGGCAGACCTCGGTTTCGACCGCTGCCAACGGCTCATTATCCTTTGCCGAACAGCGGCGGCTGGACGAGTACAACCGGGAACGGGAAGCGATGGAGGCTCCAACTTCCGTCAAGGGAAATCTTTCCGGAAGTACCAAAGAAACCTCCACAGCATCCTCCGATCCCCTGGCCGCAATCCAGTCGGCCCTTCTTAATGCCCGGTCGATGCTGGGAGCTGGGACCGGCGCTTCGCCCCCGTCCACTCTCGCGCAGGCCGGAACTTCCGGAGCGGTCGAGCAGCGGTCAGACTACGAGCGCCAGAACGATCAGGAGCAAAAGACTGTCTTCGGCCAGCAACACTCAAAGCAAGAGACGGAGTACCTGACTGCGTCACGCAAGGCCGCCCAGGGCCAATATGAAGTCAAATCGGGCTGGCTGATTCCGGCCGTTTTGGAGCAACAGCTTAACTCCGACCTGCCCGGAATGATCCGGGGGCTGGTTCGTGAAAATGTGTATGATTCCTCTACTGGGAGGTACATTCTAATACCGTCCGGGAGTACACTGATAGGGGTTTACAACTCCCACGTTGGTTACGGACAAAGCGCCTTGCAGGCCGTCTGGCGACGGATCGTCTTCCCGGATGGCTCCAGCCTTGCTCTTGGCGGATTTGAAGGGGACGACAGCGCTGGCGCGGCGGGGCTCCGGGACCAGGTTAATAATCACTGGGGACGGCTTCTCTCCGGTGCGCTATTGACTTCGGTTTTTGCTGCCGGTATCGAGGTCAGCCAGGGTACGAATTCCTCGGTCCTGCAATCGCAAAGCGTTGGCCAGACAGTGGGACAGGCAGTTGGTCAGCAGGTCGGCCAACTGGGCACGGAAGTCACGCGCCGGAACCTGAACATTCAGCCCACCGTCGTCGTCAGACCTGGGTATCGGTTTTTTGTTCGGGTTGAGAAAGACATTCAGTTCAGCGGACCGTATGCCCCGATGAACACGATTCTGCAAGGGGCACGTGGCCGGAACGGTCAGGTAGCAGTTGGAGTAGAAAGGGGGCCTAGTGGCAGTCAAGAAAGCAATCAAAAGGAAAACAGCTCGCAAGGTGAACCGTGAGGGGCAGCGCTGGACGGATGATCGGCCAGGCATGACGCTGCGCCTTCCACTTGATCTCCGCGAAGCCATCACAGAGGAATCCCGCGTAAAGGGCGATCTGGCCAGGATCGTCCTTTTTGCTTTAAGCCACGTAGACAAAGACGAAGTCGATATTCAGCAGACCCGCAAGGCCGGGATGGAATTGACCAATCCTCAACTCCTCCACGTCGGTGCAGAAGCCCGCACCAAGCTCAAGGAATGGGCCGAAGCCGAAGGAATGAGCGTCAACGCCATCGTCATCAGCGTCCTCGACGAATTCTTCAAACGCCTCAAGAAGAGCAAAGCGCTCAGGGAAGAACTACGACTGGAGATTCGCGCGCACCGGGGATTTTTGCCAAATTAACGCTCGATCCTCGCTTACCCATACGGCCGAGCCAGCTTTCGATCTGCTACGCCTGCGCGTCCTTCACACTTCATAAATCTGGATGGCAAAATTCCACAAGACGGCACACAGTATTTTCACATATGTGAGTGAGAACAACTTTTACTCCGCCACACATCCCGCTTTAGTGCATTAATTGCTCAACCAACCTCTGCACGGCACCCATATATTGCGGCGCGCTCACTTTCCAGGTGAATCCGCCCTTGGCCTTCACAGTGCCTGGCATCACGAAGGGTTGCCATTTCAGGTAATTTCCATGGGAGTCGTAATCAATTGGCGATGACATTACAACGAATTTCCTTGGTTCGATAAACCCGAAATAGATCGCAGGAATGGCATTCACGTTCTGTAGACATCTCATCGTCCTCTCATCCCGCACAAATTGCATTCTTCCCAACGCCGCCGCGTAGTCATCAAGTGCCAGGCAGCTCTGGGATGGTGCACCACTTTTGAGGTTGTAGACCTGTCATCCGCCCAACGAGAAAGTCACGTTCACCGTCGTTTCCACGTCTACCGGTTCGTTATTTATCAGATACGGTCTGTATCGCCAAGTCTTAACTGCGTCCAAAGCCGCCTGCTGCAACATGGCTGGGCCACTAATGACCTGCAGGCTTGTAACTGTTCCTAACTGTGAAATGGTCGCCTGCATTACCACCGTACCGGACACCCGCGCAGCCTTTGCGATTGGCGGATAGAGGGGCATCGTCTTCTCAATTACAAGACCATTGGCCACATCCGCTGAGATGTTGACTTTCGTGACAGAACTTGGTGTAGTCGGTGCAGTCACCGTAATTCTGTAGGTTGCTGGCCCCAGGCCCGTCTGTGGGTTCCACACCTGAAATGAAAGATTGTCATCTGCACTTAGAACATTCTGGTCACGGCCATACGCTCCGGCAAATCCCGAGAGAACGATTTCAGTGTCGGTCCAAGATGATACAACCAGAGTCGCCTTATCTTCACCGGGATCTTTGGCCCAACCCGCATTCCAGCCCTTGGTTAGATCGCTTGCCTGAATGAAATCGGAATCGCCAGTGTAGGGTTCATGCACGCCAAAACCTTTGCCAGCAATAGTTATAGTCTGGACATCCGTAGGCGACACAGTACTGACCGAGTCTATGTGTGGTTCGTCTGCACGAGAAGCATCTCCACTCAGCTGAGTTGTGTTCAGAGCAGCATCCCCAGGAGGAGCAGCGGCTTCTACACTGATTCCCTTCGCGAGCACCCAGTCGGATTGCTTCGCAGATATCCGAAAGGCAGCAAGAACTCCATCGAATCCGCCCTCATAGGTGTGACGAGGGAAAAAATGAGAAACTGTCTCTCCTATTGTTGGAACATCAAGAGGTTGCTGGTGATTTCCCGCCGCACCAAACGTTTGTGTCCGATTTGGAGAGGACGCTACAAGCTTTCCATCAAGAAATATGTATTGTCCTTGCGAACCGAAGCTTATTCCGATTGCGTGCCATTCTCCAAATCGAAACGCCGTCTTTCGTGCCTCGGTTGGGATCGCGTGCGGTTTGTCATATTTATTGGTAGCCATCCAAAGCGAAAGTTTGCCCTCGTTCGTCACGACGAACTTTGTCGTTCCGGGCCAAGTGACGTCGCCACCCTCGGCATCGCTGGAAAAAATCAGGGCCTCTTTCTGGTTCGGAATAAAACGAGAATTATCATAGCGATAGCCATCGTTGACCTTAATCCAGAATTCCAAAGTCCCCTGAGACGGAATTAGGCCCGGGTATTCAATCCGGCTGGAATTCGCGGAGGAGAAGACTGCTCCGCGATCGCCAAGCGCTCGCGTCCACTGGACCCCCGTTGCAGACCCGATCGAGCTACCAGCCAGCTTATCCTCAACTGGAAGTCTTGTAGAAGCAAGATTTGGTGAAGGTTGAAGTGAACGCGAAGCTACGATTCCAACGGCAACAACGCTAACGGCCAGTCCCACACCAGTAACTGCCGTCCAGATTCGAGCACGGGAATCGCCCGCAAGTTTTGCTATTAGAATGGGCTTTGCCCAGAAATAAAGGACTGCTGACGCAATTTCAGCCCATGCTACTGCCGAGTAGCCACGCATAGAAGTGTGTGTGAATATTGCTTGCAGGATGGACGCTAAGAAAAAGCCCCCGATGCCACCGCCCCACTTTCCAGCTATGGCGCACACAGCCACGAATCCAATAAAGCCTGTCAGACCTGCAACCTCTGTCACCGCAACAGCTGAGGAAGGCGGCAAAAATGGGTAAAGAATGAACCCGAATGCCAGCCCGGCAAGTACGCCCGACCAGAATAATTGCTTTCGCCAGCGCCCTACGGCCGCCTCTTCGATTTCAATCGATATTGAAATCTCGATCCGTACGGTGCCTGCATTGCTTGCAATCTCGATTGCGCCGTGATGTCTTGTACCTAGCGCTAAGTTCGATGTGTCCAGATGAAACGTGTGCTCCTGAATATGCCGGGTGGAGTCGATCGCTACTTGGGAAGGCTTAATCCACGCGCTGTTTGTTTTGATTGCTCCAGTAAGTACTCCGCCGCCAGGGTTTGTAATCGTATATCGGCCGCTTAGCGATGTTCCTTGCCGAATCTTCTCGAACTCAAAACGTGTTTGCGAAAGTGTAATCTCGGGGCTCCCCGGTGCTTTTCCCCTCTCCCCTTGGACCTTTGCCGCTTCTGATTGAATCAACTTCTCAATCTCTTTCGGCGGTATTTGCAGCTTCTTCCCATAGGCCGTAAGTTGGCTTTCTTCTTCGCTCGTGAGGATCCCATCCGCGAAGGCCATTTCCACGTAAGGACGGAGATATTCGAGCCGCTTCTCGAGGCTATCGAGCAGATTGGCGCTGTCTTCCAGCGCAATCTGGTGTCCAACCGGGCTCGGAAACGGATCACGTCCGCGGCTCGCTTCGATTGAGCACCAAGGACAAGTCCGCAAGTGATCGAAGTACAAATGGTTCGGGTTTTTCGGGCACTGCTGGAATGATTTATTGATATTTCGAAATGCCGTAAACCACTCGCGCGCCGTGGGACGATCGCCAGAGTTCTTATGCCCGATGGTAAAGCAACGCTCGAACAATTTCCGTATGTCCGGGTGCAGAATCTCGTAGGGAGGTGCGTGATCCGGAGGCGCAATATCCTTGCCGCGCATTGTATAGGGGAAATGGCCGAGTAGTATCTTCGCTTCGGTGCTCGGGGCATTCTCAACCAAGCGTCCTTTCGCCTGGTACGGATGTGTACCCTCCATCAGCAACTGGAAGAGCAGCACAGCGAGAGCAAATGAATCGGAAGCAATAGTTCGGTCCACATCGCACAGTCGCTTGCCGCTCAATTCGGGCGCCGTATACTCCGGCTTTCCCACGGAACAACGATACGTCCGGCCTGCTGCCGTGTCCGGCACTTGAAACGAATCGCAATCAATGAGAGAAATGAGCGCATTAGGGGCAATAAGAATGTTGCTCTCGTTTAAGTCTCCAATGCAGTAGCCCTGTGCATGAATCGCTGCCACGGCGCTCGATAAATTGGTTGCTGCGGTCACGATGTGTTTCCACGTAAATCCACCGCCGAATCGTGCCGTCCGGTCCTGAGGGTCGATAAAGAGCAGCGCTTTTTGAAATACTTTCAGATCCAACTTGGGCATGAAGAAGCCAGCAACTTCAGACTTGGCTGAGCTCTTATACAAAAGGGCGGACGGCCAGGATATTGACCGGTGCTTTCGCAGCGCATAGGTCGGATCGGACGGCGGATTGCTGACCATCAGGGATAACTTTGTAAGAGTCTCGGGAGGCGCGGACTTTAAATAGATCTTCGCACATTCCAGAATGTCGGAAGGAGAAGAATAGATTGCTCCTTCGCCACCCCTACCAATTTCATCGGTAAGCGAGATGCTTCGCCCGTCTTCCAAATATGCAATTGTGGCCATCGCTTCAATCCGTTCCGGCTACGCCAACCACTAGTGTCTTGTCGTCGTCCGAGTTTTCGCAGAGCTTGGCCGACGCGAGCAATTCCGCAATCTCGTTTGCACCTTCTGTCAAATCGGAAACCGTGTTTGCGTACTCGAATATGGGGTTGAAGAATTTGTCGAAGGGAACGACCGCGTCCTCGACCTTGCGAAAAGCCGCGCGCTGGCAACCGTCGGTGAAGACGGCGATGCCAGAAACGGAAGCGTCCACGGTGACGATCCGCAAAGCATCTTGCCATTCCATGCTGGTTAGTGGAACAACCTCGTTTGTGTATTCCGAATCTCCAGGGCCGGAAACGAGCGAAAGACAGCCGCCGACCAAGGCTACAACCGCCCCATCGCCGACATGCGCGACCGCAAGTTGACGGCCGGTCGCAACGGCGAGAATCAACGTGCAGCCTAGGTCACGCAGCTTGCACGCTTCCGCCTGTGCGAGGCTCTCAAGCTTCTCCCGCGCGTGCGCGGTGGCACTTCGGACCATATCGTAAAGAAGCGTCTCTTCGCCTTGAGTGGCTGCGAGCGCGGCCATGCAGTACTCGAAAGCCGAAGACACCGCCAACTGTGCTCCCGCGTCGCTCTTGGCCGCGCTTCCCAGCCCATCCGCAACGGCGATCACAATCGCATCGGAAACTGCAGCAGCATAGGCGCACGCATCCTGGCAAGGGATCTCTCGTTGAAGGTGCATTGGTCCAATGACCGACGCACCGAAGACGCGAAATAGCCGGGCGCACTTCGGCGCTTGCGGATTCAGATCCATATTGTCATCAACCTACACGGAGAATTCTCCCCAACCAGCGGCTACGGGGCTTTCGATCTGGATTTGCTCTCCGACTTTGGATGAGGAGACTTTCGCCTGACTCTTGGAGAACCAACTAAACATTTCAGCAAACTTGGTGCCGATGAGTCTCGCCGGCGGCCGGCTCGGAGGAGCGATCTGCGCCAGTGTCCCAGTATCCGCAGGTTCCACGGCCACGGCAAAGAATAGGAATTTTTTCTCCGACTCGCCCGCGTGTACACGCGCAACCACTTGGTTCCAGACCGAATCTCCCGGTCCCATATCGGTAGGTGCGCCGTCTGTAATTAAGAATAGCCAGGGACGGTAATAATCGATGCCTTGCTGCTTATACTTGCGCTTCCTCTCTTCGATCATGTCCGCGGCCTTCAGAATCGCTTCTCCCAGTGGTGTTCCTCCACTGGCCGATAAAGTCGGTGGTTCGAAGTCCTCAATCGAACAGAAGTCCTGAACAAGCTGGACGCTTCCGCCGAAAGTCAGTACGGCGAGATCCACCCGCTTGCGCGCGAGGTCGTCCTTCAGCGTCTCATCTTTAAATTGACTCAAAGCCTGATTGAGATGTGCGATCTTTTCACCATCCATGGACCCGGATGTATCGAGCAAAAGCACGGTCGCGCAGTGCGGTTGTGTTGGGTTTCCGATTTCAACTTGATCTACTAGCCCCATATTCTCTCCTTCACTCTTTCTGGCGGCAACGGCAATCAACGCCGAAACACCTCTGCAATTGCATTCGTGATGTCCCGTCCAAGATACCCAATAGCGTCGCCCACCAATTCATTTTTCCCATGCGCAACATACCACAGTGACTGAGCTCCGCAGGCGACGGTGTAGCCGATGATCTTAAAAACCAGCAGCATCAGCCTAAAGAACAGTTTGAACGGGTCAAGCATGGCGGGACCCCTCATGCATCGTCAGAATCCTTAAAAGCTGGCAACCTTCAAAGTGTGCACTAGTCTCATCGATGATGCGGCATCAGTAACTGGAATATCTGCAAACAGCCAATTAGAGTAGCTACGGCCCCCAGGATGATCCCCACGAGTGCTTTGCCTGTGCCGCCGGCCTTCAGTTCAATGATTCTGGATCGTGCTGCTACTCCCAAGATTATTGCGATTGGCCCAAGGAGCCAGCCAAACAGAAAAAGACCGATTACACCACAGATGATGCTGTTCCGGGCTTTTCTTTGCGAGCGCGCCTCCGGCGAGGATTTGTCTAGAGCTGGGGGAGCGGAAAGGTCTGCAAGCTTGCTCGCAGCGTAATCTCTGACCTGTTGTTCACGGCCATCCTTGTCTTCGATGTTGACGGGCGCCGCGTCCACTATGGCCTGGAATTGTTTTTTCGCATTTTCCGGCTGTCCAGCTTCGATGTACCACCCCGCCAGTTCGTGTAGAAGTGAGTACATTGGTGTGCTGGGCAGGTAGGAGAAGAGGCGGAGCTTGTTTTCGGCATAGTCGATTGCTGCCCGGATTCCGCTCTTATCTTTGATCGTCCTCGCTTGCATTTGGTAGATAAAGTTGAGCCTGTCCAGCCTTGCTCGATTCAGACGTTCCGCGAAATATCCATAGTTTCCGCGGGCATCGATTTCGAGAGCTCGCTCCGCCTCCTCAATATCCTTTGTGAACTCGGGCAGGGCCACGATTTGTTCCATCGAACCGCCGGAGTTCCCCCATATCTCGCCGTAGCCTTGTGAAAGATGGAATCGAGCCGCGATTTCGTCGTCTTCCGGTAACCCGAGCGAGATTGCGCTCTGAATCATGGGGATTACAGGTATATTCGAGCCCGCCGCGAGACACGCTTTTAACGCTTCTCCGTATTTGGCCTGTGCGGGACTTTCAAGAAAGAGAAAGCACTGGTTGTCTTTTGAGACCTGTCTTCCTGCAAGCGGAGATTGCGAGTTCCCGCAGGTGCTTCTCGGCCCGAGGTAGTTACACATGGGACATATAGCTTGGCTGCTCATCCGAACCTCGATTCATAACGGTCTTGCTGTTTGTGAAGATGAAAGAGCTCGGGTGGGGGAGACTAGTCGACTCTGTGAACTACAGTGCCGCATTTGGGGCAGGTAAGTTTGTTTGTCAAGGCGGCTTTGGTAACACAGTCCCAGCACAGATGCCATTCGTGCTTTGAGCAGTAATAAATATTGTGCGTGGTTTGTTTTCCACATTTTGCGCATTTCATGCTCATGTTCTTTTCTCCCGCCATATTGAAAGTCACTTGCTAGTGTCCTGAGTCATTAATACGCTTACAATATCGAGCGATGGAATCGAGGATCTGGTCGGCGGTTTTATGCCAGATGAAGGGTTTTGGGTCGAGGTTGTGGTTTTCAATGTAATCGTCGATGGC
>Ga0302267_10002753_pt1 | contig 20908 bp, 20 predicted proteins | sample III_Bog_E1_3_FD_194555 | JGI IMG/M metagenome (GOLD analysis project Ga0302267, IMG submission 194555) | Peat permafrost microbial communities from Stordalen Mire near Abisko, Sweden - III_Bog_E1_3 | ecosystem: Environmental > Terrestrial > Soil > Wetlands > Peat | place: Sweden: Abisko... | reverse complement strand
GGGGGGGGTAGGGCGAATAAACATAGAATAAACGGCGAACAAACGACAATATTCGTCTGAATCGCTCAATTCCGTGGATTATCGCCAGACGCTCCACCCTCTGCGGTTGAGGCTGTAGAAGAGTACGGCGAGGCAGCTTCCGCTGAGCGCCAGCAGCCCGCAGCCGGGAGCGATGCGGCCGAAGAGCAGGTCGCCCACGCCGAAGAGCATCGCATACACCAGCGTGAAGCCCAGCACCCAGTGGAAGAAGTTGTAGCCCAGCGTGGAATCCACCTGCTCCCGCGTCTGCGCAAAGCGCCGCCAGCCCAGCGCCGCCGGGCGGACGCGGTCGTAGAAGGCCTGTAGCGTCGCCTCCGTCTCGGGCTGCGTGGCCAGCGTGACGGCAAGCCAGATCGCCGTGGTCAGCAGGGTCGTCGTCAACATCAGCCATGCGAAGGCGTGCGGGTCGTCCTGGTTCAGCGGCGCGAGCGCCAGCGCCGGGTCGATGCGGTGCAGCGCGCGGACGGCAGGCATTCCCCAGCCGCTCTCCAGCGTCAGCGAGATGGTCGCCGCCGCGGTCATCGCCGCAATCTCGCTCCATGCGTTGATGCGCCACCAGTACCAGCGCAGGATGAAGACCAGTCCCGCGCCCGCGCCCAGCGCCAGCAGGAACTTCCACGCCGTGGCAATCGACGCGCCGTGCGTCAGCATGTATCCGGTCGCGCTCGCGCTCATCACGGCCACCAGAATCGTTGCAATGCGCGATGCCGCTACATAATGCCGCTCACTGCGCCCCGCCACGAAGAAGCGTTTGTAGATGTCGTTGATCATGTACGACGCGCCCAGGTTCAGGTGCGTCCCGATGGTGGACATGTACGCCGCCGCGAACCCCGCCAGCATCAGTCCGCGCAGGCTGGGCGGCAGGTAATGCACCATCACCCAGACGTACGCGCCCTCCATGCCGCCCTGCGCTGCGGTGGGGTTGGGCAGCAGGACGAGCGCGACGAGAGCGGTGAGAATCCATGGCCAGGGGCGCAGCGCGTAGTGGGCGATGTTGAACCACAGCGTTGCGCCCAGGGAGTGCTTCTCATTCTTCGCGGAAAATATGCGCTGTGCAATGTATCCGCCGCCGCCCGGCTCGGCCCCCGGATACCAGCTCGCCCACCAGTTCAGGCTCAGCAGCACCAGGAAGCTGAGGAAGAACGGCGATGCGGACGACGGAATAAACGCCAGCGTGTCGCGCGCATGTCCGTTGACGGCATGCGTGGCGTCGAAGGCGCGAACGTGCGCTGCCAGTGGCCCCATTCCGCCGACGGCATGCACGGCGAAGTACGCCAGCAGGATCACCATGCTCATCTTCAGGATGAATTGCAGGAAGTCGGTCCACAGCACGGCCCACATGCCGGAGACGGCGTTATACGCCAGCGTGAGCGCCAGGCAGCAGAAGACTCCGGTGAGCTGCTTCTTGGTAGTGTCGAGGCCGAGCGTGAGCGCCAGAATCTTCGCCATGGCGAGGTTCACCCATCCCATGATGATGGTGTTGACGGGGAAGGCGAGGTAGACGGCGCGGAAGCCGCGCAGGAACGTTGCGGGCCGCCCGGAGTAGCGCAACTCGGCGAACTCCATGTCGGTGAGCACCTTTGCCCGTCGCCACAGCGGCGCGAAGAAGAAGACTGTCAGCATCCCCGAAAGCAGGAACGACCACCACAGCCAGTTGCCCGCGATCCCCTGCGCGTAGATGAGGCCGGTGACCACCAGCGGCGTGTCCGCGCCGAAGGTGGTGGCCACCATCGACGTGCCGGCCAGCCACCAACTCACGTTGCGCCCGGAGAGGAAGAACTCCCCGATGTTGCCCGACGCGCGCCGCATATAGAAGAAGCCGATGGCCAGGTTCAGCGCGAAGTACGCGGCAATCACCAGCCAGTCGAGCGGGGTCAGAATCATCGGTCCTCTTTATCGTGCGTCACTCGGCCCTTACTGCTTTGCGAGGTCGAAGACTTTATCCATAAGCGTCCAGCGGCGCACCGGGTCCGCACCCTCCGGCACATCCTGGAACTCCGCCATCGACGCCTCCCACTCCTGCACCTTGGGGTTGGCGCGGTCCATGGCCGCCTTCTTCTCAATGGAGAAGCTGTCGTTGACGTCCATAATCATGAACATCCGCGTGCCGGTGAGGTATATCTCCATGGCCAGGATGCCGGCGTCGAAGAGGCTGTCGCGCACCTCCGGCCATATCTTCTCGTGGCGGCGCTTGTACTCTGCGATCTTTTTGGGGTCGTCCTGCAGGTCGAACGTAAGACAGTACCTTGGCATCATTCCTCCGTGGGTTTCGGTTGGTTGCGGCGGCTGCTCTCCCGGATTCGAATTGCCCGGCAGGCCCGACGCAGTTCCCTGAGCAGCCTATCATCGCGCGAAGGCCGCTCGCAAAGGACGCACACCATAGCTGTGCCGGAGCAACGCCTCGTGCTACCCTCAGAGGCGCAGCGGAATCGCGCCAAACGCGGAAGGACCGCGCGGTTGGAGTTGTAAGAATAACGTGGAATAACGTGGTGCATTCCGCGCGCGAAACGCGGAAGAATCCAGACGAAGAAGCGAATGGGGAAGCAGAGCAATTCCGACCCAGTGCGCAGATCCGCAAGTCTCTCTTGTGAGACGTACGGCAGGATTGTGCGCCGCTGCGCGTCCCTTGTCTGGTTGATTTTTTTTGCGACAAATTTGGCAACGATTGCGCGCGCGCAGACCCAGGCCACCACTCTTCCGCTGATGATTCCTTCCGCAACCGTCTTCGACGCGGCTGGCAACCTCTACTTTGTCGAGACGGGCAACCACGTCGTGCGCAAGGTCACGTCCGCCGGCGTCATCACCACGGTCGCGGGCAACGGCGTGCAGGGCTTCTCCGGCGATAACGGTCCCGCCACCGCGGCTCAGCTCGATTCGCCCGCCGGTCTCGCGCTCGATTCCTCCGGCGACCTCTTTATCGCCGACAGCCACAACCACCGCATCCGCGAGGTCTCTTCCGCCACCGGCACCATTGCGACGATTGCGGGCACGGGCGCGCCCGGCTTCTCCGGCGATGGCGGCCCGGCCATAGCGGCCACGCTCGACCTGCCCACCGCGCTCGCGTTCGACTCCTCCGGCAACCTGTACTTGGCAGACTCCAACAACCACCGCGTGCGTAGAATCGCAGCCACCACTGGCGCGATTACGACCGTCGCGGGCAACGGCGTCGAGGCCTTTGCGGGCGACGGCGGTCTGGCGACGGTGGCCTCCATCGACTCGCCAAACGGCCTCGCGCTTGACTCCTCCGGCAACCTCTATATCGCCGACACGCACAACGGTCGTGTGCGCGAGGTTGCAGCGTCCACCGGCCACATCTCCACCGTCGCCGGCGCGGGAGTTGTTGCCGGCAACGTGCAGTCCTTTGGCGGCGACAACGGCCCCGCAACCGCCGCCGGCCTCGCCCTGCCGCGCGGCCTCACGATGGACTCCGCGGGCAATCTCTACTTTGCCGACAGCGCCAACCATCGCATCCGGTGCATCTCGCCCACCGGCACAATCACCACCGTCGCAGGGCAGGGAACGGAGAACTTTGCCGGTGACGGTGCGCCCGCGGTCGCGGCGAACCTCGACTCGCCGCGCTCGGTTGCCATCTCGCCCGCCGGCCTGCTCACGCTCGCCGACAGCGACAACCAGCGCATCCGCCAGCTCGACGCGCTGCCTGCGCCGGGCCCGGATATCCACACCCTCGCCGGACTTGGAACTACCACGCAGGGCGTTCTCGCGCTCAGCGGTTCGTCGGTGGTTGCCTACGGAAGCGGCTCAATCACCGCAACGCTGGCCACATCCTCAACTGCCACCGGCAGCGTTACATTCCTGGATTCGTGCAACGGAACGCAGACCGCGCTGGGCATTGCCAGCCTCAATTCAGACGCGGCAACCATCAGCACATCCACGCTGGCCGCTGGCGCGCACAGCATCGTTGCCACCTACCCGGGCGACGCGGGCCACTCCTCCGCGCAGTCCTCCGCGCTGGCGATCAGCGTGTCGCCGCTCGCCATCGCCGCCGCGCCCAACCCCGCGTTCATCCTCTACGGCCAACCCATCCCCGCGCTCAGCGGCTCGCTCAGCGGCGTTCTCCCGCAGGACACCGGAAAAGTCGCAGCCGTCTTCACCAGCAGCGCCGTTGCCTTATCTCCCGTCGGCTCGTATCCCATCGCCGCCACGCTCACCGGAATCTCGGCGGGTGACTACGCAGTCGCCGTCACGCCCGCTACAAACCTTAGCATCGCGCAGGCACCCACGCAGACCTCGCTCTCCGCATCCACCAACTCGCCCGGCCTGGGCCTTCCCGTCACCCTTACCGTGCAGGCCTCCAGCACCACTAGCGGCGTGCCCACCGGCTCCATCGCATTCGCCGACGGCAGTACCTCGCTCTCTGTCGTTCCGCTCTCAGCCGGTGCGGCCTCGTTCACCACCAGCTCACTCGCGCTCGGCGCGCACAACCTGACCGCGACCTACTCCGGCGACGCGAACTTCCTGCCCAGCAGCTCGGCGACAGCCAACGTCGCTGTTGGCCCCGCATCCGACTTCACCCTCACGGCCACCGGCACGACCGCGCAATCCATTCCCTCGGGCAGCTCGGCCACTTATAGCTTCTCTGTCGCAATGCTGGGCGCGGCAATGTCCAGCCCGATCGCGCTCGCCGTTCAGGGAGTCCCAACCGGCTCAACCTCGTCGATTAACCCGTCCTACATCCCGCCCGGCGGCGCGGTCACCAGCTTCACCGTGACCATTCAGACTCCGCTCGCCGCGCTCGAACATCCCTCGAGCCCGTTTATCACACCACCTGCAATCTCTGGGATGCAGGCGTCCTTGGCCCTTCTGCTGCTGCCGATGATCGGATTAGCGCGCCGCCGCAAGGCACTCAGCGTGTTCTTCGCCGCCGCATCCTGCATCCTGCTGGCAACGCTGGCCACCGGCTGCGGCAATCGCATCAGCCCGGACGCCGAGTCCGCCAACTCCACCACCTACACCCTCACCGTCACCGGAACCGCAACCGGCCCCGCCGGTGCCGCGCTGCAGCACACGGCCATCGTCACCCTTCAAGTTATTCAGTGACGCTGGCCCTATCCCGGCCCCAGCATTCGCAGCAGAAAGAACATCGCCACGCCGCCGAAGAAGACCAGGGCCATCCGCACGCCCGGCTCCCGGTTCACCTCCGGGACCAGGTCGGTCGCCGCCACATAGATTGTCACCCCCGCCGACAGCGGCAGCCCGGCCTTCACCCAGCCCGGCTCCAGGTTGATGGCCAGCACCCCCAGCACCGTCGTCGCGCCCAGGAACAACGCCGAGTTCAGCGCCGCCCTCCGCCCTTGTCCCCCGGCCAGCATCACGCTGGCCACGGTAAATCCCTCGGGAACCTTGTGCAGGAAGATCGCGATGAACAACACCCAGCCAAGCCACGTCGACACCACAAACCCAGACCCAATCGCCACGCCGTCGAAGAACGTATGCGTGGCCAGCCCCAGCGCCACCGAGTAACTGCTCTTCGTCGAGAGGAACTCGTGCGCGTGCGTCTCCTCGCCGAAGTGGAAGTGCGGCACCAGCGTATGCTCCAGCAGATGCACCACGCAGTACCCGGCGAGTACCAGCGGCGCGGCCCACAGCGCATTCACCTTGAAGGCCTCGGGCAGCATCTCCAGCAGCGCGGCGGAGAGCATGAACCCCGCGCCCAGCGCCACAAAGTACCGCAGCGCGCGCGCCGAGGGAGAACGCAGCACCAACAGAAACCCGCCCAGATAGTCCGCCAGCCCGGCAAAGAGGCCGAGTGCGAGGGCGAGCCAGAAGCGTGTCGTCGGCATCGCAGAAAGGATCATCGCCGCGTCACCCGCTATGGCGAATGTTCAGCACATCGCCATCCTTCACGGGATAGTCTTTGCCCTCCAACCGCAACGTTCCCGCCGCCCGCGCCGCCGCCTCGGAGCCCGCAGCCAGCAGCGTGTCCCAATGGATGGTCTCGGCGCGGATGAAGTACTTCTCCAAATCGGAGTGGATCGCCCCCGCCGCCTCCTGCGCGCGGCAGTTCGCGGGGATCGTCCATGCGCGCGTCTCCGGCTCGCCCACCGTGAAGAAGCTCGCCAGCCCAAGCAGCTCGTAGCTCTTGCGGATCAGCCGCACCAGCCCGCTCTCCGTCAGGCCGTAGCCCTCCAGGAACTCCGCCGCCTCCTCGTCCTCCATCTCGGCCAGCTCGGCCTCCACCTTGCCGCAGATCGCCGTCGCCCCGGAGTTCGGCCGCGCAGCCGCCTCCGTCAGTCCGTACTTCGCCACCGCCGCTTCCACGTCCGCGCCCAGCGTCGTGCTCTCGGAGATATTAAGCACGTACAGGATCGGCTTCTGTGAGAGGAACACAAACCCGCGCACCAGCTTCTTCTCCTCCGGGGTCAGCTCCATCTCGCGCAGCGGCTTTTCCGCCTCGGTCTGCGCCTTGCAGCGCAGCAGCAGCGCGTGTTCGCGCTCCAGCTCCGCGGTCTTCTGCTTCTTCATGTCCTTGGCCACGCGCTCCAGCCGCTTCTCGATCTGGCTCAGGTCGCTGACGATCAGCTCGATCTCCACGTTGCCGATGTCGCGCACCGGATCGATCGGCCCGACATGCGGGATCGTGTCGTCCTCGAACGCGCGCAGCACATGGATGATCGCGTCCACATTGCGCAGGCTGGTCAAAAAAGAAGTTTCCTTCAGCGCGTCCTCGCCGATCGCCGCCAGGTCCGCGTACTCCACCGTCGCGTACACCGTCTTGCGCGTATTGGCCTGTGCGGCCAGCTTGTCCAGCCGAGCGTCGGGAACCTTGGCAATCCCGATGTGCGCCTCACGCGAGTGGCCGAAGCTCTCCGTCTTCGCCTTGGTCAGGATCTTGAACAGCGATGTCTTGCCCACCTGTGGCAGGCCGATTATTCCAGTTTTCATCTCTTTACGATTCTAACTGCTGGGAGGGCGCTCGCATGACGGCTCCACGGCCATCAGCAAAATCACGCCAAGTCCGAGGAACATCGCCGATCCTTCTAACTTCTCGGAGAGGGCGTGCAGTCGGTCGAAGTCGATGCGCGCCGGGTTGCTGGCGGGGACGGCGGTGATGTCGCCGCCGACGCTGGCGCGGTCGCGTTCAATGGCTCGAATTACGTGCTGCACGTGGATCGTTGCGGCGATCATCAACATCACGAGCAGGACCTGAGCGAGGATCAGCCCGCGCGCTCTAGCCGGGGAGCGGAGCCAGAGCAGTAAGCTCGCGATTAGAAAAATGAGGCCCGCTGCGTGGCCCAGCCTATTCAGCGCGGTGATGCTGCCATCAATGAGTTGGGCAAATTGGGAGTTCGTGCCCATCACGCGAACGGCTGTGGGCGCTTCCACAAACGCGAAGAAGATCAGCCCGCCAACCCACACCACCATCGAAAGCTGCCGCAGCACGCGCAGAAATGTATTCATGAGTCCACTCTAGACCAGGTCCCGCCCGATCAGCCGCCGAATCCGTTCCCTGGTCGGCGGATGGGTCGAGAACAGGCGCCCCACGCTGCCGCCGATCAGCGGCGCGATGATGAACATGTGCGCGGTGGAGGCCGACGCCTGCAGTGGAATACGCTTGGAATAGTTCTCCAGCTTCTGCAACGCACTGGCCAGCGCATACGGATTGCCCGTCGTATGCGCGCCCGTTGCATCCGCTTCGTACTCGCGTGAGCGAGAGATTGCAAGCTGGATCAGGCTCGCCGCTATTGGTGCCACAATCAGCATCAACAGCGCGCCCAGCCCTCCGCCTCCGCGCTCCCGGCGTCCGCCGCCTCCGCCATAGCCGAACAGTGAAGCCCAGTAGCCCATGCGCGCGATCATCGTGATCGCTCCCGCAAGCGTCGCGGCAATCGAGCTGGTCAGAATGTCCCGGTTCTTCACATGGCCCAGCTCGTGTGCCAGCACGCCCTCCAGCTCCTCGTCCGTCAGCAGCCCCAGGATTCCATGCGTCACCGCAACCGACGCGTGCTGCGGGTTCCGTCCCGTTGCAAAAGCGTTGGGCGATTCGCTCGGAATCACATAGATCTTCGGCATCGGCAGGCCATCCTTCGCCGCCAGCCGCTCCACCACCTCGTAGGCGCGCGGCAACTGCTCCCGCGTCACCGGCTGCGCGCGATACATCTTCAGCGCGATCTTGTCGCTGAAAAAATACGCTGTAAAGTTCATCGCAACCGAGATCGCGAACGCGATCAGCATTCCATTCTCTCCGCCGATGCGCTCTCCGATCAGAACCAGAACCACCATCAGCAGGACCAGCATCAGCGTCGATTTAAAGGTATTCATAATCTCCTCTGGCCGCGCCCGTCTGCCTCATGCAGCCGCGCTCGCCCTGTTACTCGTTAGACGCGGAAGGCGCGGCTTCGCTGCGTGCCAGCGCGCGCCGCAGCACCACGTCGAACGCCGCCTTGTGCTCTGCATACTGCGTCTCGCTCAACCGGCCCGCCAGCCGGTCCGTCTCCAGCACAAACAGCTCGTCCTTCAGCGCGCGCAACAGAACGCCCGGTCCCGCAGCCGCAACCGCGGCAGCACCCGTCGCGGCGGAAGCCGTTAGCGGCGTGAAGCCTTCCGCGGTGGGAAGCGACGAATCCGCGCCTGCAACTGCACCGGCCGCACCGCCCTTCAGCATCGCCCCCGCGCCCACCACCAGGGCCACTCCGAGCAGGCCGAGAATCCACCACTTGTACCTCGCCCACGGATCGTTTGTGCCGTTCGGATCGTCCGGCGCGCCCAACCCGCCGCCTGGCCGTGCCGCCTGTCCGCCGTTGCCGGATTGTCCGCCCATGCCTTGTGACGAACCCTGTGCCGCGCCCTGCGCGTCCTCCTGCGTCTGCGGCAACTGCCCCGTGCCGCTGACGCTGAACTCAACCGGCTGCGCGAAGGCATGCTGATGCGCGTCGTAGCTCTGCGCGTTGGCTTCCAGATTGATAGCCGAAAACTCTGCCGCCCCCTGGAACTGCATCGTCTTCGGCAGCATCACCGCAACGTCGCCGGTGGGCATGGAGAGCTTCAGCGAGAACGCCTGTTTGCCGTTGTACGGCATGGTGTAGACCACCTGAAAGCGCGTCTCGCCGGGTCGCACCGGAAACGTGAACGCATAGTGTCCGCTGGCCGCGTCCAGCGTCTTCACCTCGGCATTGGTTGGCATGCCGCCGGGCGAATTGGCCTGGGTCTGAACGATGGTTGCGCCCTTCGGCAGGTAGAAATCGAAGGTATTGCCTCCAACCTCGCTGCGCGGCGGCTTGCTGGCGTTCATGACCCCGAAGTTCTCGTCCGCCTGCAGCGTCTTGCCGCTCGCGTCCGTCTCCACGCTCAGCACCAGGGCCTCGCCGCTGATGCCCTCGATCTTCACCGCCGAGTCGTACACGTCGATCTCCACGCTGCTCGCGCCCGGCGTAACGCTCTTGAAGTACTCCGCCCCGCGGTGCGTCACATGCAGCAGTATCTGCCCACCCTCCGGCGCGTTCACATGGAAGTGCCCCTGCGCGTCGCTGGTCGTCTTGACGATCTCGTCCATGCTCTGCGCCGTGTTGATGACCGCAATCGTATCGCCTGCCGACGGCTTGCCCGTCGTGCGGTCCGTGACCACGCCGGTCAGCGGCGCGGCCAACGCAGTCGCCGTGCACAGCATCATGATGCCGGGCAGCAGGAAAACAGCAGACGAAAAAGCGCGCAGCGTTCTGGTCGAGGTGCGGAGTGTTCTCATTGAATTCGTCAAGGTCAGTGGGTCCAGTTCTCAATCGTCAGATTGGGGATGCGGCTGAATTCGCGTTCATTATTCGTTACAAGAGTCAGACCGAGTTGAAGGCAGTGGGAGGCAATCCATAGGTCGTTCGTGCCAATGATTAGGCCACGCTGCTCCAGATCAAGCCGGACCTTGGAGTAAAACCTCGCTACCTCGAGTGCCATGGGAAGAACCGTCACTGCTTGAATGAAAAGCTCGAGCGCCCTCAGAGATTCGGGATATCGGTCGCTTTTTTCGGCTCCCACGCGAAGCTCTCCATAGGTCACGACAGACATAGCAAGATCGCCGGCACGACGGCTTCGAAACCGGCTTGTTACTTTTGGGTGCTTCTGCCTTGCGATGAAGGCACAGGTATCCGTGTCGAGCAGATAGAGCATATTCACCAGCCCTTGACCGGCTCAGGCGGCGGATCATCTCTGCCGTCTTTGAAAAAATCATCCGCTATTCCGGCGAATGCATCATAGGCATCCATCAGGGACACATCCTTGGGCTGTCGGATGACAATGTCTTTCCCTCGCCGAACCAGTTCGACCTGACTGACTTTCAGGCGGAACTCCTTGGGAAGGCGGATCGCCTGACTGTTTCCCGATTTGAAGACTTTGGCTATCGCCATTTTCCGGTTCCTCACTAGAACCACTTACAGAAAGTATATACGCAACGTGTATACATTGCAATCTACGCCCTGGCGCGGGTGCTCTTCATGCCGCGCGCCATCAGCGCCTCCATCTCGGCGATCGCCTGCGCGGCTTCATCTTCCAGCGCCCTCCGCTGTTCGTTGTAGTCGGCCTCGGGATACTTGCCCGCCTGGTACTCGAAGTTCAGGTCGCGCAGGTTCTCGTATATCGCATCCTTGCGCTCGCGCAAATAGTCCACGCGCGTCTTGTCCGCCTGCACAAACGGATTGCGCTCCGGCCAGAAGATGTACGCGAAGCAGCCCAGTGTGAGTGCGGCAATGGCGGCGATCAGGTCCATCAGTACTCCGTCTCTCTGCGGATGCGCTCGCGCAACTCCGCGTCCTGTGGATTGGATTCGCCGGAAGCGGGAAGGTTGCCGACTGCGTCGCCGCTATCGAATCCTGCCGCGCCAGCCAGCTTCAGCGTCCGCCGCTTCCACGCCCACACAATCCCAAACGTGCCCAGCGTGGCCAGGAAAAAAATCACGGCGGGAACAATCCATGCTGCGTTGTCGAAGCCCCCGCGAATCGGCGCGGCCAGAATCGTCGCCCCGTACTTCGCCACAAACCAGTTCACCACCGCGGTGTCGCTCTCGCCGGTCGCGATCTGCGCCTTCAGCTCGACGATCATCCGCGCCGAATCCACGCAGCCTACGTGGTTGCACTCCAGCAGCACCTGGTTGCATCCGCAACTGCACATCAGTTCGTGGCCCAGCCGGTCGTAGCGCGATTCATTCGCGCCCAGCATCGCCACCGTAACCACGCACAGCAGCGCAAGCTGCACCCACCGCGCCCAGAACACCGGGCCACCCGCGTGCCTCGCGTCTCGAAATAGATCGCTGCCGGATTGTGTGCGCCTATTCATGAGGCACCTTCGCCACATCACTCGTTGCGCCCAGCCCCGCAGTGGGTGGCACGCCAGCCGAATCCTCCTGCCGCAATCGCCCCGGTGTACGGACAAGATTCGGCACCAGCGCAATGAATGTTCCCAGCACCACAATCACCACGCCAATCCATATCCATGCGATCAGCGGATTCAGAAACACCTTGAGGATCGGCCGCCCAGTGTCCGGGTTCCTGCCCTCGAAGACGGTGTAGAGGTCTGCCTCGGCGGTCGAGTGCAGCGCCACAATCGTCGATGCCTGCTCGTGGTCCGTCCCCGCGAAGTACGTCCGCTTCTCCGGCGAGAGCTGCGTGATGTACCTGCCATTCTTATATGCATCCAGCCGCGCGTAGTCCGTGTCGTACTCCGGCTTGCTGTCCTGCGTGATGCCCACGCACACCAGCCGGTACGGCCCAATCGCAAGCGCATCGCCGTAGCTCATCTCCATCTCGACGGCCCGGTTGAACGCCCCGCCCGCAATGCCGATGAACATCACCACAATTCCGAAGTGGATGATGTACCCGCCGTAGCGCCGCGTATTGCGCCGGGTCAGCAGCACCATCGAAGACAGCAGATTCTTGCCCGTCTGCGCGCACACCACTCTGGCTCCGCGCGTGAACTCCTCCACAATCGCCGTAATCACGCCCGCCGCCAGCGTGAACGCGATCAGCGAGAAGAACGTCGACTGCATGTCGTCGCCATCGTTCCACGGACGCAGCCCCGCGATCATCAGCACCACCGCCGTCACCGCCATCGCAATCGACGGCAGCACGAAATTGCGCCGGATCGAGCGCAGCGTGGTCGAGCGCCACGCCAGCAGCGGGCCGATGCCGGTCAGGAACAGCAGAAACAGCCCGATGGGAATGTTCACGCGGTTGTAGTACGGCGCGCCCATCGTCACCTTCGAGCCGGTCACAGCCTCCGACAGCAGCGGAAACAGCGTCCCCCACAGCACCGTCACGCACGCCGCCAGCAGGATCATGTTGTTGAACAGAAAACTCGACTCGCGGCTCACCAGCGACTCCAGCTTGTTCTCCGACTTCAGATGGCCGCGCCTCGCGAAGAAAGTGATCACGCAGACCAGGAACACGATGCTGATGAATGTATAGAACCACGCCCCTATGGGCGACTGCGCGAACGCATGAACCGAGCTGATGATCCCCGAGCGCGTCAGCAGCGTTCCCAGAATCGTCAGCAGGAAAGTGCTGAAGATCAGCCACACATTCCAGTTCTTCATCATGCCGCGTTTTTCCTGCATCATCACCGAGTGCAGAAACGCCGTGCCCGTCAGCCACGGCATCAGCGAGGCATTCTCCACCGGGTCCCATCCCCAGTAGCCGCCCCAGCCCAGCACGGAATACGCCCAGTGCGCGCCCAGAAAGATTCCGCAGGTCAGAAACAGCCACGTCACCATGGTCCAGCGCCGCGTAATGTGGATCCACTTCTCGCCCGGATAGCGCATCATCAGCGCGCCCAGCGCGAACGCAAATGGCACCGCAAATCCCACATAGCCCAGATACAGCATCGGCGGATGGATCACCATCTCGGGATACTGCAGCAGCGGGTTCAGCCCCGCCCCATCGAGCGCCACCGGCCCCGGTGCAATCGAGAATGGCGTCGCAACAATGGTCAGCAACAGCAGAAAGAAGACCTGGATCGCCGCCAGAATCACCGACGCGAACGCCGTCAGCCGCACATCCACGCGGTGCCGCACGCGCAAAACGAATCCGTAGGCGCTCAGCAGCCACGCCCACAGCAGCAGCGATCCCTCCTGCCCGCTCCACAGCGCGGCAAACTTGTACGCCGGATTCAGCGCGATATTGCTGTGTGCGCGTATGTACTCCACCGAAAAATCGTTGCTCAGTGCTGCCCACACCAGCGCAAATGCCGCCGCGCACAGCGCCACGAAGCTGGCAATTCCAGCCCGCCGCGCCGTCTCGCCCAGCCGGTTCCAGCGCGACTCGGGGATGCCGGTCGCACGCAGCCCACCCACGGACCCGCCCCAAAGCGCGAACCCTCCCACTACAAAGGTGTAGATGGTCAGCCCGAGTCCCAGCAGCAGACAGAAGCTTCCGAACTCCGGCATGGGGTGAACGCTCATCGCCCAGTCATTGTCTCAGATATAGGAGCAGGAAAGTAGTCCAGACGGTGACATAGGTCACGTTGAGGCAGTTTTCAGAATTGCGCGCTGAATCGTAACGCTTTACGCCACGCCTTCAGGCTCCTGCATCAGCAGTTCGCTCAGGTTCGACAGCAGCAGATCGGGCAGCAGAGGCTTCAACAGAAAGCGCACATCCATCCCCGCGTACTCGGCCTCCGCGTCTTCCAGGCCGCTGATCACCATCACCGGCAGCTCGGAATGCGTCTTCCGCAGCTCGCGCACAAACTCCGTGCCGTTCATCCCGGGCATCACGTGGTCCGTGATGACCGCGTCGATCGCTACAGGAAACTCGTCGTGCTGAAACTGCTCCAGCGCGCGCGCAGGATTCATCATTGCAATGACAAAGTACCCGGCCCTCCGCAGAATGGCCTGGCGCGTAGTGGCTTGGATCGCGTTGTCGTCGATCAACAGCACGGAGCCTGCACTCTGCGGAATGGCGCCCTGCGGGGTCAATTTCTGTTCGTCCTCCATCATCCGATGCACCCGCCCCGCCTACATTGAAGTCTACGCGGTGTGTTGTACGAGCAGCCCGGCCCCGGCCCGGCCCGCGCAACTCGCCCTCCGCGCTACAACCATAGATGCCAGAACAGCCGCTCGCGTTTTCCCCCGGTCGTTATTTCGACCGCTGAATTGCCGGCCATCCGTCCTGTCCTCGGCCCCGTTCCATATTCTGCGCTGGACTCAACCGGCCCAAACATTTACAGTTGCCGGGAAAGTTTAAACCTCCTAAACCACGCGCTGCGAACTTGCCGTCCAAGGATAGCCCAAAGTGACCCCAACCAACCTTACCTATATCGACTGGCTCATCATGCTGGTCTACTTCGCCTTTGTGCTGGGCATCGGTTTCGCCCTCAAGCGCTACATGAAGACCTCCAGCGACTTCTTCCTCGCCGGGCGTTCCATCCCCGCCTGGGTCTGCGGGCTGGCCTTCATCTCCACCAACCTCGGCGCGCAGGAGGTCATCGGAATGGGCGCCTCGGGCGCCAAGTACGGCATCCTCACCAGCCACTTCTATTGGATTGGCGCCATCCCAGCCATGTGCTTCGTCGGCATCTTCATGATGCCCTTCTACTACGGCTCCAAGGCCCGCTCTGTGCCGGAGTTCCTGCGCATGAGGTTCGACGAGAAGACCCGCGCGGTCAACGCCTTCTCCTTTGCCTTCATGACCATCTTCTCCTCCGGCATCTCCATGTATGCCATGGCCCTGCTCATCCAGGAGCTGGGCCTCTTCCACAACATCCTGCCCGACGCCTACATCTTCCATGTCTCCATCATTCTCTCTGCGCTGATCGTGCTCGGATACATCTTCCTCGGCGGGCTGACGAGCGCGATTTATAACGAAGTACTCCAGTTCTTCCTCATCGTCGCCGGCCTGCTTCCCCTGGTCTGGATCGGCCTGCGCAACGTCGGAGGATGGCAGGGAATCAAGCACACCCTCCCCGCCAACATGACCCACTCCTGGCAGGGCATGGCCCACGCCAACACCAACTCCCTCGGCGTCGAGTGGTTTGGCCTGGTCATGGGCCTCGGCTTCGTCTCCAGCTTCGGCTACTGGTGTACCAACTTCCTGGTCATCCAGCGCGCCATGGCCGCCGACTCAGAGGACTCCGCCCGCAAGGTCCCGCTCATCGCCGCCATGCCCAAGATGTTCCTCCCCTTCCTGGTCATCCTGCCCGGCCTCATCGCCGTCTCCATCGCCACCCACACCAGCGGGTTGGCAAACGGGGCAAACCCCGCCGTCGCCTCCTCCTACGTCAACGCCCTGGGCAAGCCCCTGCCGCTCGACGAGGCCCATCCCCACGGCATCATCCCGGTCAAGACCGATGCCATCACCGGCAAGGACGTGGTCGATTCCAACGGAGTCCTGGTCTACGACTACAACAAGACCATCCCCGTCATGCTGCTCACCTTCTTCCCCACCGGCGTACTCGGCCTCGGCCTCACCGCGCTGCTGGCCAGCTTCATGTCGGGAATGGCCGGCAACGTCACCGCATTCAACACCGTCTGGACCTATGACATCTACCAGGCCTACATCAACAAGAAAGGCTCCGACGCACACTACCTCTGGATGGGGCGAATGTCCACCATCGGGGGGATAATCCTGTCCATTGGCGCGGCCTACGCCGTCACCAGCTTCAACAACATCATGGACGCGCTGCAACTGGTCTTCGCCCTGGTCAACGCGCCGCTCTTTGCCACCTTCCTGCTGGGAATGTTCTCCAAGCGCACCACCGGCCACGGAGCCTTCACCGGCCTGGTCGCGGGCACCGCAGGAGCGCTCGTCCACCACGGCCTGACGCTGCCGATGGGCGACACGGCCGGCATCCACGGCGGATGGATCCACATCCTCCATCGCTACCCCAGCGACATGGCGCAGAATTTCTGGACCGCCATCTTCGCCTTCACCATCAACTGGGTTGTCACCATCGTCGTCTCGCGCATGTCCGCGCCGCGTCCGGAGCCGGAGCTGGTCGGCCTGGTCTACTCGCTCACTCCCAAGCCCGTCGAAGCCGACAAGGCCTGGTATCAGAGGCCAACCGTCTGGGCCCTCGCCGTCCTCGCCCTCGCCGTCGTCCTCAACATCATCTTCGCGTAAGAACAGTTGTTGGTTGCTGGTTGTTAGTTGTTAGTTAAATCGACCACCAACCAGCAGTCTTCAACCAACAACCAGCAACTAACAACCAGCAACCTTTATCCAGCAACTGGAGCCACGCATGGGTCTCGACATCCGCATCCCCCTCGGCCTCGTCTTTCTGCTCATCGGCGGCATCATGGGCGTCTTCGGCCTCTGCACCCACGGCGACGCCGCGCTCTACCAGAAGTCCCTGGGCATCAACATCAACCTCGTCTGGGGCGGCCTCATGTTCGCCTTCGGCGCCATCATGTTCTTCTTCGGCAAGCGCAAGAAGGCGACGGATGCGCCTGTCACACCCGACTCAACCGACTAGTGGAGGTAATAGCCCTGGAGCTTTGCCAACTGCTTCACGACGGTCCTTCAGTATCGACCTAAGACTGTAGGTCACCTATGTTGAAGAAAGCTGTTTTTCTATTGCTGCCGTTGTTGCTTGTTTTCGTTTCGGTCGGCTGGTTCCTGCGCGCTTTCGACTATAGCGATTCGGCACTCGCAGGCGTTTACAGCTATCAAACGGATTCCATCCATTGCACGCTGTCATTGACCCAAGACTTCCGGTACAAACAGACGCTGCAATTCGGGACAGCTAGCAGTACTACTGAAGGCACATGGGGGCGCGCCGGTGAAAGCGGAATCGTTTTCTCCGCCGACTTCAAATTGTTACCTGGTCAGACAAGGATGAGCGAAGGTGAAGTCTACGGGTACTTTCACCGCAGATTTAATCTATTCATGGAGCTAACCCTCCAGGCAAGCCCCACCAACTATGTCCTCCACAAACATATTGTATTTAGCCGCTCAAATTGACGAACTCCGCACTGTCCTCTCCACCCACCTCCCCCGCAAGTAGCCTTTTCGGACTTGGATTAATCTCCGAGAAAAAGAACTTCTATGGTATAGTCCTTCTATGGCCTACGTGGTCGAGTTCACCGACGAATTTGGAGCGTGGTTCGAACGCGATCTAGACGCTCCCGAGCAGAAAAGTGTGGCTCGAGTCGTCGATATGCTCGAACAGGCTGGTCCGAATCTGCCGTTCCCCATCAGTTCCGGCATCAGTGGATCGCGCTACTCGCACATGCGTGAGCTGCGCATTCAGCACGAGGGCCGTCCGTACCGGGTTCTCTACGCCTTCGACCCTCGCCGCGCAGCACTGTTGCTGCTCGGCGGAGACAAGACGGGCGACGACCGCTGGTACGAAAAGATGGTTCCCAAGGCCGACGCGCTGTATGAACGTCATCTGCGGCAGATTGCAAAGGAATAGCTTGGGATGCACCAAGCCGAAAGGAGTCAAACGATGGCTACACCCTGGAGAGAGATCAAGCACAAGTTCTCAGAAGAAGAGCGCGTTCGGATTCAGCAAGAGGCGGCGGACGAGCTGGAGCGCATGGGCTTCGGCAAGCTGCGTCTGGCGCGGCAGCAGACGCAAGTCGCCCTCGCTGAGCGGCTCGACATTCCGCAGACCGCCGTCTCGCGCATGGAGCGCCGCACCGATCTTCTGCTCAGCACCATGCGCGGCTACGTCGAGGCGCTTGGCGGCAAGCTCGAACTGCGCGCCGTATTTCCTGACGGAGAGTTCCTGCTGGACACGCTCGGCCCCGCCAAGCGCACACGTTCCACCACCACACCCCGCGCCAAGCAATAGACAGCACCGCGTGCCCTCACCGCCGCCCCGGCACCACATACAGCAGCACCGCGAAGTAGTGTGCCACGCTTCCCGCCAGCACGAATAAGTGCCACACCCCGTGGAAGTATCTCAGCCGGTCGTTGGCGAAGAAGACAATCCCCAGCGTATACGCCACTCCTCCCGCGCCCAGCCACATCATCCCCGGCAACGTGATCGCGGCCAGCAGCGGCCGCACGCCGAAGACGATGCACCAGCCCATCATGATGTACACCGTCGCCGATGCGGCTGGCCAGCGTCCCAGCGCCAGGCTCTTGAAGACCACGCCCGCCACCGCCAGCCCCCACACCACGCCCAGCAGCGTCCACCCCAGCCGTCCGCGCATGGACACCAGCATGAACGGCGTATACGTCCCCGCGATCAGCAGATAGATCGCCGAGTGGTCCAGCACATGAAAGACATGCCGCGCCCGCGTCCGCACCAGCGAGTGGTAGAGCGTCGAGCACACATACACCATCACCAGCGTCGCTGCATAAATACTGCAACTCGTAATCAGCCACGTGTCCCCGCGCGCCGCCCGCACGATCAACACCACCGCCCCGGCCAGCGCGAACGCCGCGCCAACGCCATGCGTGATCGCGTTGGCCAGAATATCGCCCAGCCGGTACTCCGTCTGCATGGCCTCAATGATATTCCACGCGCTCTGTTGATAACATCGTCCCGCAGTCCCGCTCCAACCTTGCGATAATCAATTCATGAAGCGCCGCACAATCGGCCACTACGAGTTACTGCGCAAGATCGGCGCCGGTGGGTCGGGCGTCGTCTACCTGGCCACCGACACGCTCTTGCAGCGTCCTGTCGTCCTCAAGCTGCTCAAGCGCGGCGCGCAGTCGCTGGAGCAGGTCCGCGCCACGCAACTGCGCGAGGCCCGCCTTGCCTCCGCCATCGACCACCCCAACGTCGCCGCCATCTACGATGTTGGCGAGGCCCCCTCCGAGACTGGCGGCGAGGACGAGGCCTACATCGTCATGCAGTACATCCCCGGCAAGTCCCTCGACAAGGTGATTGCCGAGGGCCCGGCCAGCCTGCAGCTCGCGCTCTCCGCCGGAATCCAGATCGCCGACGGCCTCTCCGCCGCGCACCAGCTCGGCATCTTCCACCGCGACCTCAAGCCCGCCAACGTCATGCTCACCGATGGCGGCCTCATCAAGATACTCGACTTCGGCCTCGCCCGCCGCCTCAACATGGACGAGACCGACTTCGATCCCGCCAGCTCTGGCCCACGCACTCTTCCGCCCGCCGGGGCCACCTACACTGCCCGTGGCGGCACCATCGCCTACATGGCGCCGGAGCAGTTCGTCACCGGCCGCTCCAGCGTGCAGTCCGATGTATTCGCCCTCGGCGTCATCCTCTACGAGCTGGTCGCCGGACGCCATCCCTTCCACAAACCCGACGAGCCCGATTTCCAGACCATCCGCGCCATTCAGTTCAACGACCCGCCCAGGCTGCGCGAGATCGTCCCCGATCTTCCCGTCGAACTCGAATCGCTCATCCTGCGCTGCCTGGAAAAACAGCCCTCGGCCCGCTTCTCCTCCTCCGCCGATGTGCGCGAGGGCCTGCGCACCATCATGAAGGCCCTCCAGCTTGACTCGGTTGGAATGCCCGGAGACTCCATCTCGCAACTCCCCGCGCAGGGCAAGCTGGAGCTGGAGACGCCCGAGGTCGAGAAGCGCGCCACCGGCATCCTCTCCATGCTCGCCGAGCGCTTCCGCGAGTCCGGTGCCACGGCCACAGCCAAGCACAACTCCATCGTCGTGCTGCCCTTCATCAACTTTGGCACCTCGGCGGCGGCCGATCCCGAGACCGTCCCCGCCCCGCTCTACGGCTACGCCCTGGCAGACGCCATCGCCGCCCGCCTCGCCCGCATGACCTCGCTGGTCGTCCGTCCCTCCAGCTCCTTGATGGCCATCCCCGCCCAGCAGCTCGATCCGCTCGCCATCGGCAAAAAATTGCTGGTCCGCTTCGTCCTCGCCGGCAACTTTCTGCGCTCCGGCACCGGCTTCGACCTCAACTGGCAACTGCTCGACATCCCTACCCAGTCCGTTCGCGCCGGAGGCTCCATCAACGTCGCCTCCTTCGACCTCATCAGCGTGCAGACCGAAATATGCAACGAGGTCTTCTCCACGCTACAGGGCTTCGGCGATCTGGAGAACCCCGCCGCAACCGCCGACGCCGCGCGCGACACCTCGCCCTCGCTCGCGCAGGGCCTCTCGGAGGAGTACCTGCAGGCGCGCGCCGTGCTCTCGTCCTTTATGTCGCGCACCGGCTCGCTCGACGACCTCAACCGCGCCTGCGAGATGTTCTCCAGCGTCGTCAAGCAGGATGCGGACTACGCGCCCGCCTGGTCCGGCCTCGGCATCACTCACCTGCAGTACGCTCGCCACGGTCTGGGCGGACAGATGCACGTCCTCGAAGCGCGCCGAGCCTTCGACAAGGCCCTCCAGTTCGATTCCGGATCGGTCGAGGCCAATCTATACCGCGTCTACATGCTGCTCTCGCGCGGCGAAAAGGAGTCCGCCCGCCACGGCATCGAGCACCTCCTCCAGTCCGCCGCCAACGACTGGAACGTCCACCTCGTCGCCGGAATGACCCTGCGCATCGACGGCCTCTACGAAGAAGCGCTCGACCAGTTCAACACCTCGCTGCGCCTCAACCCATCGAACGCGGCCATCATCTACAACCACCGCGCGCGCGTCTATCAGTATCAGAACCAGCTCGAGCTCGCCGGAGAGGAGATCGAAAAGGGCCTCACGCTCGAGCCGCGCCAGCCGCTGCTGCGAATCTCCCTCGGCTACCAGCAGATGCGCCTCGGCGATCTGAAGAGCGCCGTCCAGACCCTCGAGCAGGTGGTCGCCGACGAGCGCAGCCTGCGCATCGTCTTCCCCACCATCGCCATGTGCTACGTCCAGCTCGGCGACCGCGCCAAGGCCGCCAGCTTCATCCTCGAAGAGACCCTTGCCGCCGCCGAGGCCGACGGAGAGATGGCCTACCGCCTGGCGACATATTTTGCGGTGGATGGAGACGAGTCCGAGGCCCTCCACTGGCTCCGCCGAGCTATCTATCTCGGCAACGAGAACTATCCCTGGTTCTCCAAGAACCCCGC
>Ga0302267_10002740_pt1 | contig 20976 bp, 23 predicted proteins | sample III_Bog_E1_3_FD_194555 | JGI IMG/M metagenome (GOLD analysis project Ga0302267, IMG submission 194555) | Peat permafrost microbial communities from Stordalen Mire near Abisko, Sweden - III_Bog_E1_3 | ecosystem: Environmental > Terrestrial > Soil > Wetlands > Peat | place: Sweden: Abisko... | reverse complement strand
CGTCGTCGTGGTGGTCGTCGCCGGCGTCGCGGTGCCGATGGTCGCGGCCTTGCTGTTGGGCGTGGTCACGTCCGCGTTGTGCTGGTCCATGACATCGGAGAAGCTTTGCGACTGATCACCGGAGGGCGCCGGAGCGGCGGGACTGGCCGCCGTGGTGCCCGTGGCGAAGGGGAAAACGGACGCGGAGGAAGTGCCGGAAGAGGTCATATTAGTTGGAGATGGTAGAGGTGACTTTGACGGGGGTGGCCCGGGGCGGCTGGAGATCGGAGGCGGTGACGCCCTGGTCGGAAGGTGAAACGGGCTGCGCGACGGGAATGTTCGCCGCATCGGCTGTCGAGCCTGGTGTCGTCGGGTCCGCCGCGACCGGCAGCGCGCGCGGGGCGGTCGTGTCGTCGGTCGTCGCCGGGTTGCTCTGCTGCGCGGCGGCTTTCGGCGCGGGCACATCGGGCGGAGGCGCGAGCGGCTGCGGCGCAGACGGAGCGGCCGGATCCGGAGTGGTGTCCGGCGGGGTCGCAGGCGTCGTCGTGTCGGTGGAAGTCGTCGGCGCGGGTGCGCTGGAATCGGCGGGAGCCGGCGCCGGCGTCGTGGCGTCAGGAGTCGGCGCGGGTGCAGGAGCCGGGGCAGCCTCCGGAGCAGGTGCGGCGGCAGGCAGCGAATCCGTCATCGCCACCTTGCTCTTGTCGATGACGTTGCCGGTGTTGTTCAGCGTGCGAAGCAGGCGCGGGGCTTCGTCGGGATATTTCGTCTTCCACGCCGTGACGAGTTTCGCCAGCGGCTTGGTGTCCATCACGGAGAAAAGCCGCGTCACCGTGCTGTCGTCCGTCGCGCGGATCATCTCGATGGCCTGGTCGGGGCCCATGGCGTTGTAGAGCTCGGCCTGCTTCTGCAATTGTTCCTGCTGGTTCGCCTCGACCAACTCCAGCCGGCTCTGGAAATCGTTGAACATCGCCTTGAACTTCTCGTGCGAGGAGTCCATTGCGTCGCGCTCGGCAGTCATTTCGGCTTCCTCTTGCTGCAACTTCGCCTCGCGCTCGGTCACGCGCTTCTCGCGGTCGGCCAGCGCCAGGTTCAGGTCCATCATCGACTGCGACGTCTTCTGCAGGGTGACCATGCTGATCGCGTCCGGCGCGGGAACAGGCACAGCGGCGCCGGCCGGCGTCACCTCGGTGGGCGGCGGCGGGGCGATGACGATGGGCTTTTGTTTCGGCATCATCTTGAAGCCGACGGCGAATCCGCCCGCCATGAAGAGCAGGCCGAGGAATCCGGTAATCAGTGCGTTTTTCATGCTCCTCCCAGGCCCATCGCGTAGCGCGACGTGACCAATTCATCGATTTGGTTGCGTTCCTTGTGATCGTGTTCCTGGCGATCGAGAATCCGGCCCTTTTCCAGCAGCATCGCCACCTGGTCGCGTGACTGCTTCGTGCGCAGGGTCTGCTGCATCGCTTCTTCGCGCGCTGCCCCGGTGAGCTGAATCGCGCGCTTCGCCAGCGTCATGCGGCTGTGCAGGTAGGCGGCGGCCTCGTCGAGCGACTTCACTTCCTCGACGGTCTGCGCGTTCGCCTTGGCATCGTGGGTGGCCTTCACGCGTGCCTGCAATTGGAGCAGTCGCGCCTTCTGGTTGTTTTCGTCGGCGATTTTTTCCTGCAGGTTGATCTGCTCGCGCTCGAGGAGGTGGTCGCGGTAGCGGTGCAAAATGGAAAGGGATTTCTTTTTCATGACTTATTTCCGGCCGGGGGCGGTGAGGAGCGCGAAAAGCGTCTCGAAGGTTTTCACGATGGGGGCCTTCTCATGGATCGGCTGGCGCAGGAATTCCATGAGGCGCGGCTGGACTTCCAGCGCGCGGTCGAGCTGCGGGTTCGTGCCTGTCTTGTAGGCGCCGATGTCGAGCAGTTCGCGGTATTGGCGGTGAATCGCAAGGACGTGCCGCGCGGCCGCGACCGTTTTCTGCTGCTCGGGCGTGACGAGGTCCGTTTGCAGGCGGCTCAAGCTTTCGAGCACCTCGACGGCGGGATATTGATTCTCCGAGGCGAGCTTGCGGCTGAGCAAAATGTGACCGTCCAGGATCGAGCGCACGCAGTCGCTGATCGGGTCGTTCCAGTCGTCGCCCTCGGTCAGGACGGTGTAGAAACCGGTGATCGCGCCGCGTTCGTTGCAGCCGGCCTGCTCGAGCACCACGGGCAAGAGCCCGAAGACCGACGGCGGATAACCGCGCGTCGCGGGCGGCTCGCCCACGGCGAGGCCGACTTCGCGCTGCGCCATGGCGAGGCGGGTGAGGGAATCCATCATCAGGAGCACATGCTTGCCCTGGTCGCGGAAATGGGCGGCGATGGTATTCGCGGTGAAGGCCGCCTTGATGCGCACGAGCGCGGGCTGGTCCGACGTGGCGACGATGATGACCGAGCGCTTGAGCGCCTCGGGGCCGAGGTCCTTCTCGACGAACTCGAGCACTTCACGTCCGCGTTCGCCGATGAGCGCGATGACATTCACGTCGGCCGAGCTATGGCGGCTGACCATGCCGAGCAGTGAGCTTTTGCCCACGCCGCTGCCGGCGAAAATGCCCAGGCGCTGGCCGCGGCCGCAGGTCGTGAAGGCGTCAATGACGCGCACGCCGGTCTGCAGCGGCTCCTTGATGCGCTGGCGCTTGGAGGGATTCGGCACCTCGCGCACGATCTTCTTCTTCTCTACGCGCGGGTTGATCGGGCCGAGATCATCGAGCGGGCGGCCCAGCGGATCGAGAATGCGGCCAAGAACTTCGGGGCCGACCGGAATCTCCAGCGGACGTCCGGTCGAGCGCACCGTCGCACCGACGGAAATGCCCTCGAGCTGTTCCCACGGCATCAGACACACGCGGCCATCGCGGAAACCGACGACTTCGGCCAGCGTTTCCTTGCCGCCGCGCGTGGTGATCGCGCAGGCTTCGCCGAGCGCCGCGGGCGGACCCTGCGACTCGACGGTCAGGCCGACGACCTTCGCGACGCGGCCCACCGGGCCGGCGCCGTGCAGGCGTTGCAGCTTTTCCTGATACTGATGAAAAACCTGGCTCGTCATTATTTCTCCAGCGCGTGGTGGATCTGGCGGATGCGCGTCGAGTGACGTCCATCGACGTCACCGAGGTCGCTCTTCAGCAGAAATTCGCCCGGCTTGAGCGTGGCGCTGGGCTGCAGCGTCCAGTTCGAGTCGTTGGGAATCGCGCCGCAATCGACGAGGCGCTGCTGCAAATCGTCGGCTTCGGCGGGCGAGCATTCGAGCGTCAGGCGCCCGGCCTGCTCGAGGTCGCGCAGGAGAGCGGCGACTTCTTTGGCGACTTCCTCGCCGGTGAAAGGATGCTGGCGGAAAACGCGCTGCAGAGCGCCCTGGATCAGGTCGGGCAGGTGCTCGCCGACGAGAGCCTCGTATTCCTTGTGCAAAGTTTCCAGCGAGTGCACGAGCGACTGGACGCGCGTGGCCTGCTTCTGGGCCTCGCGGTGGCCTTCCCATTCGGCGCGCAGCTTGCCTTCCTCGTAACCGGCGGCGTAACCGGCCGCGTGAGTTTCGGCGGATGGCTCCGGCGCGGAGGCGGGCGACATCTCCGCGCGCTTGATCGAGATGGGTAGGACGATATCAAGAGGCATTGGCGTCCTCCGAAGTGAGCGAGATGTCGCCACGGCGCTCGATCTCGAATACCTGTTCCATCACCGCGGCGCGGGCGGCTTCGACTTCCTTCTTCTTAACGTTGGAAGACATCTTGAGATTTTCCTGCAGGCCCTCGGCAGCGCGCTTGGTGATGTTTTTCAGGACCATGTCCTTGAACTTCGGCGCGCAGTCCTTCATGGCGATGGCCAGCGTGTTGAAATCGATTTCGCGCAGGATGATGCCGATGGTCGCGGCATCGAGCGTGACGAGGTCGTCGAAGATGAACATCATCTTGCGGATCGAGGCGGACAGTTCGGGATCGGACTCGGCCAGGGCGTTGAGCGCGTCGGTCGCGGTCTGGCGGTCGAACTTCTTCATGATCTCGGTCACGAATTTCGTGCCGTCGGCGGAAACGTAATCGCGCGAGGCCGACTCGGGGCGGCGCGCCAGCATGCCCTTGATCAGGCGGTCAAGCACATCGGGCGAGACCGGCTCCATGCGCGCCATGCGCAGCATGACGTCGGCCTTGAAGCCGAGGTCCATCGTCTTGAGAACTTCCGCGCAGTTGTCGTGCTCGAGCTGGGCGAGGATGAGCGCCCAGGTCTGTGGCTGCTCGCCGCGGAGCATTTGGCCGACCGCGGAAGCCGTGAGCGTACGCAATTCCTCGATCATCGGCGACTGCGCCGAATCCGGGGCGACCCGGCCGATGACTTCGCGGGCCTTAGTGGCGCCGAACGATTTCTCGAGGACGTTCTGTGCCTTCTGGACACCGCCGAGGGTGGAGGTGACTCCTTCAAGCGTGACGGAGGAAAATTCCTCGAGCAAAGCCTGCTGCACTTCCGAGGAGAGGAACTCGATCTTGGCCATCTCCGTCATGATCGCTTCCATCTGGCGCTGGTTGAACGCGGAGAGGATGACGGCGGCTTCCTCGGGTCCGAGGACGACGAGCAGGCCGGCGAGCTTCTGCGTTTTGCTCAGCGTGGCGATGGGGCTGATCTTTTCTTTTTCGGGCGTGGCGGCAGGCATGGATTTCAGGGCGGCAGGTTGGAGGGGTTATGAAGCGATGCGGACGAGTCGGAGCTGAGTCGGAGCGATCGAAGCGGGCTGCGCGTAGGTGAGGCGCGAGACGACCGGGAACCGTGTGCAGAGGATGAGTGCGTCCTGGATCAGGGCGATCAACTTGCGGTTGTTGGTGTTCATGACGTGGAGCAGCGTGGAGGGTTAGTGCGTGGCCGATACCCAGAGGTTCTGGCGCTTGATGAGCTTGGTGGAGGCGATGCGCATGCGGTCGGTCCAGGAAAGATCGAGTTCGCCCAGTTCGTCCGCCGGGCAGTAGTCCGAGACGGTCTCGCCTTCGGTTTCGAAGCCGGAGAGCTCGGTATCGATCATCGGCGGGACGAGGGGCGCCTCTTCCTCGGCCGTGAGTTGCGTTTCCTCGAGGCGTTCCGCGGCCTCGGCGGCGAGGCGGGCTTCGCGTTCGCGGCGTTGCTCGAGCCAGCGCGTGCCGGGCAGGACAACGATCACTTCCGGCGTGGCGCTATAGACGATCTCGGTGATGCCGCCCGCGCGAACGCGGTACTTGGCCGGCATGCGGCGGGATTTGGTGAGGGTGCTCATGATTGTTTGGTTGGTAAGTGGAGGGTTAGTTCTTCAGGCCGGTGGAGGTGTCGGCGAAGACGGTGCCGGCGAGGAAACGCACGCCGGCTTTTCCGGTGATTGTGCCGGGCAGGCGGCGGCTTTTGCGCGAAGGGGTGATGCGGCTGGTGCAGCAGACCGTTCCGGCCAGTCGAATGATGTTCTCGCTCATTTTTTGGGTCATGGGGGTCGGGTTAGGTGCGGCGCATCCAGGCCTTGAGGGCCTGCGAGGCGTTATCGGGGTTTTCGCGAATCAGGCGGGAAAGTTCCTGCGGGGTGAGGATGTTGGGCGCCATGCCGCCGGAGCCGGCGCGCGGGTTGGGGTTGCCTCCAGTCACGTTGACGCCGCCGTTGGACTGCACGGTGTAGTTGTGGAGCAGCGACTCGAAGGCGTCGGGCGTGGCCTCGTCCTTCTTGCCGGAGGAGGTGATGAGGCCCTTGAAGTAGAAGAGGATTCCGATGGCGAGCAGCACCAAGCTGCCCTGCGTCACGTAGGGCAGGTACTGGTTGACCTGGTCCTGGATCGACGCGGTCTTGGCCGCGGCAGGCTTGCCGTCGTCGAACATGTCGGCGAAGGCGACTTCCTGCGTCTGGATCGAATCGGTGCGCGTGTCGCCGGTGGTGAAACCGACCGCTTCCTTCACGATGTCCTCGATCTGCTTGATTTCCGCGGCGCTGCGGGGCGCGGGCTTGGCGTCCTTGTCGGCGCCTTTGCGCTCGTTGAGCATGAGCGCGACGGTGAGGCGCTTGATCGTGCCGCCGCCATCGACGCGGGTCTGCATCGTCTTGCCGACCTGGTAGGACGTGGAGGTGGTTTCCTTCTTTTCGTCGTTGGTCTTCGTGGCGGTGTCAGAGTTGCCCGCCGTGTTCGCGGTCACGCCCGCGCCGCCGCCGGAGGAACCGGGCGCACTGGTCGTACTCGACTCGGTGGTCGACGTTTCCTGGGTGGGAGCGGTGCCCTTCGGATCGTACTTTTCCGTGGTCTCCTGCGTGCTGCTGAAGTCGATGTCGGAAGCGACGCGCACAACTGACTGGCCGGGCCCGAGGACCTGGTCGAGCATGCTCTGGGCTTTTTCCTGGAGGTAATTCTCGAGATCGGTGCGGGCCTGGCGCTGCTTGCTCGTGATCTGACCGCCGGTGAGCTCGCCGTCGGAATCGGCGGAGCCGGACATCGCGCGGCCGGTGCCGTCGATGACCGCGACGTGCTCGGGCTGGAGGCCCTCGACGCCGTTGGCCACGAGGAATTGGATGGCGCGCACCTGCTCGTCGCCGAGCGAACGGCCGGGCTGGAGCTGCACGAACACGCTGGCCTTGGCCTGCTGGTGGTCCTGGCCGAAGAGCTTTTCCTCCGGCACGACGATGAGCACGCGGGCGTTGGAGACTTCGTCGAGCTGGCGGATGGTGCGGGCGAGTTCGCCCTGCAACGCGCGGTAGTAATTGGCGCGCTGCATGAAGTCGGACATGCCGAAGGTGGGCTTGTCGAAGAGCTCGAAGCCGACGCCGCCGTCGGACATCGTGGGGATGCCCTGCGTCGCGAGGCCCATGCGCACGGTGTAAACCTGCGCGGCGGGAACGAGCACCGAGCGGCCGCCGTCGGCCACGTCGTAGGTGATCTTCTTGGAATCGAGATACTCGACGACCTTCTGCGCCTCGGCCGGCTGCATGCCGCCGTAAAGGAGCGTGAGCTTCGGCTTGCTGGCGAGGTAGACCACGCCGCCGAGCACGGCGAGGGAAAGGAGGAAGCTCGCGATGAGCGAAACTTTGCGCTGGGCCGAGAGGCCTTTCCAAAGTGCGAGCAGGTTTTTCTTAATATCTTCCATAAGTCAGGGTCGTCAGGGTCGGCGGGTTCAGACCTGCATCTGCATGATCTGGTTGTAGGCATCGAGGACCTTGTTACGGACCTCGGTCAGGAATTCGAAGGAGAGGCTGGCTTCCTCGGTGGCGACCATGGCTTGGTGCACCGGAGTGGGGCCGCCCTTGAGGACATCGTTGACCATCACATTGGCGTTGGACTGCTGGCTATTCACGTCCATTACCATCTGCTGCACCATGTGGCCCCACGTCGTCGGGCTGGCGCCGCCGGTAGCGGCCACGGAAGAAGTGGCCGGCGCGGTGGACTGCGTGCCGAGCAAGCTATTGAAGCTCTCGCTCGCGGGCGTCATTCCCGTGGGCACGGCGCCGGCGGGCGGGTTCGCGTTGAGCGCGCCCATGTTGCCGAGCTGCCCCTGGGTCAGGGAGGAGAGGGCGTCGAGAGGGTTAATGGTCACGGCGGGTTCTCAGTTATTCGACGATCTTGAGCGACTGCTCGAACATCGAGCGGCCGGTCTGGATGGCCTGCAGGTTCGCCTGGTAGGAGCGGCTGGCGGTCATCATGTCGACCATTTCGTTGAGCGGATCGACGTTCGGCATTTCGACCATGCCGCTCTTGTCCGCCTTCGGGTGGCCGGGCATGTAGACTTTCGGCATCGGCGAGGGATCGTCGACGACCCTCGCCGAGACGCTGCTGCCCGCGTTCGCGCCAGTGCTTTCGCCCAGGGCGTTATTGAGCTGCGATTCGAAGACCACCATCTTGCGGCGATAAACCTGGCCACTGGCGTCCGAGGTATTCTGGGCGTTGGCCAAGTTGCCTGCGATGACATCGAGTCGCGTCCGTTCCACGCCGAGGGCGCTGGCGGCGGAATCGATGCCGGGGATCATGCTCATGGGATCTCGTTAGGTTCGGGTTAGGGTTGTCCGGTGATGGCCAGCTTGATGCCGTGGTAGTTGTTGGACAGCATCTCCCCGGCGAACTCATACCGGGCGCTGTTGTTGGCCATGCTCACCATTTCGTTCTCGAGCTGCACCGTGTTGCCATCGGGACGCGCGGGGCCTTGCACCGCCGCGGTCTCGATATTGCCTTGCGGCATTTCGTCCAACGTCTGGCCTTCGCCAAGACGGTTAAGGGCATCGCTGAAGGCTTGCTGGAAGGACGAGCTGACGTCCATCCGCTGGTATCCCGGAGTATTGACGTTGGCGATATTGGACGAAATCGCCTGCTGCCGGAGCGCTGCATCATCCATCGAGAGACGGAGGCTTTGCAGCGCGGGGGTTATAAAGAGGCCATCGGATGCCATGCCTCCTTAATGCACGCATTATGCCACGACTTAATTTAGTATTTAAGATTCTGATGGATAGCGAGATGCAATTTTAGCTTGGACCCTCATCGGGGAATTTTTGTCCTTAATTCGGAAAGGTTGCGGAAAAATAATCCGCCAAAACCGGGATCTTTCCTCCACTTGGAGAAAGAGTGCGGACGAAAAGTCCGAGCTGCTTAAGAACAAAGGATTTCCGGAGGGATTGCCCTCCCTCCAAACAGCAGAAACCGGACTAATCGCAAGCTGCGCGCTTAATCCGCGTCTGAGGTGCTGCCGCTGAGCAGGCCGGCCAGACCCGAAATGACGGAGCTCGGCGGATAGTGACCCGAAGCCACTTGCGCCGCATAAGCGGCAACGACATGACTGCGAACCTCAGGATACGTCTTGGCCTCTTCCACCAAAGAGGAAAAGGTCGGTGAGGTGATCTGCAGCGTGGACTCTTCCGAGCCACCCGTCGTCGTAGCCGCTGACTTCGTCACGCTGGTATCTGTCGATACCTGCACGAATGGTACAGTAATAGCGGTGTTGATTTGCATAACCCTTACTTGATGTATCGGGCTATCCCCCATTTTCTTTAGGGTGTTTCTTTGTTTTTTCCCCACGGAATTCTTCTTTTTCCGGGCGCTCATTGGGTATGTCAATTTTGGCTAAGCGATGAGCGAACGCACTAAGTCGGAAATCTTCGCGATCCGCTCCACCAGCGCGCCCTTGAAGTCCTCGCCGCCCACCACACCCTCGTGGCACAGGCCCAGGTAGGTCTGCCATTCCGCGGACGCGAAGGGATCGCCAGTATCAGATTCGTTGCCGGAGCGGCCCAAATGGTAGTGCCGCGCCAAAAGATCGGCGAGCTGGACGACCAGCGCATGGCGCGAATACGGCTTTTGTTCCGCGAGGTTGATGGCGCAGTGGTGGAACCTTACTGCCTCGCACAAGGCGAGGGGAATGCCCTGCTTCTCCAGATACCACGCGCCGAGATGGCCGTGATCGATGCCGAGCGTTTCCTTCTCGGCCACGGCCGGCGCCTTGCGGGCGAGGATCGCCTCGGCATAGAGGATGTCGAACTTCTCGGGCATTAGGTGGGCCAGCACGACCTTGCCGATGTCGTGCAGCAAGCCCATGAGGTAAAATGATTCGAGGCTCAGATCGGAAGCCTTCAGGTGCGAGGCCAGCTCGACGGTCAAGTGCCCGACGTTCGCGCCGTGGGTCCAAAAATCTTTCCAGTCAAGGGTCTCCTGCTTGATGTGGCAGGTCGTATCGATGCAACGGCTGGAAACGACCGCCCCGCGAAAGGTGTTGAGGCCGATGTAGAGAATCGCGTCCTGCACGTCGAGGATCGGCTGCGACGGCGCATAGTAAACCGAGTTCGCCATGCGCAGCACGCGCAGCGACATGCCCTGGTCCACCTGCACCAGCCGGGTGACCTCATCGATGCGAATGTTGCTTTTTTGCGTGAGGTTTTCCAGCTCGGTCAAAACGGATTTCAGCGAAGGCAGCGTGGAGGTCGCCTTGGGATCCTCCAGATAGTCGAAAATGCTTTTCTCCGAGCGGGATTTCTTTGTGAGAGAAGAAGTTTTTTGAATCAAAGCGCTCATAGAAGACACACCCGCAGGTATGCTCATTTGATCGTCGTATGCGCACGAAAAATGAGGGGTTTCTGATGGGTTTAGGTTGCTGAATTTGTGTCCCATGCACATCGGAAAATTTTTACGTTCCAACCTCAGTTTTCGGGGCCTTGACCCGATAAAACGGAAAACGAATGAACCATAAACGGGAAAATTACTCGCTTCGCCGGACAAATTCTCCCGCACACCAGAAAGGATGAGATATATGGCTTCCTCCACGCGCGCCTCGTTCCCTCGCATTATCTGCCTGCTCCTTTGCTTCACGCCTGCCGTCCTGAATGTCCTCCGTGCCGATGATCTCACCGGCATGGCGCAGGACGACGCCAAGGACCTTCTGCCCCCTTCCGCGCAAACGTCTTCCGCGCCCTGCTACAATCCTGAGTTTCTCCCGATGCCCTCGTGGGCGCGCGGTGTGGTCATGCCGCCACTGCCTGCGGTGCTCACGCCGATGGGCAAGAAAGTTGTCCTCACCACGCCGCCCACTCCCGCGCCTGCGCCGCTCGCTCCGCCGAAGGATGCGGACAACAAGTCCACGGTCGTCGTTGCCAAGCCCACCGTCGTGTCTCCGGCGCCGAGTCCAAATTTGATCGCCGTCTCGCCCTTCCTCGACTGGATCAAGGCCAATCCCCAGGCCGCCGCCGAGCAAGCACGCCAGCAGGCCGGCGCCTATTCGGCCGCTGATCCCAATGGTGCCATCGTCGCAGCACCCGCGCCGAATGCAGCGCCTAATACTAGTGGCACCGTGCCCGTCGTCGTGGCTCCGCCTGCGCCGTACTGGATGCCGCCATTGATCGACGCCGCACCGATTGTCTCGAACCCGGGCAACATCAGCGGAAGCGGCGCCGCGATCTACAGTACGCCCCAACGCTAACCGATCATGATCGCCCCGCGTCACTGGATCCTCCTCGCGGCCTGCGTCCTGGCCGGGCTTCCTGCACTCGCCGCGGACACGAACACCGCACCGGCCGATCCCAACGCGATCACCGATGCCACCCGTGGCGCGGCCAGTTTTAAAGACTCTCTCGCTGGGCCGGTTAAGTCGGCGAAGGACGTGAACGAGGATTCATCCGCCTGCTTCAACCACGCCGATTATCTCCGCGCGCACCACGATCCATTCCTCGCCGCCTCTTATCTCAAGGAAATCGCCACCAACGGCAACGTCCTGCCGCAGGACCGCTCGCGTGCAATCATCGAGCTGGCCGACACGCTGCAATCGCAGGGCAACGAAGCCGAGGCGCTCTGCTGGCTCAAGACCTGGTGCGAGCTTTTCCCCGGCCGCCGCGAATTCGCCGGCGTGTCCTATCGCATTGCCTCATTCTACGACAAGCTCGGCATGACCGACCTCGCCCGCGACGCCTACTATCTTTCGCTCGCGCATGCGGTGAACCAGGGCGACATCATCGCGAAAGATGACCTCGCCTATTATAGCAAGCTCACCGCCGCGACGCTTTGGGGCCTCGCGGACAATGAGTACGAGGCCGGCCAATGGTCCCGCGCGGCTGAACTCTTCGAGCGCTATCGCCACCAGGCGACTGCGGCCACGCCCATCTCGATCGAGAAGTCCGAGTATCTGGAGGCCGATTGCTGCTACCAGCTCAAGCAAGCCGACAACGCGATCAAGCTTTACGCCGACACGCTCACGCAGCATCCGTTCAACCCGCTCGCGCCGCAGGCCCGGCTGCGTCTCTACCATCTCTACATGACGAAGAACCAGCCCGGGAAGGCGCAGGCCGAACTCGAGGCGCTCATCTGGTCCGTGCGCACCGTGTGGCCGAAGGACGAGGCCTACTGGCAGAAGCAAACCGCGCAGCTCCTGCTCACCATCAACCAGAAAAATTTCGACGTCCTGCCGCCACTCGTGAAAGAGTCCGCACTGCTGCCGCCGCAAGGTAAAACTTGGCAGGAAACGATCAATCACTATGATGCACTGGTGAGCTATCAGGTGGTGAAGACGGGGGGATCGCCCATCCGTCAGACGGATTCCTTCTCGAAAATCGGCGACAAGAACAGCCTCGAGGAGCAGCGCGACTTGCTCGTGATGAACGACCGGCTCAACAAAGTGCTGCCGCCGGCCGCCACCCCCTAGCCCATGTCCTCCTTAAACTCGCTCCGGTTTGAAAAGATCATGGTGGTGGAAGACGACCCGGTCGTCCGCCGCGCGCTGGTCGTTTCGCTCCAGAAATTCGAGATCCCGGTGCTGGCCGTCAGCTCCTGCTTCCAGGCCAATGAGGAGCAGCAAAAAGAGCCGGCCGACCTGATTATTTCCGATTTGCAGTTGCCCGACGGCAACGGCATGGACCTGTTGCGTGGCTTCAAGAAGACGCACCCCAACGTCGAGGTGATTATCATCACCGGCTTCGGCACGATCGAGTCCGCCGTCGAGTCGATGAAGATGGGCGCGTCCAATTACCTGCTCAAGCCCTTCACCGCCAGCCAGCTTGAACTCACCATCGTGCAGATCGCCCAGCAGCGCGAACTCAAGAAGCAGAATTCCAATCTCAAGAAGCAGCTCGCCGACGAGTCCGAGTTCTCCTCGCTCCTTTTCATCAGCCCCGAGATGGCCTCGGTGCAAAAGCTCATCAAGCAGGTCGCATCGACCGACGCCACCGTCCTCATCGAGGGCGAAAGCGGCACGGGCAAGGAAGTCATCGCCCGCGCGCTGCACGAAAATTCGCTGCGCAAGGACAAGCCCTACATCAAGGTCAACTGCGCCGCCGTGCCGGAAAATCTTCTCGAGAGCGAGTTTTTCGGCCACGAAAAAGGCGCCTTCACCGGCGCGACCATGAAGCGCGAGGGCCGCTTCGAGCTCGCCAACGGTGGCACGCTGCTCCTCGACGAAATCACCGAAATTTCCCTGCCGCTCCAGGCCAAGCTGCTCCGCGTTCTGCAGGAGCACGAATTCGAGCGCGTCGGCGGCTCGCGCACGATCAAGGTCGACGCGCGTATCATCGCCACCACCAACCGTGACCTCGTCAAGGCCGTGGCCGAGGGCAAATTCCGCGAGGATCTTTACTACCGCCTTCACGTCGTGCCGATCAAGGTGCCGCGCCTCGCCGAACGGAAGGGCGAAGTCGAGTTTCTCCTCGGCAAATTCCTCGACCAGTTCGCCAGGAAGCACAACAAGGCCGTCCCGCGCATCAACCCGATCGCGCTGGACCAGCTCTCTCGCTACTCATGGCCGGGCAACGTCCGCGAACTCCGCAACTACGCCGAGCGCGCGACCATCCTCTCCACCAACGATGGCGAACTGAACTATTCCGACATCGTTCCCTCGCAGGGTGGCGGCACGGCCGACCCGATTCTCGGCGACGGCGACCAGTTCCCCACGCTCGGCGAAGTGGAAAAGCGCCTCATTTACCTCGCGTTAAAGAAGACCGGCGGCAATCGCAACGAAGCCGCCAATCTCATCGGCATCAACGTCCGCACGCTCCGCAACAAGCTCAAGGAATACGAGGGTGGCGGCGGCGACGAGTCCGAAATCGACGAGCCGAAGGAAGCCCTCGGCAAGTAACACTCGGCAGTTTTTGCGCGGGAGCGTGTAAGACCCCCGAACTTCTCATCGGTCCGATGGTTCTTGGCGCAATTTGCGTCCCGCACGCCTGCTGCGATGCATAAAAATCGGCACGGCTCCGTCCCCTTCAGGGCACTTAAAAACGAGTCAAGGGTTTCGCTCTCATACCGATAGATTAGTTATCTAGCGTATGAGTGTTACCATAGGCGGCGAATTTAGCGGACTGAACGTCTCTTCGATCATCCAGGCGGTGATCGCGGCGGACAGCATTCCGATGAACAACCTCACGACCGAGGACACGACTCTGCAGAAGCAGAGCACCACGCTCGGCACACTCGGCACCAGCCTCGGCAGCCTCAGCACTGCGCTGCAGGGACTCGGCAGCAGCACGCTTTTCACCTCGCAGACCTCGACGCTCTCCAACACCGCGATGGGCTCCGCGACTTCGGACGGGACGGCCACGAACGGCACGTTCAGCATCAATGTCACCCAGCTCGCGAGCTCGAGCATCCTCACCAGCGGCAACGGCTCGACGCGCCTCACCGCCGCGCCCGCTGCCACCACCAGCCTCGAGACCGCTCTCGGCGAAACCAACATCAACGGCCAGACTTTCTCGGTCAACGGCCAGGTCATCACGCTCTCGAGCACCGACACGATTAGCGACGTGGTCAACGCGATCAACAGTTCCAGCGCCGGAGTGACCGCCAGCTACGACGCCACCACGGGCAACTTTAGCATCGCTTCCAATTCATCGTCGCCGGTCATTCTCGGCTCGGGCGCCGACACCAGCGATTTTCTTCAGCAAGCCGGTCTATTCACCAACGGCACGACTTCGGTCACCTCGACGACCGGCCTCGGCCGCCTCGATCCCACCGTCGACCTCGCCACGGCTGGTCTCGCCACCACGCCGACCGCAGGCAATTTTTCCATCAACGGCGTTTCCATCCCCTACGCCGCCGGCGAGTCGCTCAATACGCTCATCAGCAACATTAATAACAGCGGCGCCGGCGTCACCGCGGTTTACGATACCTACGACGACCAGCTCGCGCTCACGTCCACCTCGCGGGGCGCGCAGGGAATTTCCGTCGCCGACGGCACCAGCAACATCGCCACGGCGCTGAACCTGACCTCGAGCACCAGCACACTCACTCTCGGAAAGCCCACGCTATTCACCGTCAACGGCAGTACGCAGGTGCGGCAGTCCGACAGCAACACGATCGATCCGTCCTCGCTCGGCATTCCCGGCGTCACCTTCACCGCAAACAGCACGGGCTCGACGCAGGTGACCGTCGCGCCCGACGTCACCACCATCGCGAACGCGATCAACGCCTTCGTTACGCAGTACAACTCCACGCAGGAGGAAATCGCGAGTCTCACCAGCGTCAACACGTCGGACACCGCCGACAGCGGCCCCCTGGCGTCCGACACGAACCTGACCTTCCTGGCGCCCGAGTTGCGCCAGGTCACCTCCAGCGAAATCAGCGATACAGCGGTCGTCCGCATGCTCAGCGACCTCGGCGTCGACACCAACGCCAACGACGACACGCTCACCCAGGTCAACACCACCGACCTGCAGAACGCGCTGCAAAATCATCTCAGCCAAGTGGAGGCTCTCTTCAACGATCCGACCAGCGGCCTCACCACCACGGTCCAGAACGTGATCAACTCCTACAACAACAACATCAACGGCGTCATCGTCAACGAGCAACAAAACATCTCGCAGCAGATCACCTACAACAAGAACCTGATCACCCAGATGCAGAACAACCTCAACGCCGAGCAAACGCAGCTGCAAAACGAGTTTGCGACACTCGACCAGGTCGAGGCGCAGTCCGACGGCATTTCCAGCATCCTCAACGGCAGCAACAGCAGCTCGAGCTCAAGTTCCAGCTCGAGCTCCAACTCCGGTTCCACCAGCAGCTTTGGCAGCGTCGGTGGCACAAGCAGCTCCTCCAGCACCAGTTCCTGATCCATTCCCTGACTTCCATGAAAATACTCATCGACAACAACCCACTCGAGCAGGAGTTCGTCCTGCCGAAATCCTTCCCCGAGTTCTGCGAGCAGATGATGGGCATGCTTCTTGCCCGCAATCTCTCCATCGGCTCCTGCGAGTTCGACGGCACCATCGTCAACAACCTCGACGACGCCCACGCCCTCTACGCCCGCAGCGAAATCTGCAAGATCAGCTCCATCCCGCTGGCCGTCGCGCTCGAGGCCGCGCTGGAGCAGAAAGTCCGTGACGCGCAGAAGCTCGAGGGCGAGTGCGAGAACCTCGTCACCCAGGCGCTGCTCGGCGAGCCGGCGGAAATCGCCGCCTGCTGGCACGGCATCTGTGAGGAGATCAAGGCTCAGATCGGCTTCCTGCCGCGCCTCAGCGGCCTGCTCACCGACGCCCAGGTCAACAACCTCGTCGACCGCCAGCTCCAGGAGTTGGGCAAGGTCATGCATTCGCTCCACGCCGCCTTCAACGCCGGCGACACGCTGGAAATTTCCGATTCCCTCGAATTGCGTCTCCTGCCCTGGCTGCGCCAGTTGCGCAGCTTCATGGAAACCTGCCTCACCCTCGTCAAAAACCTCCACCGCTAAAAAATTATGGATCAACGCCTCCGCGATTATTACATCGAAACCCAGGTCAACAACGCCACGCCCGGCCAGTTGCTCGTCATGCTTTACGACTGCCTCCTCGAGCACGCCGAACTCGCCGTGCAGGAAATCAGCTCACCGACCAACCCGGGCGATTCGAGCCAGGCCGCGCGTCAGGTATCGTGGTGCATCAACGTCCTCACCGAGCTCAACACCTGCCTGCGCCACGGGGTCGAGCCCAAGCTTTGCTTCGTTCTGGGCGATCTCTACGTCTTCTTCACGCGCCAGCTTTCCGAGGCGCTGGAAACGCAGCAGGCCGACAAGATCCGCGAAATCCTTCCCCTCATCAAAAAGCTGCGTAACACCTGGCACGAGGCCGACCGCCTCGCCGGCAAGGCCCAGGCCGGATCCATCGCCATCGCGGCCTAGTCAACCCCGAGAAACGCTCCCGTGCACAAAAATCCGCGGGTCATCTTTCTGGAAAGCCGCGAGGGTGTTGAATCCCTCTTCACCCGCGGCCTGCGCACCGGTGCCACCGCCTGCGGGTGGCATCCGCAGATCATTTTCCTCGCCGATTGCGACGGCGTGCCGCGTGCCGAGAAAGATGTGCGCATCGACCTGCTCAAGGCCCACGCCGATGCCATCTGCTTCCTCATGGACGCGCCGCTCGATCTCAAGAATATCTGGGACGCGCCATCGCTCGATCCGGTCGACAAGATATCGCTCTGGTTCGACGACTATTACCGCTCGCCCAAGACGCTCGCCCGCCCGGAGGTCTGGGCCGACTGGCAGACGAACCACAAGGTGCGCGTCGGCATCTGGGACGGCTATTGGCGTTGTCAGTGGAAGATGCTGACCGGCGCCGACGCCTTCCCCACTCATCTCGCCGCCGATCCGCGCCAGTTCCGCCCCGGCGCCGAGCCGTGGAACAAGGAGTGGAGCGACCGTGCCGTCTTCACCGGCACCATCCCGGCGCGCAAGTCGCTCGACGAATACGCCGCCGCATTTCCCGCCCACATGCGCCGCTTTCTCGAGGAAGTCATCGCGGTCATGAACACCGCCGCGTGGCCCATCCGCCCCTACGAGCTCGCGCAAAAGGCGCGTTCCTTCATGCCCATGCGCTACACGCGCGCCATCGACGCCACGCTCAAGGACCCCGGCGTCCTCGCGGTTTGGAATCACCTCCTCTGGCGCTGGGGCAAACGCATCGCCCGCCTGCGCGGCCTTGCCGCCGTGGCGAAGGCCGGTCCGCTCGCCGTCTTCAGCGGCCATGGCGTGGAAGTTTACGCGGGAGAGGATGAAATCCGCGCCGCGCTCCCGTCCGGCGCCGATTTGGTCTACGCCGATACGAAAAGCGTGCCCGCGCAGCAGTGGAGCCGCCTCTTCCGCACCGGAAAATTCCAAGTCCAGATCACCGATCCGCAGTCGATCGAGGGCGGGCTGCCCTTCCGCGTCTTTGAATGCGGCGCCTGCGCCGTGCCCTTGCTCAGCGATCACCGCACCGAGCTCGCCGCACTCTTCCCGCCCGGCCGCGGCCTCTTCACCGCCATCGACGAGCCGTCGCTGCAACTCGTCGCCACGCAGATGTTCCAGATGACCAGGCGCGAACTCGACCAGCAGGGACAGTTGCTGCACGAGGATTTTCTCGCCGCCCACACGTGGGAAGTCCGCTGGCGGCAACTGATGGAAGGCCGCGAACTGCGCAGCCAGGCGCCGCCCTTCGCGCATCTCGAGGGCAAGCCCGTACCGCCGACGGTCAAGCCGGTTCCGACGCACACGCGCTGACCCAGTCGCACACGGCTGCGCAAAAGTCCTCGCCGCTTGTGGCGCAGTTCTTTATTTTGCTTTCCGATGTCCGCGACCGTTTTGGTTCTCTGCAACGATTTCAGCCTCGCCGCCGCCAAGACCTCGCGCCATCTCTGCCAGGCGCTCACCCGCCTCGGCCACACTGCCGTCGGCCGCGACACCCGCCTCATGCGCTGGGCCATCGCCGCGACGGAAAAGGAATTTCCCGCGCGCCTCGCCGCCTACGAGGACCTGATCTACGGCAAGTGGTTCAAGTTCCTCTTCGACTACGGCTTCGACACCGTCATCAGCCTCGACCTCCACTGGCTTTTCACCTCGCGCCTGATGGTCGATTCCGAGCTCATCACCGGCATTCACTCCTTCTGGTTCGACGACCTGCGTTCGCACCTGAAAACGTCGCCCATGTTCCCGCTCGCGCCACTCGAGCTCATCAACGGGCCCAAGGTCAGCCACCATTGCTACGGCCAGGGGCAGATGGAAGAGCTGCGCCTGCTCGGCGTGAAGCGCGTGCTTCCCTCCGCGCTGGCCGCGCCGGCCGAGTATCTCGATTCCCACGCGCCATGCCTCATGCGCAACCGCATCGCGTTCATCGGCAATCCCGGCCTGTCCGTACCTCCGACGTCCCGGGCGCAGCAGGCTTTCGCGAAGGGTGAAAATCTCGCCGCGTTGCGCCTCCTGTCGCGGCAGGAACTCCTCGAGGAATTGGGCACCGGCGAGCCGACGGCGTCGTGGCTGAGTTCGTGTCCCCAGGTGAGGGAATTGCTCGCCGCGGCGACCGAGCTGCGCCTCGCGCAACCGCATGCTGCCGCGATAGCGCTGCTGGTCGAGGCCGGCAAGACCTATCCGCAGGCCTTTGAATACTTGAACCGCAGCGGCGTCATTCTCGACGCGGCCCTGCTCGTCAAGCTGGTGAATCGCTACGACCGCCCCGGCCTCGCGCTGCGATTGCATCGCCGGGGCTGGCTCGACGTTTACGGCACGCCGGAACAGTGGGCGCCCTATGGCATCACCGCACAACCGACCGTGACTTTCCCGCGCCTCGCTGCCGCTTATCAAAAGTACGCCGTGCACTTGAACGCGGCCAACTGCGCCCGCGATGCCAGCGCCAACGAGAAACTCTTCGAGATCGCTGCGTGCGGTCGCCTCTCGCTCAATCTCGACAGCCCGGACGTCCGCGCCTGCTACTCCGGCAACGAAATCGTCCTCGCCGAAAACGATGAAGCACTTGAAGCAGCAGCGGAGCGCGCGCTCAAGGATCCCGACGCCGCGCTCGTTACCGGCGGGAAGGCGCGCACGCGGACGGCAAACGAACACCTCTGGGAACACCGCTTGAAAAAGGCCCTCGTATGAATTCGACCGCCAAGCCCTCCGGCGTGCTCCTCCTGAGCAACGACATGGCCACGCCCTTCGCCAAGACGACCGACTTCATCGCCAACGCGATCGAGCGCCGTGGCATTCCCGCCTACGTGCGCGACAACGCCGAGGCGCGCAACCTGACCTACCTCTTTCAGCAGGAAATGGCGCCACAAATGCCGCAGGCGCAGGAAGCCATTGCCGACGCCCTGCGCGATCTCGTGGAATATGCGGGTATCGACACGGTGTTCAGCCTCGACCTTAACTGGTACATCACGCCCGGGCTCTTCGTCGACGATGCCGCCGTCCGTAGCGTGCATTCACTCTGGTTCGATGACTTTCGCAGTTGGTGCACGTCGCACACCAACCCAAATTTTCCCATCGACGGCGAGGTCTTCCAGCGCACGATCAAAGATCCCAAGGTGATGCATCACTTCTACGGTGACAGCATGGCGCAGGAGGCGCGGCTGCTCGGCTTCACCTCGCAACGCATCACGCGGCTGGCCGCGCCGCGGCATTTGCTCGAGTGCGACGCGCCCTGCACGCATCGCGACAAACTTGTGTTCATCGGCAATCCCGGTTTTCGCGGCGACCCGCATCCCGAGGCGATCAAGCTGATGGAGGCGGGCGCCGACATCGACGAATTGCGTGCCTTCAGCCGCGACGCCACGCTGAAATATCCCGACGTCAGGGCGGTTGAGTGGTTCAAGGAAGAGCCGGATGTCGTCAAGCTGCTTGGCGTGGCACTCGAGGCGCGGCGGCGCTTTCCCTACCGGCCTGCGCTGCAAATCCTGCACCTCGTGCGCACGCACTATCCGCGCGCATTCGATTACGCCAACGAAAAGGGGATCATCCTCGACCTCGCGTTTCTCGTGAAGCTGGTCAACCGCTACGACCGGCCCGCGTTCATTCATCGTTTGTGGAAGCGTGGATTGATCGACGTCTACAGCGCCGACGCGGAATGGAAATTTTACGGAGTCGAGGCACTCCCCTACGTGGTCTTCCGAGACTTGCCCGAGTACTACCGCAAGTACGCCGTGCATCTCAACGCGCCCAACTCCATCCGCGACGCTACGGCCAACGAGAAGCTCTTCGAGATCGCCGCCTGCGGCAGGCTTTCGATCAACCTCGACAGTCCCGACGTGCGCTCCTGCTACGACCCGGGCGAGATCGTGCTGGTCGATTCACTCGCCGCGCTCGAAGCCGCCGCCGAGCAGGCGCTGCGCGATCCCGACGCGGCTCTCGCTGCCGGTGAAAAAGCGCGGCAGCGCACCGCGCGAGAACATCTCTGGGATCACCGCGTCGCTGCGATGCTCGGCACCTAACAATTTAAAGTATCATGCCCGCATCGGGAGGTAGCCCGGACAACTCGTTGTCCGGGTCGCCGCAGGCGACAAGAAGCAGCCAACCGGGTGCACGCGGATGCGCGTTGTCCCCCTCGGTTGTAGCGGCGGTCTATGACCGTCGCCGCCTAGCAGCCGCGCCCACTCGATCCCAACGGCGTGTTCTCCCCCATTGCAGCGCCAGTCCATGGTCACCGCGGGATTCACGGTGAGCGTCGCCATTCTGCAATCGCGAAGGCGGAAAAGAAGGGCGCGCATCCACGCGCGCGACGGTCATAGACCGCCGCTACAACTGCCCTGCGAGCCCATCGCATGCCGCCGGGTAAATCGAAAATGCCTTAAGTCAGCAGCGGCTTGTATTCGTTGCGCACGAAAAG
>Ga0302267_10002736_pt1 | contig 20988 bp, 20 predicted proteins | sample III_Bog_E1_3_FD_194555 | JGI IMG/M metagenome (GOLD analysis project Ga0302267, IMG submission 194555) | Peat permafrost microbial communities from Stordalen Mire near Abisko, Sweden - III_Bog_E1_3 | ecosystem: Environmental > Terrestrial > Soil > Wetlands > Peat | place: Sweden: Abisko... | reverse complement strand
TGGACACACCCGAAAGATTTCCTGTCACTTTTCTTTGCCGCGCGATTTGGTTCCCGGCCGCTTGCCCGCTCCAGCGGCCTGTGTCTTGAGCGCCGCCCGCTTGCGGCGTCGCACTTCTTCCTTCGAGTACATCGTCCCCCGGCACTTCTTCGCTCCGCAGTTGCAGGTCGCCGGGTCGTCGCCGCCGTCATACAGGCAGTAGTCGTAGGTAATCTCCTCGCCTGCGGCGATGGGGCGAAGCGATTTAACGAAAACTCGGCCGCGAATTTCACTGGTCTCGCAGTTGGCGTCGCAACTGTGGTTGATGAACATGGCGGTACAGTGCCCGTCGATGACGATATCGCCGTTTCCCAGTCCAAACAGGTAGGTGATCAGCGAGTCGGCGTAGGCCTCATCGGCCTGGTCTTTGGTGACGCGGGGGCCGGTATACTCGGCCACGCGGCGGCCCTTGTGGATGGCGGTTGTGGTGTAGCAGCCGGCGGCGTGGATGGCGGACGAGCGGATGATAAGAGCCATGCGGGTGTGCGATGCTTTCCTTTGAGAGTGATTTGTTCTATGGTCCGCATACTAACATTGAACAGGGCATTGAACAGCGCCTTTTGAAGACCGAATGAAAAGCAACTTCCTAGCTGCGACGATGTTTGCCGGTTGCCTGTTGGCGGCGGTGCGACTTGGCGCCCAGGCGACGCCGCCGAATCCCGCCCCCGCACCCTCAACTCAGGGCAATGATTTTCCCACCGACACCACCAATGTGCCGGTGATGCCCTCAAAAGGGCCGCCGGTTTTGCCGGAGGGCACGTACAGCGGCGACGACAATGGCAGCGTACCGGCACCACACCTTCCAGTTCCAGCGGTGGACCAGGACCCGGCACGGAGCCCCGACGATGTTTCCGCGGACGCGGATGCGAGCGAGTCGTCCTCCAGCGATAGCAGGACGGGGCTTGAGAAGGTGCTGGCCGGAGCGGACGATGACCAGCCGCAGGGCAAGCACCGCAAGCTGAAGGTCGATGTACCCGAGCACCAGGAAACCTCAGCCGAAGACATCGAAGTGGGCACTTACGAACTCAGCTTGAAGAACTGGAAGGCGGCCATGTCGCGGTTTGAGTCGGCCATGGTGCTGTCGCCGGACGACCCGCAGGTCTATTGGGGCCTGGCGGAAAGCGAGCGTCATTTGGGCAACCTGGTTGCGGCGCGCGGCTACTACCAGAAGGTGGTTGACTATGACCCTGACAGCAAGCACGGCAGGGAAGCGATGAAGGCGCTGAAAGACCCGGAGATTGCGAATGCCAAGGCGGCTGCGCCAGCTGGTGCGGTGAAGTAGGGCAGAGGCTGGTTCTCTGCGGATCGGTTCGAAATCGGCCTGAAACTGGGCCTTTTTTGCGTGTAATGGGAGCGAAAACACCTCAAAACTGCCTGTTCTGACCCAAGAATCATCGTTTTTTGGGGGTTTGTGTTTACTGTTTCGTCAACAGTGCGGCATTTACGAGTGAGGCGTAAAGTGTTGATAATAGGTGAAATAGCCAACTTTTTCGGCGGCGCGGCAGGGGTAAAAAACAGTGATTTCAGGGAGGGGGGGGGTGGGTCTGCGCAGGTTCGGACCGGGCAAGTGCCTGACATTTCAGACCGAGGATGTGCTGGACAGATTGGAGCGGGGCAGTCCTTTGGAGCGGTTTGTCGAGGGAGCACATGAGATGATTGTGCGCTTTCGAGGGTTAATTGCATGCAAAGTTCCGGGGAGAATTTAAAGGCAATTTCGATGCCAGCGCAGAGCGGGTTGTAGGCGGGCTTAGAAGCCGGCCCAATGGCGGTAGGCTGCGATGATTTGCTGGCCCCATAGGGAGCTGACGATGCCGCCGATGCAGAGGAAGGTTCCGAGGGGGAGCTTGCTGGTGGCCCAGGGTTGGGAGCCGCGGCGGGCGGCGGGGACGGCTAGAAGCGCGAGGGCGGCGAGGGAGCCGAGGATGGCGGCCAGGAAGAAGGAGAGCAGCGCGCAGGGAAGGCCGAGCCAGGCGGCTAGGAGAGCCATTAGTTTGGCGTCGCCGAGGCCGAGGCCTTCGCGGTGGCGGATTAGCTTGTAGAGCCAGCGGATTATCAGGATTAGGAGGGCGGCGGCCGCAATTGCGATCAGCCGCGACAGCGCTACCTCCCATTGCTCGCCATGCAAATATTCAAAGTCATGGTGACGCGAGGGGGTTATCGAGTTCAGCGCAATTGCGGTGACGAAGCCAAAAGCTGATATCAAGAACCCTGCGGCGGTCCCCGGTAGAGTGAGCCAATTCGGTAGCCAGAGGTTTTCGGCGTCCAGAACTGCCAGGGCAACGAGCAACCAATCAAAGAGCATCGAGCCGAGCAGAGTGATCGATGAATCGTAGAAGGCGACCCAGATGGGGTCAGGGCCAAGAGTGTTTGTCGGAAAACGCCAAGCCGCAATTGCCCATAGACCACCCACCGCCAGTTCCACCAGCGGGTAGCGCCAGCTGATTGGGGTGTGGCACTTGCGGCAGCGGCCGCGGAGGGCTAGCCAGCTAAGCAGCGGAATGTTTTCCCACCAGGCGAGGGTGTGGTCGCAGTTGCGGCAGTGGGAGCCGGGTTTTACGATGCTTTCGCCGGTGGGCCAGCGGGTTACACATACGTTGAGGAAGCTGCCGAATGCGAGGCCTAACAGGCCTGCAAAGATGGTGGCGAATATGCGGATCAGCGGCGGGTTCGAGTCCATGCTTTCCTGGCTTTAGATGTTCATGAAAAGGCCTTCGACGAGCGGATTGCCGGAAGGGACTTTTGCAGGGGCTAAAGCCCAACATTCATTTTATTGGCTTTGTTGGCATGACTGAAGTCATGCCCTGATACAAAGCCTGTGTCAATTGGCTTCCACGTGAAGTCATGCCCCGATACAAAGCCTTCGAGAATTGGCTTTACCTGATTTTCCTTACCTTGCTATACCCCGAACTGACGCAGGTGGTGGTCAAGATGCTTGTAGGTCAGGATGGCCCACTCTTCTGGCTTCAACTTTCCAAAGAAGCTGTGCGGATGGGTTGTGCACGCCGCAGGGCCGGCGACAAATCGGTCGATGAGCACGATGAGGCGGGCGCGTTCAAAATCCAATTCGCGCTGGTCGGCAACTATGAGATCCGTGGCCGTGGGTGTATTGCGGCGGAAGGGGGCGTCGTCGCCGAATACCTTGCCTTTGATTGCGCGGCCCAGGAGGCTGGGGAGGAGCATTTTGGGTGGAATGCGGTCGCCTACGGCCCACTCCATGCTTCGAGCGCAGTGGGCCACTGCTTGCGCGACATTCATCTTGCCCCATTGCGCGTGCGAGTCAGGCATGAGGGAGGCGATTCTCTGCTTGATCGCTTCCGCATCGGACGGAGAATAGAGATTTCGCATGGATAGAATTTACACGTTTCGGCCACGCCCAGGGCAGGCGCGTCGAGTTCAGGGCAATCGCATGAATGTTTCTTTGATGGCAATTTGACTTTTCGCACCGCCCCTACGGGGCTGACGGACTATTCCGGGCACCTTTCCCAGCGCTGATGCGCTGGGCTAACAAACATTGCGCCTACGGCGCGTTAAGGCCTTGGGCTGACTTGATCAGCAAAAATGCACTCAGACAATTGCCCTGGCGTTGAGTTCAATGATTCGATTTGCGCGGGGCGGGCTGCGTTAGACTGGTGGGGCATGGACGCTTCGCATGAAAGGCCCTCCGCACCGGCTGGACGGGAGACTGTGACTGACCCGGCGCGCGCTGGGGAACTGTTTGCTGAGTCGGCGGCGATTATGGCTCGGTTGCGGGCTCCGGATGGATGTCCATGGGACCGCGAGCAGAGCTTCGATTCGATTCGCAAATACACGCTGGAAGAGACTTACGAGGTCTTCGACGCCATTGAGCGGCGCGATTTTCCGCACCTGGCGGAGGAGTTGGGCGATCTGTTGCTGCAAGTGCTTTTCTACGCGGAGATGGCGGCAAACGAGGGGCATTTCACGATCAGCGATGTGATGACACACCTGAACAATAAGTTGGTGCGGCGGCATCCGCATGTGTTTGGGGATGAGGCATCAAGGGCGGCGGGGAATCGCGCGGATGTGGATGCGGAGGTAAAGGGATCGGCGGCGGCGGTGCTGCGCAACTGGGAAGAAATAAAAGCTCAAGAAGCATTGCATGCAGCGGCAACCCCGGCGTCGTCGCGGCTGGATTCAGTGCAGAGGGCGCTGCCGGCGCTGGCCGAGGCGAGCAAGCTGGGAGCCAAGGCGCAGAAGGCTGGGTTTGATTGGGCGGAGTGGCGGGAATTGTTGCCGAAGGTTGTGGAGGAGACGGCGGAGTTGGAGGCTGAGGCTGCGTCGTGTGACCCGGCAAGGAAGCCGTTTGTGGAAGCAGAGCTGGGGGATTTGCTGTTTACGGTGGTGAATCTTGGCAGGCATTTGGGCGTGGATGCGGAGATGGCGTTGCGGGGATGCAATCGGCGGTTTCGGGATCGGTTCAAGGAGATGGAAGCGGCGGCGGTGAGGCCGCTGGAGGAGTTGGATCCGGCAGAGTTGGAGGCGCTTTGGGCAGGGGCGAAACGGAAGTTGGCGGCAAAGCAGGAGGGCGCATGAGGATGGTTAGAGGAGAACATACCTCAGGGGCTAAAGCCCAGGCTCTTTGCTTCGTCGTATTGCCAGGGATGAATCCCTGGCCTACCAACCGGAGCCTCTTCTGGAGCTCGAATCTCGCGAGGCGCTCGAAGGGGGCGGGGCGATGATTGTGATTCGCAACTGCCGCGGGCAGCAGGAGTTGGAGGCCTGCGTCGAGATGCAGGTGGAGACCTGGGGCTATGACCCGACCGAAGTGATTCCGCGCAAGGCGTTTCTGGTGTGGCAGAAGGTGGGCGGACAGGTAATGGGGGCATTCGACACGGATTTGCCGGGGGCCGCAGCCGAAGGCGGGCCGGAGTCGATGGTCGGGTTTTTGTGCGGATTGCCGGGATTAAAGTCCCTGCCGGATGAGGAGCCGAAGCCCTATCTTCACTCGCACATGATGGCCGTGAAAGAGAGCTACAGGAACCGCGGCCTGGGTGCGCAACTCAAGCTGGCACAGCGCGAAGAGGCCATGAGCCGAGGCATTCGGCTCATCGAGTGGACCTTCGATCCTCTGGAAATCAAGAATGCATTTTTGAATATTCACAAGCTTGGGGCGATTGTTCGCAGCTATTTTGTGGATTTCTATGGTGTATCCTCATCTCGTCTACAAGGTGGGCTTCCGACGGACCGCCTGGTGGCGGAATGGCGGCTTGGCTCGCCCCATGTTCGCGACATTCTTGAAGAGCGAACGGGTCCAGTTCTGACCATTGAAGAACGGATCGTGGTTCCCGCCGCCATTTATGAGTGGAAGGCGACCGAAGACGGGCGGGAACGTGCTCTGGCAGTTCAGATGGAGAATCGAAGCAGGTTTCAACGGGCGTTTGCACAAGGCCTGGCGGTGATTGGATTCAACCGGGATGCGGACAGAAACGGAATTTTTGAGCTGGGTCGCCCATCGCAACTGGAACTGAATTGAAAAAAACTGTCTTACTTTTTTCCAAGGATCGCGAAAACTATGAAGATTGACTCGATTGTTCTGCGTGAGTTGCGCATGCCGCTGGTGCGGCCCTTTGAAACCAGCTTTGGCGTCACCAGCAACCGCAGGGTGATTCTGGCCGAAGTGCGCTCCGAGGGGTTGACCGGATGGGGCGAGTGCACGGCGGGCGAACGGCCATTTTTCTCCGCCGAGTCAACCGACAGCGCATGGCAAGTGATCGTGAGCGAACTGGGTCCGATGCTGGCCGCCGAGGCGCCGAACCATGGCGGGGATTGTCCGCGAATTTTCAGGCTGGTGCGCGGCAACCGGATGGCCAAGGCAACCCTCGAGAATGCGATCTGGGACCTGGAAGCGCAGCGGGAGGGGATATCGCTTTCGCGATTGCTGGGCGGCGTGCGCGATGTGATTCCGTGCGGAGTTTCGCTGGGAATTCAGAAAACGATTCCAGAACTGATGGCGATCATCGAGCGGGAACTGGCGGCGGGGTACCAGCGGATCAAGCTGAAGTGCAAGCCGGGTTGGGATATTGAGGTGTTTGAAAAAGTGCGCAGCCGATGGCCTGGGACTATGCTCAGTTGCGACGCCAACTCGGCCTATAAGCTGCGCGATGCAGACCACCTGGTAGAGTTCGACGCCTTCGATCTGCTGATGATCGAGCAACCCATGTGGTACGACGATTTCTACTATCACTCGATGTTGCAGAAGCGGCTGGAGACGCCGATTTGCCTGGATGAGTCAATCCGCAACCGGCGCGACGCGCTGGCGGCGATTGAGATGGAGAGCTGCAAGATTATCAATATCAAGCTGGGGCGGGTGGGCGGATTTTCCGAGGCGATTGCGGTGCATAACGCGGCGCAGGAGCGGGGGATTCCGGTGTGGTGCGGCGGAATGCTCGAAGCAGGCATTGGTCGGTCGCACAATATCGCGTTGTCGAGCCTGGAGAACTTCTCGCTGCCGGGGGATGTTTCGGCATCGGCGCGGTACTGGCTGGAGGACATTGTGGAGCCGGAGATTACGGTGTCGGCTGCTGGGGAGATTGCGATTCCGGATACGCCGGGGCGCGGGTATGAAGTGAAGACGGATCTGGTGGAGCGCCTGACGGTGCGCAAGGAAGAGATTCGGGCGCTGGAGCTGGTGTCGTAAGGCAAAAGTTTGACGCGCAAGTTCTGAAAGACAAATGCAGGTCCTTCGACTCACCACCCCCAACCTCCACCCCAGCGACGAAGACCTGTCGCCGGGGACCCCGGAACTCCACCCCAGCGACGAAGACCTGTCGCCGGGGACCCCGGAACTCTACCCCAGCGACGAAGACCTGTCGCCGGGGACCCCGGAACTCCACCCCAGCGACGAAGACCTGTCGCCGGGGACCCCGGAACTCCACCCCAGCGACGAAGACCTGTCGCCGGGGACCCCGGAACTAAGAAGCGTTTGGGGCCCCTTTCGCTCAGGATGACAGTTCACTCCCTTCTATGGACTTTAGAGACAGGACTCTTGTTGGGAACCGGGATTCGGCGTCCTGCGTAGTGATATTCCGCGGGCAACTTTGGTGTGCGGATAGCGTCAGTATGGTGAGACGCGGCTGCGCGCAAAGAGAGCAGACCGCCGGAGGTTGAATCGGTGACTCCCCAGGAAGAACAGCTTTTAGATTCTCTCGTCGAAAAAATCAACCAGACACAATTACAGGAAAAAGACCCCGACGCCGAGGCGCTGCTGAACCGCGAGCTGGGCGGCAACCAGGATGCACTTTATATTCTGGCGCAGACGGTGCTGGTGCAGAATATTGCGCTGGAGCAGGCCAGGGCTCAGGTGACGCAGTTGCAGCAACAGGCGCAGCAGGCCAGGCAGCAACCGGCGCATTCGGTAAGCTTCCTGGGCAGTTTGCTGGGGCATCGGGACCCGGCTCCGCCGCCTCCGCCGCAGCCGGCCTATCTGCCGCCGCAACATGGTTACGCCGCTCCGCAACAGCAGGGGTATGTGCCTCCGCCTCCTCCGCCGCCGGGGTACGACCCGCAGTATGGCCAGCCGCAATATATTCCCGTAGGGCAGCCGAGTTTCTTAAGAGGTGCGATGCAGACGGCTGCGGGCGTGGCTGCGGGAGCGCTGGCGTTTGAGGGCGTGGAGGCGGTTCTGCATGGGATGGGTGGGTTTGGACATCCGGGGTTTGGGTATGGGATGCCGGGTATGGGGATGGGCGGTTTTGGTATGGGGCCGGGGATGATGGGCGGTGGTTTCGAGCGGCCGGTGGAAGAGACCGTTATCAACAACAACTACTACGACCAGCCGGGGGGTGGAGAGCACCACTTTGAGCCGGGCGGGCAGGGGTTTCAGGGCGAGGAGCACCACTTTCACGAGTCAGCGGACCAGGGCGGGGCGCAGTTTTCGGATGCGAGCTATGATGCGGCTGCAAACGATGACCAGGGCAGCTACGACGATGGGAGCCAGGACGATAGTGTGGCCCAAGACGATGGTGGTGGGTTTGACGACGGGGGCGGCGGGTTGGACGATGGAGGCGGATTTGATGGCGGGGGCGATTTATCCTAAGGCGCGGGGCTTTGGGGTCTTGGCGCTTCAGAGCCTAGAGACCATGGAATCCATTCGCTGTGTGTTTGGAGCAAACGCCCAACACCCAATGGGAGCAATTTTTTGCAGCCTGTGCCCGCAACGCTTCAAACTGGCAAACTCACTTTGCTTTTGCGTCTTGAAGGCTGAACAAGAATCAGCTTAAAATGCAGGGCATGCCTGAAACGCCGGAACAGCAGTTGAAGGGATTCATTGCCAAGTTTGCGCCTGCCATGGGGAAGCAGATTTGCGAGTGCAGGGCCGCAATGCGGGAGCGGCTTCCGACGGCGCACGAACTGGTGTATGACAACTATAACTTCTTCGTGATTGGCTATTGCCCGACGGCGCGACCGTCGGATTGCGTTGTGTCGCTGGCAGCAAACTCCAAAGGCGTCGGGCTCAGCTTTTATCACGGGGCTACGCTCCCCGATCCTCATGGAATTCTGCAGGGCAGCGGGGTGCAGAACCGATTCGTCCGGCTCAATGGCGCGGCCACTCTGAGCGAACCTGCGGTTTTGGCGTTGCTGGATGCTGCCGTGGCCCAGGCTGGTAAGCCATTTGAGAAGACGGGAAGCGGCAAGCTGATTATTCGTTCGGTCTCAGAGAAGCAACGGCCCAGGCGGTAACGCCCGCTCTGTGGGCGAAGGTCTTATGTCCGCAAGAGATTGAACCGTGCTAACCGGCGACCACTTCGGTTTCGGCGCGGGCGAAGGTGTAGGGGCCTTCGGGGACTAACGCTACGCGGGCGTTTGGCGGGAGGCCGTCGAGGGTGGCGGCAATGGCTTCTCCGAGGGTGGCGTAGGCCCACTCGGCCAGAAAGCCTAGTTGGCCCCTGGTGACGCCGGGGGTGTAGAAGAACAGGTCAAACTTTTCGCCGGTCAGGGCGAGCTTTTCAAGCTGCCACTGGTCCACTTCGACCGGCGCGGTGCGAATCTCTTCAAGGAAGCTCTTGAAGTCGCGCATGGCGGAAAGGCGCCGAGCGAACTCCGGCGAACCGACTCCCTCGGCACATTGGGCGACGATCAGAATCCGTCCGCCGGGCTTGACCATGTGTGTGGCCGCGGTGATGCCTTTCACGATCTGATAAAAGGTGAGGTCGAGCGGGTAGCCGGCGGCGCTGGTGATGACGGCGTCGACGGGCTCTTCGAGATGCTCAAGGCAGGTCTGCTCTACGAAGGCCACACCGGCGGCGTGGGCTTTCACCGGGTCGCCGGCAAAGACGCCGCTGATCTTGCGGTCCTGGGTGAGAGTCACGTCGAGCATAAAGTCGTGGCGGGCCATGCGGGCCACTTCAAGCAGCTCGGCATGGAGGGGGTTGGAGGCGATGGAGCCTTCAGTGGCCATGGGCTCGCGCATGAAGCGGGGGGAGTGGATGACCTTGATGGTCTCCTGCGCGGCGAGGCCGGGGGCGATGAGCTTGCGGCCTCCGCTGAAGCCGAGCATGAGGTGCTGCTCAATGAAGCCGAGGGTGATGTGCAGATCGGCATCGATGAAGCGGCGGTCGATGTGGACGGGGGTTCCACGGCCTGTTTCGCCAAGGAAGACATGGTCGGAGAGGACTTTGGCGTCGTGGCTGACGATGCGGTATTTGGCAGCGATCTCTGCGCCAACGATGGTGTTGATTTCGTCCTGGGTGGCGCCGCGATGGAGGCCGGTGGCGATGAGGATGGTGATGCCCTCGACAGGTATGCCGGCCTGGTGAAGGCGGTTGAGCACGGGAGGTAGTGTGACGCTGTTAGGCGCTGGGCGGGTGATGTCGCAGACGCTGATGGCGGCGGTTTTTTTGCCGGCGGCGAGGGCGAGAAGCGGGGAGCAGCCGATGGGGGCATCGAGCGCGGCGTAGAGGGCGGCCTGCTCGTCGGGGAGGCCCTGGGCGGTGTGGCTGAGGATGACCTGGGTGCGGAAGCCCTCGGGAACCGAAACTTCGATGCCGCCTTTGCCAAACGAAAACTGTGCTTTCATGCGAACTCTCCCTGGGGGATGCCGGTGTGCTGTGATTGCCGCACTTCAGGAGGCTGCGGAAAGTGCCCCATTTGTAGAAAGCGCCCTTATGGGCCTTAGCAGGGGCTAAAGAGGCTGCGAAAAAAGTCGGGTTTTGAGTCAAGATTCACAAAGAACATCCCTCGGGGGGTAAAGCCCAGCGTTTATTTTCAGCCACTTGCGGCACGGCTGAAGCCGTGCCCTTTCAAAACTTCGGCCATTTGGTAGTTTTTCCGCAGCCTGTAAAGCCCAGCTTTTATTTTCAGCCACTTGCGGCACCCTTCGACTTCGCTCAGGGCAGGCTATTGAAGCCGTGCCCTTTCAAAACTTCGGCCAATTGGTAGTTCTTCCGCAGCCTGTAAAGCCCAACGTTGATTTGATTGGCTTTATCGGCACACGACCCCGACCGAGAGGGTTCCCCGGTACCCCGGTCGTGCCCTGTTACAAAGCCTTTGAAAACAATCGCCGAAACGAGTTCTTCCGCAACCCATTAGGGTAAGTCTACTGTTTTTCGATTTTTTTTGCAGCGGCTGTTAACCAAACCGCGGCGCCATTCGTTGTGTAGGCAGAAGGGTCTGAACGACTCCCAAAAGAAGAGGAATACTCAAAATGTCGAATCGCAAGTCTCAATCGTCCTGGCTTGTTTGTTCTCTGGCAGTTGCTGCGCTGCTTTGCGCCGGCCTTGCCGCGGCACAAGCTCCGGCCGCGCCTGCGCATCCCGCATCGCCTGCGCGCGCTGCTGCTCCCGCCAGACCATCCCCTGATGCCAACCGGTCGACACTGGTGAGCGACCGCGAGTTGGCATCCACTCAGCAGGAATTGATTCGTCTGCTGAAACTGAGCCCGACCCTGACCACGGTGGTGGCGCGCGATCCTTCGCTGCTGAGCGACCAGGAGTATGTGAGCCGCAACAATCCGCAACTGGCGGAGTTTCTCACGGCTCATCCTGAGGTTGCGCGCAACCCGGAATTCTATCTGTTTACCCATGTGCATCTTGACGATGGCACCCCGGACGAGGCGCTGGAGCGGGCGGTTTGGCCTGAGCTTCTGCCTCGGGAGAGAGACTCCTGGTCGGCCAGCGACGTCATCGACCCTATCGCGGCGATGCTGGCGTTTGCATGCTTTCTGGGGGCAGTTGTGTTCTTGACGCGGCTGTTTATCGACGGGCGGCGCTGGGGGCGGATTTTCCGGTTGCAGAGCGAGGTGCATGGGCGGCTCATAGAGAAGTTCGGATCGAACCAGGAACTGGCGGGATATATGGACACGGAGGCTGGGAAGAGGTTTTTGGAGGCGGCGCCGATTCCGCTGCGATCGGAGCAGGACCAGCGGATGCCGAATGCGATTGCGCGGGTACTGACTCCGCTGCAGATTGGAATTGTGCTCGCTCTGCTGGGGGTGGGGTTCTTCCTGCTGCGCAATGTGCGCGTTGAGATGCACGACCCCATGCTGGTGCTGGGAACCATCGCGCTGATGCCTGGGCTTGGGTTTATCATTTCGGCAGGAATCACCTGGTTTCTCGCCGGACGGTTGGGGATGATTCCCAATGGCCCGGATGCCGGCAGGGATGCCAAGTGAGCCGAAATGCAAATGGGGCCGTTGAAAGCGAGTGCGCCGATGATCTGGGAGTTTGCACTACCCAAACCGATTGCCTCCAGACCGGTCGATCGGAGCCTGGACACGGCTGCGGAAACGCACATGGATAGCGAGGCGTTTGCGGCCTTCTATGCGCGTTCGGCGCGGCCGCTCTGGGCTTATCTGGCGCGCGTTTCAGCGGACCCGGCGCTGGCCGATGACCTGATGCAGGAGAGCTTTGTGCGGTTCCTGTGTGCGGCGCGGCCAGAACTTTCCCTGGCTGAAGGAGAGGTGGCAGCGCGGCAATACCTGTTTCGCATTGCCACCAATCTCTTGAAAGACCATTGGCGCAAGCCAGTCGCAGCCTCAATCGAAGATGTCCCTGAAGAACTGTTTGCCGCCAGATCCAATGCGGCGCAGGCGGATTCTCAGGCTGTGCTGGGCCCGGCGCTTGCGCGGATGCGTCCGCGCGACCGGCAACTGCTGTGGCTGGCGCACGCCGAGGGCTATTCGCACCGGGAGATTGCACAGATCACGGGGCTGGGCGGGGCGAGCATTCGGCTCCTGCTGTTTCGGGCGCGGCGCAAGATTGCCAGGATTCTGGCGGAGCAGGCGGAGACTGGGCTGGAGAGGCGCGGCCTGGAAAAACCGGGGCAGGTTTCGGCCAACTATCGGAGTGAGCTATGACCTTGCGGCCTTGCACAAGACAATCCGAAGTGACGGCAATGCTGGCGCGTGGACATTGGCCCGATGCATGCCCTGAGGACTTACGGGCACATCTGAGCGGTTGCCGCTCCTGCGCGGACATGGTGATGGTCACGCAGGCATTTCAACAGTCGAGGACGGCCGCGACGCATGAGGCGAGGCTCCCGGCTCCGGGAGTGCTTTGGTGGCGGGCGCAGCTCAGGCGGCGTAACGCGGCAATGGAGCAGGTGGGCAAGCCACTGTTTGGCGCCTATGTTTTTGCGCTCGTATTCACGCTGCTGGTTGCGGTTGCGGTGGTGGTGTCCCAGGCGCGGCAAGGGTTTCCCTGGCTGGCGTGGATCGGGCTGCCGCAGGTTGAGTCGCTGAGCCCCTCGGCGTTGCTCGCCTCAGGCGGGGGACTGGCGATTCTGATTCCGGTGTTTGCCATGGTCGCGGTGGTGGGAGCCGTGGTGGTCTATTTTGCGGCGGAACGACATTAGGGTTGGTTCCGGGGCCAAAATCCTCAAGGGAAATACCGGCATATCCGATCCAGGGAGTCCGAAAGTATTTTCCCGGAAGTTTGCAGTTTGATTCGCATCAAACGCGCCCAATCAATATATCGCGTATTCCAGGCTCGGATACCGTCCCAGCAGCGCTATCTCTGTGCCGCCACGGAGACAAACCTGGCAGAGGTCCCGCTGACTTGCCGGCTCGCTAGTCCAGCCAAGCCAGGGGCTGACTGGCTTGGCTGGTGTTTTACCCCCACCCCTCCCCATGTTGTTGACACAAAAGCACTTACGCGTGCAGTCGAAAAACGCCCCTTGAAAAAAGGGTTTACGGGAGGGGGTTGATCAAAAGACCGCTATTTCGCACCAAAATGATGCAGTTTTTGCCACTGAAGAGTCTGCAAACTCTCTTGGCTGAAGCCATCCTGTGCGGCTGGTACTAGAGCCTAAGGTAATTAGTTGTTCTGTCTTCTGCGGGGCTTTGTGTATTGACATGGGACAGTCGCTCCTATCTGCTTAGAGGTACTGAACCTCATTTATCCCAGAAAACCGCGCGGCACTGGCGTTTTCGCTCGGGTTGGACAAGTGGAACTGAGGAAAGCGGCAGAGGGGCTCGTGCTCAAGCGCAATGTGGATATCGTCGTTGGGTTGTTGCTGCTGGTGGTTGCAGCGCCAATCCTGGTTGTTGCCGGGATCCTGATCAAGATGGATTCCGCAGGGTCGGTTTTCTTCTTTCAAGACCGGATGGGGCGCGGCTTTCGGCCGTTTCAACTCTTCAAACTGCGCACGATGCTGGCTGGCAGTGAAGGCCCGGAGTACACACTCGGTGAGGATGCGCGCATAACGCGGGTGGGGCGATGGCTGCGCTGGTTGAAGTTCGACGAGCTGCCGCAACTGTGGAACGTTGTGCGCGGGGATATGAGCCTGGTGGGTCCCAGGCCGGTGATTCCGGCGCTGGCCATCGAGTTCCGAGAGGCCTATGCGGTGTTGCTGGCGGTGCGTCCGGGGCTGACCGACCCGGCTACGATGAAGTATTGCCGCGAGAGTGATCTGCTGGCGCTGGTTCCTGATCCGCTTGGCTACTTCAAGGCTGTTTTGACGCCGAACAAGCTGCGCCTGTCTGCCGCGTACATGGAGCGCGCAACGGTGTGGGCCGATCTGAGGATTTTGGCAGGGACGGCGCTGGCGCTGTTTCCCCTGAAGCGGTCCATGGCGGATGAAGCGCCGGGGAAGAAGGTTGGGGAGCGGGTAATTTAGGCGTGTTGGTGGTCACACCGCAGCGGAAGCTTGGTCTTGGTAGAATTGAGGGCGACCACAAGAAGCCGGACCCATCTACAGGCCGGCAAGGAGAATGTGATGCCCGGTGCAAGCGTATTCAGCACAATTCCTACCAAGATTCTGGTTCCAGTTGACTTTAGCCCTTCGTCTCATGCAGCCCTGGAGTCGGCTGCGGATCTGGCGCAGCATTTTGGCGCCTCAATTCATCTTGTCCATGTAATTCCGATGTTTCCGACCACGACATTTCCTGATTTTTTCCCCGAGGCGAAGTTCCTGGAAGAGACGCGGAAAGAGGCGGAGCGGCATTTTGCGGCAGCCAGCGCTGATTTGACCAGCAAGGGAATCAAGGTTGCTTCGAGTGTCGAAGTGGGCGACGATGTAGCCAGCGCGGTTCTGGAAGTGGCGGAGCGCGAGAAGGTTGACCTGGTTGTGATTTCAACGCACGGGCTGACGGGCTGGCATCCGCTGGTGTTCGGGTCGATTGCCGAGAAGGTAATGAAGCTGGTTGCATGCCCGGTATTGCTGCTGCGCACGCCCAAGCCGGCCAGCAGCGCGAAGGTTTCCTCGGGTCGCTTGATGGAGTGGTGGTAAGTACAGACTGGGGCCGGGGCGGATGGAGCAGGTCATCGCCAACTCCGCCCCATGTCTCCGCGGGGCTGATCAATCGATAGCGTGAACGGCTCCATTCTGTGTGCTTTGACGTGGACGACGCCGTCCTGATTCTGCAGCTTTCCAGCAATGGAGAGAAATCGGCTGCGCGTGACGATGAGGCGGTTCTGCTCAAAGACGTCTGGCGCGACGATGATGTTGGCGATGCCGGTTTCATCTTCAAGCGAGAGAAAAACGAATCCTTTGGCAGTGCCGGGGCGCTGACGGGCGATAACGCGTCCGGCGACACGGACCTGCTGCTCCCCGCGGCGATTCTCCAGTTCGCAGGCGGATAGAAAGCCATCCTTGTTGAGTGCTGCGCGCTGCCAGGCCATGGGATGCGGACCGGTGGTAATGCCGGTTCCGGCGTAATCGGCGGTGATGCGCTCGTCGTCGGTCATTTTGAGGAGCGGGTTGGCGGCGGTGGCGGGCGGCGCGGCGGTGCGCAGGAGGGGGCCAACGGGGCGTCCGGCTTGCTCGACTTGCCATAGGGCGTCGCGGCGGTGATCGACTTCTCCCAACTTGTTGAGTGCGCCGACGCTGGCCAGGGCGGTGAGTTCTTTGCGGTTGAGTTGGGGGACTCGGGCGGCGAGGTCTTCGACATTGCGGAAGGGGGCTTGTTGGCGGGCTTCGAGGATGGCCTCGGCTGAGGATTGGCGGAGGCCTTTGACATAATTCAGGCCGATACGGAGGGCTGGGTTTGGTATTCCCTCGGGGGCTAGACAGGTTGTGGGAAAAGGGCGAGTCTCGGGATTGTTCGGGGTCCAGCTTTGGCAGGGGCTAAAGCCCGACGTTAATTCGATTGTCTCTATCGGCCCGACTGAAGTCGTGCCCTTGTTACAAAGCTTTTGCGCATTGACGCCTAGGGATTTTTCCGGGGTTTCGAGAGCATCCGAAGAGCATACCTCAGGGGCTAAAGCCCGCTTCGATTTGGTTGGCTTTGTGCCGGGGATAAATCCCCGGCCTACCACCCGGGCGTCTGCTGCATCGCTGAAGTCATGGCCTAACAAGAAACTACTCCTGTGTGAGTCCTTGCGATCCCACCCATCGCGCAAAAAGACGCTCGATGGATGGGGCACAGTTTCATCGCTCGTGGGTCGGCTCCCCTGCTGCTCCAGGGTGCAGAGCCAATGGGAGCGTTGAATGTCGATGGGTCGGACGCGGAGGCCGTGTCGCTGGGCGTCTTTGATGAGAACAGCGGGCGAGTAAAAGCCCATGGGCTGGTTGTTGAGCAGGCCGCAGGTAAAGGCGGCGAGATAGTGGACTTTCAGGTAGGCCGACGCATAGGCAATGAGCGCGAAGCTGGCGGCGTGCGACTCTGGAAATCCATACATGGCGAAAGAACTTATGCCCTGCACAATGTTGTCCTGGGCCTCGGGGCCGATGCCGTTGTGGGTCATTCCGGCACGCAGGCGGCCTTCGAGATCTTTCATGCGCTGCATCGATCGGCGCATGCCAACGGCGCGGCGGAGTTCTTCAGCTTCAGCGCCGGAAAAACTGGCAACCGTCATGGCCATGCGCAGCAACTGCTCTTGAAAAAGCGGAACGCCAAGGGTGCGCTTGAGCACCGGTTCGAGCGACGGATGGGGGTAGGTGACTTCTTCCTTTCCCTGGCGGCGACGCATGTACGGATGCATCATTTTGCCGACGATGGGTCCGGGGCGGATGATGGCTACCTGGACTACGAGGTCATAAAAGCGTACCGGCGCGTTGTGGGGGATGGAAGCCATCTGCGCGCGGCTTTCCACCTGGAACATGCCCACGGTGTCGGCCTTGCATAGGGTTTGGTAGACCAATGGGTCTTCAGGCAAGGTGGCAAGGTCGATTTCCTTGTTGTAGTGGCGGGGGATCAGTTCAATCGAGTCCTGGAGTACAGCCATCATGCCGAGACCGAGAAGATCGACTTTGATCAGGCCCATGTCGGCGCAGTCTTCCTTGTCCCACTGGATGACGGAGCGGCCGGGCATGGAGGCGCGCTCAAGGGGCACGACTTTGTTAAGCATGCCGGCGCAGATGACCATTCCGCCGGAGTGCTGGCCGAGGTGGCGAGGCAGGTTTTGCATTCGCTGGCAGAGGTCGAGATAGCGGGCGATGCGGGGATGGCGGACGTCAAAGCCGGCCTGTTGGAAGTTGTGGGCGAGGGTGTCGTTGGCGCCGCGCCACTCCCAGTGACCGACCAGCGAGGAGAGGCGGGCGAGTTGATCTTCGGTGAATCCGAGGGCCTTGCCAACCTCGCGCGCCGCGGAACGGCCGCGATAGCTGATGACGTTGGCGGTCATGGCGGCGCCGAGCTGACCGTAGCGCTCGTAGACGTATTGGATGACCTTTTCGCGCTGGTCGCCGGAGGGGAGATCGAGGTCGATGTCTGGCCACTCGCCGCGATTTTCATTGAGAAATCGCTCAAAGAGGAGCTCCATGCCGACGGGATCGACGGCGGTGATTTCAAGGGCGTAGCAGACGGCGGAGTTGGCTGCTGAGCCTCGTCCCTGGGCGAGAATGCCGTGCTTCTGGCAGTAGCGCACCAGGTCCCAGACAATGAGGAAGTAGCCTGCAAATCCGAGCTTGGCGATGAGCTTGAGTTCATGGGCCACCTGGGCGCGCGCTTTGTCGAGGAGCGAACGCTTGTCGGGTGAGCCGTAACGCTTTCGGACGCCTTCTTCGACGCGCTGGGCGAGGAAACTGTCCATGGTTTCGCCCTCAGGTACGGGATAGCGGGGGAACTGGTAGCCGAGATTGTCAAGCGTGAACTCAAGGCGGCTGCTGACGAGCAGAGTGTTGGCGAGGGCCTCGGGGATGTCGTCGAAGGATTGCATGGCGCGGAGATGCCGGGAGTCGTTGCAGGATAAAAGCCGGCCTGCCTTGTCGAGCGAGGTGTGGTGGCGGATGGTGGTGAGGACGTCGAGGATTTCGCGATCGTTTTCAGTGGCGTGGAGGACGCCGTTGGTGGCGATGACCGGCAGGTTGAGCGAGGAGGCGAGCGAGAGCAGGGACTGGTTGCGGCACTCCTGCTCGCGGTGGCCGTGGCGCTGGAGTTCGATATAGACGTTGCCGCTGCCGTAGGTGTTGGCGATGCGGTCGGCGAGTTTTTTGGTTTCGGCCTGGCCATTGTGGGCGAGTGCTGCCGCGAGCGGGCCTTCGTCGCCGCCGGTCAGACAGATGAGGCCGGCGGAGAACTCTTCGAGGTCTTCGAGGGTTGCTGCGCCTTCAGCCTTGGTGGCTTCGCGCATTTTGAAGCGGGTGATGAGTTGACACAGGTTCTGATAGCCGGTTTGCGAGGCGCAAAGCAGCAGCAGTCGCGGCGGTTCTGGCGGGAATTGATGCGGCAGCCAGGCGGGCGGGGTGAGGCGGTTGCCAAAGGTGCTGACGGCGATCTCCGCGCCGATGTGGGCCTGTACGCCGGACTTTTTTGCCTGGGTGTGGAAGCGGGCAACGCCGTAGAGGCCGTTGCGGTCGGAAAGGGCTAGTGCCGGCATGCCCAGTTCTGCAGCACGCTCGATGAGGGCTTCGGGCTGCGAGGCTCCGGCGAGGAAGCTGAAGGCACTGGCGGCATGGAGTTCGATGTAGGTCATAAAGCAGTGGGTAGTGGTTAGTGATGAGTGGGTAGTTATGAGTTAGAAGGCTTCTGCGGCAGTTATTCGTTATGTAACTCAAGTTAGTCGTAGATGGCTTCTAACAGCCAGTTGTTCTGGGTGCAGTTATGGACCAGGAGGCAGGCCAGGGATGTGCCGCTGCTGGACTGGGCGAGTACGTCCCACTCTTCGGTGCTCCACGGGTCGGTCGACCACCAGCAACCGCTGCTTCGCCATGGCCCATAGGCCGCTTCGACTTTGTAGCTTTGCTCGCGATCGCGGAACGCCGCGGGCTTGAGTGCTTCAAGCTGCACACGCACCTGTTTGGGCGGGCGGATGCGGCGAAGGGCCATGCGCGGTTGGCGAGGGGCATCGACAACTGCGTTGGCTTTGGTGGAATTTGCGAGGGAGAAGTTTTCCATGCGGAAACTGCCGGGGCGGTGGGAGTCTTCAAGTACAGGGCTGCCCACGCGGTCTTCTCCGGCGATGGCTTTGAGTCGGGCGATGGTTATGTCGAGGCGCGAAGGCTCGGGGGTGGGGGGGGCGAAGAGGCCGAGTTGCACTTTGCTGGACTGACCTGCCTGGGCGCTGAGGGTGAGCGAGAGGACAGCGGATTGCGGGGAGTGGGCGGCGATTTCAAGCTGGAGGAGTTTGAGAAGAAATTTGCGGTCAGTGGTGGGGAGGGCGGGGCGTATGGTGCGTTCGAGGGTTTGGCCGCCTTCGAGCTGCATCGCAACGGTGAGCGAGGCGAGGGAGAGGGCATGGGTGGCAGCGCGGGTGGCGAGGCAATCGATCATGCGCGCGCCAACAAACAGCAGCGAGTCGATTTGCTCGACGGGGGTCTCGAAGGCACAGAACTCACGCAGGCTAAACTCGGGCTCGATGGGTTCGAAGGTGTGTGGGAGTTCGCCGCGGGCCAGGGTGCGCCAGTCACGAGCCTGAAGGCCGAGGCGAGCGATGAGTTCGGACTCGGGCAGCGCGGCGAGTTCGGCGAGAGTGCGGATGCCCCAGAGGGCGAAGACTTCAGCGGGGTCTGCGGGAAGATCGAGTGCGGCCAGCGGAAGTTTGCCCAATGCGGCAGCTTGCTGCCCCGGCGGAATGATGGTGATGCCGCGGGTGGAGGCGGCTTTGAGGCGGGCGGTGTGGAAGTTGGCGCTCACGACGATGGAAGTGCGCAGCCCAGCGGCAGCGAGGGCGTCTCGGAGGCGTTCGGCAAGGGTTTGGGGAGGGCCGAAGAGACGCTCTGTGCCGGTGATGTCGAGGACGCAGGAGCAGGTTTGCATGGACGCGGGCTGATCGACGGACTCGATGCGCGGGGAAAAGTGGGCGGCACATTCCAGAAGCACGGCGCGGGCGGCGGCTTCGGTTTGCGGGCAGCGGGCCAGAAGATGGAGGCCGGGAATGGTTTCAGCTTCGAGACGGGTGAGACCGGCGACGGCTCCTTTGAGGCGGGCAGGGCGGTTGAAGGAACAGACGCTCTGGAGAGGCGGGCGGCCATCGAGGATAGCGACAGGTTGCACGGCCAGGTCGGTGCGCAAGCGCAGCAGAGCCTGGGCGGGGAACTCTTCTGCGTGGATGCAGGCGTAGAGGTGGTTTGTCATAGGAAGGCCTCCCGTTGTGCAGGGGACGTTGCGCACCAGGTGGATGTGGGCGGTTTGCGCTGGCCAGAGAGGAACGGGGTGAAGCGCTGGCGTCCGGAACTTGCTTGAAAAGTGCAGGCTGTGAGGACTGTCTGGTTGGGCTGAGGGTGGCGAGGGCGGTTGAGCGGGGTGCATTCCAGCACAACCGCGGCGCTTGACTGAGCGAGCGGCTGCTGGGCAAGGACGAGCAGGGAGCAACGGGTTCGGTCCGCAGCCTGACGGAAGCGGAACCATGTGGCGAGGGGAATTCGCTTGCCGTGGTCGGCGGAGATGGAGCCGAGATCCAGGACGATGGAGCAGAAGCCTCCAGCCTGGAGGAGGAGATCGGTGGCGCGGAGGGCCTGGTCTAGAGCTGAGAAGACGGGGTTGGGGGAGTTTGGGCGTATGGATTTTGGACGTGCGGCTGGGGTGGGGTTGCTGAGGCGGACCCAGAGGAGTTGGCGGAGGGAGACGCCGCTGGCCGCGGCAGATTCTGAGTCGAAGGCGTCGCTCAGGTCAACCCAGGCACAAACACGGTCTTCCTGGGTGCGTTCGGCGAGGAAGGCAAGGGCGAGGCTAGTGCGGCCGGAGGAAGCGGGGCCGGTGATCTCGCTGATGGCGCCGATGGGGAGGCCACCGTCGAGGAGGCGATCGACGGCGGGGATGCTGGTGGGGGCGGTTTCGCGGTAAGTGCGCGGGAGGGGGGATAGCGCGGCAGGGAAGCGGCGTTCGAGGGAGGATTCGATTTGGAGGCGGAGGGCAGAGGCAGTGGACATTTCGCCTTTTCTTCGCTATAGAATGACTTGTTTTGGTGGGATTGTCAAAGAGGTGGAAAAAGAGTGGGTATATATTTCCGCTCTGGCGTTTCATTCCCTCGGGGGCTGAAGAGGCTGCGGGAAAAGTCGGGTTTTGAGTCAAGATTCACAAAGAACATCCCTCGGGGGCTAAAGCCCAGCGTTTATTTTCAGCCACTTGCGGCACGGCTGAAGCCGTGCCCTTTCAAAACTTCGGCCATTTGGTAG
>Ga0302267_10002734_pt1 | contig 21002 bp, 20 predicted proteins | sample III_Bog_E1_3_FD_194555 | JGI IMG/M metagenome (GOLD analysis project Ga0302267, IMG submission 194555) | Peat permafrost microbial communities from Stordalen Mire near Abisko, Sweden - III_Bog_E1_3 | ecosystem: Environmental > Terrestrial > Soil > Wetlands > Peat | place: Sweden: Abisko... | reverse complement strand
TCGGGATCGCAGGTGCGACCGAAAGACGCTAGGTTGTAGGAGGGAAGTATGGTGCACCCGGAGAGATTCGAACTCCCGACCGCTCGGTTCGTAGCCGAGTGCTCTATCCAGCTGAGCTACAGGTGCACACCGTTGCTTGAAGCAACTTAGCTAGGATACCAAGTCGCGGGGGATAGGGCAACCTGCACAGGATGCAAATGCCAGCTATTGGAACGCGACGGTATAGGTCTCTCCCTTGACTGCGTGGAAGGCGAGTGATGTGTTGAGGTCATACGAGATGATGCTGACCGGCTTGCCATGGCTCGTAACTCCCAGCAGGCGCTGGTTCTGGGGTGCAAAGAGGCGCTGAGTACCGTCTTCCGTGGCATGCAATGTGGCGGTAGCAGCTTTGCCAGAGTTCCATGTGAGGCTGACTTCATCGCCTCCGCGTGCGCGTAGACCGGTGAATGCACCTGCGGCCCAGGCATGCGGAAGCGCAGGCAGAAAATGAAGTTCACAGCCTTCAGGCGTCCAGCGGGATTGCAGCAAGGCCTCCATCATGCCAGCCGCGGCACCGAGATTGCCGTCGATCTGGAAGACGCCGGGCGGATGAGTGTCCATCATATTGGGGAATGTAGATTGCTTGAAGAGAACCTGCAGTGAGTTGTAGGCCTGATTGCCGTCGCCAAGGCGGTCCCAGTAGTTGACTACCCAGGCACGACTCCAGCCGGTCTGTCCGCCGCCGTTATCGAGCCGACGCTGCAGCGTAGCGCGAGCGGCCTTTGCCAGCTCTGGGGTCTGATCAAGCGAGATCTGATTGCCGGGGTAAAGTGCCCAGAGATGCGAGATGTGGCGGTGGCCAGGTGCATTCTCGTCATAATCAAGCTGCCACTCCTGCAACTGGCCGAACTTGCCAATCTTGAACGGCGGGAGCTTCTTGATAGCGGCAGTCAGCGCCGCGCGGAAGTCTGCGTCTACCCCCAGAATGTTCGCCGCGGAGATCGTACGAGAGAACAGCTCACGCACAATTTCGATGTCCATGGTGGGCGCCATGGTGAGACCATGCACGGTGCCGTCGGGAAGCTTATATCGGTTCTCAGGCGAGATGGATGGGCCAGTCAGCAGGTGACCAGCGTCGTCTTCTACCAAGTAATCCAGAAAGAACTGCGAAGCATTCTGTAGTGCCGGATAGCCACGTGAGCGCAGAAAATCCTTGTCGCCGGTGAAGGCGTAATGATCCCAAAAATCCAGTGAGAGCCACGCGCCGCCCATGGGCCAGACGCCACAACAGACACTGTCAATGGGCTCTGCGTCCCCCCATATGTCGGTGTTGTGGTGAGCCACAAATCCGCGTGCACCGTAGTATTTCTTTGCAACCTGCATGCCCGTGCCGGTTGCAGGATCCTTCACCATCTCTACCAGCGCGAAGAGCGGCTCGTGCATTTCTTCCAGATTGGCAGCCTCGACCGGCCAGTAGTTCATCTCAGTATTGATGTTGATGGTGAACTTGGAACCCCAGGGATTATTGATGCCGCTGGCCCACAGGCCCTGTAGATTAGCGGCTATGCCTGCGCCGGGACGGCTGGAACCAATCAGCAGATAGCGCGCGAACTGGAAGTAGAGCATCTGCAGATGGAGATCGTCACCGCCCTGCTGCACACGCTTCATACGCTCATCCGTAGGCGTGTCTTTGAAAGGGTCAGAATCAGGGCCAAGCTGCAGCCAGACGCGACGGAAGTATTTCTGCTGGTCGGCGAGCTGGTCCGAGCGGAGCTGCGCATAATCCTTACGCGCGGCATTGTGGAGAAGCTGCTCGCAACGCGCCTGCGGGTCGCCGCCGGGAAAGTTGCCGCCCTTGAAGTCTGTTGCAGCGGAGATCAATAACGTGACACTGGTCTGATTGGCGAAGGCAAGAGTGTTGCCAACAACATGGCCATCTGCAGCAGACAGGGCACGCACGATGGCTCGGAAGTGAATGTCGCCCTTGTGCTGGGGGCCATCGCGCAGCATGATGGCGTTAGCGCCTAAAGACTGCGTAGCAAAGTCTTCAGGGCGGTCCATGCTGACGGAAAAATTTAGTGCGTAGGGACGGTCCGCGGAGATATGCAGCACGATGACACCGTCTACTGCGGTAGCAAAGACTTCGCGGGTAAAGTGAATGCTGTTCTGCGTGTAGGTCGTTCGCGCAATGCCGGTATCAAGATCCAGTTCGCGGCGATAATCCGTGACGGGCGAAGCGTCTGCGGAACGCAGATACAGGTCGCCCAGAGTGGAGTAACCGGGTTGCCTTGCTGGGATAGCAATGAGGTCTGCCTGTGCCAGCTTTTCAGCCTCGGATATTTTTGCACCGTCGATGCCTTTGGAGTCGAGAAGAAGCTTGCGAATCTGCGGAAAGGCCGCACCTGCGGCGGGATTGAGCCGATCTGCGCGGCTACCTTGCCAGACGCTGGCTTCATTCAATTGCAAATGCTCATCTTGTCCGCGTGTCTTACTGCCATCCAGCAGGCCGGAATTTTTCTTATCATCCTCCGCATCGCCGTTGTTGCCGCCGATATTGGCACCACCAAAGACCATAGCGCCCATGCGACCATTGCCAATGGGAAGCGCATCTGTCCATTCCGGAGCCGGCTGGCGATACCAGAGCACCATGGGAGTGCCATGGGATGATGTTTGGGCTGGCGACTGTGCTGGAACCAGCGCGAGCGCGCTGAGCGATATTGCAGTAATAAAGGCTGACTTCCACAAGTCCATGGAGACCAGCCTACCGTAATCCATGCCTCGCATGTCTGAGAGCGGCTATTGAAGGGACTACGAGAAGACGTGGCCTAGCAGTTGCTATTTTTTGGCGGCCTGGGCTGCGGCTTCTTTGGCAGCGGCTGCGGAGGCAATCTCTTCAGCCGTGGGCTGAGGGGGAAGGGTGGATACGGCTTCGATGATGTTTAGTCCGGTGCGGCCAAGGAGGCCGCGAATGGTGGGCTCAGTGAGGCGGGTAGCGTCGTACTCCACGAGCACAGTTTTGTCGGCTTCAGAGAAGTCTATGCGGCGGATGCCATATACCTCACGCAGATCGTTCAATGCGATCATGGCGGCTTCAGCAGGGGGGATTCCGTAGCGGTAGAGGACATCAACGGTCGTCATGGGGACATGATAACAGTCCCGTTACAGGCCATGAATGCGGGGCAGCGGATAAAAGCAAAGGCAAAAGCAGATTCTTCGCTGCGCTCAGAATGACAAGTCAGGGGAATGAATGACAAGCAAGGAATTACAGCTTGTTCAGATAGTCGGCCAGTTCCGGACTGGTCCAGATCTGGGGGCCGACGAATTTGCGGCGCAGCATACCGCTGCGATCAATCACGTAGGTTTCAGGATATCCGGCGGTTCCGTAAAGTTCGGGCGAGTGATGGGAGGCATCACGTACGGTCACAATGCCGGGCATGGGATGCGTAGTAAGGAAGTTGGCATAGGCGGTGGCGTCATCATCGTCACTGACGGCAAGGATGGTTACCTGCGGGTCCTGCTGCGCCAGGGCGACCAGCGTGGGCAGTTCCTGACGGCAGGGGCCGCACCATGTAGCCCAGAAGTTCAGGATGACGAGGTGGCCCTTGTAGCTGCTGAGGCGTACGGTCTGCGCACCGTCAGTGATGGTGAAGTCGGGCGCGGGCTTGCCGAGCTGCTGGGGTTTGGCGCTGCGGTCGCAACCGGCGGAGGAAAGCAAGAGCACCGCCAGGGCGGCAAGCGCGACGATGGCACGGCGTGGGGCGGGAACGCGAATCGGCAAAGTAATCAGCAAGAGAACATCCACTTTCTATAATACAAAGTGTGAGCGACTTTGCCGCAGTGCCTGGACAGTCGAAGATTCTGCTGAGCGTGATTATTCCTGCTCGCAATGAAGCGGCAAGCCTGGGCGAGTGCCTGTATTCGCTGGCGGGACAGACGGATGAAGGCTTTGCGCTGGGCCGTGATTGGGAACTAATCTGCGTGGATGATGGCTCAACGGATGCCACCGCGAAGATAGCAAAGGGCGTTCCGAGGGTGGAACTGCTGACTGCCCCTGTTCCGGCGAAAGGCTGGACGGGGAAGAATGCGGTGCTGTGGTTTGCCGTGGCACAGGCGCAGGGCGCGTTCATCCTGTTTACGGATGCGGACACGGTGCATGAACCGGGCTCTCTGCGGCGGGCACTGCATGAGCGCGAACGGCATGAGGCGGCGATGCTCTCGTATTCGCCGCGGCAGATCGTAGCGGGATTCTGGCAACGCGCGCTGATGCCGCTGATTTTTTCGGAGCTGGCGGTAGCGTATCCGCCGGGCAAGGCGAGCGATCCGGCTTCTGCGGTAGCGGCGGCGAATGGACAGTTTCTGCTGGTGGAGCGCGAGGCGTATTTCAGCGCCGGCGGACACAGCGCGGTGGCTGGGGAAGTACTGGAAGATGTGGCGCTGGCACGTCGATTCAAGCGGGCCGGCAGGGTGGTGCGCTTTCGTTATGCGCCGGAGCAGGTGGCGGCACGGATGTATCGCAGCTTTGGCGCGATGGTGGAGGGCTGGACGAAGAACCTGGCTCTGCTGTTCCCACTGCCGCTGCTGCTGGCGCTGATGCGTGGACTGGATGCAGCGCTGATTGTGGGACTGCCGTTGCTGCTGTGGGCGCTGCCGCACCTGGCGCTGGTACTGTGGTGGCAGAAGCTGGCGCTGGTATTGCTGTGGCTGCATGTGCTGCGGCGCTACTTTATGCGGGTGGCGAAGTCGAATTTCAGCGCGCTGGACTGTGTACTGTCAGTTACAGGGGTGCCCCTGTTCTGCGCGCTGCTGGTGCGCAGTTGGCTGCATCATACGCTGCGAAGACGCGTAAGCTGGAAGGGACGCGAGTACAAAACGAATTCCTCGAAAGCGAGCATTGACCCCCGATGATGCTGTTGACACGCAAAGCTGAATTCTCTGCCGCGCACTACTACTGGGTCGAAGGGTGGAGCGAGGAACAGAATCTTCGCGCCTTCGGCAAGTGCGCCAACCGTAACGGCCATGGGCATAATTACACACTGGAAGTGACTGTCGCGGGAGAAGTGGATCCGGTCAGCGGCTTTGTGGTGGACCTGAAAGCGCTGAAAGAGATTATGGAGCGCGAGGTGGTGGGCGCGTGGGACCACCGGCATCTGAACCTGGAAGTGCCTGAATTCAAGACGGCGCTGCCGACGACAGAGAATATTGCAATTGCGGCGTGGAAGCGGCTGGAAGGAAAGATTCCGGGAGCGAAGCTGCAACGGGTGCGGGTGTACGAGATGCCCGACCTCTTCGCCGATTACATGGGAGAAGCGTAATGGCTGCGCCGATTGCACACCTGGGACGGCGTTATCACTTTGCCGCATCGCACCGGCTGCACTGCGATGCGTATGATGATGCGCGCAATCGCGAGGTGTATGGCAAGTGCAATAATCCGCATGGACATGGGCATAACTACACGGTAGAAGTGCTGGTGAGCGGGCCGGTGGACGCAACGACAGGCATGGTGTGCGACCTAGTGGAACTGGATGAGTTTGCGAGCAAAAATATGCTCGCAATCTTCGACCACATGAATCTGAATACGCTGCCGAACTTTGCGAATCGTGTGCCGACCACAGAGAATCTATGCATTGAGATCTACCGCATCTTCAAGAAAGGCTTTCACGCAGCCAACGTGGACCGCGTGAAGGTGGAAGAGACCGGAAAGAATTCGTTCGAGTACGCAGACGATTGAGAAAGAGAGCACGATGAGCGAGAAAGCTGATTCCCCCAGGCTGCTGGCCGACGCCACCACGCAGGAGATCTACGGCGAGTTGCTGAGGCGCTATGACAAGGACCCTACACGTGATGGACTGCTGCGGACGCCAGAGCGGGCGGAAAAGACGATGGCGTTCCTGACGCGCGGGAACGAGATGGACCCGGCGCAGGTGCTGCGTGATGCGCTGTTTGACGTGGATTACGACCAGATGGTGATTGTGCGCGACGTGGAGTTCTACTCGCTGTGCGAGCACCACATGCTGCCGTTCTTTGGTAAGGCTCATATCGCCTATATTCCAAACGGCAAGGTGATCGGGCTGAGCAAGATGGCGCGGCTGGTGGACATCTTTGCGCGCCGGCTGCAGGTGCAAGAGCGGCTGACGCGGGAGATTGCAGACGCAATTGAGGACGCAATCCATCCGCAGGGCGTGGGCGTGGTGATGGAGGCACAGCATTTGTGCATGATGATGCGCGGGGTGGAAAAGCAACACTCATCTACCGTGACATCCGCCATGACCGGCGTCTTCCGCGAACACCAGGGCACACGCAGCGAGTTCCTGTCATTGGTTCGCCACGGCAGGGAATAGCACATCGGCGGACCTGCTGCCGCACGCATACAATCAAGAACGATGAATGGACTTCTGGTACTGGATAAACCGGCGGGGATGACCTCGCATGATGTAGTGAGTGTGCTGCGCCGGGCGACGGGTGAGAAGTCTATTGGCCACCTGGGCACGCTGGACCCCATGGCGACCGGCGTGCTGCCGCTGCTGATGGGACGCTGCACGCGGCTGGCGCAGTTTTTCGGCCAGGCGCAGAAGAGCTATACCGGAACTATCCGTTTCGGCTTCGCCACCGATTCCTACGATGTGGAAGGCACTCCAACCAGCGAGCCGATGCCGCTGACGAAGCCGCTGGACGAGTTGCGCCAGTTGGCGATGAAGTTTCACGGCGTGATGGAGCAGATGCCGCCCGCGTACTCTGCCAAGAAGATTAACGGGGTTCCAGCATACAAGCTGGCACGCGCGGGTAAGCCGGTGCCGGTGAAGACCGCGACCATCGAGATACTGCACTTTGAGCTGACCGCATTGGAAGGCGATACGGCTACGTTTGCTATGGCAGTTTCTGCGGGCGGCTATGTGCGCTCCGTGGCGCATGAGCTGGGCATGCTGGCGGGATGCGGCGCACACCTCACCACCCTGCGCCGGACACAGGCCGGAGTCTTCACGCTGGCGGACGCAATCACGCTGGACGAGATGAAGGAACTGGCTGCGGCAGGCACACTGGCGCAGCGGATGCCTCACCTGCGCTCGCTGCTGCCGGAGATTCCATCGGTGACGGTGGACGCGGAGACGGCGGGGCGCATTCGCAACGGCATGGCGGTGAATGTGCCGGAGTATTCGGCATCAGAGCGAGTGAAGATATTTACCAACATGACGGACCTGCTCGCCATCGGCAAGCGGATTGCGGGGACGCTGGTGCATCCGGAGATTGTGCTGGGCTAGCGGCGAAGCAGCGGAGTAACCAGCGGTAGAAAATTCTGCGCTACCTGCTGATTGCCCTGTGCCGTGGCGTGGATACCGTCTTCCTGCATGCTGCCGGGCACGCCGTAGACCTTGGCCAGAACGAAAGCGAGCAGGGGCACACAGTACTTCTTTGCCAACGTGGGGTAGATCTTGTCAAAACCGTGGATATAGTCAGTGCCGTAGTTTGGCGGCAGGGTAATGCCACCCAACACCACGGGAATCTTTGCCGCGGTGAGCTGCGCCATGATGACGTCGAGGTTCTTCTGCGTCAGCGAAACCGGCTGCCCGCGCAGTCCGTCGTTGCCGCCGAGTTCAAGGATAACGAGAGCTGGTTTGAGCGCCAGGATGCGGGGCAAGCGGGCTAAACCGTCCGTGGTGGTGTTGCCGCTGACGCCTTCATTGACCACACGGTAGTGATAACCGGCAGCGTCAAGGTCCTGCTGCAGGTAGTCAGGGTAGCTCTCATCAGGATCGGCTCCATAACCTGCGGTCAAGCTGTCGCCAAAGCAAACTATGACGGGGCGCATATCCGGCGCGGCTGCGGGCTGCGATACTGAAGGGGATGCCACGGCCGCAGGTGCAGGAGCAGTGGTACGGTTGCATCCGGCGCACAGAGCAAGCGCTGCAGTCAGAGCGAAACGGTTCAACATTGGCGGCGTAAATAATCGCATTACACCATTAGACTGTAACAAAGCAATTCACGATGCAGGCGAGGGCGGATTTGAGCGAAGCAATTGTGGAAGTGCGCGGGCTGACGCGGGTGATCCGCAACGGTAACCGCAGCGTGGAGATTCTGCGAGGCATCAACCTCAGCATCGGCAAGGGCGAGGTGGTGGCTATCATGGGGGCCTCTGGCAGCGGCAAGAGCACGCTGCTGGGCCTGCTGGCCGGGCTGGACACGCCCACCAGCGGAGATGTACTGCTCTCCGGCACCAGCATCAGCTACATGGCGGAAGACAGGCTGGCGCAGATTCGCGGCAAGCAGATCGGATTCGTCTTTCAGTCATACCAGCTCATCCCTACACTCACCGCGCTGGAGAACGTGCTGCTGCCATACGAACTGAATGGCAGTGGCGAAGAGCGCGAGGGAATTGCGCGGGCGCAGCAGCTGCTGGGCTCAGTCGGGCTGGAGGACCGCATGCACCACTATCCGGTGCAGCTCTCCGGAGGCGAACAGCAACGCGTGGCGCTGGCGCGTGCTTTTGTAGCGCGGCCGCCGATTGTGCTGGCCGATGAACCCACCGGCAACCTGGACACCGCCAACGGCGAGCATGTGTTGAACCTGCTGCTGACGCTGAACCGCGAGCAGGGAACTACGCTGATACTGGTGACGCACGATGCTGCCATTGCACACCACGCCAGCCGCATTGTGACCATGCGCGATGGCCTGATCGTGAGCGACGCAACGACGGGAGCGGCCTAGCCATGGCCGCATTGCGCTGGAGCTCAGCCTGGAAGATTTCTACTCGCGAGATGCATGCAGCACGGGCGAAGTTCGTCTTTGTGCTTCTATCTGTGGCGATTGGCGTGGCCGCGCTTACTGGCGTACGCAGCTTCAGCGCCAGTTTTCGCCGTTCGCTGCTGACTGAGGCGCGCACCATCATGGCTGCCGACCTTTCTGCGCGGATGGCCGCCGCGCCCGGCACCAGCGAACAACGGCAACTGGACGCTATGGCGCAAGGCGGCATGCAGATGACGCAGGTTACGGAGATGATCTCCATGGCATCGCCGGCGAACAGCAATAATCCAGTGCTGGTTTCGCTCAAGGCGGTGGACCCCACACGGTATCCTTTCTACGGCACTGTGAAGCTGGAGCCCGCCGGCGCGCTGAGCCAAGTGCTGACGGATGACAGCGTAGTGGTTGCTCCGGAGTTGCTAATACGCACACAGACAAACGTGGGCGATTCGCTGCGATTGAATGGCAAGGCGTTTCGCATTGCGGCAACGATCCGCGATGAGCCGGATCGGCTCTCAAACAGCATGGGCATAGGCCTGCGCGTGATGATGACGCAACAGGGGATGGAGTCTACCGGGCTGTTTACGCCCAATGGCACCTACACGCGGCGCTACCTGTTCAAGCTGCCGGTGCGTAGCGACTCTGCCGTGGCCGCGGCGAAGAAAGAGTTGGAAGCCGCACTGCCGGAGGCGATGATCCTGGACTACCGCGAGGCAAGTCCGGCACTGACGCAGGGACTGGACCACGCCACCGACCTGCTGAGCCTGATGAGCCTGGTGGCCATGGTGCTGGGTGCAATCGGCGTGGGCATGTCAATGCGCGCGCACCTGCAGCAACGGATGGACAGCATCGCCATCATGAAGTCATTGGGTGCAAGCTCGGGGCAGATCATCAAAATCTACCTACTGCAAACGCTGCTGTTGGGCACCGTGGGCGCGTTGCTGGGCGTGCTACTGGGGCTGGGTGTGCAATTCGCGCTACCTCTTATCCTGGAAAAGTTGATTCACGTGGAGATGAGTTTTCACCTGGAGTTCGCTGCCATTGCAATCGGTTTTGCGACGGGCCTGCTCACGACACTGCTGTTCACGTTGCCACCGTTGCTGGATATCCGCAGCGTTCGGCCTGCGAGCATCTTTCGCCGCGCGGTCGAGGAGGCAGGCTCGAAGGATTGGAAGAAGCGGATTAAGCAGAACTGGCTACAGATTGTTGCAGGCATGATTCTCTTTGCGGGGCTGGCAGGAATTGCAGTCGTACTGAGTGATTCTGCGCGGGTGGGATGGTGGTTTGCAGGAGGGCTCGCCGTCACTGTGGGCACCGCAGTGGGCATGGCCGCGCTGCTGCTGAAAGTGCTGCGTGCGCTGCTGCGGGTATCGCGGCTACGCCTGCCGCAGGTTGTGCGCCAGGGATTTGCCAATCTTTACCGCCCGGGAAATCAAACGGCAGCCGTGCTGGCTGCATTGGGAACCGGCGTGATGCTGGTGGCGTCCGTCTTCTTTTTTGAACACGCCATTGTGACCGACCTGCGGCTGACGTCAGCGAATAATCTGCCAAACATTTTTCTGATGGGCATCACGCCGGATCAAGTGGACGGCATGCGCGCGCTGCTGAAGACGCAGCCGGGCGTTCGTGGCACGCCAGAGATGATTCCGGCCATTGCCGCGCACATTGTGAGCATCAATGGCGTTCCAGCCAAAGAAGTGAAGCTGAAGAACTATCCGCGGCGCATGATGCAGCGCGTGCAACTGAGCTGGTCTGACCCACTGCCACCGGGGACGAAGGTGCTGAAGGGAAGCTGGTGGACAGCCGGCACGAAGGCGGCGCAGCTCGCGATTGGGCCAAAGGAAGCGGAACGGCTGGGCGTACAACTGGGCTCGCATATCATGTTCGGCGTGGAAGACCAGCAGATTGACGCGATGGTCTCCGCCATTATTCAGTCTGACGGGCAGCATGGCGCGAGCCGTATGGAGTTTTTGCTTCCGCAGGCGGCGGTTTCCAGCCTGCCAGCGATGTGGTTTGGCGGCGTACATGTGGACCCACCGCAGGTCTCAACTGTGCAGCGCGCGCTATACGCAGCGTATCCCAACGTCACCATTATTGATGTGGCTGATGCGATGGAGACCATTCGCAGTCTGGTACTGCAGATTACGCACATCGTGCAGTTTCTGGCGGCATTCTCAATCTTCGCAGGCGTGGTGGTGCTGGCATCGAGTGTGGCGGGCACACGCTACCGGCGGCTGCGGGAGATCGTAGTGCTGAAGACGCTGGGCGCCACCCGCGCGCGCATCGCGACCATTTTCAGCGTGGAGTTTGCCGTGCTGGGGCTGCTGGCCGGGAGTATCGGCGTGATTTTTGCCACGTTGCTTACGCGGGTGTTATTGCCGAAGATGAATATCGATTTTCACGTGCAATGGGGTGCTGCCATGCTGACCGTAGTGCTGGCCATGGTGGTTACGAATGGGGCAGGCTGGGCGGCGAGCTTCCGGCTGTTGGGGCAGAAGCCGCTGGCGGTGCTAAGGGAAGAATAAGTGCGGTGGGCATTCAATTGACCCGCAACCGCTGAATGTATAAGATGATACGAGCGGCGCGTGAGGCACAATCGCTTCCGGCGCTGTTGCAAGGCGACTCATCCGCATTGCCCTCTCGTTCAATGGTAGGACAGTAGACTCTGACTCTGCTTATCGGGGTTCGAATCCCTGGGGGGCAACCAATATTCGCGCTGGTTAGACTTCCTCGCACTTCCCCGAACCTCCTCAGACATGGGGAGGTTATTAGTTTTCAATTATTTACAGGGAAATAGAGTACGAGGAGGTGCGAGTTGGCGCGTGTGCAGCCAAACTGTTCTGTGGGGAATTATGTGGGGTATGATGAGCCAAAGTGTGGGGAATGACAATAAACCGCACTGGAGGGCTCATTGTGGGACTGACGATCAAAGAAATCGAGAACGCAAAACCAAGGGACAAAAAGTACAAGTTGGCCGACGGTAGCGGGTTGTGCCTTCTCGTCCTGCCGTCTGGTGGGAAGCTCTGGCTTTGGCGGTATCGCTTCGCTGGCCCTGAGAAGAACATGACGTTTGGGGAGTATCCGCTTGTCACGCTCAAAGATGCCCGCGAACTTCACTTCGCTGCGAAGAAGCTACTGGCTACAGGCGTTAATCCAATGGCCGAACGCAAAGCAGAGGCCGAAGCGAAGCAGCAGGAGGCCAAAGCGATTCAACGTGAGGCTGACAGCAGCTTTGAGAAGGTTGCCCGCAAGTGGTGGGAATGGTGGTCGATTGGCAAGTCTCCGCGTCATGCGGATACCGTCATGCGGCGTCTGGAAGCGGATGTTTTCCCGGCATTTGGTCACAAGTTCATTGATGCGGTGACAGCTGCCGACATTCGGGAGCTCATGCTCGCAATCGAGAGGCGCGATGCGAGAGATGTTGCCAAACGTTCGCATGAGACCACATCACAGATTTTTCGCTTTGCGATTGCTCGTGATATCGCCAGTCGAAACCCTGCTGCGGACTTCAAGCCCAGAGACATTCTGGCCAAAGCCAAGACCGAGAACCGCGCTCGCGTGGATGCCAAGGAATTGCCGGAACTGCTGGCGAAGATGGACGGTTACAACGGGGACGCAATCACGCGCTTTGCCATGAAGCTCATGGCATACACGTTTGTACGCACCAGCGAGTTAATTGAAGCGCCGTGGACGGAGTTTAATCTGGACGATGCACGTTGGATCATTCCAGCAGAGCGCATGAAGATGGACACGCCGCATATTGTTCCCTTATCACGTCAATCCCTGGAGGTATTGCGGGCGCTCAAATTGCTCACAGGCAATGGGAGACTGGTATTCCCCGGAGCCAATGACAAAAACAGGCCCATGAGTAACAACACGATTCTGTTTGCACTGTACAGGCTTGGTTATCAAGGCCGCATGACTGGACACGGATTCCGTGGGCTGGCATCGACTATTTTTAATGAGAGTGGATTCGATGAGCCGCATATTGAATTGCAACTTGCCCACATGAAGCGCAATAAAGTGGCTGCGGCCTACAATCATGCGAAGTACCTGAAACAGCGCACAACGATGATGCAGTGGTGGGCAGACTATCTGGATGCGCAGCTTGCTAAGGGCCGGGGAGCAATAGCGGCCTAAGCCCATTTCTTCGAGGAAGCCCAAGCGTCCCGAAGCGCGGGTTGCGGCATCCGTTTGCTGCCCGGATGTGAAGCAGCTGACCTTGATGTAAGCACGCGCTCTGTAGCCCACTGCTTGATTTCTGATCTTACCCATGCGACTGTGCGTGGCCCAAGCCGGACGGGAGCAGGAAAACTGTTCGCACGGATCAGTGCGTAGAGGCTTGACTTCGAGAGGCCCGTGACCAATTTTACGTCTGGTAGACGCAGAAAACTGACATCCTCCGAAACACTTGGCAGAGCAGGGCGGCCCGCGTCCATTTGCACACGATCGGAAGGCTTTCTGGGTGGGAGATTGTGATGGGACAGCAAGCGGACCTCCAAGGTACGAATGACAACCTTCAGTGATACTGCCCGCCCTACGCGCTGCCGTCCAATACATATCCCCTATGGCAAAAAATGGATTGCCATAGGTTTTACCTATGGCGGAGGGGTCTGCTATTGTGCGGCGATCTTGCGGGTGACGCATTGACTTTGTAGGTACCCACGCCCATACTCACGGGAATAGCCTTGACTTACTTGTTGTACTGGACTACTCGCCGCATCGCAAAATTCGTTACAGAGAGCGTGCGGCATACATGTCAGATCGAGTGGAATTCCGGAATCTGAAAAACCTTATAGCGGTTGTAGAAGCAGGAAACATCACCCGCGCCGCGAAGCAGCTTTACCTGTCGCAACCTGCCCTCAGCACGCAGATCAAAGATCTCGAAGAGGAGCTGCAAGTTCCCCTCCTGGTGCGGGACCGCAAAGGAGTCCGGGCGACTCCTGCTGCGGAGATATTGATAGCCGGTGGAAGGGAACTCCTGAAGCTGCGCGACGACCTGGTTGCGACGGCTCGCGCCCTGCATCGCGTGACGTTCCTGCCGATGCGCCTGGGGTTCTCTTCTTTTGTAGACCACTCGCTCTATGAAATGGTGTGTTCCATCCACACATCGCTCTTTCCGGAGTGCGAGATTGCACCGAAGAGCGGCGACAACGCCGAGCTTCAACGTATGCTCCAAGGGGGAGAGATTGACGCTGCATTGCTCACTCTTCCGGTGAATGGGGCGGGGCTTAGAACGTATCCTTTTACCCAGAGCCGTCTTGTCGTCTGCATGAAATCCGACGATCCGTTGGCGCGTCTCAAAGAGATCGCGCCGTCAGAGATTCAAGCTAAACTGACGATCTTCCGCGAACCTAAACATCATCCCGAAGCGCATCAGCGTTTGATGGAGATGCTGGATGAAGTTGGCATTCAGGGGGACGTAGCCAGCAGGAACAATACACCAGGTGATATCCAGTGGATGGTCGAATCTGGTTATGGATACGCGCTGGTGCGCGAAGGCTCGGACTTACAGAGCGGACTCGTAACGCGGCCCATTGCCGGCGTTACCTGGACTGTCGATAGCGCATTGATATTGGGCAAGTCCACGTCGCAAAGGACGATTCCACATCTCATGCGAGAGTTGCGTAAGCGGTTGCGGGTGGAAGCAGCTCTCCCGCCGTCGAAACCTGTGCGCTCGGTTCGCACCATTGGAGAGAAAAACCTTCCGCTTTTCGGTTAGTGATTGACCATAGGCTGCTCCTATGGAAATGAAGAATAGGGCAGATTCTACCATCGAGGATAAGTATTGGACGCGCGCGAAAGCGCCGCCTAATGTCAGGGCATATCGCGACCGTTCCGGTCGTTGGAGGTGCCAATGTCCCGTATCCGAATCATCATTCCCGCAGCAACCATTGATCGCACAAAGCTCTATCTGGTACGCGGAGCAGCGCTGCTCCTCGGCGTATTAATCTTCCCACTCGCAGCTCACGCTTCGCCGTTCGATAGCGGTATCAGCTCCATCCAAACGCTCTTTACCGGGACGATTGCCAAGGCCGCCAGCCTTATAGCCATCGTGATCGGCGGTTACACATTCGCGCACGGAGAACCGGGGGGAAAGAAAAGCCTCGCAGGAATCGCGGCCGGCACCGGAATAGCGGTGATGGCGACCAACATCCTCACTTGGCTATGGGGTTCTTAACCTCACCACGGCTGCGAATGTCCTGCGATCCAATCACTTCCACTCCAACGACGTTCCACATGGGGGGCCTTATGCCGGAAACAACTCAGAAGCGCCACAACCGAGTCTTCAAGAGCCTGCATAAGCCCCTCACCTATATGGGCATCGAGCGCACGTTATTTTTCATGATTGCGGTGTCGGCAGTAGGGATGTTCAACCTCTTCAATTCAATCATTGGCGGCGTGGTCGTGTTCATCGGCGGCTGCATCTTCGGCCATTGGGTGACGAACTCCGACCCTGCCTTTCTCAAGATTCTTGGACGCTCCGAGAAGTTCAAACTGCGCTACGACGCCGCCAAGCAAAAAGTCCCGAACGTGGAGGTGCGGTGATGTTGAATCTCTCGAAAGTAATCAAGCCGTGGAAGGAAGCGGACGCCCTGAGCGCCCACATCAACCTCTACGGATTCTGGACAGAGACGATGTTTCTCACCAAGAGCGGCGACCTCGGTATGGTGCTGAGTGTTGCGGGTGTGGACTATGAAAGCCTCGACAATGACGAGCAGCAGTACGCGGTGAAGCGGCTCGAATCGGCGCTCAAGTCCTTCGGCGAAGGCTTCCACGTCTACCAGTATCTCTTCAAGACAAACCGCCCCGAGATTCCGTTCGCCACTTACGACGACGCCCTGATAGACGCAGCGATTGACCAACGGCGGCAATTCTTCGAGTCCAAGCGCGACCGGCTCTATGAAATTGAAATCTTCTACGTGATCGTGCTCGAAGGTGCGCGGTCGAAGACCGGTATCCTGTCCGCTCTTGGACGGATGCCACGCGACCCACAGGGCGGCATCCGTGAACTCAAAGCACAGTTCACCAGCGACAACATGAAGGTGCTGCTGCGGACGCAGATCGATACCGACCTCGTAAGGCTGGAGCAGCGGGTACAGAACTTTACCCGCCAGCTCGCCGACCTTATGCCCATCGAAGTGCAAGGGCAACAGGCGCAGTTCCGGTTCTTTCGGAGACTGCTCAACTTCGATGACTGGCGTATCGCGGGCAAGCCGCAATCGACGCAGTACCTCGACTATCAGGTAGTCAATTCCGACATCGAAGCGGAGCGCGACCACCTCCGCGTCGGCGATCACTTCGTCCGCATCCTCACCATGAAGGATGCCATTGCGGAGACTCGACCTTTGGTTCTTGACCGGCTCTTCAAGATCGAGGGCAACTTTTATGTCGTCACTGAGTGGACGCCGCTTTCGATGGCGAAGGCCCGCAAGGAAGTGGACAAGCGCCGCCGCCACTTCAATATGAGCAAATCCGGTTTCGTGTCGCAGATGGGGAGCGACCCGGCAAAGACCAACCAGCGCGACGTGCTGATAGACGAGTCGAAGCAGGCGGACATCGAGAACCTTGGCGAGTGCCTGCGGGCGCTGGGCGACGGCCAGACGTTGGGCGACTTCTCGCTTACGGTCGTGCTGTACGGTACCGACCTGCAGACGATCAATCAGGAGATGGGCGAGTTTACCGGCGTGTTCACGAACGCCGACGGCGCGCTCTTTACCGAGACGTACAACCAGCTCAATGCGCTGTTTGCGACCGTTCCGGGCAACTACGCCCAGAACCTCCGCAAGATGTATCTGCTCAACTCCAACTACGCTGACCTGTCGTTTCTCTTCACCATCCACCCCGGCGAAAAGACTAATCCCCATCTTCGTTCCGAGTATCTCGCAGTCCTTGAAACGGACAATGCCACGCCGTACTACCTCAATCTCCACAACGGCGAAGTAGCGCACACGCTCATCCTCGGGATGACCGGGTCCGGCAAAAGTTTTCTATGTAATTTCCTCCTCACGAACGCCCAGAAATATCAGCCACAGACGTACATCTTTGACATCGGCGGCTCGTTCCAGTCGCTCACCGAGATCTTCGGCGGAACCTATCTGAACGTCGGACAGGAGAGCCGGGACTTCACCATCAATCCGTTCAGTCTGCCGGAGACGAAGGAGAACATGCAATTTCTCTTTTCGTTCTTTCGGGTGCTTATCGAGGGAAACGACAAGCGGTACAAGCTCGACTTCAAAGAGGAGCGCAAGCTGTGGGAGGCCATCGAGCGTATGTACGTCGTCGCGCCGGAGCAGCGGACGTTATCCACATTCAGCCAGATCATCGGTGAGCTGAAAGAGCGGCTGCACCGTTGGACCAAAGAGGGGCAGTACGGCTTCCTCTTCGACAACGTGGAAGACACACTCAGCTTCTCCAAGTTCCAGACCTTCAACTTTGCCGGCTGGGGTGATGCGCCCGAGGTGCTGGAGCCGTTGCTTTTTTATGTCCTTCACCGGGCCAGCAATGAGATTGCGAACCCAGAGAAGCTGGCGACCTTCAAGATATTCCTGCTGGACGAGGCATGGCTGTTCATCAAGAACGAGACGATTCGCAGCTACATCGTCGCCGCTCAAAAGACATGGCGGAAGCACAACGCCGCTATGATTCTTGCCACGCAGTCCATCAAGGAGCTTGAGGAGTCGGGGATGCTGGCGATTGTCGCCGAGAGTTGCCCGACCAAGATTTTCCTTGCCAACCCGGAGATGAACCGCCAGGTCTACCGCGAGGCGTTTCACCTCAACGACACCGAACTCGACATCATCGCCGACCTCATCCCTCCGGGCGAGATGCTGATTCGCAAGGCGCAGTCCAGCAAGAAGGTCCAGCTCAACGTCGATTCCGTCTCCTACTGGATTGCAACCAACAACGCCCGCGACAACCTGCTCAAGAGGGAGGCCTTTGCACGCTACGGCATCGCCGAGGGCGTCCGCCAACTCGCTACCACTCACCCATTTCAACCGCGCCGCTAAGGAGTTCCAATGAAGAGTCTTAAAACAACAGCCATCGCAATCATGCTCGCCACGCTCGGAAGTCTGGCGATGCACGCTCAGACCGCCTCCCGCAACGTCTCCTATCACTCGCAGGACATCGTGCCGATCCGTGCGAAGGTCAAGTACACGACATTGATCGTCATTCCGGCCACCGAGAAGATCATGGAGGCCGCGACCGGGGATAAGGACTTCTGGATTGTGGATGTCGTTGGTAATTTCTGCTTCGTTCATCCGGCCAAGCAGGGTATCAGCTCCAACCTCAACCTCATCACGGACAAGGGTAACATCTACAGCTTCACCTTGACCGACGTTACCGGGCAGGCGGGCGAACCGGATCTTAAGGTCATCATCCAGCCCGCCGATGCCTCTAACATCGTCGCGGCCAATGGTCCCGCGCAGTATGTTCCAGCCGCCCAGCTTGAGCAGGCCCATCAGCAGATAGCGACGCTTCAGTCTCATGTAGGCGCGGCGGTGGACGAGTACAAGAGCGGCTATCCCATGCAGCTCAAATTCGACTACAAGTTCAGGTTGAACGAGGCTCCGTTCGATATTCAGTCCATCTACCACGACGACAAGTTCACCTACATCAAGACGAATGCGCCGGAGAAGTTCAGCGTGTACGAGATGCGTGACGGCAAGCCGAACCTTATCAACTATGACCTGCGCGATGGAACCTACATCATCCCGAAGGTCATGGACAACGGATACGTCGAGCTGGGCAAGAAAAAGATGGAATTTACGAGGAAGGGTTAATCTAATGGCCGATACCGTCACCAATGCTAAAGACCCGCAGCTTACCGACCGCACTCCGCAACCGAAGGGTGTGCTGCAGAAGAACCTCAAGATGTTCCTTTATCTGGGGGCGGTACTCCTCCTCATCCTTGCGACTGTCATCAGCTCGCGGAAGAAGACACCCACGGCTGCGGAGAAGGCCAAGGACTCGCCACCGCAGCCTTACGTTCAGGACAATACCGCGAATAACGTGGACGCCTTGCAGCGGCAGCTTGGGGCCGACAAACTGAAGGCACAGCAGGACGCCCAACTGGTAGCCGCAACCGGCAACCCAGCAGTGGACGGTACAGGGGCGCAACAAGCGGCAGCGTCGGGTTTCGGCCCCGATGGGCGTCCGTTGGCCCCGGCGGGCACCTACGCCCCCAACGGCACCCAGGCGAACGGTCAGCCACAGCTCACACCCTCGCAGCAGGCCGGGCAGCAGCTTGCTGCAACCGAAAAGGAGAGAGCGGATAAGGCGCGCTTTTCGTCCAGCATCGCCTATGCGCGGGGAGCGGAGGCCGTGCCTCAGCAGCAGAACGGACCGCCGCAGTCTTCGGCAGTATTACAGAACCCCTATGCCGCTGCTTTGCAGGCAGGTCAGCCCACCAGCTTGACCGCTCCCCATGCCGCAGGAGAGGCCAGGGCAACGGGGGATCAGATCCCCGCGACGGAGTACAAACGTCCGTCCGAGGTCAACATCGACAATGCCATAGGCCAGCCTTATGTCATCTATGAAGGCTTGACTCTCGATACGGTGTTGATGAATCGGCTTGATGGCGATGCCGTGGGGCCGGTGAAGGTACTTGTATCGAACCCTGTCTACTCGCACGATCATCAGCACGTCCTCATTCCCGAGGGAACGATTGTGCTGGGCGAGGCCCGCAAAATCGGTAGCGCCGGGTTCGGCCAGCAACGCCGCATATCCGTGGCATTCCATCGCCTGCTGATGCCGGACGGGTACAGCGTGGACCTTGACCAGTTCCACGGACTCGACCAGATCGGCGAGGAGGGATTGAAGGACCAGGTCAACAATCACTATCTGCAAATCTTCGGAACGTCGATTGCGCTTGGCGTGATTGCCGGGGCCGCCCAGATCAGCCAGGGCGGGTCGAATCTCACCAGCTCCGGTTCGCAATCCTTTACCAATGGCGCAGCCTCCAGCGTCTCGCAATCGGCCACGACGATCCTTGACCGATTCATCCAGATTCCGCCGACCATCACCATCCGGGAAGGACATCGCGTGAAGGTTTATTTCACGCAAGACATGCTCTTGCCAGCCTATGAAAATCACCGCATCGCGCAGTCGTTCTAAGGAGCCATTCCATGCGTAAAGCCATAATCGCAATCACGTTCGTTGCACTCATGTTGGCAGGGTGCAAGAGCAAACAAGATCAACTTACCGAACTCACAGCGCAGTTCGACACACTAAACGCACAGTACCAGAAGGATTGTTTACTTGCTCCCGTGGAAGTCATCCAGCGCACACAGGCGGCGTGCAAGGCACAGCGGGATAAGATGAATCCCCTTGGCAACAGGGTCATGGATCTTCAGAGCGACATTGCCGCCTCAAAGCGCTAAACGATTTCCATAACCGCCCCTCACCATCCAAGCTCACTAACCCACAAGGCCCGACAAGGAGAACCCCATGAAGAGACTCTTGCTCACGGCATTACTGTCCGTTTCCGCCCTCGCCATTCCTGCGCACGCGCAGTTTGGCAGTGGCATCGTGTTGGACCCTACACAGGCCGCACACGCAGCCCAGCAACTTATTCAAGGAAGTCAGCTCTACACAACCACGATCAAGACCACACAGAACGTTATGGAGACGTACAACCTTGCACAACGCATGGCTACGGCACCATCGAGCTACTACACCGCATTCTCCAACATGGCGCAGCAAACCTGGACGCCGGTAGCTCATCCCGCTAACACCTATGGCAATTCGCTTGCATGGACCAATGCGGCAACCACCGGCAACGGCGCGGCGGCGGCAAACCAGAGTGCGAGCATCCAGCGCACCGGGCAAATCTCCGGTTACAGCTCACTGAATGCTCAAGGCCAACAAGCTATTGCGGCGCAGGGCGCAACGGTTGATTTGAGCGACGCGATCAACGCAACAAGTCTGCAAACGATTGGCACGGTGCGGGCGAATGCTCCGCAGCGGGAAGCCGATATCAAGACGCTGGAAACCGCGAGTCATTCTACCGACCCCACACAACAGACAGAGCTTGCTACGTTGCAGCGCATCAATCAGGCGATGCTCCTGCAACTCCGCACGCAGCAGGAAGCGAGCCAGATGACGCAGGCCCAGAGCTTGCAGCAGATGGTGCAGCAGAAGCAGCAGCAGGACGCGCTAAAGATGTCGATGCAAGCCGCCGACGGATACGAGACGAACTACAACAGCCACGTCTCGCATGACACAACAGGCATCACCAAAGCACTCAGCTACTGATCCGCCGGGGCGATTATGGGAAATCAATTACT
>Ga0302267_10002727_pt1 | contig 21017 bp, 14 predicted proteins | sample III_Bog_E1_3_FD_194555 | JGI IMG/M metagenome (GOLD analysis project Ga0302267, IMG submission 194555) | Peat permafrost microbial communities from Stordalen Mire near Abisko, Sweden - III_Bog_E1_3 | ecosystem: Environmental > Terrestrial > Soil > Wetlands > Peat | place: Sweden: Abisko... | reverse complement strand
CGTCAATACGCCGGCCGCCGCCGCCGCGGTGGCCGCCATCCGCGAGCGGCTCGACGCCCAGGGGGTGGAGGTTCCGCTGATCGGGGATTTCCACTACAACGGCCACAAGCTGTTGAACGATTACCCGGAATGCGCCCAGGCCCTGTCGAAATACCGGATCAACCCGGGCAACGTCGGCCAGGGGGATAAACACGACAGCCAGTTCGCCAGGATCGTGGAAGCGGCCTGCCGGTATGGCAAGCCGGTGCGGATCGGGGTTAACTGGGGCAGCCTGGACCAGGATCTGTTGGCCCGGATCATGGACGAGAACGCCCACCGGGACGCTCCCTGGAGCGCCCAGGCGATCATGTATGACGCCCTGGTCACCTCGGCCCTGGATAGCGCGAGGGCGGCGGAGGCCATCGGCCTGCCCGGAGACCGGATCATCCTTTCCTGCAAGGTGTCCGGAGTCCAGGACCTGATCGCCGTCTACCGCGAGTTGGCCCGCCGCTGCCGCTATGCCCTGCACCTGGGGCTGACCGAGGCCGGCATGGGCAGCAAGGGCATCGTCGCCTCCACCGCGGCCCTGTCGGTGCTGCTCCAGGAGGGTATCGGCGACACCATCCGGGTCTCGCTCACCCCCGAGCCGGGTGGCGACCGCACCCGGGAGGTCGTCGTTGCCCAAGAGATCCTGCAGACCATGGGCTTCCGTAAATTCGCGCCCATGGTGGTGGCCTGCCCCGGGTGCGGCCGGACCACCTCGACCGTGTTCCAGCAGCTGGCCGACCGGATCCAGACTTATCTGAGAGAGCAGATGCCGGTCTGGAAGACGCAGTATCCGGGGGTCGAAGCCATGAACGTGGCCGTGATGGGCTGCATCGTCAATGGCCCCGGCGAATCCAAGCATGCCAACATCGGCATCAGCCTGCCCGGTTCCGGGGAATCCCCCGCCGCGCCGGTGTTCGTGGACGGCGAAAAGACCGTAACCCTGCGCGGGGAGCGGATCGCCGAAGAGTTCCAGGCCATCGTCCTGGAGTACATCAAGACCCATTACCAGGCCAGGTCGTTGGTTTAGCCCATGCGGATCGCAGTGATTTCCGACATCCATGGCAACCTGCCCGCCCTGGAGGCGGTGGTGCGGGATTTCCGCGACCGGGGGGTGGATGCGGTGGTCAACCTCGGCGACACCGTATCCGGCCCCTTGCTGGCCCTGGAGACCGCCCAGTTCCTCATGGCCGAGGGTTGGCCGACTGTGAGCGGCAACCATGAGCGGCAGATGCTGGGCCCGGGGCCCTGGGGCCCCTCCGACGGCTTCGCCCGGGCCCGGCTGACCGCACGGGAATGGGCCTGGCTCGCCGCCCTGGAGCCCACGGCCCAGTTCCTGCCGGAAGTGTTCCTCTGCCATGGGACCCCCACCAGCGACCTGGACGACTTTCTGGAAACGGTCGAACCGGGGCGGCCCAGGCCGGCTACCGCCGGGGAGATCGAGCAGCGGCTGGGGCCGATCCGCTCGGAGGTGGTGCTCTGCGGCCACACCCATGTGCCCCGGGCGGTCCGGACCGGTTCGGGCCAGTTGATCGTGAACCCCGGCAGCGTCGGAGTGCCGGCCCTGGAGGGCCAGAACCCCTATCCCCACGTGGTGGAGACCGGGTCGCCCGACGCTCGCTACGCCATCCTCGAGCAACGCCACCGGCGCTGGCTGACCGCCCTGATCTCGGTGCCCTATCCCCACCAGGCCATGGCCGACCTGGCCAAGGCCAATCAAAGGCCGGACTGGGAGCACGCGCTTCGCTATGGCTACATGTAACAATTATTCAAGCGTTCGACCAGATCCGGCTTGACGGCCATGGGTCAAAGGTTCAGATTTATCGCGCCCATTGCATTTTGCCGGCCAAGGGGCTTGAGCACAGGGAGGTCCTCGCCATGGCAAGTTATGAACATCTTCGGGTAAGTGCCAGCGATCTGAGGGAGGCCCTGGAGGGGGGCATGGGCGAGGCCCTCTGGCTGCTGGACCTGGAATCCGGCCAAGTGATCGTGGCCGGGCTGGACGGGATGGACGAGGAAACCGACGGGGAACCCGATGAGGTGGCCTGGGAGGACCCCAACCTGTTCATGCCCATCCGCCCCATGGAATCCCATGAGTCCTTCCAGATCATGGAGGATTTCGTGGACGAGTTGCCCGAGGGGGAAGGCTGCCGGGCCCTGGCCCGGGCCCTGAGGCTCCCCAGGCCGTTCCGGTCCTTCAAGGACACCCTGGCCGATTTCCCGGATTTCCGGGAACGCTGGTTCAAGTTCCACCACGGCCGCATGCTGGAGGCAGCCCAGGAATGGCTGCTGGAGAACGTCCCCGGGGCCCAACTGGCCGTGGATTGAACGGCGGTGGAGGCGGGAAGGCCGACCTGGGGTCAGTGCAAGGGAATCCGCAACAGCACGGAGGTCCCTTCCCCCTCATTGGCAATGGCGATCTCGCCGTGATAGGCCGCCAGCAGCTGCTTGCACGCCGCCAGCCCCGGGCCGGGGTTGCGGGCGCCCAGGACCGCCTCCTGGTGCAGCTCCGAGAACGGCTCGAAGGCCTGGACTAATTCACTGGGCAGGATCGGGCCGCCTTGGTCCCGAAGTTCCAGGATGAAGATCTCCCCTTCCCGGCCGGATCGAACCGCCAGACTGGGCGAGGGGGTCGGCCCACCCAGGGCGTGCTGCACGACGTTCAGCAGGATCGTAGCGAAATCGCCGTAGACGCCGTGGATTAGGGGCACCGTCGCGACCAGGTCCATGGCGAGGGCCACCTGGGGCGGAATCACCCCCTCCACCTGCAGCAGGCCCAGTTCCTGCTGCAGCAGGTCGTGCAGATCCAGCCATTCGGGGGTCGGCGAGCCGCCGCGACCGACCCGCCGCAGCAGGGCCTTGAGCAGGCCATCGATCTTGAACACCGCCTCCCGGATCTCGGCCAGGGCCTTGGGCTGGGCTTCGTGAAGAACTGACAGGTCCGGGGCCGCTCCCGGAACCATGAGCTGGTCCAGCAGCTGGCTCTGCCGGTGCAGGCTGGCCACCGGAGACTCCAGGCGCTGGGCGATCTTGTAGATGAGATCCCCGAGCAGTTCCTGGCGGTCCCTGCGATTGAGCACCTCCTTGGCGCTCTGGAGATCCTGGTAGGCGGCCTCGATCCGTTCGTAGCTGGAGGCCAGGGCCCGGGTGCTGTTGTTGAGGGTCACGATCAGCTCGGCGTTCTCCAGGCTCACCAGGGCGATGCTCGCGTGCAGGGTGATCATTTCCAGCTCCGCGGGCAGCAGCCTCTGGTCCGCCGGGCGGGTCAGGATCCAGAACCCGAACACTTCGGGATCGGCCTGGTGGTCCCTCAGCACGAGCATGCACGCCTCGGAGGAAACGGACCAGAACCCGAGCCCCAGCCCCTCGTCCCAGACCCGGGTGCCCCTCAGGCTTTCGCCCCGCAGAGTCCCCCCAGGGGGCAGGGCGCGCGCCCGGAGCACGAAGGGATGATCCAGGGGCAGCACCGGGGTTGCGTCAAAGCTGGAGCCGGTCCAGTGCAGGCCCTCGAAATAGCCTCCGCTGGGATGCATCCGGTAGGCCCAAAGCCCGGTGGCCCGGATCTCGGCCCGCACCTCGCCCAGGACCCTCTGCAGCAGCGCCCGGGGATCATGCTCGGTGAGGATGCTCTGGCTGAGGGCAAGCAGCCGGGCCAGGCTCCGGTTCCGGGTTTCCAGCGCGTCCTGGGCTGCCATGAGCTTCTTGTTGGCCTCCACGGCCTCCTTGAGCTGGGCTTCCAGGTGCTCCACCACGTGGGCGTTGAAGTGGCGCAGCGCCGCCTCCTCCCTTGATTTCTCCAGGTGCTCCCGGGCCCCGCCGAGGTAGGCCTCCACCTGCCCCACGAAGGTGAAGGGGTCCAGAGGCTTGGGGATGAAGCCGTCGCATCCGGCCACCAGAGCCGTCTCCCGGTCGCTCTTGAGGGTCTTGGCGGTGAGCGCCACCAGCGGGATCTTCCGTAGCTGCTGATGCAGCTGAAACTTGGTGGCAACCTCGAACCCGGACAGCCCGGGCAGATTGATGTCCAACAGGACCAGGGCCGGCCGCAGGGCCAGGGCCGACTCGTAGCCCTTCATCCCATCGCTGGCCCAGTGCATCTCATAGCCGGCATGGGTCAGCAGCCGCTGGACCAGACGCCAGTTCACCGGATTGTCTTCGATGCATAGGATCCTGACGGGTTCCGTGGCGGTCATCGCGAGCCTTCCTCCAGAAGGGGCATTTCCACCGTGAAGGTGCTGCCCCGGCTTTTTTCGCTTTCCACGGTGATCCGCCCGTTCATCATCGCCATGAGGCGCTGGGACAGGGCCAGGCCAAGGCCAGTCCCGCCGAAGCGCCGGGTGATGCTGCCGTCCACTTGCTGGAAAGGTTTGAACAGACGGTCCATTTCCTCCGGGGCCATGCCGATCCCCTGGTCGGTGATCCGGATCCGGAGCCGGTTGCCCACTCGTTCCACCGCCATCGCCACCTCCCCCGCCTCGGTGAACTTGATGGCGTTGCCCAGCAGGTTGGTGATCACTTGCTTGAAGCGGACCGGGTCGCCCAGGACCTGGACGGTCCAGGACGGGGGAACGAAGCTGAACCGGATCGGGCGATCCAGGATGAGGCCGGCGGTGAGGGCCCCCACCTCCTCCAGCACCGCCACCGGATCCATTCCGGACAGCTCCAGCTCGAACTTGCCGGCCTCGATCTTCGACAGGTCAAGGATTGAATCGATCATGCTCAGGAGGTTCCGGCCATTCTGGTGGATGATCTGCAGGTCGTCCCTCATGTCGTCGGGCAGACGGCTGGGCGCCTCCATGAGCATCAGGCCGGAGAAGCCGATCACGGCGTTGAGGGGCGTCTTCAGCTCATGGCTCATATTGGCCAGGAACTCGTCCTTGATCCGGTCCAGCTCCTGCAGCCGCTCCAGGCTCACGCTCAGGCTCTGGTTGACCTGGGTGAGTTCCTGGGTCTTCTCCAGCACCTTCTCCTCCAGGGTGCCGGCCCAGGCGGCCAGCTCGGTCCTGGACTGCTCCAGGCCCCGGGTCCGGTCCTGGACCAGCTGCTCCAGGTTGGCCCGGATCTCCTCCAGTTCCCAGATGGTCTCCATGAGCTGGCGGGTGCGCTCCTGGACCCTGGATTCCAGCAACCGGTTCTGCCGCTCGATTTCATCCCGGGACACGCGCAGCTTATTGGTCATGACCTCGAAGCTCCGGCCCAGATCTTCCAGTTCGTCGTGGGAACGGACCCGCACCGACATGCCCTCGAAATTGCCCTGGGCGACCCGCTGGGCCGCGGTGGTGAGGGCCACCACCGGCCGGATGTAGAGGTTGGCCAGGTACACGGCCGCGCCGATGCCCAGGGCCAGGGCCACGACCCCCACCCAGATGCCCCGGTCCAGATTGGCGCTGGCCAGCCGCCGGATTTCCTCGGTGGAAAAGCCCAGGATCAGGGCGCCCAGCTGGTCGTTGGGGGCGTCCGCGAAGGAGATGGGCGCGACCGCCACCAGGGTGCCACCATGGGAATGGATGACGGGCCGGATGATCCCCTTGGTCCAGGGGGGGTCCTCGGCCCAGGGCGGAGCCCCGGGGGACGATTCGACGATCCGCCCCTGGGAGTCGAGCACCACGCTGAACCGGTAGGCGGAAATGTGGGTCACCCCCCGGAGAATCCGGTTGATCTCCGCCAGGTGGTTCCCTTCGATGGCCGGAGCCAGGGCATAGCTGGCAGCCTCGGCCACCTGCAGGGCATTCAGTTCGGTCTGGGCCCGGAACCGCCGCTCCACCTGCCGCGGGTAGTAGGCGACGTTGAACAACGCGAAGCCCAGCACCAGGATGGCGATCACCGCACTCAGTTTGACCTTGATTGAAACCCTGAACATCCCAAGCAGTGTAGCCGGGTATCCAGGCAACCGGGTGGTCCCTTACCCTGGGTGCTGGAACAGGTGGAAGACGGCCGCACCGTAGCGCCGGGACTCCAGAAGCTCCAGACCGTCCACGGCCGGCAGTACGGCCGGATGGCCCGCCTCCCAGACCAGGATGCCCTGGGGCGCCAGCCATTGCCTGAGCCGGGGGGCCAGGGCCACCCAGAGTTCCACGCTGTCTTCGTAGGGCGGGTCGGCGAAGATCACCGACTGGGGCGGGAAGGAATCCTTCTGGAGACGCAGGACATCCTTGGCCAGCACCTGGGCGTCAGTGCCCCTGGCATTGGCCTTCAGGCACTTCAAGGCGCCAGGGTCGACCTCCACGCTGGTGACCGGGGCGTAGCCCCGGGACCAGGCCTCCAGCCCCACCGCCCCGGTGCCGGCAAACAGGTCCAGGAACGGGCCCTGCTCCCAGCGCAGGAGGATGGAGAACAGGGCCTCCCGGGCCCGGTCGGCGGTGGGCCGAACCCAGGGACCCTTGGGCGCCTGGAGGTTCCGGCCTTTGATGCTTCCGGCGATGATCCGCACCGTTCAGTACGCCCAGCGCAGGAGCGTGCCGCCCCAGGTGAAGCCCGCGCCGAAGGCGGCGAACACCACCAGGTCACCCTTCTTGACCTTGCCCGCTTCCAGCGACTGATGCAGGGCGGTAGGCAGGGTGGCCGAAGTGGTGTTGGCATAATCGCCGATGTTGCTGGCCATGCGCTCCGGGGGCAGTTCCAGGCGCTTGGCGGCGGCATCCATGATCCTCAGGTTGGCCTGGTGCGGCACGAACAGGTTCAGGTCGCTGGTCTGGATCCGGTTGCGGTCCAGCATGAGCCGGCTCACCTCAGCCATGTCCCGCACGGCGCGCTTGTAGACCTCCTTGCCGTCCTGGTGGATGAAGTGCATCCTGGCCGCGACGGTCTCGGCCGTGGAGGGGTTCAGCGACCCGCCGCCGGGCATGCACAGGAAGGGGGCGCCGGAACCGTCGATGCGGTGCTCGTAGTCCAGGATGCCGTAGCCCTCCTCCACCTGCTCCAGGATCACCGCCCCGGCCCCGTCCCCGAACAGGATGGCAGTGGAACGGTCGGTCTTGTCGATGATGGAGGTCATGACGTCGCAGCCTACGACCGCGACCCGCTTCAGGCCGGCGCCGGCGATCAGGCCGGCCCCCGTGGTGAGGGCGAACAGGAAGCTGGAGCAGGCCGCGTTCAGATCGAAACCGAAGCAGTTGCCAGCGCCGATCTTGTGCTGGATCAAGGCGGCCGTGCAGGGGAAGAACATGTCGGGAGTGACGGTGGCGACGATGATGGCGTCCAGGTCGCCTGGCTTGAGCCCGCGGCGGTCCAGGGCCATCTTCAGGGCCTCGGTCCCCAGATCCGAGGAACCCACTCCGGGTTCGACCCAGCGGCGGGTCCGGATGCCGGTGCGGGACAGGATCCACTCATCATTCGTATCCACCATGGTGGCAAGGTCGGTGTTGGTGACGATGCGTTCCGGATAGAACTGACCGGTGGCTGTGATCCCCACAGGAATGGCGAGCCGTTGTTTCAAAGGTACCTCCGGGAAAATGTTGCCTGACCGAACCCTTGATTGTGAGGGAAGCGGGCGAAGTTTGCCACGGAGGAGTTCCCCAAGGCCGGGAAGCCCGCAGGGGCGCGGGTTTGCTATGATCAAATCGACTTCATGAAAAGGGTTCCCATGGCAACGCTCGCCGTTCTTCCTTCCCGCTACCAGGCCTCACGGTTTCCCGGCAAGCCCCTGGCGCCCATCGCCGGCCGGCCCATGATCCAATGGGCCTGGGAGGCGGCCCGGGCCGCGGCCGGGGTGGACGAGGTGGTGGTGGCCACCGACGATGACCGGATCGCCTCGGTGGTGGCGGGGTTCGGCGGCCGGGTGGCCATGACCGATCCGGCCCTGCCGTCGGGAACGGACCGGGTGGCCGCGGCCGTGGCGGCCATGGGCGAAGGCTTCGACCTGATCCTGAACCTCCAGGGCGACGAGCCCGCCATGCATCCGGGAACCATCGCGGCGGTGGTGGCGCTGATGAGGGCCGACCCGGAGCTGCCCATGGGCACCGCCGCCTGCCCTTTCACCTCGGTGGAGGAACTGTTCAATCCCAACGCGGTGAAGGTGGTGACCGACGATGCCGGCCGGGCCCTCTACTTCAGCCGCAGTCCCATTCCCTACCTGAGGAACAGCCAGGTGTTCCAGGCCGATTTCCGGCCCTGGCTGAAGCCGGAGCAGCTGGCCCTGTTCCAGCGGCACCTGGGCATCTACGCCTACCGGCCCGACGCGCTGCGCCGGTTCACCGCCCTGCCCCCCCATCCCCTGGAACAGCTGGAGATGCTGGAGCAGCTAAGGGCCCTGGCGACCGGAATGGCCGTAGGCGTGGCCAGGACCCCCCACTTGAGCCTGGGCGTGGACGTGCCCGCGGATGTCCCGGCGGTGGAGGCCATGCTGGCCCAGCGCAAGCATTAACGCCACTGGGGCGTCGGGGCGTCCGGGTCCCGGCCCGACTGTGCCTGCCGGCGGCCTCTTGGGCGCGGTCCGTCCCCTGGTGGTTCGCGCCGACCCACGCCGCCTTCGGTGCGGATGCGCCGACCCATAAGTACCTCGCGGCGGAATGCGCCGCTCGGTTTGCCGTAGCAGGGCGCCGCTGGAAACAGGTTTCATCACCTTCGCGGCGTCCCAGGAGGGCTGAACCTTCCGACCATTGAACACCCAGGGCAACGTTTGCCCGCCCATGAGCTTCTACGGCAAACCGAGCGGCGGTGTTCCGCCGCGAGGTCATTCTGGGTTGGCGCATCCGCACCGAAGGCGGCGTGGGTCGGCGCGAACCACCCAGGGACGGACCGCGCCCCAGGGGCCGCCGGCAGGCAAAGCCGGGCCGGGACACAGCCCCCCCAGTGGAGGGTCCAGATCAGGCCGGTACCGCCGCCCGGGCCAGGGACCGGCTGCTGCCCAGCAGGAACAGGCCCAGGGTGCTGGATAGGCCGAGGAGCAGGCCGCCGTACCAGACGGCGTGGGGACTGATCTTGTCGTTCAGGAAGCCTCCGACCAGCGGCGCCAGGGCCCGGCCCAGGCCCCAGGTCATCCAGTAGACGCTCATGTAGCGGCCGCGGTACTCCGCTGGCGCCCGATTGGCGACATAGGCGGTGCCGGTGGGAGAGACCACCAGCTCCCCCAGGCTGATGATGACCATGCTCGACCAGAACCCCCAGAAGCCACTCATCATGGCCACGCTGCCCACACCCAGCGCGTAGATGAACATGCCCAGGGTGAGCATCGGCAGGGGCGGGTAGCGGCGAGTGATCCGGGTGACGGAGAACTGGACGAACACGCACATGAGTCCGTTGGTCATGGGCAGCCAGCTGTACAGGTGCTCGGGAAACCGGAAGTTCTGCTTGGTGTAGACCGCCAGGAGCGTCCACATCATGAGGGGAGCGGTCATGCCCAGGGTGACGACCGCCGCGAAGAGCATGTAGCCCCGGTCCCGGAGCACCTGTTCGTAGCCTCCGAAGGCCGCGGCCGCCGGCCGGGCCGGCTGAGGCTTCCGCCGCCGCAAGGTCTCCCGCACGAACAGAGCCAGGAACAGGCTGTAGGTCAGCATGGCCGCGGCCGCGCAGCGGAAACCCAGCGTGTAGGACCGGGACACGACGAACCCGCCCACGGCCGGACCCAGGGCGAATCCGGTGTTGCTGAACATGCGCAGGATGGAATAGCCGGTGCTGCGCTGGTCCGGCGCGATCATATCGGCCATCATGGCGTCCGACCCCACGGCGTAGATGGGCTGGGCCGCGGCCATGATGGCCATGGGAACGAGGAACCCCAGGTAGGACCGGGCCAGGCTCATCAGGATCCAGGCCAGGCCGAAGGCGGCCTGGGCCCCGAACATGACCGGCTTGCGGCCGAACCGGTCGGCCAGGGATCCGCCCACGAACGAAACCGCAAGGCCGGTACCGGCGCTGAAGGTGATGAGGGTGGCGACGGTGGAGAGCTGCAGCCCCAGGGTCCGGCTGATGTAGATGAACTGGAACGGCAGGACCATGCTCGACCCGCCGGAACTGACCAGCACTCCGAAGGCGATCATCCAGAACTGCCGGGGGAACGCGGCGAAGGTGGCCCGGATGCGCCGGATCAACGCGCCTGCCCGGTCACGACAAGCTCGCCAGGATATCCCGGGCCAGTTGGGTGAGGGACGGATCCCGCGCCCCCATCACCAGGACCAGGTCCCCGGCCCGGGCCTGGGCGCAGATCGCCTCCACCAGCCAGGCCCGGGAGGGGGCGAAGGCGGCCTGGACGCCACGGGCGGCGATTTCCAGGACCACGTCGGCGGCGGAGAAATCCCGGGTTGCGGTCCCCCCGGCGTAGAACACCTCCAGCAGCCAGAGCCGGTCCTGGGGATTCAGTTCGGCGGCGAAGGTGGCGACGAAATCGGCGCGCAGGAAGCGCATGGGCCCGTAGCCGTGGGGCTGGAACACGGCCAGCACCCGGCCGGCGCGCAGGTGGGCGGTGCGGATGGCGGCGGCCACCTTGGCCGGATTGTGGCCGAAATCGTCCACCACCTCCACCCCCCGGGCGGCGCCCAGGACCTGGAACCGCCGGGCCACCCCCTGGAAGTGCTCCAGGGGCGCCACCATGGCCGCCAGGGGCAGGTCGACCGCCCGGCAGGCGGCGATGGCGGCCAGGGCGTTCTCCACGTTGTGGCGCCCGGGAATGTTCAGCCGGAACGGGGTGGCCTCCACCCGGAAGCTGGACCCAGCTCCATTCTCGACCAGCTCCACGGCCCGCACCCCTGCCCCGGCGCCCAGGCCGAACACCGTCGCGCCCTGGGCGAACGGTTCCAGGTTGGCCGCCTCGCCCACCACGAAGCCTTCCCTGGCCTGTTCCCGGAAGGCGGCGAACATGCCGGCCACCTCATCCATCTCCTTGTGGTCCCGCTGCAGGTTGAGGATCACCCCCACGGCGGGGCGATAGCGCACCACGGAGCCGTCGCTTTCGTCCGCCTCCACCACCAGCAGGTCCGAAGCGCCGGCCCAGGCGTTGCCCCACAGACCTTCCCGTTCCAGGGCCACCAGCGGGCCGCCGGTGATCACCGAGGGGTCCCGGCCGGCGCCCCGGAGGATTTCGAAGACCATGGCCACGGTGGTGGACTTGCCGCTGGTGCCGGTGATGGCCAAGGTCCGGCGGGAGGCCACGAAATGGGCCAGCAGTTCCGACCGGTGCACCAGGGGGATGCCCAGACGCTTGGCCTCGCTGAAATCAGGCACCTGTTCCTCCACTGCCGTGGAGCAGACCACCGCCGCGCAGTCCCCGGCCACGCCGCTGCCATCCTGGGGCCACATCGCCACCCCGGCACGTTCCAGCAAGGCCCGGGCGCCGCCGCCGAGGCCCTGGTCGAAGCTGCGGTCGCTGCCGCTGGCCCGGCCCCCGCGCTGGGCCACGTACTGGGCCAAGGCGCTCATCCCGCTGCCGCCCACTCCGGCGAAATGCAACCGGCCCAGGCCGAGCGGATCCGGGCCGTGTCCCGCCACCAGAAGCAGATCCCCCGCCGCCACCCGGCCGAACAGGTCCATCACCTCGGCGTTGGCCATGCGGATGCAGCCGTGGGAAGCCGGAGCCCCCAGCCGATCGGACTGGTTGGTGCCGTGGATGTAGATGGTGCGTTCCAGGGAATCCAGGCCGGGGCCCTGGTTCACCCCGGGTTCCAACCCGTCCAGGGTGAGGATCCGGGTGAGGATGAGGTCGTCCGGCACCGGTTCCCCGTTCCAGGTCTCGCCAGTGGCGACCCGGTCCCGGAACACCGTCCCCGGGGCCGCCGAGGCCCCGATGCAGGCATGGATCCGATGCCAGCCCGGGGGGGTGCGCAATGATCCGTCATCTCCGCCCACTCCGGCAGCGGCGGTGGAAACCAGGTACTCGACTTCGAGCCGGCCACCGTCCAGGAGCCCCAGCCGCTGGCGTTCCACGTCCACCACCAGGCAGCGTCCCGGCGGAACCCGGCCGGGCGCCCCCAGGATCAGGGCGCGATAACGAACGGCGAGGACAGGGTCCGATGCGAGCATGGCCATGAGGTTAGCGTACCGGAGCCCATTCCCGGACCAGGGCCTCGAACCGTTCCCCCCGCTGCTCGAAGTCCCGGAACTGATCGAAACTGGCGCAGGCCGGGCTGAGCAGCACCTGGTCTCCCTCTTTGGCCAGGGCGAGGGCGGCGGCCACCGCCTGGTCGAAGGGTTCGACGGTGGTATGGGGCAGATCGCCCAGATCCCGTTCCAGCTGCGGGATCGCCTCGCCCAGGAAGACCAGGCGCCGCAGCTTGCCTTCCAGGGCCTGGCGCAGGGGGGCGTAGCTGGATCCCTTGTCCTGGCCGCCCAGGATCAGCACCAGGGGGCCGGGCAGGGCCCGGATGGCGGTGAGGGTGGCGTCGACGTTGGTCCCCTTGGAATCGTTGTAGGCCTTGATCCCGTCCCGTTCGCCGCAGAGGACGATGCGGTGGGCCAGTCCGGGATAGGTGCGCAGCCCTTCCCGGATCGCGTCCAGGCCGGCCCCGCCGTGGCTGGCCAGCACCGCCGCCGCCAGGGCGTTCTCCACGTTGTGGTCGCCGGGAATCAGCAGCTGGGAACGGGGGATCAACGGGTGCTCGCCAAAGGCGTCCTTGAGCCAAAGGGTGCCGTGGCCGTCGCACCAGGCGCCCGGACCCTCGGGGCAGTCCCAGCCGAACCGGGCGCTCTGGCCCTGACCGGGCGCCATGGCCTCGAAGGCCGGGTCGGCCAGGGGGGTGAGCCGCAGATCCTCCGGGGTCTGGTGCTGGAAGATCCGGACCTTGGCGGTCCGGTAGGCCTCCAGTGTGCCGTGCCGGGCCAGATGGTCGGGGGTGAGGTTCAGGGCGGCGGCCGCTTCGGCATGGAACTCCCGGACCGTCTCCAACTGGTAGCTGGAGCATTCCAGGGCGTACACGGTGGCGGGCTTGGCCCCCTCCATGGCGGTGATCAGCGGAGTGCCCAGATTGCCACAGGCCACTACAGGCAACTCGGCTACATTCAGCAGATGAGCGGTCAGGTCGGTGGTGGTGCTCTTGCCGTTGGTGCCGGTGATGGCCAGGATCATCGATCCGTCCGCCCGGGCCCGCAGGGCCCGGTGGGCCAGTTCCAGCTCCCCGATGACGGGAATGCCCAGCCGCGCCGCTTCCAGGGCGAACGGCATGGCCGGACTGATCCCGGGGCTGAGCACCACTTCCTCGCAGCCGTCCAGGAGGGTGAGCGGATGGGAGCCCCATACCGCCATGACCGACAGTTCGGCCAGCCGCCGGGTCACCTCGGCATCGGGCTCCGGCCTGCTCTCGGTAACCACCACGTCCATGCCCGCCTTGGCCAGGTATTCCGCGGCCCCCAGTCCCGAACGTCCCGCTCCCACCACTACGATCCGGCCCATGCTTGTCTCCCAGCCCCCCAGTGTGGCAAGGTAAGGCCTGCCTGCGCCACCTTTCCGGCACTGGTTTATGCTGGGTTTTGGGAGCAGAATGGCTGGGGAGGCCCCCCGCCGATGAATAACGCCATCCTCCAAGAGATCCTGAGCGGGAGCCGGCAGGCGGTGACGTTCGCCCATTCCATCGTCGGACTGAAGGATGGCGACATCAAAGGGCAGGAGATGCTCACCCGGTTCGAGGCCGAGGACGGCCGGATGGCCACCGTCGGCAGCCTGCTGGAGGACCTGACCCTCTCTCCCGAGTCGCGGGTGCGGCTGGACCTGCTCTGCCTGGGAGCCGTGTTCAAGGCCCTGGCCCGGAACCCCATCACCGAGCATCTGGTGTTCGTCAACCTCAGCCCGCTGACCCTGGAACATCCGGATTTCTGGACCGGGATCCAGCCCTGGATCTGGGATCTCCCGATTCCTCCCCACCGCATCGTCATGGAGATCACCGAGACCTGCGCCATGCACGACCTGGACCAGATGGAGGGTTTCGGCCGGCGGCTGCGGGAAATCGGCGTGCGCATGGCGGTGGACGACCTGGGGTCGGGCATCGCCTCCCTTTCGCACATGGCCCGGCTGGCGCCGGATTTCATCAAGGTGGACCGGAGCCTGGTGCACGACGTCCACCGGCACCCCTACCAGGCCGCGCTGCTCAATGCCCTGGCCCTGTTCGCCGACCGGATGGGAGTGGGCTACATCGTCGAGGGCATCGAAACCCTGGAGGAACTGCAGGCGGTGATCGACGCCGACGTCCCCTGGGGTCAAGGCTTCATCTTCGGCCAACCGGAGCCGCTGCGATTGATGATGGCGGTGGAGCCGTAGGCCGGAACGCAACAGCCTCAGCCTTGCTTGCCCAAGACTTCAACCGACAGCCGCTCAAGGTTCTGATCGTTGGCCGGGACGACGCCGGACCACGCCCCAATGGCGGTTGCGACTGGCCTACCTGGCCATGACCTTGACCATCTCCAGCACCTTGGTGCAGGTCAGGTCGACCAGCTAGCGGAGCTTGAGGGAACTCAAGGCCAGCACGCAACAGACGATGGCGATGATCCACAACCGGATCACCACCTTGGTCTCCTTCAGCCCGCCCAGTTCCATGTGGTGATGGAACGGGGCCATGCGGAAGATCCGCTTGCCGCCCCGGAGCTTGAAGCTGCCCACCTGGAGAATGACGCTGAAAGCCTCCATGACGAACAGGCCGCCGGCGATCACCAGCAGCAATTCCTGCTTGATCATGATGGCCACCGTGCCCAGCGCCCCGCCCAGGGCCAGGGACCCGGTGTCGCCCATGAAAACTTCGGCGGGATGGGCGTTGAACCACAGGAATCCAAGGGAGGATCCGCCCATGGCGGCCATGAACACGGTCAGCTCGCCGCCCCCGGGCACATGGGGCACCATGAGGTAGGCGGCGATCTTCACGTGGCCGGCCACGTAGGCCAGGATGGCGAAGGTGGTGGCCACGATCAGAGTACCGCCCACCGCCAAACCGTCCAGCCCGTCGCTGAGGTTCACGGCGTTGCTGGTACCGACCATCACCAGCCAGATCCAGGGCACCAGGAAGATGCCCACGTGCGGCTTGAAGTTCTTGAAGAACGGAACCGACAACTCCTCGGTGTGGATGCCGCGCAGGTTGAAGTGCAGGATCAGGCAAGCCACCATCAAGGTGATCACCGTGAGCATCAGCATCTTCTGCCAGCTGCGCAGGCCCAGGTTCTGCTTGCGCAGGAGCTTCTTGGCGTCGTCGAAGGCGCCCACCAGGCCGAAACCGACCAGGGAGACCAGGGCCACCCAGATGCCCAGGCTCGCCATGTCGCACCAGAGCACGGTGGAGATTACGATCGTGCCGACGATCAGGACGCCACCCATGGTGGGCGTCCCGGCCTTGGCCTGATGGTTCTCGGGGCTTACGGCCAGGATCGGCTGGTTCATCTTGAGCCGGGTGAGGGTGCGGATGACGATGGGACCGAAGATCAGCGACAGCACCATGGCCGTGGCCGCGGCCATGGCGGCCCGGAAGGTCACATACCGGAACACGGACAGTCCGGGAATCAGTTCACGCAGAGGAAAGAGCAGCCAAGGGATCATGGGGGTCCATTATACATTGAGGTTGGAGGCTTCGTTTTTTTGCAAGGCCGGTTCGAGCCGATCCCAGCCAAGGGGCGATCCCCGGGCAGACGGGGAAAGCGATCGGCGCTATGGCGCGGTAACCGCCGGGCCGAATCGATCCAGCAGCCAGTCCACGGCCCGGGCGGCGCGCCAGTACAGGCTTGCCTTGACCAGGATCCGGGCGCCTTCGGGCACGGAGCCCAGGCCTTGGCCGTCATCCCGCATGGACTCGAAATCGGGCCAGGCTTTCGCTGAGGCTCCGAAACCAAGGGCCAGGGACTGGGCCTGGTCGCCGTAGACCAGGACCCGGTCAAGTCCCAGCGCCTTCAGGGCCTCTCCGGTCTGCCGGTGCAGCTGCTCCGAACCCGGGCCCAGTTCGCGCATGCAGCCCAGCACGGCGACCGCTTCGCCGCCCTCCAGGGTCAACAGGGTCTGGGCACAGGCCAGGACTGATTCCATGACCGCATTGTAGCTTTCGTCCAGCAGCCAGCCGCCCCCGGACAGCGGGTGGAGCCGGCCCCTCCCGGGCAGGGGTTCCGCCAGGCCCAGCCCGGCCGCCACCGCCTCGGGCTCGAACCCGGCCAGGATGGCCAGGGCGCCGGCCAGGGCCGCGTTGCGCACGTGGTGCGACCCCCGCAGGCGCAGCCGCACCGGGACCCGGCCGCCAGGGTGGCGCAGTTCGAACCGCTCGCCGTGGACGCCGAGCGAAACCTCATCCTCCCAGCCGAAGCTGGCGCCCTGCCCCACGGCCACCGCCCGGGCCCGGGCCCAGGGCTGAAGCGCCACCCACCGGCACCAGGAGTCATCGGCCAGGTGCACCCAGAGTCCGGATGGCCGCAGGCCCTCCACCAGCTCGCCCTTGGCCCTGGCGATGCCCTGCTGGCCATCGGGGAAGTTCTCCATGTGGACGCAGCCGATGTTGGTGATCAGCCCGAAATCCGGCGGCGCGATCTCCGTGAGCCGGTGCAGTTCGCCGGGGGTGCTCATGCCCATCTCCAGCACCACCGCCTCCTCACCCTCCGGCAGGGTGGCGAGCGCTTCGGGCAGCCCGAGGGTATTGTTGCGGTTGCCCGGGGTCTTCCAGGCGCCGGTGGCCCCGGCCAGCAGTTCTTTGGTGCTGGTCTTGCCCACCGACCCGGTGATCGCCATCACCACCCGCGGTCGCACCGCCTCGAGCCGGGCCTGGCCCCAGCGCTGGAGCGCCGCCAGGGTATCCGGCACCACCAGCTGGGGCACCTCGAGCGGGAGCCCGTGGTCCACCAGCAGGGCCACCGCGCCCTTGGCCACGGCCTCGGCCGCGAAGCCATGGCCATCCCGCTGGCCGCGAATGGCGACGAACCCGTCGCCGGGGCGGATGGTGCGGGTGTCCATGGACAGTGCGGCCGGCCGCAGGTCGCCATCGCCGAGCAGTTCCCCACCCACCGCGGCCTGTGCCTGTTTGAGATTCCAGACGCTCATCATTGCCCTTCCTTGGCCCAGGGGCGCGGGATCATCCGGCCCTTCAGCGCAGCTTCCACCGCGCCCCGGTCGCTGTAGGGATGCTTGACCCCCATCACGTCCTGGTAGGGCTCATGTCCCTTGCCGGCCAACAACAGCAGATCGCCGGGTCGGCAGTCGGCCACGGCCGCGGCCACCGCCAGGGCCCGGTCGGCGATCCGGTGGTAGCGGTGCGGGTCCTGCCTGATCGCTTCCGGGATCCCCGCCGCCCCGTCGTCCAGGATCGGCTCCGGCGGCTCCATCCGGGTGTTGTCGGAGGTGTGCCAGATCACGTCCGCCCCTTCCGCCACGGTCCGGGCCATGATCGGCCGCTTGCTGCGGTCCCGGCTGCCGCCGCAGCCGAACAGGACATGCAGACGGCCGCCGGGGGGCAGCAGGCGCTTGCCCTCGATCAGAAGCTTGTCCAGGGCGTCAGGGGTATGGGCATAGTCCACCAGCACCCCGAAGGGCTGGCCGCAATCCACCCGGTCCAGCCGTCCGGGCGCGCCGGTGATCGCCGGAACGACCTGGAGCAGGGGTTCCAGCTCGAACCCGGCCTCGGCCAGGGCGGCCAGGGCTGCCAGCAGGTTATAGGCGTTGAACCGGCCCAGAAGAGGGCTGGCAACGGCCCAGCGCCCGGCCGGGGTGGTCAGCTGGAAGGCGGTTCCGGTGGGGCTGAGCGCCAGGTCCGAGATCCGGTAGTCCGCCGGACCCTCCAGGCCGTAGGAGACGAAGCCGCCCCGCTCCAGGAGCCTTCGTCCATAGGGATCATCGGCGTTCACCAGGTTCCGGCCGCTCTGCAGGAACAATTGCTGTTTGGCCCGAAAGTAGGTCTCCATGTCGTGGTGGAAATCCAGGTGGTCCTGGGTGAGGTTGGTGAACAGGCCGACCCGGAACCGGGCCCCGTGGACCCGGCCCAACATCAGGCTGTGGCTGGACACCTCCACCGCCACCGCCTCGTCCCCGGCGTCCACCGAGGTCCTCAGCCAGCGGTAGAACACCGGGCTCTCGGGGGTGGTGAGCTGGGCCGCCTGCTCCCGGTTCCCGCCGGCGATCAGGACGCCGCCCAGGATCCCGCAGCCCCGGCCCGAAAGCCGCAGCAACTGCCGGATGAGGGTGGTGGTGGTGGTCTTGCCGTTGGTGCCGGTAACACCGATCAAGGCGAGGGCGCGGTCCGGCTCGCCATAGAGCTTCCGGGCGAGGAGCGCCAGGGTTTTCCGGCCGTCGCCCAGGCGGGCGAAGGGGATTCCCGGAGGGACGGCCAGGTCCCGGTCGCCGAGGATGGCGGCGGCGCCGGCGGCCAGCACCGCGGGCACGAACTCCGCCCCGTCCCTGCGCTCGCCCTGGAGGGCCGCGAAGACCCAGCCCGGCTTCACCTCCCGGCTGTCGCAGGTCACCTGCTCCACCTCCACCGCCGAGGCCGGCGGCCCGAAGCTCCCGTGCACATCCTGATCCCGCATCCAGTCGACGAACTTCATGGGGCCCCCAGCTTGATCTTCACGATGGTACGCGGCGCCAGGGCCGCCCCGGCCGGCGGATTCTGGTCCTGGACCCTCAGCACGGTCGGCCCGACGCTCCCGAGCCCCTCCAGTTCAGGCACCCCCCCGGCCAGCACCACCCGGTGGATGGCCGAGCGCAGGGTGAGGCCCTTGAGGTCGGGCACCTTGCCGATCTCCACATGGACCACGGCCTCGTCATCCTCGCTCACCGGCCAGTCGCGCAGGCTCAGCTTCAGGTCCGCCTCCGGTTCGGTGTCCCGGCCGGAAAGCCGGTAGCGCATGATCCCATCGGCAACCTCCTTGAACAGGGGCGCCGCCACAGTGCCACCCTCCACATCCCCGGCCGGGTCGTCCAGCATGAACAGGATGCCGTACTGGGGCTTGTCGGCGGGAAAGAAGCCCATGAACGAGGCGTAGTGGCGCTTGGAATCATACTTGCCGTTGATGAGCTTGCGGGCGGTGCCGGTCTTGCCGAACGCCTCCACGTCGCCGTCCAGCTTGGCCAGCCTCGCGGTGCCATTGGTGATGACCCCCTTCAAGGCCTCCCGCATCATGGCCGAGGTCTCCTCGCTGATCACCTGATCCTTGACCACCGGCTTGAACTCCTGGAGCATCACCCCCTGGTCGTTGAAGATCTTCTGCACGATGTAGGGCTGCATGAGCCGGCCCCCGTTGGCCAGGGCGCACCCGGCCATGAGGATCTGCAGGGGCGAGACCGACAGGCCGTAGCCGTAGCACATGGTCTGCTGGGTGGTATTGCTCCAGCGGTCGGGGGCCAGCAACCGGCCCGAGGTCTCGCCGGGAAAGTTGAGTCCGGTGGGCTCGCCGAAGCCGAACTTGCGCAGGTACTGGTAGTGCACCGCCGGGTCGACCCGCAACCCGATCTTGGCGGCGCCGATGTTGGAACTGTGCCAGAGCACTTCCTCGAAGGTGAGGGTGCCGTTGTGGTGGTCGTCGGTGACCACGGCGCCATTGTGGCTCCAGCGGCCCCCCTCGCAGTTGATCGCCTCACCCAGGTGCACCTTGCGTTCCTCCAGGGCGATGGACGCCGTGAAGATCTTCATGGTCGATCCGGGCTCGTAGCTGTCCTCCACCGGGTGGACCTTGCGGGCCGCCCGTTGCCGATCCTGGTACTGCTTGTATTCCTCCTGCTCGGCGCCGGACCATTCCGATTCGCTGCGGTTCATGAACTTCTTCGGCAGGATGTGGTTCGGGTCGAAGGTGGGGGTTCCGGCCATGGCCAGGATCTCCCCGGTGAAGGGATCCACCACCACCGCGTAGGCCGTGGCCGGGTGGCTGCGCTGGACCGCCTCCTCCAGGGCCCCTTCCACCAGATGCTGGATGGTGGCGTCCAGGGTGAGCTGGAGAGTGGAGCCATTGACCGGGATCTTGGCGAAATTTTCCTCGAGGATCAACAACCGCCCCTTGGCGTCACGGGGGGCGATGAGTTCGCCCTCCTGGCCCGCCAGCTGCTCGTTGAAGGTCTTCTCGATGCCCAACTGGCCGATCCCATCGAGGTTGGTGAAGCCGACGATCTGGCAGGCCAGACTGCCCCTGGGATACTGACGCTTGCTTTCCGGCAGGAAATCAACCCCGTCCAGCTTGAGCGCCCGGATCGCGCTCGCCTGCCCCGGGGGCAGCTGGCGCTGGATCCAGACAAAGGGCTTCTTGCGCAGCAGCTTCTCCATGACCGCCTGCCTGGACAAATCCAGCAGGGGCGCCAGCCGGGTGGCGACCTTGAGCGCCTCCTCCCGTTCCGGTTCCCCCCAGTTCCTGACCGTGTCGCCCTTTTCCGCCCGGTAGTCCGGGTAGAAGGACGGGGGCGTGCAGAACAGGCTCTCCACCTTCAGCGAGATGGCCAGGGAACCGCCCCGCCGGTCCCTCAGCTCGCCCCGGATCGGCTCGATGGGGATCATCACTGTGTGCTGGTGTTCCGCCCGGGTCCGGTAGTGGGCGTGCTCCACCACCTGCAGCCACACCAGGCGCAGGAAGATCATCAGCACCCAGGCCAGCATGCTGGCCAGGATCCAGGGCAGGCGGGCCGCCAGCAGATCCTGGGGTTCCGGCCGCCCCAGAAGGCGCCTGGGCGGGTGCGGACTGCTTAGGATGTTGAGAATCGGCACGGGGTCTCCGCCCATCATTCTAGCGCAAGAATCCCTGCGGCTGGGCCGCTTGGCGGACCCGATATCGCGGTTGCCGCCGGGGAAACCTGCCGGGATGGAGCCGAATGACCCGACGCCCGGGCACCCCAGCCGAAATCGCATCTTGATGAAAACTTGATGTCACCAGCGGGAAAGTTGACACCTTCTTGATATCCGCAATTTTAACCTAATTTTAACGCCAAACATTTGCGTCGTGGTGGAACTGGGCAGGAGCATAGCTGTCCGGTTCCCGCCATCGGCGCTTTGATCCCACGGCTTTTTCGCGAGGGCTTATGCCTGATTTTCGACGTATTCTCCTCGGCCGGCAATTGGCCAGCGACGAGACCCAGCACACCAAGATCAGCAACCCCATCGGTCTGGCCGTGTTTTCCTCGGACGCCCTGTCCTCGGTGGCCTATG
>Ga0302267_10002726_pt1 | contig 21025 bp, 14 predicted proteins | sample III_Bog_E1_3_FD_194555 | JGI IMG/M metagenome (GOLD analysis project Ga0302267, IMG submission 194555) | Peat permafrost microbial communities from Stordalen Mire near Abisko, Sweden - III_Bog_E1_3 | ecosystem: Environmental > Terrestrial > Soil > Wetlands > Peat | place: Sweden: Abisko... | reverse complement strand
CTCCCCACCCGCGTCCACCGCACCCTGCGGGGGTTTGGGGGCAGAGCTCGACGCTGCGTCGAGCGGAGCCCCCATCGTCGCGAGGGCAGAGCTCGACGCTGCGTCGAGCGGAGCCCCCATCGTCGCAAGGGCAGAGCTCGGCTCTGAGCCGAGCGGAGCCCCCAATTCGCCAGCCCGCACGTCGGCCGCCGAGGCCGAGATGGCTCGCGCGAGGGCGGCCGCCCCGTCCTGGATGCGCACCTTGAGCGGGATCTCGGGCGCGCGGGAGCCGAGCTTCTTCCGCAGGGCGATGCGCTCGAAGGCGGCGCCGGCGAGGCCGATCAGGGCGAGCACGTCGCCGAGCGCGGACAGCGACACGTTCGCGTCGCCGTCGTCGCCGTAGATGATGGCCACGGTCCGGGTGCGCACACACACGGGGAGCAGGGCCGCCGCCCGCGCGGGGGATCGAGGCTCGCGGCCGAGGGCGAGCAGGAGATCGACGTCGACGCCTTCGGCGACGAGGGGGCCGATCACCGGCCCGCGGTGCTCGCGGGCGAGCGCCAGACCGCTGGGCACGTCGAGGGGGACCCCGATGCCGGCCATGCGCGCGCGATCGGCGCCGGGCCCGCTGGCGTCGCGCCCTTCGGCGATGTCGCCGTGCACCACGAACAGCGCGCTGTACTCGAAGAACTGGTGCGCGAACGAGAAGAGGATCGCCAGCACGTCATCGCTGGTCGTGGCCTCCTCGAGCTCTAGCTCCGCCATCGCCGTCGTGAACGGCCCCTTGCGACGCGGCTGCGCAGCGCGCCACGGCGAAGCCTTGGCCGTGGCGGCTCCCGTCGTCTTGTCGACCGGAGCGGTGGCCCGCTCCTCCCGCAACGCCTGCCGCAGCACACCCGCCAGCGCCCGCGTCGCCTTGGCCGATCGGACCGAGTCCGCGACGGTCGGCTCCTCCGGCGCGGCGGAGCCCGAGGCTTCCACCGCGTCGAACGCCGGGGGCTCGGGGGCAGCGTCCCCATCGAAGGCGAGGGAGCTTGGCGCCGAGTCCCCATCGAAAACCGGGGGTTTGGGGGCGGAGCCCCCATCGAGAACGGGCAGAACGGGCAACGCCGGGCTCCGCGGGATCGCCGGGCTGAAGAACGCCTCCGGCCTCGCCACGTAGGGCGTCTTGCTGGTGGGGAGCGCTTCCAGCCGGCCGGGCTCCAGGTCGTCGCTGCCGGGCACGCCGGTGCCGAAGCTGGGGCTGGGGATGCTCACGCCGCGGGGCATCTTCATCGCGAAGAGACCGTGGTCGGCGGCGGGCGGGATCGCGCTGGGGCTGGGATCGGCGCGGCCGTCGAGCTTGGCCTGGAGGCGGAGGAAGCGGCGGTCGAGGGGGATGCCGTAGCTGTCGGCGATCGCCTGGCGGATGCGCACCAGCGGGGCGACGAGCTGGCGGATGGCCAGGTCGAGCGCGAAGCCCAGGTCGTCCTCCACGGCGGGGGCGAGGGGCTCGGCGACGGCGACGACGAGCGCGCGGTCTCGCACCGCCAGGGGGAAGATCCCGTGCCGCATGGCCAGCTCGCCCGGGACGAGGCTGCGCACGTCGGCGCTCGGCAGCGCGAGGCGGCCCGGCGGCGCGGGGGCCAGGCCCACGCTCTCGGCGACCAGGGGGCCGAGCACCTCCTCGCGGAGGGCGCCGAGCTCGAGGAGGTTGGTGGCGAGATCGCCTCCGTGGAAGACCTGCCGCGCGATCGCGTCCTCGACGGCGCGCATGGAGGCGGCCCCTCTCTGGACCAGGATCGAGCTCAGGGTCGGCATCGGGGAAAGCGAATCATCGGGTGGGCAAGGGGGGCGGACCGGGCACCGGCGATGCTAGTCGAAATGGCGCCGCAGAGCCAAAGAGCTTAGCCGGAGCCTCGGGCAGAAACGCGAGGACGAGTCCCAACTGCGCCCGGGGCACCGCCATGGCAGGCGGATTGCGGGGAAGCGAGGGGTCGTCGCGCTCGAAAGGAACGGGCAACGCGGGCGAGCTCGGGGCGGGGCGGCGCGTGCAACGGCTCGCTGTGAAGGCGACCCCTGCTATCGGACGACGATGGTCATGGATTCCGCGACGACGGCGGCGACATCGTCGACGACGGTCGCAGATCCGCGAGCGACCCCTATCAACGGACGACGAGGGTCGCGCACGTCGCAACGACCGCCGCCATCGGACGAGGAGGGTCGCGCACGCCGCAACGACGGCCGCCATCGGACGAGGAGGGTCGCCGAACCCGCAACGACCGCCGCCATCGGACGAGGAGGGTCGCCGAACCCGCAACGACCGCCGCCATCGGACAACGACGGTCGGCGAACCCGCAACGACCGCTGCCATCGGACAACGACGGTCGCCGATCCCGCAACGACGGGCGCCATCCGACGACGGCGGTCGCCGATCCCGCAACGCCGGCCGCCATCCGACGAAGGCGGTCGCCGATCCCGCAACGCCGGCCGCCATCGGACGACGGCGGTCGCCGATCCCGCAACGCCGGCCGCCATCGGACGAAGGCGGTCGCCGATCCCGCAACGCCGGCCGCCATCGGACGAAGGCGGTCGCCGATCCCGCAACGCCGGCCGCCATCCGACGAAGGCGGTCGCCGATCCCGCAACGCCGGCCGCCATCGGACGAAGGCGGTCGGCGATCCCCCGAAGTCGGCCGCCATCAAACGACGACGGTCGCCGAGCCCGCAACGCCGGCCGCCATCGCCCGACGACGGCTGCCGATCCCCTGATGACGCCCACCATCCCCGGATGACCGCGGCTGATCCCCTGACCTTGCCCGTCACCGGACGACGACGCTTCAGCCGACCAGCGTACACGTGAGGGCGATGCCCCCCCCGTCCGTCGCCATCGCCGCCGCGATCCCCCCCCCGTGAGCCACGAAGATCCCGCGCGCGATCGCCAGCCCCAGGCCGAGCCGCTCACGCCGCCGGGCTCCGGGCTCGGGGCGAGGGATCAGCTCCTTCTCCGCGAACGGCTCGAAGATCCGCGCCAGCACGCCCGCGTCGACGGGCCCGCCCTGGTCGGTGACGGCCAGGCCTGCTCGCCCGCAGGCGCGCACGTCGACGACGCGCCCCGGGGATCGCGCCACGGCGAAGTCGAGCACGTGCTCCACGGCGATGCCGAGGAGCTCGGCGTCGCCCTCGATCTCGGGCAGTCCCTCGGGGATCTCCACCCGCACGGTGACCTTGCGCTGGGCGATGGACGTCTGCACGCGGCCGAGCGCAGCGGTGACCAGGGGGGCGAGCAGGCAGGGCTCGAAGGCGAGCAGGCCGGGCGTCTGCGAGCGGGCGCCGCCCTCGGGGCTGGCGGGACGGCCGACGATCCACGCCGCCGCCTCCAGCTCGTCGAGCAGGCGGCGCAGGCGGTTGCCCGCGCCGTTGACCCGCTCCAGCATCTGCTTGCCCGCCTCGCTGACACCGCGCTCGTAGCGCATCAGGTAGTGCGTACCGGCGACCATCGTCGCCAGCTCTCCCCGCAGGTCGTGGCCCACGCGGTTCAGAAAGGCGTCGTCGTCAGGCATCGCTCGACCGTGCCAACCTCTGGCTCCCCGCTCTATGCGGGAGAGCCGGCGCCACCGCGACCTGGAAAGGCTCCGCAAACGCGGTCGGGGCTCCCCCGACGGGGGCTCCTCGCGAGGAGAAATCGACGTGAACAGGTGGGGCGCACCGTTGCGCCTGCGCCGGCCGAACCCATAGCACCCGGAGACTCCCTCACACCCTGCGATGCCGCCTTCCCCACCCTTCGATGCGCCGGCCGACCGTTCCCGTTTCTCCAGGCGAAGCTCCGCCCGCGCGGGCGCGTCATGACCGAGCCGACCGAGTCCGCCGGTGCGCCCCCGGAGGAAGGCGAGCGCGCCTCCGTCTCCACCCCGCCGCGGGTGCTCATCGTCGACGATGATCCAGACTTCCTGGCCGTCGCAGAGGCGTCCCTGCGCGCGCGCGGGTTCCAGGTCGAGCGCGCCGCCGGCGGGCTCCGCGGCGTCTTCCTCGCCACCCAGGAAGTGCCCGACGCCATCCTCTGCGATCTGCGCATGCCGGGCATCGACGGCTTCGTCGTCGCCGAGGCTCTGCGCGCCGACCCGGCCACCGCCCACATCGCCATATTCGCGTGCACCGGACGCCGCGACCTGGAGGCTCGGGCCGCCATCCGCTCCTCGGCGTTCGACGCCGTGCTGGTCAAGCCGGTCGACTGGGAAGAGGTGGCCCGGCTCCTGGACGACGCGATCGGTGCGCGCCGGCCGCTGCCGGGTTGAAGGGACACCGGGCGGCGGCTAGTACGAGCGCGGCAGGGGCCGCCGCGGCGCGGCTTGGTGCATGGCGCCGTCCCCGACGGTGCCGAGCGACGAGGCGCACCATCGTGAGTGGGCAGGACGGCAACGAGCGCGAGGCACCCCTGGTGCTCGTCGTCGACGACTTCCAGGACAACCGGGAGATGTTCGCCGAGTACCTCGCCCTCTCGGGCTTCCGGGTCGCCCAGGCGGTCAACGGACGCGAGGCGCTGGAGCGGGCCTTTGCCCTCCTGCCGGACGTCATCCTCATGGACCTCTCCCTCCCCGAGCTCGACGGCTGGGAGGCGACTCGCCGCCTCAAGCGGGACCCGCGCACCCACCACATCCCCGTGGTGGCGCTCACCGGCCACGTCCTCGCCGACCACGCCCGCGAGGCCAGGGAAGCCGGGTGCGACGGCTTCCTGGCCAAGCCCTGCTTGCCGGAGGTGCTGGTGATCGAGCTCCGCCGCGTCCTGGCCCCGGCGCCCGCGTGACGGTCATCCTGCGGCACGGGGACGGACGCATCCGGTGAGACCCGACTAGCCTGGGACCCGTCGCGAGGAGTAAGCCTCGACCGAGGTCTCATGACAGCGGCGAAGAACAAGACCCGGGACAAGTCCGCGCCGGCTCCCTCCGTCCGCGAGCAGCGCCGGCTCGAGCGCCGGTGCCAGGCGCTCCACGCCGAGCTCCACGCCCTGGAGCGCGCCCGCGCCGAGCTCTGCTCGGTGCTCTCCCACGACCTGCGCAACCCGCTCACCCTCATCCACTGGAACAGCCAGATCCTCGCTCGCCACCTGCCCGAGGGGGGCCCCCACCGCCTCCTCGACACCATGAAGCGCGCCGCCGCCGAGATGTCCCAGATCCTCGACGACCTCAGCGACGCCTCGCGGCTCCCGGACGGGCGGCTCCTTCTCCGGGTCAGCCGCGGCGACGTCGCCGAGCTCATCGAGGCCGCGGTGGCGCCGAGCCGCGCCGGCGCCGCCGCCAAGGAGATAGCGCTCGAGGTCGACGTCGCGGCGGATCTCGGGCCGGCCCGCTGGGACCACGATCGCCTCGGCCGGGTGCTCGCCAGCCTCGTCGCCGGCGCGCTGCGGCGCACGCCGAGGAGCGGATCGATGGCGGTGCGCGTCCACCTCGCGGGCGACCTGGTGCGCATCACCGTCGAGGACTCGGGCGTCGACGTCCCCGAGTACGAGCGCGCGTCGCTGTTCGAGCTCCCCCCGGGCCCGCCGCCCGGGATCTCGCGGGGCGCCCGCGCCCTCAGCCCCGCGCTCGGCCTCTTCGTCGCACGGGGCGTCATGGAGGCTCATGGCGGGCACATCGCGTTCGAGGGAGAGCCGGGAAAGGGGAGCCGGTTCGTCCTCACGCTCCCGCTCGATCAGGGGGAGGAGGCGCAGTGAGCGGGCTCGAGCTGGGCTACACTGACCCCTCGTGACCCTCGCGCACTGCCTCGCCGGCCTCCGCGACCTCCCCGTGGGGCGCGGCTTCCTCGCCGATCGCCTGGCGACCCTCGGCCCCTTGGCCCTGGCCCAGGAGCTCGAGCCGCTCGTCACCCGCGCGGCCGCCGGGAACGAGAGCGAGCGTGGCGCCATGGTCGTGGTGGCGAGCTGGATCGCCCACGCGTGCGGGCGAGGGGAGCTGGCTCCGCTCCTCGCCATCGGCGCCGCCGCCGCCGAGGCGGGCTTGCCGCGCACGGCCGCGCTGTTCGGCGACGGGGAGGCGCGTGCCACGCTCGCGAAAGGCGGGCGGCTGGCGGACGTCGGCGTCGCCGTCTTCGCGAACCTGTCGGGCTTCCCGTCGCGTCCGTACCCGGGGCAGAGCGCCGAGGAGTGGCGGGAGCAGCGAGCGTGGCTGTCGAAGGGCCTGGGAGGGCGGCTCAGGACCATGCTCCCCAGGACAGCGCGCGTGCGCCTGCACCACGATCCGGTCTTCATCGGGCGGCTGCTCGACCAGCCCTGGCTGTCGATGAGCGACGTCGTCGTGATCGCCGTTCGCCGCCCCACCGTTCCTGCCATCGTGCTCGCCGTGGCGACGCGGGACCGCTGGTTCCGGTACGCCACCGTCCGCGCGGCGATCAGGCAGAACCCGTACACGCCGCCCCTGCTCGCCCGCGCGCTGGGGGTGCTGGCGCGAGAGCTGCCGCGCGCTACCCCTCCACGATCGGCGGCTCCCCCTCGATCCCCAGCACCTCGTAGGTCATCACCGGCCGTGCCCGCCCCTTCACGGTGATCTCCTTCACCGGCCGGGCGGTGATGTGCCCCTTCACCAGCTCCCAGGTGTCCTCGCTGATGAGCACCCCGACGGCGAGATCCTTGGTGTTGCTCTCCAGCCTGGAGGCGAGGTTCACCGCGTCGCCGATGACGGTGTACTCCATGCGTCGCTCGCTCCCGATGTTGCCGGCGACCACCTCCCCGGTGTGAACGCCGATGCCGGTCCGGAGCGGGCCCAGGCCCCGCGGCGCCAGGCGCTCGTTGAGGTGGACCAGGGCAGAGCGCATCTTCACCGCGGCGCGGACGGCGCGGATGGCGTCGTCCTGCTTGGACACGGGGGCGCCGAACACGGCCATGATCGCGTCGCCGATGTACTTGTCGACGACCCCGTCCTCGCTCATCACGATGCCCACCATCTCGGTGAAGTACTCGTTGAGCAGGCCCACCAGCGCCTGGGCGTCCATGTTCTCGCTGATGGTGGTGAAGCTGCGGATGTCCGAGAAGAGGATGCTGACGGTGAGGGTCTCGCCCCCGAGCTGCACCTTGCCGCTCATCAGGTGGTCCATCACGCTCGCGGTCATGTACTTGCCGAAGGTGGTGCGCAGCTTGTCGCGCTCCTTGAGGCCGTCGACCATGAGGTTGAAGCCGTTGGCCAGGTCCTCGATCTCGTCGCCCGTCTCCACCCCCTGGATGTGGGCGTACTCCTGCACCTCGAGCTTCTTCAGGGCGTCGTTAACCCGCTTGAGCGCGCCCGACATGATGTGCGCGAGCCGGGTGCCGAAGGCGACCGAGATCAGGGTGGCCAGGCCGAGCACGCAGAGCGCGAAGAAGAGGTGCTGCCGGACCAGGCGCTGGATGTCGCTGACATCCATCGCGGCCACCACCGCGAGGCCGCCGCCCTCCATGGCGAGCTCCGGCGGCTCGAAGCGGGTCATGGCGAAGGTGCGGTCACCCGACGGCACCAGCGTCGAGCGCAGCCCGAGGTGGGCCACGTCGGCGACCGGGAAGTGCACCGTGCGATCGAGGATCGGCCGCGCGGTGGCGGGGGTGCCCTCTCTCGGGACCTTCGGGCGCCCCAGGAGGGCCAGCTCCAGCCCGAGCTTCTTGCTGGCGTTGGCGAGGTGCGCGGTGTCGATGGGGAGGCAGACCACCACCACGCCGGCGATGCCGCTCCCGTCCTTCACCGGCAGGGCGATGCTGTAGGCGGGCGGCGCGTCCGCGCCGGCCTCGCAGCCGTGGTCGGTGAGCCCCCGGAACGAGCTGCCGGTGAGCGCGGCGGCGAAGGCGGGCACCTCGCGCACCTTGCCGATGGCGCGCTTGCAGCCGACCTGGGCGAGCACGTCGCCGTCCGCGGTGGCGATGAGGACGTCGATGTCGGGGTAGACCGAGAGGAAGACCTCGGCCAGATCGTCGGCGCGCTGGCTGTCCCTGGCGAGGATGAAGCGCCGGGTGTCGCTGTCGGCCGCGATCACCCGGGCCGCCAGGGTGAGGTCGTCGAGGTCGTCCTTGAGCTCCTGCTCGAACGACTTCTCCGCCTCCTCTACGCGGTCGTCGACCTCGTCGATGAGCTGCTTGTGGAGCAACCAGGAGAGGACCGGCAACGTCGCCACCATCATCACGACGGTGGTAGCGACGAGGGCCGTCAGCTTGGAGCGGACGGTCGGCAGGCGGAATCGCATAGGCTCAGGGGCGAGGGCGCAGGGCGCCCAGCCATCGGAGCACGATCTCCCGCCCCTCGGCGAGCATCTCGATGGAGCTGTGCTCGTTGCGCTGGTGCGCCTGCGCGTTGATCCCCGGGCCGAAATTGACGGCGGGCACCCCCACCGCGGCGAAGCGGGCCACGTCGGTCCACGCCTGCTTGGGCTCGACCGCGCGCACGCCCGCGTCGCGGAGCGCTGCCACCAGCGGGTGATTGGCGTTGGGCGGCGCGGCGGGCGAGAGATCGCGCCACTCGATGCGGCCCCGCCCCGCCACCAGCGCCTCGATGGAGGCCTGCGCCTCGGCCAGGGTCTGGTCGGGAGAGAATCGGTGGTTGAGGTTGAGCTCGAAGGCGTCGGGCACGATGTTGCGACCGCGCCCTCCCTGCGCCAGCGTGCAGCTCGTCACCGTCCGGTAGACGAGGCCGTCGAGCGTCACCTCGCGGGGGGCGAGGGCGGCGAGATCGGTGAGCAGGGGCCCGGCCTTGTGGATGGCGTTGTCCCCCTGCCAGGGCCGGGCGCTGTGCGCAGTGCGCCCCTCGAAGGTGACCACCGCGTGGATCGACCCCGAGGCGCCCAGGCTGAGCTTGTTGTCGCTCGGCTCCAGGCAGACGGCGAGGTCGACGTGGGCGAGGTCGGGGTCCTGGTCGAGGACGGGGCCGAGCTCGTTCTCCAGGTAGGGGCCCTCCTCGCGGGCGTAGAAGACCAGGGTGAGGTCGACGTGGGCGACGGCGGCCGGATCGTGCTCGACGAGATCGAGCATCAGCGCCAGCCCCGATTTCATGTCGGAGGCGCCCGGTCCGTAGAGGAGATCGCCCTCGCGCCGAGGGGGCCCGTCGTGCGCCGTGCGGACCACGTCGAGGTGACCGGCGAGCGCGATCCTGGGCCCGCCGGTGCCGCGGGTGACCGGCACCACCAGCGAGTCCCCGTAGCGGCGCGTGGACGCGGCGAGAGGGAGCCGATCGAGGCGCTCCTCGACGGCGTCGCAGAGGTCCTTCTCGTCTCCGATGGGCGAGGGGATCTGGCAGAGCCAGAGCAGCGTCGCGGCGAGGCGCTCGGCGTCGCTCACACCGCCACCCCGAAGTCGCGCAGGGCCGCGTTGAGCGACACCTTGCGGTCGGTGGACGCGGTCCGGGTGCCGATGATGAGGGCGCAGGGCACCCCGAACTCGCCGGCGGGGAAGCGCTTGAGGCGCGATCCGGGGATGACCACGCTGCGCGCGGGGACCCGGCCGCGGTGCTCGATCACCTCGGGCCCGGTGACGTCGAGGATGGGCGTGGACGCGGTCAGGACCACGCCGGCGCCGAGCACGGCCTCCCGCTCGACCACCGTGCCCTCGACGACGATGGCGCGCGACCCGATGAAGCAGCCGTCCTCGATGATGACCGGCTGCGCTCCGGGCGGCTCGAGCACGCCCCCGATGCCGACGCCGCCGGAGAGGTGCACGTCGCTGCCGATCTGCGCGCAGCTCCCCACCGTCGCCCAGGTGTCGACCATGGTGCGCGCGCCCACCCGGGCGCCGATGTTGACGTAGCCCGGCATGACGATGACCCCCGGCTCGAGGAAGGCGCCGTAGCGCACCGTGCCCGGCGGGACCACGCGCACGCCGGCCGCGTCGAGGCCGTGCTTGAGGGGGATCTTGTCGTGGAACTCGAAGGGGCCGACCTCGATGCGCTCCATGCCGCGGACGGCGAAGTAGAGGAGGATGGCCTCCTTCACCCACGCGTGGGTCTCCCAGACGCCGCCCTCGTCGCGCGAGGCCACCCGGAGGGCGCCCTTGTCGAGGAGCTCGATCGCTTCGAGCACGGCGGCCCCGTGGGCGGGATCCTGGAGGAGGGCGCGGTCGCGGAAGGCGGCTTCGATGCGGGGGCGGAGGGCGGCGGGGTCCGGCTGCGACATGGCGCCGGTTCTACCACGGGGCCCCGCGCGCCCTACAGGGCCAGCGTCACGGCGCGCCGGTCCGCGGCCACGGTCAGCGCCATCCCCGCGTGGCGCGCCACCGCCCGGATCACCTCCGCCTCGCGGGGGAGCTCCGCGCGGAGGACCACGTCGAGCACCTGACCGTCGGCGCCGCTGCCGTCCTTGGCCTTGCCGGCGGCCGCGTCGATGGTGAACAGCGGGAAGCCCTCCGGGCCGAGCTCGATGACGATGCGGGGCGAGGCCACGCCGGCGCGCACCACCGTGGCGACGGCGAGCTCGAGCAGATCGAGCACCAGGCGCGCGTCGCTGACGGTCAGCTCGCTCACCCGCACCTCGACCGCGGCGAGGATCGCGGTGGCGCCGCTGCGCGGGTGGGCGCGCCGCTGGGCCAGCGCGTCGCCGAGATCGATGGTCGTGGTCTCGGAGGTCACCGCGGCGCCGAGCAGGTCCGCCAGGCGGAGCACCGTGCCGAGGTCGCCGGCGACGCGCCGCACGGTCGCCTCCAGGGCGAGGCGCTCCCGCGCGTCGAGCGACGCGCCCGCCGAGCCGCGGAGGGCGGCGGCGAGCTGCGAGACCAGGTCGGCGGCGTGGGTCAGCAGGCTGTGGACGGCCTCGACGCCCTCGGGGTCGGCGGCGAGCTCGACCGCGAGGGCGTCGGCGAGCGTCGCCAGCGACCCGCGCAGGGGCTCGCAGCCCGCGAGCACCTCGGGGATGCCGCGGGTGAGCATGCGCGGGCCGACGCGGCGCGAGCCGAGGACCTGGAGGAAGTTCTCGATCGAAGCAACGCCATCGCGGACGTCGCCGCGGGCGAGGGCGAGGGCGTCGGCGGCGCGGGTCACGCCGCGGGCGGCGTGGAGGCGACCGGGCTCACCTCGTATCCGGCGAAGAAGTAGGCGATCTCGCGGGCCGCGGTGACCGTCTTGTCCGAGCCGTGCATGGCGTTCTCGCCGACGTTGGCGCCGTAGAGCTTGCGGAGGGTGTTCTCGGCGGCCTTGGCCGGGTCGGTGGCGCCGATGACCTCGCGGTAGCGAGCCACCGCGTCCTCGCGCTCGAGCGCCATGACGATGATGGGGCTGCGCGACATGAAGGCGCAGAGCTCGTCGAAGAAGCCGCGGCCCTTGTGCTCCGCGTAGAACCCCTCGGCCTCCGCGCGGGTGAGGTGCATGCGCTTCATCGCCTTGATGACGAAGCCCTCCTGCTCGAGCCGGGCGACGATGGCGCCCGCCTTGTGGTTCTCGACGGCGTCGGGCTTGATGATCGAAAGGGTTCTTTCCAGTGCCATGACGCGCGCTTACTAGGCGAGATTGCGACCTTTTGCAATGCCGAGTTGGCCGGGGGGCTCACCATCCTGCGGGACGCCCGAGAGCGCCCTGCGCCCTGCGCCCTGCGAGCCGCGACCTGGGACCCGCGGCGGCACCGCGTCCGGGCGGCCGCCGCCCCGCCATGCTCCCGACACATTGTCCTGCTAAGGAAGGGATCGCCATGCCCAGCCATATTCTGGTCGTCGAGGACGAGCGCGATCTGCAGCGTGTCCTGACCTACAACTTCAAGCAGGCGGGGTTCGATGTCGTCTCGGCGCCGGACGGCGAGACGGCGCTGCGGGCCGTGAAGGAGGAGCGCTTCGATCTGGTGCTCCTCGATCTGATGCTCCCCGACATGCCCGGCACCGAGGTGTGCCGGCGGCTCAAGCAGAGCCCGCACACCTCGGCCATCCCGGTGGTGATGGTGACGGCCAAGGGAGAGGAGGTCGATCGCATCGTCGGCTTCGAGCTCGGTGCCGACGATTACGTCGTCAAGCCCTTCAGCGTGCGCGAGCTGGTGCTCCGGGTGCGCGCCATCCTCCGCCGGGCCGAGGGCGCCGCCGAGGCCGAGGAGCGCTTCACCTTCGGCAAGCTGGAGCTGGACCGCGCCGCGCACCGCGCCTGGGTCGAGGGCGAGGAGGTGGCCTTCACCGCGCTCGAGCTGCGCCTGCTGGTCATGCTCTACGACCGGCGCGGCCGCGTGCTCACCCGCGACCTGCTCCTCGACGAGGTGTGGGGGTCGCACGTCGACGTCACCGCCCGCAACGTGGACACCCACGTCAAGCGCGTCCGCGAGAAGCTCGCCGCCGCCGGCGAGTACATCGAGACGGTGCGCGGCGTCGGTTACCGGTTCCGCGCCGAGCCCACGGACGAGAGCAAGTCTGCCCCTGACTCGAGCCCGCCCCAGCGATGACCCTTCGCGAGGGGGCCTCGCCTCGGCCCCGCCCGGACGAAGGCGACGGGAGCGCGCGCCCTCGCGCCGTGTCGGCGGTGCGCCTCATCGCGGCCTCGGTGGTGCTCATCCTGTTCGTGGGGCTCGCCGTCGCCCAGGGGTTCCCGGCGCAGGCGTATGCGCTCGCCCTCGCCACGGGCGCCGCGGCCGGCGCGGCCGTCGCTGCCGGGGCCGTGGCCGTCTTCTTCCTCACCCGCCCGATCCGTGCCCTCACGCTTTCCGCCCGCGCCATGTCCGCCGGGGACCTCGACGCCCGCGCGCCCGTGCGCGGCGACGACGAGCTCGCCGATCTCGGCCGCGCCCTCAACCGCCTCGCGGGCGAGCACGCGCGGTCCCTGGAGCGCATCCACGGCGAGCGCGACCTCCTCGCCCGCATCCTCGACAGCATGGGCGAGGGCGTGCTGGTGCTCGACGCCGACGAGCGCATCGTGCTGGTCAACCAGGCCCTGCGCACGATGGGTCGGGTCGGCGAGGACATCCTCGGCAAGCCGCTCCTCGAGGGCATCCGCAGCGCCGCCCTCAAGGAGGCGCTCGACGCCTGCCGCGAGCACGACGAGGCGGTCGTGCGCGAGATCGAGCTGGGCCGGCCCATGCCGCGCAGACTCCTCGCTCGGGTCTCGCGCCTCGCCGGTAACGACGGAGGCCACGATGGAGGTCGCGACAGCGGCGGGCGGGCCGGCGCGGCCGACGGCGGCATGATCGTCGTCTTCCACGACGTCACGGATCTGCGGCGCCTGGAGACCATCCGCACCGACTTCGTCGCCAACGTCTCGCACGAGCTGCGCACCCCGGTGACCGCCATCAGCACCGCCGCCGAGACGCTCCTCGGCGGCGCCCTGTCCGACCCCGACGAGGCTGTCGAGTTCGTCGGCGTGATCGATCGGCACAGCCACCGGCTCCGCCAGCTCGTCGACGATCTCCTCGACCTCGCCAAGCTCGAGGCCAAGAACTTCCGCCTCGTCCTCAGCGACCTCGAGGTCCGCCCCATCCTCGACCACGCGATCCTCTTGATGGATGAGTCGGCGCGCCGCCGCCGGATGACGCTCACCCTCGCCCCCGGGCCCGCGCTGCGCGCCCGCATCGACCGTCGCGCGCTCGAGCAGGTAGTGACCAACCTCCTCGACAACGCCATCAAGTACGCCGGCGAGGGCGCCAACGTCACCGTCAGCGTGGAGCCCAGGGCCGACCGCGTCGAGATCGCGGTCACCGACGACGGCATCGGCATCTCGCCGGCGCACCTCGGGCGGGTGTTCGAGCGCTTCTATCGCGTCGACGCCGGTCGCTCGCGGGAGCTGGGCGGCACCGGCTTGGGGCTGTCGATCGTCAAGCACCTCATCGAGCTGATGGGCGGGACCGTGGACGTGGAGAGCGAGCCCGGCAAGGGCGCGCGCTTCGCGATTCGCGTGGCCGCGGGGGCGGCGCCATCGTCCCCGGGGCGCACGCAGTCCTGATCCGGCGAGGCTGGCGAGCGAGCGATTTCGCTGGGCGCTCCGGCTCGCCCGCCGGGGTGCGGACACGAGGGGAGAGCGTACCCTGGGCGTCCAATCTCGCTCCATGAGCTCTCCCTCGCCGTACACGATCCTCGAGCCGCTGCCCCGCGGCTGCGGAACCCGGGTGTATCGCGCTCTCCGGGGCGTCGATCGCCGTCCGGTCATTCTCAAGGTGCTCGACGCCCGGCGCAGCCGCCCCGGTGACCTCGAGCAGCTCGAGCGCGACTATGAGATCGGGAGGCTCCTTGACCTCCCGTCCGTGGTGAAGCCGCTCGCGCTGGAGACGTACGAGGGCATGCCGGCCCTCGTCCTCGAGGATCTCGGCGGGCAGTCCCTCGACGCTCTCGTCGGCGCGCCGATGGCGGTGGAGCGCTTCCTCGCGCTCGCCGTCCGCATCGCCGATGCGGTGGCGGACGTGCACCGGAGAGGCGTCGTCCACCGGGACCTGAAGCCCCACAACATCATCGTCGACGTCGCGACCGACGAGGTGAAGCTCGCCGACTTCGGGCTCGCCTCCCGCGTCGCCCGCGGACCGCCGTCCACGGAGCCCCTCCGGCTGATCGCGGGCTCGCTGCCGTACCTCTCGCCCGAGCAGACCGGGCGGATGAGCCGGGCGGTCGACAACCGCAGCGATCTGTACTCCCTCGGCGTGACCTTCCACGAGATGCTCACCGGGAGGCTCCCCTTCGAGGCGCGTGATCCGGCCGAGTGGGTCCACTGTCACATCGCCCGCGCGGCTCCCACCGCATCGCACGTCGTCCCCACGGTGCCCGAAGCGATCGCGCGCATCGTCCTCAAGCTCCTCTCCAAGGTGCCCGAGGATCGCTACCAGACCGCTCGCGGCCTCCGGCTCGATCTGGAGAGGTGCCTCGCCTCGTTCCGCCAGAGAGAGCGGATCGAGCCGTTCGAGCTGGGAGAGCGGGATGTCTCCGACCACCTCCAGATCCCGCGGCGGCTCCACGGAAGGGAGTCCGAGCTCGTCCACCTGCTCCAGGGCTTCGGCCGCGTCGTCGCCACGGGGACGCCGGAGCTCCTGCTCGTCTCCGGGTACTCCGGGATCGGCAAGACCGCGCTCGTGCGCGCGCTCCGCCAGCCCATCGCCCAGGAGCGCGGCTTCTTTCTCTCGGGGAAGTTCGATCAGCACAAGCGCGACATCCCCTACGCCACGCTCGTCGAGGCCTTCCAGGAGCTCGTGCTCGAGATCCTCGCCGAGAGCGAACCGCAGATCGCTGCCTGGAGGCAGCGGTTGCTCGACGCGCTCGGCGACAACGGAAAGCTCATCGTGGACGTCATCCCCCCGATCGAGCTCGTCATCGGACGGCAGCCACCGGTCCCCGAGCTGCCGCCCGCCGAGGCGCTGAACCGGTTCCGCATGGCGTTCCGCCACCTCATCGGGGTGTTCGCCCGGAAGGATCACCCCCTCGGGCTCTTCCTTGACGACCTGCAGTGGGCGGATTCGGCCAGCCTCGGGCTGCTCGAGGACCTCCTGGCCCACCCCGAGATGCGCTACCTCCTCGTCATCGGCGCGTACCGCGACAACGAGGTGTCCTCTTCTCATCCGCTCATGCTGATGCTGGACGCGGTGCAAAGGGCGGGCGCGCGCATCTCGCACATCGTGCTCGGGCCGATCCCCTACGAGCACCTCGCCGCGTTCGTCAGCGAGGCTCTTCGCTGCGGCGTCGACGCTGCCGCGCCGCTCGCGGATCTCGTCCACGCGAAGACGGCCGGCAACCCGTTCTTCGCGATCCAGTTCCTCACCGCCCTCCACGAAGAGCGCCTGATCGACTACGACGAGGGCACGCGGGCCTTCCGGTGGGACGTCGCCAGGATCCGCGCCAAGAACTTCACCGACAACGTCGTCGACCTGATGGTCGGGAAGCTCCGGCGGCTCCCCGCGAGGACCCAGGGGGCGCTGCGGCAGCTCGCCTGTCTGGGGAGCGTCGCGGAGGTCACCCTCCTGACGATGATCCACGGCGGCTCGGAGGCGGAGCTGCACGCCGACCTCTGGGATGCCGTCGGCGCCGGGCTCGTCCTCCGTCTCTCGGGCACGTACCAGTTCCTCCACGACCGCATCCAGGAGGCGGCCTACTCGCTCATCCCCGAGGGCGAGCGGGCGTCTGCGCACCTCCGCATCGGCAGGTTGCTCTCTTCCCAGGTCCCGCCGGACGAGATCGAGGAGAGGGTGTTCGAGATCGTGAACCAGCTCGACCGGGGGGCCGTGCTGATCACGGCGCGGGACGAGCGCGAGCGGGTGGCCGAGCTCGACCTCGTCGCTGGCATGCGCGCCAAGAGGTCGACCGCCTACGCCTCGGCGCTCAGGTATCTCGCCGCCGGCGCGGCGCTCCTCGAAGAGGACAGCTGGGGGCGGGAGTACGAGCTCGCCTTCGCGCTCGAGATCCACCGAGCCGAGTGCGAGTACCTGACGGGCGAGCTGGGGGCCGCGGAAGCGCGGCTCTCGACGCTCTGGGACCACGCCGGGAACCTCGTCGACCTCGCCTCCGTCGCGTGCGCGCGCCTCAACCTCTACACGACCCAGGATCGCAGCGACCGCGCCGTCGATGCTGGACTGCAGTACCTCCGGCTCATCGGCGTCGAGTGGTCGCGGCGCCCGACGGAGGAGGAGGTCCAGCAAGAGTACGTTCGATTGTGGAGCGCGCTCGGGAGCCGACCGATCGAGGAGCTCCTCGACCTGCCAGTGCTCTCGGATCCGCGCCGGCGAGCGACGATGGACGTCCTCGCGACGCTGCTGTTCCCGGCGCTGTACACCGACCGGAACCTGACCTGCCTCGTCATCGGTCGCATGGCGAACCTCAGTTTCGAGCATGGTAACAGCGACGCCTCGTGCCTCGGCTACGTCTGGCTGGCCGTCGTCCTGGGGCCGTATTTCGGCGAGTACCGAAAGGGGTTCCGCTTCGGGAAGCTCGGCTTCGATCTGGTGGAGAAGCGAGGCCAGCTCCGCTTCAAGGCCCGCGTGCACGCGGGCCTCGCGTACCTCGTCACGCCCTGGTCGCGACCCCTGCGCGACGGGATCGAGCTCCTGCGACGGGCCTGCCGCACGGCGCACGAGACCGGCGACCTCGTCTTCGCGTCCAACATCTGCAACAACCTGGTCACGCTCCTGCTCGCCAGGGGCGATCCGCTCGGCGACGTCCAGCGAGAAGCCGAGAGCGCGCTCGAGCTCGCGCGGAAGGCGAGGTTCGGTCTCGTCGCGGACCGCATCACCGGGCAGCTCCGGCTCATCCTGATGTTGCGGGGCCTCTTGCCCGACTTCTGCTCCTTCGACGGCGCCCAGTTCGACGAAGGCCGGTTCGAGCAGCACCTCACCGGCGATCCGCGGCTGGCGATCGCTGCCTGCTTCTACTGGATCCGCAAGCTCCAGGCGCGGTACTTCGCGGGTGACCACGCCGCCGCCGTCGACGCCGCCTCGAGGGCAGAGCCGCTCCTCTGGACGTCGCCGTCGTTCTTCGAGGTGGCCGAGTACCACTTCCATGGCGCGCTCGCGCGGGCAGCACGCCACGACGAGGCCCCCGTCGGCGAGCGGCCCCGGCACCTCGCGGCCCTCGTCGTTCACCACCAGCAGCTCCAGGTCTGGGCCGCGCACTGCCCCGAGAGCTTCGCGAACCGCGCCGCCCTGGTCGCCGCCGAGATCGCGCGCATCGGCGGTGAGGGAGAGAGGGCGGCGGAGCTGTACGAGCAGGCGATCCGCGGCGCGCGCGAGAACGGCTTCGTGCAGAACGAGGCCATCGCCTACGAGACGGCGGCGCGCTTCTATCGCGCGCGCGGCTTCGAGCTGATCGCCGAGACCTACCTTGGTGAGGCGTGCGCCCGCTATCTCCGCTGGGGCGCCGACGGCAAGGTGCGACAGCTCGAGCGCCTCCACCCCCAGCTCGGCCCGCGCCGGCCGCTCGCCTCCACGGCGACGCTGACGATGCGGCCCGAGCAGCTCGACCTCTTCTCGGTGGCCAAGGCCGCGCAGACCATCTCGGGCGAGATGGTCCTCGACGAGCTGGCCCGCACGCTGCTGGAGGTCGCGCTCGAGCAAGGCGGCGCCCAGCGGGCGTATCTCATCCTCCGTCGAGCGGGGCGCCTCTCGATCGAAGCGGAGGCCGCGCTCGGGGAGCGCGGGGCGGCGACGAGCACCCTCGGATCGGCGCCCGTGGACGGCTCACTGCGGGTCCCCGCGTCGCTCGTCCACTACGTCCAGAGGACCAGGGAGCGCGTCATCCTCGGCGACGCCGGCGGCGGCCCGGGCAAGTTCTCCGGCGACGACTACTTCGCTCGGGTGAGACCCAAGTCGGTGCTCTGCCTCCCCATCCTGCGGCAGGCCGAGGTGGTCGGCCTGCTCTACCTCGAGAACAACCTGCTCGCCGGTGCCTTCACGCCCGGCAGGCTCGCCGCCCTGGAGCTGCTCGCCACCCAGGCGGCGATCTCGCTGGAGAATGCGCTGCTCCTCGCCAGGGAGCAGGCGGGGCGGGCGGCGGCCGAGGAGGCGCAGCGCCGCTCGGCGTTCCTCGCCGAGGCCGGAGCGCTCCTCGCCGAGTCGCTCGACTACCAGGAGACGTTCGCCCGCCTCGGCCGGCTCTGCGTGCGCTCGCTGGCCACCCACTGTTTCATCGACATCGTGGAAGGTGGCGAGATCCGCCGCCTCTCCGTGGCGCACGCCGATCCCGCCAAGGCACCGCTGCTGAAGGAGCTGCAGCGCTGCTATCCGCCCCGCTGGCGCTCACCCCACCCCGCCACCACGGTCCTCCGCACCGGCGAGCCGCTCCTGCTGCCCGAGACTCCCGACGAGGTCCTGCGGCCGCGGTGCGTGGACGACCAGCACCTGCGGATCCTCCGCGAGCTGGGGACGCGCACCATGCTGGCGGTGCCGCTCCTGGCGCGCGGGCAGATGCTCGGGGTGCTCACCATGAGCTCGGACGAGCCGGGGCGCCGCTACGGGCGCGACGATCTCGCGCTCGCGGAGGAGGTGGCGCGCCGCGCGGCGATCGCGATCGACAACGCCCGGCTCTACCGCGCCTCGCAGGAGGCCGCCCGCGCTCAGCGGGAGTTTCTCACGGTCGCCTCCCACGAGCTGAACACGCCGGTGACGTCGCTGATGCTCGCCGTGGAGGGCATCTCCCGGGCGACCCGCTCGGGGCGGCCGGTCGAGCCGGAGACCATGTGCGGGTTGCTCGATCTCGTCGCGCGGCAAGGAGCCCGGCTGACGAGGCTCACCGCGGATCTCCTCGACGTCTCGCGGATCGAGGCCGGCCGGCTGACCCTCCAGCTCGAGGACGTCGAGCTCGGCGCCCTCGTCGACGCGGTGGTCGCGCGCTTCGAGGCGGATCTCCTGCGGTCCCGCTGCTCGGTGTCGATCCAGGCCTCTGCCCCCCTCCGGGGGAGGTGGGATCGCTCCCGCCTCGACCAGGTCGTGACCAACCTGCTGTCCAACGCCATCAAGTTCGGGGCCGGCAAGCCCATCGAGATCCGCCTCGGCGCGTCGCGCGGAGTGACGCGGCTGGCGGTGCAGGATCACGGGATCGGCGTCGCTCCGGAGCAGCGCGACCGCATCTTCGAGCGCTTCGAGCGCGCGGTGTCGGAGCGCCACTACGGCGGGCTGGGCCTGGGCCTCTTCATCTGCCGCCGGATCATGGAGGACCACGGCGGCTCGATCGGGTGCGAGAGCGAGGTGGGCGTCGGCTCCACGTTCTCCATCCAGCTGCCCGCGGCAGGCGCGGGGGAGGGGCAAGGGCCAGGCGAGAGCGACGGCTCGACGTCAGCGCTCGGCCCGCGCCTGCTCCTCGCGAAAGGCGGCGAAGCAGGCGGGGTACCGGCTCTCCATGGGCTCGCCGCGCGCGGCCCGTAGGCAGGCGCTCATGTGCTCGCAGGCCCGGTAGGCGGCGTCGGAGGCCGGCTCCGAGGCGTCGAGGAGGCGCCTCAGCTCGACGGCGTCCGGGCAGTGCGGGGTCGACAGCCAGAGGGCGCGCTGGACGAGCGCCGGGTCGATGATCCACGCGAGGTCGGTGCCGTCGGCGCCGGTGGCCACGACCGAGGTGCCATCGGCGCTGAAGCGGGCCCGGAGGACCTGGCCCTCCGGCCCAGCCAGCACGGCCACGAGGGTGCCGTCCACCTTCCACACCCGCACGGTGTGATCCTGGGAGGCGGTGACCAGGTGATCTCCGCGGGCGCTGAACACCGCGGAGGTCACCGCGCTGGTGTGACCCCGGAGCGCGGCGACGTGCGCGCCGTCGACGCTCCACACCCGCGCCGTCCCGTCCTTCGAGGCGGTGACCACCGAGCCTCCGTCGGGGCTCCACCCGATCGAGAGGACCCCCTCCGCGTAGCGCTCGAGCCGACCGGGCTCCCCGCTGACCGTGCTCCACACGCGCAGGGTGTCGGGCGCGCTCGGGTCGTCGCGGTGCCTGGCCACGGTGGCGATCTGGTCGCCGTCGGCGCTGAGCGCCGCGAGGACGACCTCGCCCTCCAGCCCGTCGAGCGCGGTGAGGGGGGTGTCGTCGTCGCCCGTGAACACCTGCGTGCCCTCCACGCGCAGCGCCGCGGGGAGGACCGGAGCCTCGTCCTGCGCGCGGCTCGAGGCCAGGCGCTCGGCCGCCTCCCACACCCTCGCGGTGCCGTCCGCGGAGCCGGTGACGACGCGCCTGCCATCCCGGCTGAAGGCCGCGGAGGTGACGCGGTTCTCGTGCCCGGCGAGCGTCGCGATGAGGGTCCCGCGGGCGGTGCTCCACACCTTCGCGGTGCCGTCCGAGGAGGCGGTGAGGACGTGGCTGCCATCCGGGCTGAAGGCCGCGTGGACGATGGCCTGCGTGTGCCCCACCAGCGTGTGGAGGGGCGCCCCGTCGGCGCTCCAGAGCCGGGCGGTGTGATCCTCGCCGGCGGTGACGATGTGGGTGCCACCGCGATCGAACCCGGCCGACGTCACTGCCATGCCCTGGCGGAGCGTCGCGAGGGAGGGCCCGCCGGCGGCCTTCCACACCCGCGCGGTGCCGTCCGCAGAGGCCGTGACGACGCGGGCATCGTCGGCGCCGAAGGCCGCCCCGAGGACCTCGCCCTGGTGGCCCTCGAGCACGGCGATCGACGCGCCCGCGTCGGCGTTCCACACCCGCGCCGTCGCGTCGTCGGAGGCCGTGACCAGCCGGGTCCCCGTCGAGCTCCAGGCGGCGGAGCGGACGCCCTGCGTGTGCCCCC
>Ga0302267_10002719_pt1 | contig 21042 bp, 25 predicted proteins | sample III_Bog_E1_3_FD_194555 | JGI IMG/M metagenome (GOLD analysis project Ga0302267, IMG submission 194555) | Peat permafrost microbial communities from Stordalen Mire near Abisko, Sweden - III_Bog_E1_3 | ecosystem: Environmental > Terrestrial > Soil > Wetlands > Peat | place: Sweden: Abisko... | reverse complement strand
CCGACCATCACGGTCCAGAACTCCACATCCTGCGAGGAAGGATTGGCAAGGGAGAAATTCGCCGCCCAGTTGCCCGGAGCCCAGTTGAGATTGGAGAGTTGCCCATATTGAGGGATGAAAGAGATGGCCGGCCAGGGCGTTGGATTGAGGGTCGCGCAGTTGTAAGGACCTGAATAGGCCGGGTTCGTGGTCTGGTCATAAGCCGGGTCCGCCGGGCAATATTGCAGCACGGTCTGGTCTTTGCTGTCGGTGATGGTGCCAGGGGTGCCAGATTTCGGGTAGAGCGAGGGCGGGGCGGACCACACCTGTATGCCACCGGATAGCTGACTCACGAGGTTCCAGGTGTTCGCGGGGAACCCGGTGTCCCCGGTTGGGGCGATCCCGCCAACCATGTACTGCTGGCCCAGAGGGTCAAGCGCGGCCTGGGCGATGGTGCCCGGGGGGAACTGCAAGGAGGGTAAGAATAGATCCGGGATAGAGGTGGGTAACGTCCATGTGAATATCCAATACCCGTCGCCGAAACTCCCATCGGGTTCCCACCAGACGGACGTTTGGGACCCTCCGTAGGGGTAAAAATCCGCATGTGCCGTTTGAACGGGGGCCTCGCCGGGAATATTTATGTCCGCCATGAACACCGGATAATCACAGGTGAGCACCTGCGATTGAGTGGCCCATGCCCCCTGGGGATCCGGAAAATACACGTCGTTCGGATGGAGCCCTGTCGACAGGCCCGGGCGGCTCAACTGTGTGAAATTGTTTATCGAACTCCCATAGGTGAATGAAAACCCCTTTTGGGTGACGGCTGCTCCGTTGGATGCCTGAATCGGGACTGGCCGCTGCCAGGAGGGCGGAACGTAGCTCCAGGTGACGGTCCCGTCCACGGCCGCAGGGCCGGTGTATTCCCAGATTGCGGTCCCGTCCGTGATGGCCGATCCGGCGCCCGTTGGGCCAGCAGACGCGGAGATTCCACCCACAGTGCACTGATAGGCGCTGCCACCGTTGATGACCTGATTCCCCACGATATAGGCTGTGGAATCGGACCAGGGAACCCCTCCGGTCGTTGCCACACCGGTGTATTCCCAGGTGACGGTTCCATCAGAAATGGAAGACCCCGTCCCTGCGGGTCCTGCGGCCATTGAGGTGCCCGCCGTGACGCACTGGTATCCCATCGCCCCGTTGATGACCTGGTTGCCCTCTGAATAGGTGGTGGAGGGGGTCCAAAGGGATCCCGAGGTGATTCCGGTCGGGCCGTTGCTCGTGGTGCTGCTCACCCCGCCCACAATGGACAAGTAGAGATTGGAACCGTTGAGGATCAGGGTGTTGGCGGGATAGTTCGTGCCGCCTTCCCACTGGGGCGCGGACGGGCTCCCGAGGTATGAATTGGCCAGTTGCATGGACCAGTCCACCACCTTCATCTCGATGGAATAGTCATCGGCCGCCTGCCGATTTTTCAGGGTCGACGGGTCCACGGTGCCAAGGAACAGCCTGGTGCTGTCGGCGTAGAGTTCGAACCAGGGCGGCAGCAGCTCGGGCTTATTGTTGACATCGGTGGACGCCAGGGAGTTCAGGATGAAGGTCCAGATCGAACCGTCTGGATCGCCCACCTTGGTGGTGAGAGTGCCAGGCTTGACCTTGCTGAGATTGCCCTCGCCGTCCACCTCCTGGTTGATTTCGGCCAGTTCGAAAATCTGGCCAGAGACCACCTTCAGGGCGCCCGGGGTGGTGGTGCCAGGATTCTGCCAGAGGTTGCAGGTTATGGTCCTGGCCATCAGAAGGCCCCCAGAACTTTGCGGGAATAGATTGTTCCGGCCCGGAACGTGATCGCCACGTCCTTGGCGACGGGCAGGCCCTTCTTGATACCCATGGCGCCGATGGTTACCGTCTCGGCAATGAACCCGCCGTAGGTCGGTCCAGGGCTTACAAATAGCGACCCGACCGGGTTATCCAGCAGGGCCAGCAGGGACGGAAAATCCAGCTGGCATCCATTGGCAGAACCGATCTGATAGCCATTCATTGACATCAAATCGTTGTATACCGACCATTTCAAAACCAGTTCGGGGATCCACCCAAGCCGGCGGGTCGCCTCGGATCCGTCAATGAGCGGCACGGTCACCCGCTTCTCAATCCACTCGAAGCTGACCCCGTCTTCCGCGTTGGGAGAAGGCAGGTAGTTGACCGAGGCATAGCCTCCGGCCCAGCTTCGGTTGATGTTCAAGAGTGCGATGCGGGGGGTGCCCGGCTTGATAAAGGTCATCCGGTGGCCCTCCCGATCCGCTGATTGCTGCTGTTGACCATCTTGTCGATGGCGCGCTGACCTTCGGTGGTGCTGGCGAAGATCGCGCCTCGAGCGTCGATCGCGACATGGGACGGCATCGCGCCGCCGTTCTGCGCCAGTCCAGCGCGGCCATAGCTACCGGCCTGGGCACCGAGGCGGGAAACCTGATTCGCATGGCTGGCGAGGTTGTAGCCCAGGTTTTGATGGGCGTTGGCCCAGTCCTTGAAGTCATGTTCCGGCGCCACGAGCTCCGGGCCCGCCTCGCCCATCAGGGCCAGAGTGGGGGTGTCGATCAGGCCGCCCGTCGCGAACTTCCCGCCGGTGCCGGAGGCCACCTTGGAGGCGGCCGCAATGCTTCCGGTCATGATCGCGATCTCCGCCAGCGCCGCGGCCTCGCCGCCCACCAGAGAAAGGGGAGCCCATGCGGCCCAGATCTCAGCGGTGGCCAGGGATTCGGCGGCGGTTTCCTGGAGCATTGCGCCGGCCATGGATGCCGTGCTGAACGCGGCGCCGGCGGCGGCCGTCATCAGGTACTGGGCGGCCATCTTGGCCAGGGCCCCAATGACGGAGGTCTCAACGCTCTTGCCAAACGCCTTCATGGCCTGGGCGCCCGACTCGGTGTGCTCCAGGATGCCCTCGATGCTGTGGGCCACGCCATCCTGGATACCCGTCATGGCCTGTAGGGTGGTGGACCGGAACGAGTTGAACAGGTTGTCGCCCTGAGCCACGAAGTCATGCATCCCGGCCAGGGCCCCACCGGCGGCCGTACCGTTCCAGTGCGCTTCAACCATGTACTGCAGCGCAGCGTGGGCCTGCGGTCCACCCTTGGCGGTTTCGGCCTTGAGCTTTTCCTCGATCTCACCCCGGGTCATCTTGCCCTGGATCTCACTCTGCTGGGCCAGGGACTTCCGGAGGTCCTCGAGGGCCTTCTTGTTCGCGGCATCCAAGGCGTCCTTGGTGGCGGCATCCTCAGCCAGCTGGGCGGCATCGGATTCCCGCTTGATCTGCAGCATCCGGTCCATGTAGGCCTTGTGCGCAGCGATGTTCGCTTCCTGGGCCTGCGCCTGGTTCGCCGCCGTGGGGGACTTGGCCAGTTCCAGGTCGATCTTATGATATTCCTCGTTCAGCTTGGCCAGGGCCTCCTTCTCATCCCGCTCCTTCTTCAAGGCGATGGTGCTGGCGCCGATGGTCTTGATGTCCTCCGCATTGAGGCGGTTGGTCTGCTCCTGGAGGTTGTTGTTCACCTCCAGGTCCTCCTTCTTCTCCCGGGCCGCGGCGGCGGCTGCCTTCCTGGATTCCTCCTGGGCCTTCTTTGCGGCGGCCTTTGCCGCTTCAATTTCCTCTTTGGTCTGGGCGTGTTGGCCATCACCGGCATGACCAACGCCGCGCATTTGCTCACGCTGGCCCTCGGGGGATTTGGCGAGAATTCCAGCACCTTCTTTTGCCATCATCTCGTTGATGGCTTCAGTCGGGTCCATAATGAACTTGAGCACAGACCCCGCGCCATTGACGGCCTGGAGCGCATACGATGCGAATTTCAGCAGGTTGCTGTTCATCATCGCGAAGAACTTGTCCCAGGGCTCGTAGTTCTCCGCAACCCCCCGCTTCAGCGCATCCATCTGGATGTTGAGCAGACCGGCTTCCTTCTCCATCCGCTTCATGCGCTCAATGCCACTGTCATCAATCGCTATGCCATATTTTTCCAGGGCTTCCGTGCCTTCACCGATGTTCTCGAAGAACCGCCGCATCTGGGGCAGCTCCTCGATGGCCCCGCGGCCCAGCATCTCCTGGGCCAGGATCAGCCTTTTGGTCTGGTCGGTCTCGCCCTCGATCACCGCCAGGGCGCCCCGCATCACCTCGATCGGTTGCATGTGCATGAGCGCGGCCTGGGAGGCGGCCACGCCGTTGGCGATGAACACCTCGGAATTTGACTTCATGGCCCGGGTGACGCCGGTGAGCCACCCGCTCAACTGCTCGATGGTGCCGCCCGTGAGCTTCATGGTGGCGTCGAACACGTTCAGGTTATGCAGTCCCTCACCGGTCTGGAACTGGAGCCCCTCGAACGTCCTGGCAAGTTCGTTGACTTGGGCGCTGGCTTCCGGGGCGAACTCCCCAACGGCCTTGAACCCCTCCATGACCTTCCCGGCCAGGGCCCCGGCGATCCCGGCCACCCCGCCGATGCCGGCGGCCAGCTTCCCGAAACCTCCAGTCATCTCGTCCACAGAGGCGAACATCTTGGCCTGGAACTGATCGAGGACCGCCATGGCCGATGAAGCATCTCCGGTGATGGTGATCTTCATCTCATTGGCCATGGCGCGTCCTCATTCAGTCTTCGGTCAGTTCGGGTGGGTCCGGTGGTGTGCCGCCGTTGGCGTAGATCGGGAGGGCGCTGTGCCAGCAGACCTGGGCATGCCGAAGGGCTTCCCGGGCCTGCTCCCGAAGGTCACGGTCCGCGATGGCCAGGGCGTCGATGATGGGGAGCCGGGCCGCCTGCTCCCAGCCCCCCACCTTCGATGCGATCAGGCGCCGGAGGGGGAAGCGGCCGAGTCCTGGGCCTGTTTCCCCTTGGTCTTCTTGCCCCCTGTGGCGTCCGAAGAGTCGGGGGTAACTCCCAGCCGTTCCCACAGAGCTGATTGAAAATCCATGGCGGCCTTGAAGGATTCCGCGAACGGCGCAGCAGCTGCCCGGTCCTCCAACTCGGCCATGATCGCCGGGTTCGATTCCGCCTCCTTCAACTCGATCTTGGAGGCCGTCCAGATGGCGGCCAGCTTCCGGATGGTGTGGAGGGCCCCGGCCTTCCCCAGCGTCTCCACCATGGCTGAGAGGCCCTGGAAATCGCCGCTCTTGAGCTTGACCTGGGCGCCCATGATGAGGCCCAGGTCAAGCCCGCCGAACAGCGGGAGCCCCATTTCAAACCTGCGGGTGCTCTGCATCGTCTCTCCCTTACTGCCGCGGCGCGGTGGCCATGTCCCACAGCGAGGTGCAGTACTCGCCGTTGAACGGGCTGGTGAGGCTGGTTTCCGGCTGAGCACTGAAGGAGACCTTCAGGTCCACAGCCTTGCTCTTGCTGAATGCCATCTCCGCGCTGATATTGATGGTCGCCCGGGGGATCACCAGGTGGTCGAAATCGCCCGGGTAGACGGTGCTGGGCTGCCGGTAGATAAGGAGGTACTTGTTCAGGGCCCGCTCGGATCCCATCCCGATCCTGGTCCGGCCCGCCTTGCCCGCGCTTCCCGCGATGACGGTGATGTTCCCGGCCGGGGTGGACAGACCATCCACCAAGTGGTCAATGTTCACGTCCAGGAAGGTGAACTCGCCGGAGACCAGCAGGTCCTGGGCGGCCAGGATGAACTCGGGGCCATCGTTCGGGTTGACCTTCAGGTCTTCCTGGTCGAATTTGACCTTGAGCCCGTCCGCCGTGAGGAAGCCCCAGGGTGTGATGAGCGGGTTCAGGGTCTGGCAGCTGGTGGGATCCAGGTAGAGCCGCTGGAGCCATCCGGCCTGGTAGTCGCTGAACGCCGGGGATGCCGGGGGCGCCAGCCAGATCAGGGGCCCGGTGGCGAGGCCCAGGGCCGGGGTCAGGGTCGCGCCGGTGCCCCCGGCGGCCGTGCAGGTAGGAACCGTGGTGTAGCCCGCGCCCGGGTCGGTGATGGTGATACTGGTGATGATGCCCCCGGCCACGTTGGCGAAGCCCTGGGCCTGCCGGATGACGCTGGATCCACCACCGGCGAAGGTGCAGAGGGCGCCTTGGACGAAGGTGGTGCCAGGAACGGTGACGGTGACCTTACCCACCTCTTGGCTGGGGTTGGGATAGGGCAGGATGAACAGCTTCCCGGCTCCGGGCCGGAACCAGTTGGCGTTTGCGGCAGCCATGCCGCCGAAGTTGGTGCCCATGGTTATTTCTCCTCAGGGGCGGCGGGGGCCTTAGGGGCGGCTGCCGGGGTGTCAGGGGTGGGGGTCTCGGCGACTGGCGCCGGGGGATCAGGAGCAGGGGCCGGTTCGGTGGCTTCGACCACCACACCCGGGACGGCGAGGACCTGGGCGGCGGCGCTGTCGGGGATTTCCGTGGGGATGCCGGCGGGGAGGGACAGGCCGAGGTCCGGGAAGACCGCATTGCAGGTGGTGCTGGTCGCCTTCATTCGGGCCTCCAGAGGTAGTGGCAGTTGAAGTCCAGGGCGGTCCCGGCCAGAGGGTTGTCGTCCTCGGATCCGTCCCACTGCTGGTCGATCCAGACGATCCGGCGGACCAGGCCGCCCAGGGTGTCGTCGGCGAGCATGGCCCGGCGCACCTGGATGGCCATGGGGTCCGTGGCGTCATCCTCCGGGCGGTTCGCCACCCGGATCTCCACGCGCAGGGTGTAGACCCGTTCGTGCGGCTGGGTCTGGTCATCGTCCATGTTCAAGGGCTTGTCCCCGTGGGAGAACAGGCACAGGGCCGGGAGTTCAGCCGTGCCCAGGTTGCGCCGGGGAGACTTGAACAGGTTGGTGAGGCCGGTGGCCGCCAGCAGAAGCGGGGCGGCCGCGGCGCGGATCTGGAACTGGATGCTGCTCAAGGCGCCCCCAGGAACACCTGAAGGACGAATCCCTCAGCGAGGTAGTGGGTGGAATTGATGCGCCAGAGAGTGCCGCCCCAGGTGAGGGTGTTGCCCTCGGCCAAGGCCGGCACATCCGCCGCGCAGAACTTCAGGGTGCGGGTCCGGCCGGAAACGATGGCCTCGCCGCCCAGGGAGTCCTGAATGGAGGCCATGCCCGGGATCCCCAGGACGACCGCGCCGCCGGTCAACGTTACTGACTGGCCGAAGTCGACCAGCATGGCGCGGATGTCCTGGGAGGGGTTCATGAGTTACTTGGCCGGGGGGGCGGCGGGAGCCTGGGCGGGATAGACCTCAGCCCGGCCGGCGTCCACCAGGCCCTGGGCCGTGGCGTCGTCCAGGGTGACGATGGAGCCACACTTGAGTTCCACGGGCTCGGTCTCGCCGGGCGCGGGCGGGAGCATGGTGCCGAAGATGTTCCGGATTTGCATGGTGTCCTCAGAAAAATGGAAGGGTCAGGAAGGGAGGAATGGGGCGGAGCCGAAGCCCCGCCCCGGTTGGCTTACAGCAGGTCCTTGATCGCGGAGAAGGACCCGGGGTGGCCCAGGGCCACGTCGATCAGCTGGCGGCTGATGACGCGGGTGATGTCCTGGCCGGCCAGAGTGTACGGGTCGATCACCAGTTCCAGGCCGCCGCCCCACTCGCCGATGTAGAGGTCCGCCCAGTTGGCGAAGATGGTCGCCCGGCAGTTGTTGGAGGTGCCCTTGACCAGGTTGTTCGGAAGGTTGTTGGTGGCCGCGGCATAGTAGCCGTTCACGGTGCCGGAGCCGTCCTTCTGGTCGGTGTTCTGCCAGATTCGGTTGGAACCGTTGACGCCGATGAACTCCAGGGTCTTCTTGCACTCACCCCGGATGGCCACATCGGTCAGGTAGGCCAGGTTGCCCAGGTCCGCGTTGGCCGTGGCCACGGCGGTTTCCAGGTCGATGAAGGGCTGGACGCCCAGGGTGGCGAGGCTCAGGCCGTTGGTGCCCATGGCCACGGCACCGATGCCCGCCTGGTTCAGGACGCCGGTGGGCTGCCCGGAGGCGCCGGAACCGTTCAGGGCCACGCGGTCAATCTCGATCGAGTGAACCTTCAGCAGTTCCTGGTTGCACAGGGCGTCGAACATCTCCTCGGCCTGGGCCAGCTGCTCCGCGGTGAAACTGAGCATGCCCTTGAGGATGTGGGGCTTCATGGTCACGTTCTGGATGGCGATGGTGCTGTCGGTCACATCCGCGCCGGAGTTTTCCGAGATCCAGTAGGTCTGGGCCGCGGCGGTCTGGCGGACGAAGGAGTAGTTCGACCGGAGGCCGGCGAACAACTGGGCGCCCATCTGGAACACCCGGGTGCGGTTGCGGAGGAGCTGCAGCCAGCCGGCGTATTCGGTGAACACCGCGGCGCCGCCCTGGGCCGGAACGATGGTCTGCAGGACGTTGGCAGTGGTCACGCGCTGGTTGCGGACCTTGAAATCGTTGGGAACGAAGAAGCCCGGGGTGTCCTTATTGAGCCGCTGGGACATGGCCTTGGAGACTTCCACCTCGAACCCCGCCTTGGAGAAGTCCCGGCTGACCAGGGCGCGGATGGCGCGGCCCACGGAGAACCGCTTCTGCTCGTCCTCGGTGAGGCCCAGGTCCTCGGAGGTGGCCTTCGGGGGCGGCATGGCCTGGGGGCCGCGCTCCTGCAGCAGAGCGAACACCCGCTCCTTGACCTGGTCCACGGTCTGGGCGGAGGTCAGGAATTCATCGACCTCCTTGCCGATGCCGTAGCGCACCGCCAGGTTGCGGAGTTGGATGACAGCGGTGCGCTCGGCGGCGCGCTCGGCGGTCATGAGGCCGGGGATGGAGGTGCGCAGTTCCTGGGCCGCCTTCAGGGCAGCCGCGATCTCTTCGGGGGTCATGAGACCCTCCTCTCTCGTGGTGCCGGCCGGGACGGCCGGGGGGGTGGTGGATTGATGGTTCCGGCCCACACCCACAACGGGGTCTGCCGGGACGGTGACAAGGGAAATCTCGTTGAGGGCCCAGAGCATGATTCGGTAGGTGGGATAGTCCCGCTTGTCGTCCGGGGTCACCTGGACCACGTCGTCCGAGTCGTAGTCATAGTTGATGGAGGTGTCCGTGAGGATCCCGTCAGCCACATCAGCCATGGCCCGCTCGCCGTCCGGGTTCTTGGCGAAGCGTAGGGTTCCCCGGAGAACACCGTCCTTGACCATGCTCGGCATGAACCGGCCGATGATCGTGTCCCGGTTGTGATTGAACAGGGCCGGGCCGCCGTTGTCGCCCTTGAACCGGGACAGGTCGATGCTCTTGCCGCTCGAGTGGTCCAGAATTTCGTATCCGTATCCGTACCCGGACACGTAGCGGAGGATTTCCGAGGTGTCGGAGGACACAGAGACCGGGACCGTGCGGGTTTCCAGGTCGAGGCCGCCCCGCTCGAACCGGAGGCTCCGCTGGTGGGGTTCCTTGGGGTCGGCCGCATCGCGGCGGTTGGACTGACGGTTAGCCATTCTGGCCTCCTGCGGTGCCATCTTTTTCGGTGGCTGCCTCTGCGGACGCCGGCGCATCTGCGGCGGCCTCCTGGGGCGGCATCATTCCCTTGGTGGTGTAGTCCAGGAACAGGCCGAGCTCCTTGGCACGCGCCTGCTCCAGGGACCGCTGGACGAGGATTTCCTCCCAGTCATCGCCCTGCTCGGCACAGACCGCCTGCAGGGTGGTGAAGCCCCCGGCGATTGCCGCTTTGCTGGCGTCGGTATCCTTCTGGGGGTCGATCCACTGCCAGCCGCGGGGATACCACTGGGGGGCGCAGAGCTTGCCCGGGTCGGTGACGGGAATGTCCACCTGGCGTGAGAGGACGGCCATATCCAGCCAGTCGGGGAAAATCTTGTCGTGGAAGCCCCGCACGAACCAGCCCTGGTGCTTGCGCCAGTTGTCGCGTTCGTCCAGCAGGGCCACCCGGGCGGAACTGTAGTTCGCGGCGCCCACGTCCCCGGTGAGGGAGTGGTAGGCCACACCCAGGCCCACGGAGATTCCACGGAGCAGGGCTTTGCTGAAAGGGTCGAATGCCGTGCTGGGGTGCTGGATGGCCGGGAACTCGGCCTTCACGCCGGCGGGGAGGCCCACGAACTGGGCCACGTCGCTCTGCACCTGCAGGGTGGTCGGGTCGGCCAGCTCCTCACCGCCATCCGAGGGGTCCATGGTGCCGAGTTCGGAGGTCAGGAACCCGAGGCGGTCCGCCTCCCAGTTGGCAGCCACGATTTCGGAATTCCAGTAGCGGCCCACCAGGTTCAGGAAGGTCATGACTCCGGTGGCCCAGGGGTTGAACCGGGTGCGGCGCGTGCGGTCCGCCCGGCCAATGTGGATGATCTCGCTGGCGGGGATCCGGACGCGCTTGCGGTCCAGGGCCAGGTCGGTGGGGTGCGCGGTCCAGACCCAGTAGGCGACCCGCCGGCCCCACTTGTCGATTTCGACGCCCATGATCACTTCGTTCTGGCCCTGGGCCGGCGCGACGTTCCAGGTCCAATCCACCCTGTCCGCGTCGATCAGTTCGAGTGCGAAGCCGAAGGCATTGGGGAAGCCCGGCACCTTGCGCACGAAGGCCTCTCCATCCGTGACCACCGTGGTGAGCACCAGGTGTTCGAAGTCGGTCCAGGCCATGCCGTCCACCGTGGCGTCCTTGCCCCAGAGCTTCCAGGCGTCCTTGATGGCCTTGTTCCAGGCCTTCTTGGGCTTGTCGGAATTGCCGGTGATGACGCTGTCGAAGGCGATGCCGTAAGGCCCGAGGATGTTGGTGCAGCATAGGCCCAGGTAGCGGACCATGAACCCGTTGTCCCGGGCCAGGGTGCGGCTGTGGGCCCGGAGCGCCCGGATGTCCCGTTTGACTTCTTTGTTCGCGCTCTCCAGGGCCACGCTGAAATTGACGGTCCGAGAATTGACGTTCCCACCGGCATAGCCCATATAGGCCTGCTGGCCGCGCTGGAATCCTTCATGCCGGGCATGGTTGACCAGGGTGGCGATGGTGGCCACCGTGGCGGGATCCTCACTGGTGGCCTTGCGGCCGATGCCAATCCAGCGTAGCGGGTTCAATGGAGCACCACGGGGTGAACGGTAATGAGCGGGCGCCCGGCCTCGGTGCGCAACCGGGCGGCATAGAAGGCCTGGAGCTTGATCAGGTCGATGTGGGCGAGCTTGAAAGCCTCGGTGTCGCCGATCTTGTAGCGGGTGATCGGATCGGACATCCGGCCCTCGATCACCGCCGTGACGGCTTCATAGCACTTCCGGAAGTGGGACCGGCTGTCATAGGTCTGCGTGGGGTCCGGCCGGACCACCAGCTCCGCCCAGGCCACGGTGAACCGCTGGCCGGCGTTTGGGCCGGTGCCGCTGATGACAGCCTTCCAGGCGTACTGCCCGGGCGCCCAGCTGGCCGTGGTGGTGTCCGGCACGTTGACGTCGAAGCTCATGCCGTCCGGGTCCGCCGTGGTCGGGATGCTCACGACCGGCTGGCCCATCATCTGCAGGTAGTAAGTCAGGACCCAGTTCTGGCCAGAGGAATAGCCCTCCACCGCCTGGTTCCAGATGACAGAATCCCCCGCACAGATTTCCGTGGGCTCTACGTTCTTAGAGCTATCCGGCCATCCCATGGGGTTATACGCCATTTGCCCCTACCTCCACGATGGAGGATGCGGCGGATTCAAAAGCCGACTGTCGTCATGGGATGACGACGATTTAGGGCAAGAGGAAGCCCCCGGTGAGGGGGGCTTGGGGGGTGATCATTCGTTGAAAAGGTGCTGGGGATGGGATTCGAACCCATGGCGCTGACGGTATTGGGTTTCCTGCCCCACCGCCCCCGTCTTGCAGGTGTCATCGTTAATCCACTCCGACACCCCAGCGGATCATGGTCATGGGCGCGTCAGCCGGGATCGTGGGGGCAGCGGAACCTCTGTGTGGCCTGGACGAAGGACTCCTGGATCTGCTGGGCCAAGGCCTGAAGCTTGCGGTCCAGCTTCTCCTCCTGGGCCTGAAGCTGGGCGGAGAACTCCTTCTGGTCCGGAAGGGCCCGGACGCGCTCCCGGAGAATTCCCAACTCCTGCTGAGCCGCAGAGAGTTCCTTGCGCATGGCGTCCAGCTTTTCCCACATGGTTCGCTGTTGGTCCTCCAGGTTTTTTCGGTCCCGGAGCAGAAGCAGCCGGATGATCCCCCAGATCCCGCCGATGATCGCCAGGATGAGGGTGCAATAGCCGAGGATCAGCTGGGGCGTCATCTAAATCAAACCACGGGGGCGGCCGGGGCCGCGGCGGAAGCGGCGGTCTTGGCAGCCACAGCAGCTTCAACGGCAGCTTCGAACTTCTGGGCTTCGGCCAAGGCCTTGGCAGCTTCGGCATCCGCCTTGGCTTTGTCGGCTTCGAAGTCAGCCTTCACCCGGGTGGAGACCTTGGCCAGGAAGGACTCAACCCCATCGCCCAGAACCTCCGCGGCTGCCTTGATCTTCTTGGCGTCCGCTTCGGCGATGGCCGCCCCCTTCGCGGCATCGGCCTTGAGGTTGGACCAGTAGTGGCCCAGGAACAGCGCCGCCAGGGCGACGAGAGCCCAGATGATGTGGATCAGGTTGGAACTGATGATTTCAGGCATGATGGTTTCCTCAGAAGGTGATGGCGGCGCCAACAAGCGCCAGGGTTTGGGATTTGCCCCCGGCCATTGCCGGCAGGCCCTGCTGGATCAGCTCGCCCACCACCCGCACCCGGGCGATGTCCTGCTCCACGATGACGCCCACGGCCGACTGGCCTGGGGCATAGAGCAGCCCGGCGGCCCGCCGGTATGTGGGATGGATGGCCTGGCGCAGCTCGCCCACCGCGGCGTCATCCTGGACGAAGGCCTGCCGGTGATCCTGGTCGGCCAGGGTGAGCTGCAGGTTCTGGGCCTTCAGGTCGGTGATGTCCTTGGCTTGGGCGGCGATCAGGGCATCCTTCGCCAGATCCAGCTCAGGAGGAACCGACGCAGGCTCAGGGTCGGGCATTCCAGGCAGGGGATCGGGACCAGGGGGGCGAGGAGCGGCCGCCCGCAGCCGCGCCACTTGAGCCTGCAGGCGGGAAACGTTTTGATCGTCGGTGGCGATGGCCGGGGCGATTTCCTGGGCGGCTGCGGCATGCTGATCCCCCTGTTTGGCGGCGGCCTGGGACGCCCCCTGGTCCACGTTGGCCTGCTGGATGTGCGCTTGGTCCCGTTTGCCCTGGCTGTGGTCCCGGTACATGAAGATGCCGGCCAGCACCAGGGCGAGGCCGGCGGCGCCGATGAGGTAGCCCTTGCCGATCACTGGGGCGCCTTCTCGGTCAGGAGGACCTGCTTGGTGCTCAGGGCGTGGATCTGGTTCTTCAGACCGTTGCCGGGCATCACCAGGGTGGTCTCCGCCTCGAGGCAGCAGAAATTCTCATCTCCAGAGATGGATTTGACCTCCAGTTCCAAGGTGACGATGTCACCGGCCTGGATGAGGGTGCCGTTTTTGTCATGGCTCATTGCTGATCCCCTTGAGGAAGTTGGTCATCCCGCTTGAAGTGGGCCGCAACGGTCCCACCCACAAGCAACGTCGCCAGAGACACCAGCACCACGCCGACGCCCTGTTTGATGTCATGGTCATTGCCCTTGAGGATCTGGTACGCAGCCGCCCCGCAAAGCATCAGGAATCCCACCATCACCGTCTGGGTCCCGCGAACCAGCGCCCAGCGCTTCGGATCCTGCGGTCGGTCCTGCCGGATCAGATCCTCGAACCTGCCAGTCCGCGCCTGGGAGGTCATAGCCATAGGGGTTGCAGATGGCGCAGTCGCACATTCAAGCGGCATTCGGCACCGCCCTGGCGCGCACCAGCCAGCCGGCCAGAAACTCCTCATCCTCTGGGTGTGCGGCCTCGATCTCGTTGTAGCGCGCCACCGAGGCGTCGCAGATTTTCTGGATGAGGCAATCAGGGTCCTGGGCATTGACGGCCGCCTCTGTAGCAGGGCCGTACGCGCCATCGGCGTCTACACCCAGGATGTGCTGGACCATGCGGACCTCGGTTCCCCCACCGAAGTTGACGCACAGATCCATGATTTTTGAGGCAACGGCCTGGCTCTGGATCCCATCAAATCGCCAGAACTCGGCTCGGTAGATCCGCTCCACGTCTGCGTCCGAGATGGCCCGTAGCGCGTCCTCGGTCATGATCCCGTAGTGCTGGGCCACCGCCAGGGTAATGCCATGCATGGTTGGGCCGCCTCGATCGTTGCGACGGTTGGACCAGCCTCCCTCGTGAGGGAGCAGGAACTGCAGCGCGGGTTCCAGTTGGGCCACGGATAGCCTCCGGTCCCAGAATGCGGGGAGGAGGTCGGCCGGGTGTCGTCATGGGATGACGACGGAAAGGGCATAAAAAGGCCCCCGGTGAAGGGGGCCGATCCGAGAACAGGACTACTTGCGGTTGCGGAGATGGGTGCAGATCGGGCACTGGCACGGCGTCCAGGTGGCGCAGTAATCGGGCGGATCCTGGTGCAGCTTCTGCACTTCCAGTGCGGCATACTCCAGTTCCTCCAGACTCGCGACCCGAACGCGAAGGGCATCCAGCCCGCAGTCGCATTCCCGGTCCAGGTAGTGATTACAGAAGGCGTGATGCACCGGCTCCATTGTAATTTCATGTTCGGTCGCCATGTTGGCTCCTGGGTTCGTGGGGTTGGACATCAGCCTTTCGGCTTAGGGTAGGTGGGTGCGGAGCCCACCGTTTTCGGTGGGCTCCCTGGATTCAGGACTTTCTTGCCGGTGTGAACGGGATGGGGTTGCTTCAAGGCTCCTCCTTTTGGACAGTTACGGTTTCGTGGGGTCTTCGGGACGAGTGGAGCAGAACGAGCATTTCGGGTCGCTGCACTTCGGCGTCCTCCAGCCGCAATCCGGGCACCACCAGGAATCCCAGCGGTCGAAATACTGCTGGTTGTTGTGCTTGCCGGGGCAATTCAGCATCGTCATGCTCCTGGACAAGATCATTCGTTGACGGCCTTCGGAATCCATGACCCCTCCGGCATTTCGTCTGGATCGGTTTCGAGGAAGCAGGAACAGGTGATCCCCGGCTGGCGGTAGCCGCCCTTGAACAGGCGGGCCGTGTCTGCGTGGCCGGCCTTGATGGCTCCATCCTCGATCTGCTCCGCGATGGCGTAGAGGTCGGGGTGGACGGCACGGAGGGCATCCCACTCCTTCTCCCGCATGTTCGGGCAACAGAAGCAGGAGGACTTACCCACCTCCACCTTCCACCGCCGGTTGATGATGTGGCACTCCTCACGGTTCATGTGCCAGGCCACCAGGGGATACCATGGCATTTCTGTGGTTAGGTCAACCTCGGGGCTGGAGCAGTAGCGATGTGCCGCTGCCTCAACCCGAGCGCGTTCCCCAGCGTCGTAGCCGATGGCCACGGCGGACCGGGGGAACCCATGTTCTTTGCGCCACTTTTGCATGGGCTGGATCTTCCACTTCGAGGTGCAGCCGGCCAGATTGTAGGCTTTGCTGGGAAGGTAGCCTGTGCGCAGGGCATTCTCATGGATGGGCTCGAAGGTGCCATCCTGCCGGATCCACCTGACCACCTCGAAGGGCCACCCCGCCTTGGCCGCCCAAGCGGCGAACTGCTCAACGGATCGGTAGGTCTCGGGAGTCTCGCTCCCGGTGTCCGCGAACAGGGTCCAGTCCGGGCGAAGGCCCCGCTCGAAGCAGCCCAGAGCCATAGCCCAGGAATTCGCCCCGGCACCGATGTTCATCCCCCAGGTATGCAGGGGTGGTAGGGGCGAGAAGATCGGCAGGGGCTCGATCTCGTCCAGGTTGAAAAGGGAATCGCTCAAGGGTGCCTCGGAAGGTTCACGGGTTTGGACAGGTGCGCTAGGTGCGCGGGGTGATGGAGAGGTCGATCCCAGACCGGCCCTCGTTGGGCGGGGCCTGGAGCAGCGGGAAGAACCACGCAAGGCGGCCGTGAGGCATGGCCTGGGGTGTGTAGGGGAACTCCGTCTGGTGGTTGAGCCACTTGACGCGCTTCCACATGGCCAGGGCCAGGACTTCAGGCGCCACAGCCTCATCCGTCCAGGGGATCGCCACCACATCCATGTCGTTGGCGAGGGAGCCGTGGATCGCCAGGGCATATCCGTTCTCTCGGGCCACCTCACACAGGCCAGCGTAAAGACCGGCGTAGGCGGGGGCGATGTTTGCGGTTTTCATCGTCATGCTCCTGGACAGGCTATGCAGCCTGCGGGTGTTTGATTGAGGAGTGGACGCGCGGCCCGCGGCCGCCAACGAGGAAGGCCGGGGTGGCCGTCCTCAAGTCCAGATCGTCCAGGTGATTGACGTAGCGTTGCGTGGTGGCGATGGTCGAGTGGCCGAGCAGCTTCATCACGGCCACCAGGTTCCGGCTGTGGAGGTATGTCCCGGCCGCGAAGGTGTGGCGCAGGGCGTGAGGGGTGATCCGCCGGGTGACGCCGGCCTTCTCCGCCAGGGACTTGATGATCTTCGAAGCGGTCTTCGTGCTGAGGCGCCAGGATTCCCGGCAAGCCATCGCCCGGTCCTCGGACATGAAGAGGGGGCCAACATCACCGCGGCTCCGGAACGAGGCTTTCAGGTAGTCCTCGACGGCCTTCTTGACCTCCTTGCGCACGGGAATCAGGCGGTCCTTGGCGCCTTTCCCTTGCCTGACGTGGATGGTGGTGCCCCCGCCGGCGTCGTTCAGGAAGTCACAGATGTCCAGGGCCACCAGCTCGGCAATTCGGACGCCGGATCCGAGCGCCACGATGGCCAGGGCCAGTTCGCGCTTTCCCTCGCACTTGGCAGCGAAGAGGTAGGACTTAATTTCCTTCTCGTTCATGACCTCGTGGGGCCGGATGACCTGGACCTTGGGAACCGGGAGTAGGTATTTCACCCGCTCCATCGGGAGGTCGTGGCCGCCCATGGCACCGGTCCAGTCAAGGAAAGACCGCACGGCGATCAGCGCCGCGGCATGGCTGGATTCGCCACGCCGGTCGGCCATGAGGATCCCCTTCCAGGCAACCAACTGCACCATCTGGAGCTCGGAGAGTTGGGCCACGCACATCATCTCGAAGGCCGCGGTGATGTTTCGGCGATAGGTGCGCGCCGTCTTCTTGTTGGGAATCCGGCAGTCCAGGAACGCCTCGATTACGAGGGAGACAGCACTGGCACGGTTAATCACCGGGACAGCGTCCAGAGTGAGTGCTGGCGTAACCGGAAGGTTCTCATTAATTTCAAAATCAGGAAGCTTCATGTGATCTCCAAGAGTTGTGAGCATTCCTACCAGGCCCCCATTCCGCCCCGGCCGCCGCCGGGTTTCCGCCCGGCGGGGGTGAGCACCCGGATCACCCGGGAGACCACCGGGACGGCCGGGGCCCGGGCCGGCGGCGGGGCCGCCGGTGCAGCTGGGGCTGGTGCTGGGTCGTCGGTGGTGCCGAGCTCCTCCGGGGCGGCCGGGGCCGGATCATCCGGGACCTGGGCCTGCGCCTTCGCCACGTAGGCGGCCAGGTCGGTGGGGTTGAAGATCTCCAGGGCCGCCATGCAGTAGACCATCAGATCCAAGGCCTCGTTCCGGGCGTCCGCCGTCACCTTCTCGTAGGCGCGCCGGCCGCCCTTCCGGACCGGGCGCTCGCTGAGCAGCTGCTCGAACAGGATCACGTCCAGGTCCTGGGGGAAGTGCACATGGCCGAAGCCTGGAGTTTCGATCCTGAGCCGGGACAGGATCTGGTCCTTGGCCGCTACGGTGTCCACCAGCCAGAGCCTCGCCTTCGCCCCGGACCGCCGAACCAGCCGGGCCTGAGGCTGGGTGGCGCCCTTGATGGGGTGGACCTTCCCGCGCATGCCCGTCCGCTTGCAGAACGCGTAAACCTGCTTGGTAAAGTGGCCGCCGATGTCGCAAGCCGTGGTCCGGATCCGCATGGTTCCGGCGGCGCCCTCCCGGGCCCAGGGCTGCTGCAGGACGGCCTGGAGCCTGTCCCAGGGTTCGGCCGTGGCCAGGTTCCCCGGGAATAGCTGGTGCGACACCACCCAGGTTTCCTCACCGATGCCCACGCCCAGGACCAGAAGCTCGAGGCGATCATCCTGCACATCCACGGAGGCGACCAGCAGACCCACGGCCTCGGGAACAGTTCCACAGAGGTAGTTCGAGCCGCGGGCCCGGGCGGCGAGGCCCTCGGCCTGGAGCACATCCCCCTCCCGGAGGTCCCAGGGCTCGCCCAGGCTGGTGTTGACCCAGACCTTCAGGGATTCTGGCCCGCGGTGCTTCGCCTTGATGAAGTCCACCGCGATTTCCCCGAACCGGCGCCAGGGGCTGTAGAGCTCGTTCAGGTGGAACCCGGCGGTACCAGAGAATGGCCGGGACGCCCTCCACTCCCCGGCCCGGAGCATGCCCTGCTTGTGGGCGTCGGTGATCACGCATCCGCAGGCCCTGCAGCCGTAGACCGCGCCCTCCGGGTGCTCCGGGTCGAACGTGACCTGGGCCCACTGCAGGTGCTGGAATTCCCCGCAGTGCGGGCAGGGCACGAAGTACCGGCGCTGGTCGCTCTCGCCCCAGGCCTTCTCAATCCGGCTGTGGCCCTTGATACCAGGGGTGCTGATCAGGACGTGCTTGCGCCGGCCTGTGAAGGTGGTGGTGCGCTTGAACGCCAGGTCCACTGGATCGCCCTCGGTTCCGGCCGACTCGTCGAACCGGTCCACCTCGTCGCAGAGCACCACCCGGATCGGCTGGCTCGCCAACCCCGCCGGCGCATTCGAGCCGCGGATCACCAGCAGGCCCCCGGGGAACGATTTGTCCAGGATGGTATTTCCGCTGTCCCTGGACTTCACGTCCGCCACCCGGCCCCGCAGGCAAGGGGTGTCACGGAGCATCGGCGCCAGGCGGGTCTTGCTCCAGGCCTCGGCCATCTGGATTGTGGGCTGGACTACCATCACCGGCGAGGGATCCTGGTGGATGAAGAAGCCCACGGCGTTGTTCACCATCTCGGTCTTGCCCACCTGGGCCGAGCACATGGCCACCAGGGTGGTGACCAGTGGTGAACTGAGGGCGTCCATCAGGCCACGCTGGTACGGGGCCCGGTCGGTCCGCCATTGCCCGGGCTCGCCGGAAGCCTCCGGGGACAGAACCCGGAACCGGTCCGCCCATTGGCTGACGGTCAGCTTGGGCGGCGGGGGCAGGACCTGGCGCCGGACATCAGCGGCCAGAGCGAGGGGATCACGCATCTTCCACCCCCTCGCGCCCGCTCAGCTCCTCCAAGGCCTCGTAGATTCCTTCCCGGATCAGGTCCTCCCGGGCCGGGAGGGTCATCCCGTCCTCAAGGCGAACGGCGGCCTTCGATGGAATGCTCAGCAGCCGGGCTCTCATGTTCGCGCATTCCTCTGACCAGGTCTGGCGGACGGCGCCGGTCTCCATGAGCTGGCCCGCCTGGAGGTCCCGGTCCATTTCTGCCATGTCGGCTTCCGCCCGGTCCTTCCGCTGTTTATCCGTGAGGGGGTCTCCGTCCTTCCCTGACCCCGCAACCCGGTCCATTTCCCAGGTGCGCACGGCCTGCCAATCGTAGGTCACGCCTCGTCCTGCGCCGTTTCGGGGTAGACCCTCCCCGTGTAACTGCTGAATTCGGCGGTCTGAAAGGCCAAGAAGTGCCATAAGTTCAGACTGTTTTAATGATTTTAGTGATTCCTTCGTTATCATACTTGACCTCAACGAATGCGAAACGGTTTAAAATCCTGCAGCTAGTTAAATGGGGAGCTCTGGCGCGATACCCGCCTGGGGGGCCCGGGGGAAGGACCCAAGGGGGTGGGGGTGCCCTGACAGCCGCAGGTCACCATCCAGGACAGGGGCGCGACAGCGCCGTAGACCACCTGAGACACGCGCCACGACTCACAATGACGAACAACAGAGCGGTTCATCGTGCGCTCTCCATGGCCTGCGCCATGGCCTCCTGCATGCGCACGGACCACTGGGCATTGACGGTGCGGGTGATGGTAGGAACGAACTCAAGTGAGGCCGGGATCGTGGTCCGGCTCACCAGCTGGTAGAGCATCCGGATACCAACGTTGCGATGAAGGCTATACTTCTCGCGCTTCTCTGCTGGCCCCATGCCACCTTTAAAGCTGTCCAGGTTCATCTTGCCAACAGTGCGCTGAGACTTCTTGGACAAACCACGATCAACTCGTTGCAGCACAAGCGTTTGGCCAGTTTTCTTCGTCTTCACCATGAACGTCTGTTCATTGCCCTGCAGCGATCCTCCACGACGTGTGAAGTGCAAGTTGTGCGGATTCAATGGATTGCCTGTCTGGATGATGCCGCCCTTGAACACCTCGGGATTCGGTTTCCAGAGGAATCGACCCTTGCTGGGCATCTTGTAGCCGCCGGTCTCGAACCGATCCAGGTAGTCACGGTCTGCCTGGACCTGAATCACCACGCGCCAGCTTGACTTCGTGGCGCGATCTGCCTTCGAAATATAGATTCCATTCAGGTTGAACGCCTTATTCCTCAAGTGGAAGGACTTCGTGATGTGCTCACGTTCAGCCTTCTGGGCATCGTTTGCCACCCGATTCAGGCCCAGGCTCACGGCAAACGGGATTTGGACCTTTTCCAGATAGGACAGACCATCTGAGAGGCTGTTGGTGTTTACCCGAATATTAAAAAACATGCGTTTTCTTTTCACTGTAGTAGAGCCGTTGCACATGTCGTTCACATAAGCCGACAAACAATGAAACAGCCCTGAAAACACTACGTTTCGATATGGCTGGATGGGCCGTGGAGACGATGACAACCAGTTCGGGAACACGGATGCTATTGGCAGAGCTTCGAACGATTCGACAGGCTATTTCCGTGACCTTTGGAGCATGAATAGCAAGATCGATCATGCTTTCAATTCCTAAGTCCTGTTTTTCCCATGGAATGAATGCCGTGCTCATGGTCTTTCGCACGTCTTCAGGGACCTGGGTGAGGTGTTCCCAGTGGTTCACAGGCCCTCCTTTTCATGGATTTCCCCGGGAAACTCACAAAGCTCGATTTCGCGGACATCAGCGGGCCTGGGTTCGCCACTTTCGCGCCCGGCAGTTTTCCGGCGCTGGGCGATGGAATCTTGACCACGAGCGATCCGGCCCAGGTCCACTTCCAGGTAGTTCATCGTGGTTCGCGGGTCCTTGTGCCCCAGGGCGCGCTGGATGTCCTGGATCGGGACGCCGGC
>Ga0302267_10002718_pt1 | contig 21042 bp, 10 predicted proteins | sample III_Bog_E1_3_FD_194555 | JGI IMG/M metagenome (GOLD analysis project Ga0302267, IMG submission 194555) | Peat permafrost microbial communities from Stordalen Mire near Abisko, Sweden - III_Bog_E1_3 | ecosystem: Environmental > Terrestrial > Soil > Wetlands > Peat | place: Sweden: Abisko... | reverse complement strand
TGAGTCCGAAGATTTCGCCCTGGTTGACCGAGAAGGATGCTTCGTCGACGGCGATGGTGCGGCCGTAGGTCTTGCGGACGGAGGAGACTTGGATGACTGGGGGCATGGGTGGCGGAGTTGGGCGAGTTTAGGGCCTGTGGAGAGTTTATATCGGGGGAGTGGGGGCGGTGCAGATGCCGGGCATCTCTGTAAGGGAGGAGAATCCTGTGTTGGAGCAATAGATAATTGGGTTAGGACGCTCTGTAACTGGATAGTGGCCTGGGCACCTCGGCGAGGTCTGGACAATGATTTTAGAGAAATTCAAGAAATCAACGCACTCTGGAACTTTTGTCGTGCCGCCCGATAAGAGCCTCCATGGAGAGCTAACCCTCGCCGGATCCAAGACGGCACTCTACCTTCAGGATGAAGACTACTTCGAACTTCGCGGCGTTCCAAGTCTATGCGTCAAAGGGGTCCTGCATGATCTGACGAGAGTGACTCTAATTGATTGCATTTCAAGTGGGACCGGGTCGGCTACTCGTGGGGCTGAGGGCTATTATTTCTCGACCCTTTTTCCCCATTTCGCAGTATTTGGTGATTCGCACATCAGCCCCAATGAGAATGTGATTACTGCGGTCCATTTTTTGATCGACGATGCCGCCACCCTGTTTTATGACTTTGACGCATTTGGGCATGTTATTGACGCCCGGCCGTTCATCGAACAGATTGCTCACGCCAATGCTTTCAATCGCGAAATAAAGACCGGGCCCGACCCGAGAATCCTGTATTTCACGGGAAAGAGCGAAATTTTTCAGACAGATACTATTTTCGGGAAAGTCTCCGCGTCACATTGTCCGACCTTCAATCTAGGCGGCCCTGCCGGCGTTTACTTGAAAAACCGAATCATCACTTCAGTTGTCTTTGAGGAAGGTGTCGATTTTTCCGAGGCAATTTTCCGCGCCTCGACTCTGGTTCGGTATTTTGGAATGTTAGTTGGCCGCCCTCAGAACTTACTCGATTTGAGGGTGAGCTTGGAGTCGAACTCCGATGGGCCGCGTCTGCTAGGTGTCTATTGGAGTATGCCGCCGAAGCGAAAGAAGTCTGATGAGGTGTCCAAACCCCATTGTTCTGATGTGCTCCTGGACCCGATACGCAAGCCGCAAGAGTTCTCGAACGTTTTGAGGCGGTGGCTGGATCGCCAGAAGGATTGGACTGGAGCTAGGTTTCGATTCTTTAACTCTTTCGGGCGACAGAGGCATTACGATATCGACCGATTGATTGGCGCCGCAAATATGTTCGATGTCCTCCCGGACTCAGCTGTGCCGCCTGACCTTGAGTTGACGCAGGAGCTTAATGCCGCTCGATCTGCCGCAAGTGAACTCTTCTCTGGCCTGCCGGAATCCCCTGAACGCGATAGCATCTTGAGCGCGTTAGGTCGCGTCGGAAAGAGTAGCCTGAAGCAGAAGATTCGCTATAGAGCGATGGCCCTCATCGATATTGCTGGGAGTCGGTTCCCCGAGTTATCTTGGGTTCTCGGCGAAGCCGTGAATTGCCGAAACTACTATGTCCATGGGACTAGGCCTCGCTTCGACTATGACAGAAACTTTGATGCTGTGACCTTTTTCACTGACACTCTAGAATTTGTCTTTGCTACGTCGGATCTAATTGAGGCTGGGTGGGATATAAATGCCCAACTCTCGACGGGCACATCGATGTCCCACCCCTTTCGTCGGTACCCTTTCACTTACCTACCATCACTTGGACTTCTCAAGAGACTTCTTCCGCGGGCGCTCGGTTGAGTCTGACCGGTGACGCTTCCCGACTATCGCACGCCGACGAGGTGTTCGGTTTTGGCGGATTGGCCGTAGTGGGACTCGACGTATTTGTCGAGGATCTGCTTGAACTCGGCGACTATGGTGTCGCCGCGGAGGGTGGTGGCTAGTTTGCCGTCGACGTAGACGGGGGCGACGGGGTCTTCGAAGGTGCCGGGGAGGCTGATGCCGAGGTTGGCGTGCTTGGATTCGCCGGGGCCGTTGACGACGCAGCCCATGACGGCGAGCTTGAGCTCTTCAACGCCGGGGTAGCGCTTGCGCCACTCGGGCATGCTGGCGCGGAGGTAGCCCTGGATCTGCTCTGCTAATTCTTGAAAGTAGGTGCTGGTGGTGCGGCCGCAGCCGGGGCAACTGGTGACCTGGGGCATGAAGCTGCGGATCGAAAGCGACTGAAGAATCTGCTGCGCGGCCTGGACCTCTTCGGTGCGGTCGCCGCCGGGCTTGGGGGTGAGGCTGACGCGGATGGTGTCTCCGATGCCGGCGAGAAGCAGCGGGGCGAGGCCGGCGGTGGAGGCGATGAGGCCCTTCGCGCCCATACCCGCTTCAGTGAGGCCGAGGTGGAGCGCATAGTCGCAGCGGGCGGCGAGGTTGGTGTAGACGTCGATGAGGTCGCGGACGCCGGAGACCTTGGCGGAGAGGATGATCTGGTCGTGGTGCAGGCCGTAGTGTTCGGCGGCCTTGGCGGAGTCGAGCGCGGAGACCACCATGGCCTCCATCATGACGTCGCGGGCGGGCAGCGGCTCGGCGAGTTTGGAGTTGGCGTCCATCATGCGGGTGAGGAGAGATTGATCGAGCGAGCCCCAATTGACGCCGATGCGGACGGGCTTTTGATTTTCGACAGCGCACTCGACCATGACCTGGAAGTTGTCGTTGTCCTTCTTGCCTATGGAGGCGTTGCCGGGGTTGATGCGGTACTTGGCGAGGGCGCGGGCGGTGGCGGGAAACTTTTTGAGGAGGAGATGGCCGTTGTAGTGGAAGTCGCCGACGATGGGGACGCGGAGTCCGCGCTTGTCGAGACCTTCGACGATATGGGGGACGGCGGCAGCGGCGTCTTCGTTGTTGACGGTGACGCGGACAATCTCAGAGCCGGCAAGGGCGAGTGCGGCGACCTGTTCGATGGTGCCGGGGATGTCGGCCGTGTCGGTGTTGGTCATGGATTGAACGAGGACCGGGACCTCCCAGCCGACGCGGACGTTGCCGATTTTGACCGTGGGTGTTTTTCTGCGCTTGATCTCCGCCATGGTTCCATTTTACCGGATTTGAGGATGCAAGTCAGCGAAGCAGCGGGACAGCAGGTCAGCGGGTTAGCCGGTCAGCGGGTCAGCAAGGCAGCGAGTCGGCTGCTTTTGATGGAAACGGCGCGAAGACCGGAGAAGCTGGGGCGATGACGGATACGGCACAATTGGGGCGCGGGAAGGCGGCGGCGAGCGGGCGAATGGGCCGGCGGGCGATGTTCATATATCGCTACTTTGTACACATCCGTGCTATTCTCCTCACAAAGAGGTTGAAACCATGCCCACTACAAGTACCGGGACAATCCACAAGCATTTCCGGCTGGATCAGGGGAAGCTTAAGCGGGCGCAGAAGGTTCTGGAAGCGGCCACAGAGACGGAAACAGTGGAACGCGCTCTGGATCTTGCGATTCTGGAATTCGAACGGAACCGGATAGTCGAGGAGGCCAACCGCAGGTTCCTGAAGAGCGGGATCTCGATTCGCGATGCGTTCGGCGCCCTGGGAGATTAGGCAATGCCGATCCTGTTCGACTCATCCTTGTACATCCAAGCATTGCGCGGAGATGGGGCACTGTTGCTTGAGCGTTGGGCGCGTAAGACTCCGCTCTGGCTGAGTGCCGTGGTGCTGGAAGAACTCTATGCCGGGGCCAATACGGATGACCATCGCATATTGGTTCGGCTGGAGCGGGATTTCGAGCGTGCGGGGCGAACTCTGGTGCCAAGCTTAGGCGATTGGGCGAATGCCGGCAGGATTCTTGCGCGTCTGGCGCAAAAGTACGGTTACGAGCAGATAGGCAGGTCCAGACTGACCAACGACGCTTTGATTGCCGCGAGCGCTGCGCGTATGGGCATTCTGGTTTTGACTTCAAACCAGAGGGACTTTGCGCGATTGGCGGAGTTTTGCCCCGTGCAGTGGCAGGCACCGACGGCCCTGGGCGGATGATGAGTTGATGGAATCGTCATAGAAATCGGATAGTCTGGGTCGATGATGGATGAGGCACAGTTGGGACGCGGGCAGGTGGCGGCGAGCGGGGCGATGGGGCCTGCGCTGATGATTCGCGGGCTGCGGAAGGTGTATGCGGATGTGGTGGCGGTGGATGGGCTGGACCTGGAAGTGGCGCGGGGCGAGTGCTTTGGGCTGCTGGGGCCGAACGGCGCGGGCAAGACGACGACGATCGAGATTTGCGAGGGGCTGACGACGCCGGATGGCGGAACGGTTGAGCTGCTGGGGCTCAACTGGCAGACGGCGGCGAACGAGTTGCGGCAGCGGATCGGGATTCAATTGCAGGAGACACAGTTTCCGGAGAAGCTGCTTGTGGAGGAGACGCTGGCGCTGTTCAGGAGCTTTTACAAGCGCGGGATTTCAGTGGATGAGTCGATCAGGACGGCGCAGCTTGAAGAGAAGCGAAGGTCGCGGGTGGGCGGGCTGAGCGGCGGACAGAAGCAGCGGCTGGCGATGGCGTGCGCGCTGGTGGGCGATCCTGAGTTGCTGTTTCTGGATGAGCCGACGACTGGGCTTGATCCGCAGGCGCGGCGGCATTTGTGGGATCTGGTGGATGAGCTGAAGCAAGCGGGGCGGACGATCATTTTGACGACGCATTATATGGACGAGGCGGAGCGGCTGTGCGATCGCGTGGCGATTATGGACCATGGGAAGGTGATTGCGCTGGGGACGCCGCAACAACTGATTGGAAGTATCGGCGGGGAGGACATTGTGGAGTTTGCGGTGAGCGGAGCGGACGCGCATTCGCATGGGGTTGTGGAAGTGGGGCGGCTGACGGAGATTGAGGGCGTGCAATCGCATCGCGTGGATGCGGGGCTGCACCAGCTTTCAGTGAGCGAGCTGCATGTGGCGGTTCCGCGGATATTTGCGGTGTTGAAGGAGCAGGGGCTGCACCTGAGCGAGTTTCGCACGCATTCGGCGACGCTGGAGGATGTGTTTGTGGGGCTGACAGGAAGGAATCTGCGCGATGAATAGCCTGAAACTGAGCAGCCTCTATCAACTGACGTTGGTTCGGTTTCGGCTGTTCTTACGCGAGCCGGAGGCGATCTTCTGGATTTTTATCTTTCCGATTTTGTTGGCGGTGGGATTGGGAATTGCGTTTCGGAATCGGCCGGCGGATGTGTTGCCGGTGGGCGCGACGACGGCAGAGCTGACGCAGGCTTTGGCGGCAGATAAGGGGCTGACGGCGAAGACGCTGGATGAAGCGTCGGGTACGCATGAACTGGCGGCGGGGCAGATTGTGCTGTTGGCGATTCAGAGGGCGGATGGAGTGGCGTACAAGTACGACGACACGAACCCGGATGCGCGTACGGCGCGGTTGTTGGCGGATGGGGCGGTGCAGGGCAGCGCAGGGCGCAAGGATGCCGTGCAGACGGGGAACGAGCTGGTACACGAGGTAGGAGCGCGGTACATCGACTTTGCGGTGCCGGGTCTGTTGGGGATGAACCTGATGGGATCGGCGATGTGGGGGCTGGGATTCGCAATTGTCGACGAACGACGGAAGAAGCTTCTCAAGCGGCTGGTGGCATCGCCGATGCCGAAGTCGCAGTACCTGGCGTCGTTTTTGCTGTCGAGGCTGGCGATGTTGATTATTGAAGTCGCTTTTTTTTTAAGCTTCGCAAGAGTGGCATTTGGGGTGCCGTTTCGCGGATCGCTGTGGCAGCTTGGCCTGCTTTGCCTGATGACTTCGCTGGCATTCTCGGCGCTGGGGTTGCTGGTTTCATCGCGCGCGAAGACAACGGAGGCGGTATCAGGGCTGATGAACCTGGTGATGCTGCCGATGTGGATTCTCTCTGGCGTGTTCTTTTCGGCGTCGCGGTTTCCCGCGATTATCCAGCCGGTGGTGAGAGCGCTGCCGCTGACCGCGGCGATCGATGCGCTGCGCGGGAATATGCTGCAGGGGACGGGGTTGCATTTGATGATGCCGCAGGTGTTGATTTTGCTGGGGTGGTTCGTGGTGCCGTTTGCGGTGTCTTTGCGGATCTTTCGCTGGAGATAGGCGTTTGCGCAGCGGGCGACTCCTGCGCTTAGGGCGACCGTTGGGGCACTGCAGGTCAGGGCAGAGTCGACCGGAGGTGCAGGCAAATGATCGTAGAAGGATCAGTGCCGACGCATGGCGGCTATCTGCGATTTGATTGACTTCTCTGCAACGAGGCGCGGCGGGTCGGGTGACTCGGGGGCGGACTTCGCGTTCGGGGTAGATCGCATGAGCGGGTTGATTTGTTCCGCTAATACGCGGACGCGCGGCTCATCCATGATTTCAAAGTGCCGGCCTTCGATGATTGCCTGGTGGAAATCGCCGTGGGTGATGCGCGAACGAAGTTTCGCGGAAATTGACGCAGAGGTGAGCCAGGATTGCTCTGCGCGCCAGTAATGGACAGCGGCAGAGATGGGGTTGATTTGCGCGTTCTCGATGATCTGGGCATGGCGGATGAAGGCGCGGAAGAAGCGGCGTGTTTCTTCGTCGTGGGAATCGGCGGCGGAGAGCCCAAGCCTGCCGAGCCAATCCATCACGAGATGCAGTTGGGCGTCTTCGGATGTTGCGCGAAGGATGCGGTGCGCAAGCTGAAGCGGGGATGGGGCGGAGCGGCCGTTCCGAGCCTTGTGCGAGGGCAACAGGGCTGCAGAGACGTAGTCGTAAACCTCGTGGATCAGATTCTCCATGATGGAGAGCCGGGATTCGGTTGGATCGAGCATGGTGACTGGCGACTCGATCATGATGAGGCGCGCGACGCCGCGGCCGCCGCGTTCGAGATGGCCCGCAGTGGCGAGAGCGAAAAGGCCGCCTGCGGAGAATCCGGCAATGTGGATTGGTCCTTCGGGCTGTCGTTCGGAGATGAGGTTTGCGTAACTCTGGGCCATATCTTCGAGAGAGTGCCATTCATCGGAGGTTCCGGCAAAAACGCGCGACTGCATTGCGTAGACAGGGAGATCGGCGTCGAGGTGGCGGGCGAGAGCATCGTAGTTGTTGGTGCGTCCGCCGGAGGGGTGAATGAAGAAGAGCGGGGCCAGGGAACCTGAGGAGCGGAGCGGGAGAAGCTGGCGAGATGCAGCCGCGTGAGTGGCGCGGGAGCGCAACGGAGGCGTGGAGAACTCGCCGGGTGATTGCGCCGCGGGCGAATGGGTTGCCAGCACGGATGCGGTGGAGGTCGCAGACGCGAGGTTTTCTTCGACGAGTTCGCATAGGCTGTGGATGGTGGAGTTGGCGGATATTTTGCTGGTGGGCAGGGAAGCGCCGGTCCTGGTTTGCAAACGGTTGAGAAGCTCGAAGGCCATGAGCGAGTCGAGACCGAGTTCACGCAGAGGGCGATTGCTATCGAGCTTTTTGGCACTGGTGCGGAGGACGCGGGCAACGGAGTCGCGAACCAGACAGGCGATGAGAGCGGGGCGCGCAGGGGCTGGCGTGGAGGCGAGGTCAACTGTCTCGCCGGTTGATTCCGCGCGGTTGGACGTGGGGGCGACGAATACTTCTTCAAAGCGCGGCGAAGTTGCAGCGGCGCGGTCCGTGCCGAATATGCGTTGCCAGTCGAGATGGGCCAGGGCGATTTGCGCGACGTTGCGTGTGAGCAGCAGGCGGAGCATTCGCGTGGCGTCTTTGGGGTCGATGGGGTGAACGCCGTTGGCCTCAAGGTGTGCCGCAACAGAAGGATTGCGCGCCAGGATGCCGACCTTGCCGATGGCTCCCCAGTTGACGCTCAGCGCGGAAAGGCCAAGGACATGGCGATGGTGGGCGAGCGCATCGAGAAAGCTGTTGGCGGCGGCGTAGTTTGCCTGGCCGGCGGAGCCGAGGATGGAACTGATGGAAGAGAAGAGGACGAAGTGGTCGAGATGCGTTTTGGCGAGGGCGGTGTGGAGGTTCCATGCGCCGATGGCCTTGGCGTTCATGACGCGAGCGAAGCGTTCGGGGGTGAGCTGGACGATGAGGCCGTCGTCGAGGACGTTGGCCGCGTGGAAGACGCCGCGCAGGGGAGGCATGGTGCGTGCGATGCGTGCGAGGAGACGGGCTACATCGTGCTGACGCGAAACGTCGGCTTTGACGGCGAGGACCTTCACGCCCTGATGGCGAAGTGATGCAACGGCTTGCCTGGCTTCAGCGGTAGCAGCTCCGCCGCGGCTTGCGAGGACAACGTGGCGTGCGCCGGCGGCGACGAGTGATTGGGCGACGACGAGGCCGAAGCCGGCAAGGCCGCCGGTTACGAGGTAGGAGGCGCGCGGGGAGAGAGCTGCTGGTCTGGGCGCGGGTTTGCGGATTGCGGAAGATATGACCTGACGCGTATTGAGGACGATTTTGCCAATGTGGCGCGCCTGAGCCATGAGACGGAAGGCGTCGGCGGCGCGAGAGATGGGAAGCGTTTCGCAGGGGAGGGCGGAAAGGCGGCGTGCGCGGAGTTCCTTGCTGAGGGAGTGAAGGAGTGCCTGCACGGTGAGCGGCTGCTCAACCATTACCTTGCCCATGTCGATGACGTGGATCGACGCGTTGCTGCGCAGATGGCGCAGGCCGATGGGCGAGTCGGCAAAGACGTCGCGCTTGCCGATCTCGAGGAAACGGCCGCCGGGCGCGAGGATGGAGAGACCTTTCTCGATGGCTTCACCGGCGAGGGAGTTGAGGATTAGGTCGACGCCGGAGCCGCGCGGGCCTGCTTTGCGGGTGATGTGGCGAATCTGGTTGGCGAAGGCCGTGGACCGCGAGTCGAAGATGTGATGGATGCCGAGCTTGCGCAGGTAGCTGCGCTTGGAGTCGCTGCCGGCGGTGGCAAAGACTTCGGCGCCCGCGGCCTGGGCGATTTGAATGGCAGCGAGCCCAACGCCGCCGGTAGCTGCGTGGATGAGGACGCGTTCGCCGGGCTGCATGCGGCCGAGGGTGTGGAGCGCATACCAGGCAGTCATGAAGGCGACGGGGATGGCGGCGGCCTGTGCATGGGTGAGACGCGCGGGTTTGCGCATGGCGAGGGCAGCGGGGATGGTGAGGTGCGAGGCGAAGCAGCCGGTTCCGCAGGCGAGGACGTTATCGCCGAGTTTGAAACGGGTGACGCGGCTGCCGACGGCGACTACGCGGCCAGAGCACTCGTCGCCGAGGAGGAAGTCGCGGTCGGATTCCATTGGGTAGATGCGGAGCAGCTTCATCACATCGCGAAAGTTGAGGGCAGCGGCGTGAATTTCGATTTCGATCTCGTCTGGGCCGGGCTTGTGGCGAGGTGTTGCATAGAGCGCGAGCTCGTCCATGATGCCTGAGGCGGGGAGGTTGAGACGATAGGCGGCGGCCCGCGAGGAAGGCGTTTTGGGTGGAAGTTGTTCGAGCGTAGTGCGGACGATGCGGCTGGCGAGGCGATTGCCGTTGCGCCATGCGATTTCGGTTTCGGCGTCGGTGGCGAGGATTTCTTTAAGGAGGATATTGGCCTTGCGTTGGGATGGGGCCAGGTCGAGGTCGATCAGACGAGTGGCGATGCGAGGGAACTCAGAGAGAAGTGTGCGGCCGAAGCCGATGAGTGGGGATTGGAAGAGGTTGACGCGATCGGCGGGGAGAGCTGGTTGCGCGCCGGCGGTGACGAGGAAGACGGGCGCAGAGGAGTTGTGTGTGGCCATGGCCTGTGCGAGTTGGAGGGCGCTGTGGCATGCGGCGGACTCGGCCTGGCGGAGCGTGGACGCGTCAAGGGCCATGGAGGAGGGCGCGTCGAGACTGGATAGATGAATGATGCCTGCGATGGCTTGCCCGGAGGTGAAGAGGCGGTCGAGGCGCGCGGGCAGCGACTCGTGGACATTCCCTTTTGGTTTTCCGGAGTGGGTGAAATCGTTCTGCCGCAGGAGTAGGGATTCATCGCCGTGGTGGTTCAGTGCGGAGGCAAGCTTGAAGCCGAGTCCGGCGCGGTCCGCGAAGATGAGCCAGCGGCCGGTGGTTTTGCGGGTAGAGGTTGAGTGGAGAGGCTTTGGAATCCACTGAGTCTGGTAGAGCCAGTTTTCAGGAGAGTCGTGGTGGGACGCGGAGTGAGCGCGAATGGCTTGCGTGCGATAGCCTTCGGCGATGAGGAGTATGCGGCCGTCGGCGTCAGTGAGGCGCAGGTTGCATGTTACCGATTGCAGAGTCTGATGGACGCGTTTTGCGTGGCAGTAGAGTGTTTGGCTGGGCCGGGACTCAAGGCTCGCGGGATCGAACACCAAGCGGTCGATTCGGACTGGAAGAAAGGTTCCGCGGTTGGTGGGAGAGAGAGCCGCAAACTGCGCGGCTTGAAAGCAGGCGTCGAGGATGGATGGATGGATGCGGTGGAGATCTGCGCGGTCTGCGAGTTCAGCGGGGAGATGGATCAGTCCGAGAGCTTCGCCGTCGCCATAGCGAACGGATTCGAGAGCCTGGAATGCGGGACCGTAGTTGAGGCCGGCGCGCGCAGTGGCGGCGTAGATCTCCGGCTTTGAGGCTTGATGGGAGAGCGAAGATTCCAGGCGAGTGAGTTCGAGGGTCGCGGACGGGAAGGCGGCGTGGGCGCGGACGCGGGCAGATGCGTTGCGGACCCATTTGTCTTCGGGGTCGGCTCCTCGGCTGAGGAACGAGAGGCGTGCGTCGAGCGGGGCGAATGCGGTTTGCAGTTGGACGGGTTCGTTGTCCTCGGGCAGATGAAGGGCGCGGAGGAATTCGAAGTCTTCAAGCTCGACCTGTCGCGAAGGGTAGATCGATGCACCGACGGCGAGGGCGGCGTCAATGTATCCCGCGCCGGGGAAGACGATGTGCCCCTGCACGCGGTGATCCTTGAGCCATGGATGGGTTGCGAGGTCGAGGGACGCGGTCCAAACGGGCTGCGCAGAAGATAGCCTTGCAGCGAGGAAGGGATGGATTGGGCTTGAGAGACGTGTGGCGCGGCTGGAGGGGGACTCCGACCAGTGGCGCTCGCGCTGCCAGGGGTAGGGAGGGAGTGCGACCTCTGTGCAGTTCTCGGAGTAGAGATTCTTCCATGTGATAGGGACGCCGGCGGCGTGAAGCGCGGCGAGATTAGAGAAGAGAGTGGGCAAGTCGGGTTCGCGGCGGCGGAGAGAGAACGCGGTAGTGGCCGAATGGCCGCAGGCGGATACCGTTTCGGCGACGAACGCAGAGAGAGCGGGGTGAGCGGCTAGTTCAAGGAACGTGCGGTGGCCCGCGGCGGCGAGGTTGGCTATGGTGGTGCTGAAAAGGACGGGCTCGCGGACGTTGCGCCACCAGTAGTTCGCGGTCAGTTTTCGGCCTTCGATGGGCTTGCCGGTGACTGTGGAGTAAAGAGGGATGTGAGTTGGCGCAGTCTCGACCTTGCCGAGCGAATCGAAAAGGTCGGGCTTGACCGGGTTCATCTGGGGGCTGTGGAAGGCGTAGTTGACCTGGAGAAGGCGGTTGAAGATGCCTCGGGTTTCGAGTTCGGCGGCAATTTGGCGGAGCGGCTCGGGCTCTCCGGAGAGGGTGACGGAGGCGGGGCTGTTTAAGGCGGCAACTGCGACTCGTCCCTTGAATGGGGCGGTGATGCGGCGTGCATCGTCGGCGTTAAGGTTGGCGGCGAGCATGCGGCCGGAGTGAGGAGCGGCGCCCATGGTGCGGCCCCGATGGAAGATGACGCGGGCTGCTTCGCGAAGAGAGAGTGCACCGGCGATGTGCGCAGCGGCGACCTCGCCTACGCTGTGGCCGACGACAGCGGCGGGGCGGATGCCGAGGGATTCCCAAAGCGCGGCGAGCGCGACCTGCAAAGCAAAGATGGCAGGCTGTGCGATTTCGGTCTGCTGGATTCGCGAGGACTGTTCGTCACGGGAGAGCTCCGTGACAAGCGACCAATTTCCGAGTTCGCGGAGGAGAGCGTCGCATTCGTCGATCTTTGCGCGGAAGGCGGGGCTTGAGTGGAGCAACTCGCGGCCCATGGCCCACCACTGCGGTCCCTGGCCGGAGAAGACGAAGACTGGAGCGGTGGCTGTGCAGGCATCGCTTGAAAAAACGGACGGGCTGGGCTCGCCGCGGATGAATGCGTCGAGACTGTCGACGAGGGTTTTCCGTGATTCGCCGATGATGCAAAGGCGATGAGGGAGATGAGAGCGTCGCGTGGCGGCGGCAGCGCAGATGGCGCGGACTGGAGCGGGGTTTCGCTGGAGCAAGCTGTGGTAGCCGGCGGCCAGGGTGCGCAGGGCTTCGCGTGTGTGGGCTGAGATGGGAAGGATGAGTGGGCTCTGACCGGGTGCGACTGGTGGGAGCGCTGGAGCTGCAATTGGCGCGGTGATCGTCTGCGCAGATTTGGTGGCCGAATTGGGTGCGGGGGGGGCTTCGAGGATGATGTGAGCGTTTGCGCCGCCGAAGCCGAAGGAGTTGATGCCGGCGAGCATTGGGCCGGAGGTGCGCGGGAAGGGCTGAAGCTCTTGAACGACGCGGAGGTTGAGGGCAGCGAAGTCGATTTTTGGATTGGGCGTGATGAAGTGCAGGGTGGGCGGAATGGCGCGGTGCTTGAGGACAAGCGCGACTTTAATCAGGCTGGCGACGCCGGAGGCGGCTTCGAGGTGGCCGATGTTGGTTTTGACTGAACCGATGAGGCAAGGGTGCTTGCGCGCAGCCCCAAGTGCACCGCCGAGGGCGCTTGCTTCGATGGGGTCGCCAACGGGGGTGCCAGTGCCATGTGCTTCGACATAGCCTATGTCTTTGGGTTGGATGCCGGCTGAGGCGCATGCATCAAGAATCAGGGCTTGCTGTGCTGAAGCGCTGGGAACGGTGATGCCGTTGGTCTGACCATCCTGGTTGGCGGCGGTGGCGCGAATGACCGCGTAGATGCGATCCCCGTCGCGCTGAGCAGCGGAGAGCGGCTTTAACAGGACACTGCCGACGCCTTCCGCGCGGACAAACCCATCGGCGCTGGCGTCGAAGGCCTTGCAGTGGCCATCGTGGGAGAGCATGGACATGCGGCTGAAGGCGACGAAGGTATCAGAACTGAGGAGAGCATTGACGCCACCAACGAGAGCCTGTTCGCAGTCGCCATGCCAAAGGGCCTGGCAGGCGAGGTGGCAGGCAGTAAGCGCAGAGGAACAGGCGGTGTCGATGGCGAGACTAGGACCGCGCAGGTCGAAGCAATAGGAGATGCGATTGGCGGCGATGCTGAATGCAGTTCCGGTGGCGGAGTAGACATCGGCGTTGCCGGGACCGACGTCCTGGTGCTGCATAACGGTGTAGTCGGTGGTGGAGATGCCGACGAAGACGCCGGTGGAGGAGCCTCGGAGGGTGTGGAGCGGGCAACCCGCGTCTTCAAAAGCTTCCCAACTGGCCTCAAGCAGCAGGCGCTGCTGAGGGTCGATGGCGTCGGCTTCGCGGGCGGAGATGCCGAAGAAGCCGGGATCGAAGTGATCAATTTGATCGAGGAATCCGCCCCACTTGGAGTAGGTTTTGCCGGGATGGCCGGGGGTGGGGTCGTAATACGCAGCGATGCTCCAGCGGTCGGCTGGAACTTCACGGATGGCGTCGGCGCCCGCACAGAGCATCTTCCAGAAGGCCTGGGGAGAGTTTGCGCCGCCGGGAAAGCGGCAGCCAATTCCTACGATCGCGATCGGCTCTTTGGCGCGATTTTTCACGTGTGCTTACCGGGAGGTGATGGCTGACGCATGGATTATCATAAGGTCGAATTCTATTCACGATATCAGGAGCGGGGAGATGGGCACCAACCGAGTGGTTTGGGTGGCAGGCCGCCCTGGTGCAGGTCTTCAGCGGAGGAGTGGTTCAATCAGGAAGCGTGAAGCAACAGCGAAATGAATCAAAGGTCTGCGTGCGGTCCCTACGGGACTGCGGAATTATTCTTTGGTCGCGTTTACCCCACGTTGAAACGCGGGGCTAACCAACACTGCGCCTACGGCGCGGGATTGTCGGGTTTGGTGGCGCAATCGACTACGCCAGTATCAGAATGAGCGCGAAGAGGGCTGGACAAATACTCCCGTCCACTCATCGCGGTGGGACTGCGATGAATGGGGCACAGTGGTTCGGTGGTTGGCGGGTTGAGTGATTAAGGGGCTATTTTGCTTTTGCGCTGAGCTGTTCGATGACCCGCTTCAGGTCGTCGAGCTTTTGGCCGGCCTCGGAGAGCTTGCCGTCGGAGGTGAGGCGCTGGTAATCGGAGAAGTCGCGGCCAGCCTGCGCGGCGAGGCTCTTCACATCCGTGGCGGGAGCGGGGCCCGCCGGGTTGGCTGAGGATGTCGATGGCGTTTCCGATGCTCGGAGCGTTGATTGCTCCGAACCAAAGAGGGATGCAAGAGCGGCCTCGAAGGTGGGGGCGTAGGCGAGCTTGTCCTGGAGGGCGAGTACAACAAGACGTAGCTCGGGCATGGGGCTGCGTTCAGCCTGAAGATAGATGGGCTCGGCGTAGAGCAGCGCCTTGCCGCAGGGGATAACGAGCAGACTGCCGCGACGGACGTGAGAGCCTTGTTGATTCCAGAGGGTGAGCTGACCGGAGAGCTGGGCATTCTGGTCGATGCGTGACTCAATTTGCTGAGGGCCGTCTACGAGGCGGGTTTTGGGGAAGTCGTAGACGACGGAGGTGCCGTAGTGCTCGCCGTCGCTGCGGCCGGCAATCCATCCGATGAGATTGTTGCGATTGGCCGGGGTGAAGGGCAGAATCTCGACAAATTCCAGACCGTCTTCGCCGGGGAGCTTCATGAGGACGAAGTTTGGATCCATGGGGGCGGTTGCCTGTTCCGCGCCTGTGGAACGAGTTTCAGAGGCGACGGTCCACAGGTCTTCGCGGTTATAGAAAACTTCGGGGTTGGTCATGTGGTAGAGGCCGTAGACCTGGGCCTGGACGCTAAGCATCAACTCCGGATAGCGGATGTGGGCGTTGAGCCATGCGGGCATGGCGGAACGGTCTTTGAAAAGGCTGGGGAAGATTCCGCGATAGTCGGCGAGGATTGGGTCGGCGGAGTCGAAGACATAAAAGGTCGTGGTTCCGTCGTAGGCGTCGATGACGGCCTTTACGCTGTTGCGCATGTAGTTGATGGGGCGGTCGTCGATGCCGTCGTGAGTGGAGTAAGGGTACTCGTTGGACGTGGTGAAGGCATCCATGACCCAACTGAGGCGGCCGTCTTCGCCGACGACGATGTAAGGATCCTGGTCGAAGGTGAGGAAGGGAGCAAGCGCGGCGACGCGTTCGCGCAGGTTGCGACGCATGAGCAGTCGGCTCTGGGCATTGATGTCATCGCTGAAGGGCAGCTTGGCGATATCGCCGCGATCGAAGGCCAGCAGCACGCGGCGCAGAAAGCCTCCGACAACGATGCCTCCGTTGCCCTGGTAGGTTGCAAGGTTGTTGGCCTCGCCCTCGGGATAGTTGAACTCCGGCTGGTGGGTCTTGACGTAAACGTCGGTGTCGGTCATCTCGCCGAAGTAGATTTCGGGGCGGGTGACCTTGAGGCCAGGGACGGTGCTCTGGACGGGCATGTTCGAGAGCAATAATGTCGGCAGACCTTCGGGGGTAAAGCCGTTCACCGGATTCATGGTGATGCCGTAGCCGTGGGTGTAGATGAGCTTATCGTTGATCCAGTTGCGGCTGCTTTCGGGGAGTTTTTCGACATTGAGCTCACGCGTGCCGAGCATGACTTCGCGCATGGTGCCGTCAATCATGTAGCGGTCGATGTCGATGTCGGGGAAGTCGTAATAGGTTCGGATCTCCTGGATCTGGCGGAGCGTGTCTTTGAGGGCTTGCACGTCCCACAGGCGGATGTTCTGTAGGGTTGCCTGGTTGTTAGCGGGGTCAGTAGCGCCGACGTTGGTTTCGGCAGGGAACTGGCGCTGCAGAAAGAGGTCCAGGCCGTAGGCGCGTCGGGTGAGCTCGATATTGTTGGCGATGTAAGGCTGTTCGCGGACGAGTTCGTTGGGTTTGACGATGAAGCTGGTGACGTACCATCCGATGATTCCGACGGCGACGTAGCAGACGATGGCGGGGGCAACTGCGACGACGAGCCAACGTCCGCGCGGGCGGAAGAGGCCGGTGGCAATGGCGAGGAATGCGCCGAGGAGCAGAGCCGCGGCAACCACGAGCATGCCGATGACGTTGACGTGGGCATCGGTGTAGGTGACGCCGTCGAAGATGGTGTGATGTTCGAAGAGGAGTTCAAAGCGGCCGAGGTAGGTGCGAAATGCGAGGACGAGAAGCAGAAAGCCGAGGGCAAGCGAGGGGCTGCGCCAGGGAAGCGGATTGGCGCTGCGAAGCTGATGAGTGAGCGCACGCGTGCCGCCCGTAAGTACGAGGAAGAAGCCGGCAGCGATGCAAAGCAGGATGGCGAGGGTGAGCAGCCATCCCGCAAGCAACTGCCAGGCGGGCAACGTGAAGAGGTAGAAGGTGAGCGGGCGGCCGAAGATGGGGTCGAGGACCGCGGAAGGGCCAGTGGGAGCAGGCGCGTACCAATAGAGGGCGAGTGTGGACCATTGGGCCTGCATGGACGCGCCGGTGCCGAGCGCGATGATTGCGGAAAGTATGGCGGCGGCGGCACGAAGGACGGGGGCGATGGGCAGTTCAATGGGGTTTCCCGCGACGAAGATGGTGTGGGTTGCGGGTAGGTCGGCCAGGTGAGCTCGGCGGAGCGCGGAGAACGCGCCATAAAGGATGGCGAAGGTAAGGAGTGTGAAGGCGGCAAAGATGCCCCACTCGAGCTTGCGGGTTGTCCAGAAGACCTGGCCATAGCCGAGGGAGTGGAACCACAGCAGGTCGACCCAAAGGGAGAGCAGGGTTCGCGCCGAGAACAGGATCACCAGGACGATGAGGGCGATTACGACGAAAAGTACGCGGTTGCGAGGCCGCGGTGAATCTGACTTGGTAGGCCAATCAATGGAATGTGCCAATGTTTTTACCCCTGCCTTGAGTTCTGTTCTCTTGGTTCAGCCGCGGGAAGCCTGGATGGATCCATGCACGGTTTTCGTGCGCATCTTCGGCCAAATCTTCCGCAGTGTTGCCAGCACCACTTTAGTCCTTTTGCCGGGCGTCTGCAGTGCTTTGGGGGGCCGAGAGGGGGTATGGGCCGGAGAGTGGCGGGGGAACGGGGGGATGGCAGAAGCAAAACCAGCCCATAGAAGTAGATGTGGGCCGATCGCAGCTTTTCACGAGGAATCAGGTCGATTGAAAATGGGGAGCCTGGGATGCGAAGTTAAGTGGGAACATTCGAACAGGCCGGAGCACGAAGCGCCAGGCAAGAAAGGTGTACCCGCTGAAGGTTGCGCTTCATATTTGGCGATTCGAATTCAGGAGCAATGCGGGCAGAATTGGGAAACGGCAAACGATATACTTGGATGGAGTGGCCCCGTAGCTCAGGTGGATAGAGCAACGGTTTCCTAAACCGCAGGTCGGAAGTTCGAATCTTCCCGGGGTCACCATACGCAAGTCCAGCGTGCGAAGGGCACTTAAAGGCCCGGGCATTATTTTAGATCTGAACAAGATTGGCGGCATGGCTGTTCGATGTTGCGTTGATCCTAGTTGCCGCGGAGAGTTCCCAGGAATTCCTTGAAAGAGGCCGCATCGACGACGCCCATGGCCCGTTCTTGCGGCGTCAGATTTAGGCGACGCCGGTCCTTTTTGTCCTGAAAGACAAAGTGCAGGCCGACTCCGTCATTGCCCCAGCGCATGACCATGGCGTTGACGGTGAAGGATCGCTCGGCGGTAGGCTGGCGCTGGTCAGTGAGCGTCATGCGGATCACAGTGCCGGGATACCAGCGCTCCTCAGTCAGGACATAGATGCCGGTTTCGCTGACGTCTCGAATGCCGTGCGGGACGGGTGCGCCACCGGTAAAGAAGAATGCCGTTAGGCCGGGAATCGCTTCGCGGAGTGCGCCGCGCTTGTCATCCGGTTCCGCGGAGAGAAAACGCTCGAGCCAACTTTTCTTCTTTGGTCTCGACTCCTGATTATGTGAGGCGGGCAGTGCAGGGGGCACAGGTAGCGGCTGTGTGACCGGCTCGGGGGCAAACTCAAGAGGAGCAATGGGCCGCTCCGGGACAAATGCCTGGGTGGGTGTGGGCGGCAATGGCTCGGGCCGCGCGAGGTCTTTCCATGGGAGGACGTGACCGGAGACCTGACCGGAACCTTGATTCGGGGTGTGGACTGGGATCGGGGCGAAAGTGCTGCTCTGCTGGCCCACGGTCTTCATCTTTGCCAACTGCTCGAGGATGATCTTCATTTCAGCAGGCGGGCGAAAGATGAGCTGATCGCCAGAACGTGTACCCGTTGAGGCGATTGATTGCGGCGGGAGAACCAGGACGCTTGCAGCTGGTCGGCTGGAGCCGGAGACGCAGAAGATGGGGAACGACTCGACGGCTTCAATGACGACGCATTCCCGGTCAAGGTAAACCAAGTCAAGGGGCATGCGGACACTGGTGGGGGAAATTCCGCGGAAAGGCACGAGCCAGAGACCTGTACCGGGAGTGAGTGAAAAGGTTTGGAGGCGCGTCTCCAAGCTTGCGGTGGTGAAGTCTCCAGCCTCCGCATCGGCACTCAGGAATCGCTCGCTGGTTTGGTTGTAAACGCAACACTGGCCGGACTCGCCCTGGGGCCCCGGGGGCCGGGAGCCATCGTTCTGGTCGCCTTGCCAGACCTTCCAACCCAAGGACACACGCCCGCCGCGGGGACCCGGCAGGAAGTCGCTGAATTGATCGGGTTTGGCAGACATTGGACCTCCGCGTCTTTTACTTTTATCGACCAGTGTCGCAGGCGGATCTATCTGAGGATCCGACTGTTGTCTATTCTCTAAATCAATTTGAGTACCTAAGTCACGGGGAAAATCGTTCAACTCGATCAAGTATTCACTCATGAGCTAACAGGTCGAGTGTCCACGGATTGCGGCTGTTTCGGTCGAGGTCTGAATCGGATCGGCGAAGCTCTGATCGGCAGTTCGTGGCCGGACGGGCAGCGGACGATGATGTTATCGGCAGGTTGGAAAAGGAACTTGTGGCCCGGACAGGGACTTTGACTTCGCTGGTGTCTTTGGCTATAAATGTTGATACCACTGAAAGTCGTTTCAGGGATTTTGGGCTGTACGCACGGCTCGCAGCCCCAACCAGAAGATTAATCGCCAGGATGCTCGGGAAGGCGGTGAAAGTCCGCCACTGCCCCGCAACTGTGAGCGCTTTATGCCCGGATGCTCGTCATTCAGGCAGGTTTTTAGCCAGGGTCTTTTCTTCGTTTTGGAGAGATCGCACAACCACTGACGGCGGCCCCTGCGGCATGCTGTTGGGAAGGTGGCTGAAACGGGCGCGAGTCAGGAGACCGGTCCTTTGGCGCCTTAACCCGCTTGCGTTCCGAGGGGAACGAAGGAGCAACGATGCGATCTCCCGCCATGCCGAAGGCTCGCCTGGGCCTACGAGTTTTTTCCCTTTTAACACTTTTGATTTTCCTCTTGGCTGAGTGCCGGGCTGCGTCGATTCGCGGTGTGGTGACGGACCCATCCGGAGCCAAGGTGACGGGGGCGGTTGTTGACCTGCTCTCTGGAGGCAAGGTGGTGGCCACGGCGGTTTCGACGGCCGATGGAAGCTACGAGATCCTGACGGGTACGGAGGGGCGCTTTTTTCTGGTGGTTGCGGCGAAGAGCTTCAGGCAGTTGGAGACGCCGGTGTTTTATGCCGGGCGGCTGGACAACGTGGAGCGGAACGTGGTGCTTGAGCCGGAGTGGGTTCGGGAGTCGATTGTGGTGACGGCGACGGGCACTCCGACGCCGCAAGCGCAGACCAGCGCGGCGACGAGCGTGATTGGGCCAGAGGCGCTTGAGTCGTCGGAGGGGGTGGGGAATCTGCTGCGGCTGATGCCGGGGACGTTTGTGACGCAAGACGGGCAGATGGGCGCGCAGACTTCGCTGTTTGTGCGCGGGGGCAACTCCGACGCGAACAAGGTGATGCTAGATGGGGTGGACGCGACGGATCTGGGCGGGGACTTTGACCTTGGGCCGCTGGCGACGACTGCGGTGGAGAGCGCGGAGGTTTATCGCGGGACGAATTCAGATCTTTATGGTGCGGGCGCAGGGAGCAGCGTGATCAACCTGACGACGCCGCGCGGGACGACGAGCTTTCCGTCGGTGGTGTTTCGTGGGGATGCGGGGAATCTTTCGACTTCGCGTGAGGAGCTGGAGCTTGCGGGCGCGTGGAAGAAATTCGACTATCTTGGCGCGTATAGCTGGCTGCAAACGACGAACGACTTGCCGATGGATGAGTACCACTCGGGAACGGCCGCGGGGAATATTGGCTGGCAGCCGAACGGGAGCACGCAGATTCGGGGGACCGCGCACTACGGCGTGGATGCAACGGGCGTGCCGAATGCGTGGGACTTCTATCACATTGCGGACAGCGCAAAGGAGGGGGATCAGGACCTGTATTTGAGCGGTTCGATCGACAACCAGACGACCGCGGACTTTCATCAGAGCGTGCGCTATGGTGCGACGCGGAAACGCGAGCAGTACAACCAGTTCGCTCAGGAAGGAATCATCGACGCGAACGGCGATGGGCTGGGCGAGGAACTCACTATTACGGGCGCGAATGGCTACTCGGTGACGGGTAGCGCGATTCTGGACTACGGCGGGACTTATCCGTACGGATATCAACTGGTGAACAATCGCGATCAGCTTGTGTATCAGGGCGACTACCGGTTCACGCCGCACCTGGTTGCGATGGGGAGCTTTCGGTTTGAAGATGAGCGCGGGGTGGAGAACATCCCTGACTATGAGACCTATGAATCTGCCGAGCGGACGAACTACGACTACATTGGCGCGGTGCATGGAGACTTCAAGAACCGGTTCTTTTATTCGCTGAGCGGGGCATTGGAGCACTACTCGCTTTTTGGGACGCAGGGTTCGCCGCGCGCTGGGCTTACGTATTATGTGGTGCGACCGCGCAAGGGCGTGATGAGCGGGACGCGGGTTTTGTTCAACTTTGGTGAGGGCGTGCGCGAGCCCAAGCTGACAGAGCAGTTCGGGTCGCTGTATACGTTTCTTGAGGGGAACGGATTTGCGAGCGCGGCGACGCAGTTGAAGATTGGACCGCTGGCGGCGCCGACGACGCGG
>Ga0302267_10002715_pt1 | contig 21050 bp, 27 predicted proteins | sample III_Bog_E1_3_FD_194555 | JGI IMG/M metagenome (GOLD analysis project Ga0302267, IMG submission 194555) | Peat permafrost microbial communities from Stordalen Mire near Abisko, Sweden - III_Bog_E1_3 | ecosystem: Environmental > Terrestrial > Soil > Wetlands > Peat | place: Sweden: Abisko... | reverse complement strand
GCAGCTCATATTCGCCGGGCGTGCGCGCCTCGCCGAAATGCTCGCCGGTTTGCAGCCGCACCCGCCGCGCGCTGGTATCTACGACGATGGCTTCCACGATGTTGTTATGGCCGGTCTTGGTGTCGCGCACCATGCACCAGCGTCCGTCATTGTTGTGATTGTGTTTCATGTTGGTTCGCCTTTTCGGTTGTGATGGTCGTGATAACAGATGGCGCGCTGCTCGCGGCTGATGTTGCGGCCATGCTCGTAGCCGCCGCACAGTTGCGCCACCGCCACCACCATGTCCATACCGACGTGCCGGTGATGGTCGGCAAATTCCCGCTGCCACGCGTCTTCGCTTTTCTCCCACGCCACCGCGTCCGCGTAGGTGGAGTTGATCACCAGCACGAGCTGCTTAAGCGCCGCGAGATTGGCCAGGTAGAACGGATGCGCATATACGCTCACCGCCAGCGCGAACGTCGCCAGAATGTCCTCCGGCGCGGGCCGCTCGCCGTCAATGATGTCGTCAATCTCGTGGACGTAGCGGCTCCAATAGTTCGCCAGAAAGTCCATGGCCGAAGGATTGCCGCAGCAAACCCGCTGAATCAGGTCGTTGTCGAGTTGTCCGCGTGTCATAGGTCAATAGCTGCTGCCGCTTGGTGCCGTCGCCGGTGCGCCGAAAGTCGCCGGGCCGGTCGGCGCGGCCGGCGTGGCGGGTGCCCGATAGCCGGCCTGGCTGCCTTGCGAACTCATCAACGCCTGCACCAGCGCCGCCCAGGCCGGGTTGGCTCCGGTCGGTGCCCCTTGGTTGGCCGGGCCAAACATATTGCTGTAATCGCCGTTCTGGTTTTGTTGATAGTTCATAATTTAATAATCAATAGGAGGACATTGCCTGTCCCGCCGGTGAACCCTTGACACTGTTCATGCCGTAATACGCGGCCATCTGGTTGTTGCCGCTGGTGATGCTCGCCGCCAGCGGGTCATCCGGGTTGAACAGGCTCGGCCCGGCCTGCACCCCGCGCGAGTCCGCCACCGCGCCGCTACTCCGTCCCAGAATCTGCTGGAACGGGTCGCCAATCACATTCTGGTTGGTGCCCACCACGCTCTGCGCGAACTGCTGGCGCTGCGTCAGCAACTGCTGGCCGAGGTTGAACTGTTTCAGCAGCTCGTCGGCAATCGCCCCATTGCTGCCACCCATGCCGCGCGCCGCGAAGGCCGCGCGGCTTTGCTGCTGCATCGCCCGCTGCTCGTCCGGCGTCAGGCTGCTGCCCGCGTCCAACTGGCTGTTGGCCGACGCATTGAGCTTTTGCAGCAGCTCCGCGTTGTAGGGATCAGCCGCCAGCATCGCGTTCGTCGAGGCCAGCCCCAGATTCTGCACGTCACTGATGTCCGCCGACCGCTGCGCCGTGTTCGCGCTGGCCAGCATCGAGTTCAAGCCCGGCGTCGCCTGCGTGGTGTAGCTCGTGTTGATGGCAAACGGGCTGTTCTTCTTGGCGTAAACATCGCCTGTCCCCGGCGACTGGCCGGGACCGTTGGCGGACACAAACGCGCCCGTGGCCTGGTTATACCAGCCGCTCGCCGACGCATCCATCGAACCCGTGCCGTTATACGTCTGACCGCCCGCCGTGCCGTTCAACAACTGGTTCATGTTCACCATCGCCAGGTTGGTGTAGGCCGGTTGCCCGTAGCCCGGATTCGACTCGGCGGCGAACTGTGCCGGCGCGAGGTTGATCTGGCTTTGCAGCGTGTCGCTCGTCTGTTTGCCGTAGTTCACCGGTGCCGGTGCTGATACTCCAAAGCAGCCCATAGGTCAGAGTTCCTTTCTCCACAGGACGGTTTCGCCCAGTTTCGTGAAGCCCAGCCGCTCCATGTGGACGGAGAACGGGCTTTGTGGCGCACACGCCACGGCATACACGCGGGCACCCTGCTCACGCATGATGGTTTCCGCGTGTTCAATCATCTTCACCGAGTCCGCCGCGTGCTTGTGCTGGCTGTTAAACCACGCCTGCACCGTCGGTAATCCGCCAATGCTCAAATAGCCGATGATCTCGTCGCCTTTCACCATCAGGTGCGTCGGCGACAACACCATGTGCTCGTCCGCTGCCGCCGCCGCGTGCAACGCTTGCAGCTTGGCCGGCAGCGCCGCCGCCTCCGCCTGGTCGCGCGGCCGCAGCGGAACGAGCGTCGCCCGCGCCAGCAGCGCGACGTGCGGGGCACCGTCCAGTTTGATTTCGTCAGAGGGAGGCATAAACTTTCAGCTTCCAATAAAAGTTGGGGGTGTCCACGCCCGCCGAGACATCCACCGCCGCGTGCGTGCCGGAGCTGCCCGCCTTGGGCAGCAGCTTCACGGTGTCAGTGGGCGAGCGCGTCAGTGTGATGTTCGTCGCATCCGCCGTCACCGCATACACCGGGTAACTGCCGTCCGAGAGGGATTCAATCGTCACCTCGTCATTCTGGTTGTAGCCGTTCTGCGCCGTGGCATTGGTCTGCACCAGCGTCACGCGCACCCGCGTTGGCACCACGCCCAGCCCGTGCGCAAACGCCGTGGCCCCGCTGTTCGTGCTGGACATCACCGCCGGCGAGTTCGTCAGCGCGCTGATATACTGCCAGGTGGCGCTCAACTGGCTGACCACCATGAAGCGCGTATTCGCCAGGTCATAGACCGCCTCCACAATCTGCCCGGTCACAATCTGCGCCGCGCTCAAGGCCGCGCCGCTCGGCCCCACCAGGGCCGGCGTGCCATTGCCGTTCACCGAGAGCGTCGTCGCGCCCGCGTTGGGGATGTTCGCCTTGAACCGCACCACCATGCCGTCATACAAAGCCGTGAAGCTCGCCGCGCCCGAACTGTCCAGCGGCGCAATCTGGTAGGCCGTGGTCGAACCGGTCGTTGTGCCCGTCGCCGTGGCGTATTGCTGCGTGTCCGCCCGCAGTTTCTCCGCCACCTGGTAGCTCGTGAGATACTTTGTGGGAATCGCCAGGCTCACCACCTGAAATTCCGTGCCGTCATAGGTCGCCTCCACCACCGCGTTGGCCAGCAGATCGCCCGCCACCAGCGCCACCGAGCCGGCGTTATACAGGTTCACCGCGCCGCGCCCGTCCACGTTCAGCGTGCAAGCGCCGGAATTAGGGGCCGCGCCCATGCGGAAGCGCACCGTCTCCCCGCTCACATACGCGCCCGTGCTGGCCGGAGCCGTCGTCACGGTCAGCGTGTTCGTGCCGCCCGCCGTGCCGCCCCAGCGTTGCGAGCCGTCGCGCTGGCTTTGCAGCAGCAGGTTCTGCACTTGCACCTTGAGCGGCGTGCCCGTGTCAGGTTCGGTGGAGTCGCCCAGCAGCAGCGTGTCCGCCGCGTTGGGGACCGTGCGTTCCACCTGGTCAATCACCGCGCCGTTCAACAGCGTGGCGTCGTTCACATGGCTGTTCAGCCGCGCGCCGTTGACGACATCATCGGCTCCGCTGTCCGCAAATACTTGGATGGATTGTAATTGGCTCATAAATTTTTATTGGTTGCTTACTCTTCAACGCGTCCGACCCCGACCGTTTCCACCAGCACGCCGCGAAAGGTCGGGCGTCCGCTCGTGCTGACCAGTTCCACCTGCGCCTCCAGCGCCCGCATCCCGCACATTTTCCGCAACGGCACATCGCCGGTGAGAAATTGTTCGGCGGTGAAATTGCGCGTGCCCGTCCACATCGTGTTGTTGGGCGTGCGCGCCATGAAGTTGAGCGTCACCGCGTCGCCGGCCGCCAGCGTGGCGCGCACCTCGCAGCCGCGCACCTTGTTGGGGTTGCCGTCGTTGCGGTTGACCGACATGAACTGCGCCCCGCCCCAGCGGTAGGCGCGCGTTTGCAGCCGCCCGGCGACAGGCTGCGTCACAAAATTGATCGGGCTTAACTGCACCGGCAGCGTGAACGGCAGCGCAATGCCGCCGGCAATCCCGCCCACTTCGTCCGCTTCGCCCTCCTCGTAAAGGAACGGCCCGTTGTCCTGGTCAATCACCATCAGCCGCCGCGTCGCGCTGTGCTCCACCGCCCGCAGCCAGTCCGCACAAATCGCCGTCGGCAGCCAGTCAATGCTTTCCCAGTTCCCGTTGTTCAGGTTATAGACCGCAATCACATTGTTGCGCGTGGCCAGCCGCTGCGAGGTCATGCGCGTCCCCGCCGCCGCGCCCACCGTGATGTTCAGCCGCACCTGGTAGTTCAGGTTGTCAATCACCGCCAGCACGCCAAATTCACCGTTCAAGCCGCTGGACACCGACCCCGCCAGTTGCACCCGGTCGCCCACGGCCAAGCCGTGTTCGGTCGCCGTGGTGATGGTTGCCACCGCGTTCGTCGAAAGCACATTCGGCAGCGTGAATGGCAGAATCAGCCCCACCGTCAGCTTCGTCGCCACCACCACATTCGTCACGTCCACCGGCTCATCACTGATGGGCAGCGCGAAATACAGCCGGTAGCCGTAGCGTTCCACCGCCGCCCGTTGCGCATACGTCACACACATCCGTTCCATGATCGGCTGAATCGGTGCCGAGAGCGGACGTCCCAACACCACCAGCTCGTTGTTCAAGTTCGGCTGAAAGGCGTAAATCGCGTTGCCGGCGATGAACCAGATATTGCCCATGGCTTCCAGCGCCGCCTTCGGCCCCACCGGGCCGGCCTCCTGCGTCAGTTGTCGCAGAAAACTCGAATCGCTCAAGCTGCCCGAATAGCCGCCCGTGCTGATGTTCGGGTCGAAGAACGCGATATACCACCCCTCCCGCGTGCCAATCAAAACGTAGTCGCCCTGGTAGGCCATGAACGCCTGCAAATAGTCCGAGCCGCCCTTGAGAATTTGAAACTGGCTCAAGATGTTGAAGCTCGTGAAATTCAGGAAATCACTCACGCTCACCGTCTGCCCCTGCGCCACCGCAATGCGGTCCTGGTAGAACAGCCCAAAGTCCCCTTGCGCAAAGGCCGCCACCACCGTCACCGTGTTGAGATTGTTGTCAAACATCAGCGCCGTCTTGGCCTGCCCGCGCAGGATGTAGATTTGCGGCAGCACGCCGCTACCCACCCCGGCCTGCACCAGATCCACGTTGTCATCCGCCGTGATGGTCTGGCCGGACGGATACAGGTAGTATTGGAACGCCTGCGTAGCCACGTTGAACAGCGCCAGATAACCGCCCGTCGCAAACGCCAGGTAATCCTCATCCGCCGCCGGCTTGAACACCGCGACACCGTAGATCGTGTTCAGCACGCTGCCCGCCGGGAACTGCCGCGCCAGCCCCGCGCGCACGCTCGTTCCGTTCGTGTCAAACCGCATATTCTCGCTCGCCGACAACGTGCCCACCGGCAGCGTCGCCGGGTCGGTCAGCATATCCAGCGCCGTAAAGCTGACATCCCCAACCAATGTCGGGTTGTCATCAAGCTGGCCGTATTGGCGATAGCGGTTCATGGCGCGGTGCCTCCGGTGGTTCCCAACCACGAGCGCCCTTGATTAAACGCCGTCTGCCCGAACAGATGCACCGCCTCGTAAAACGCCAGCGCCTCGGCGCGCTGTTTGTCGTCCGTGGCGATACTGTCCATCAACTCCTTGAACAGCGCGTCGCATTCGTCCTTGGTGAAGGTGAATTTCACCCATTCCCCAAACTGGTTCTGCATCTCAATGGCGTCGTGATAGCCGCCGTCATGAGCCACCGCCGGCGGATAAGCCCAGTCGCGGCTGTCAATGTCCGGGTCCAGGTGCGTGAACTGCGGCGAGCTTAACCCGTCACTGCAACCGCCGGGCTTATGCCGGAACTTCTGCCCGCGCCACCAGAATTCAAAACCCAGCGGCAGGAGGTCGGGCACGGACTCGCCGCGCCAGACACTCGTGACGCTGATGGTTTCAAAGCCGGTCAGCATGGCCTTATTTCGGAACAATCGGCTGCGTGGCGATGGCGCTGTTGGTGTTGCCCGGCGTCAGCGTCTGGTAGTTGCCCGCCGCGATGTTCTCGCCAATGCCCAGGCTCATGGCCCCGCTCTGCGCAAAGTCGAACGTGTTGGCGAAGTTCGGCGAGTTGACCGGCGTGTTTGTGCTCGTCGGCACCACCACCACCGCGCTGCTCCAGAAGCCGAACACCACGTCGGGCGTCATGGTCGTTGTGCTGGCCGTCTTGACGTGGAAGCCCAGCCCGCGCTCCGTGACGGACAGGATTTTGCCCTGCGGCACGTTGATGATGCTGGTGCAGCCCGCACCCACTACCAGGGACGACACCAGCAGCGATGCCGCCAGCGCCTTGGTCAGCGCGGTTGGCCGCACCGAGGCCGTGGGCGTCGTGGCGTTGTATTGATGGCTCGCGTAGAACGATGCCCCCGTGAGGATCACCCCCGCCACGGCTTCAATGACCGCCGGTGAAGTCACCACGCTGGCCGCTGCCGTCAGGCCGCGCGCCGCCAGGATGGTGCCGATTACTTTTGCAATGCCCGTCAACAGGGCGATGGTTTGGTCTTTATTCATATACGTTTAGTTGTTTTTTGTTTGTGCCGAAATCACGTCGCTTAAATGCAGCACCGCCTGTTTCTCGTCGTTCTGTCCATCCTGGAGTTTCTGTGTCCAGTTGGAGATTTTGGCAATGTCCGCCGCGTGCGCCGCCTGCGTCTCAAAATTTTCCGTGATGGCCTGCTTGAGTCCCGCCACGTTCGCATCCGAATGCGCCGTGAGATCGGACTTCACCACGTCCAGCTTGGCGTTAAAGGCGAACGCCGCCAGCCCCAGCAACGCGGGCGTCAGCAGCGTGACAATCAGGTTGACGGTTTCACGGTTCATGTCATTGGGGGTAGGTGTAAAACGCGTTGTTGCTCCGCCAAACCTTGAATTGCGCCCAGCCGTTGCTGTTCACGAAATTGGCAAACTGAAAATTCGGCAGCGTGCTGGTCACGTTGGCATAGTTCACCGCCCAGCTATTGCTCGGACTCGTCACATAGAACGTCACCGTGAGCGGCGCATAGGCCGTAATCCCCGGCGTCTGCGGCGACACCAGGCGGAAGAACACATTCCCGAAAGACACGCGGGGAATGGTGAACGTCACCACCCCGCTGTTGGTGGCGAGCGTGTAATTGGTGTATTGCGCCCAGCCATAGGTCAGCGCAATGTTCGTCTCGCTCTGCAACTGCCAGCCCGCATAGAAGTTCGTCAGCGTCGCCGTCAGCAGAAAGTTCGTGCCCGACAACGTGAAATTATTAATATGCGTCGCTAGGTTCTGGCCGGTGATGTCAAAGATGGTCGTGCCTTGCGCATAACCGAAATGCCGCACTCCGTTGGTGTCCGTCGAGGTCGTCCAACCCTGCACCATCGCGTTGGCCACGCTGGTATCCACATAGCTCTTGGTCGCCGCCTGTTGCCCCTGCGTCGGGTTGTCATACAAATCTACCTGCCCAAAATGGCCGTTCGTCCGCCCGTAGTATTGCGGGAAATCCACCCCGTAGAGAATCAGGCTGCCGGCGTTGGTCGTGGTCACGTCCCCCACCACCGCCACCAGGACGTTCGTCAGCCATAGCGCCACCGGCAGATTATTGTTCGTGAACCAGATCGTGCCGCCATTGGTGGAGAAAATCAGATACTCCAGCGCGTTGCTGCCCGGCGATACCCCGCCACCGACCACCGTCGGAGTTTCCAAATCGTAGGTGTAAATGTTGTTAAAGCTCCCGATGAAATTGGAGCCGGTGAAATTAATAGTGCCGACATTGGTAATCAGCGTTTCCGTGGTGGAGTAGCAGACATTGGAATAGACCGCGCTCGTCACATAGTTGGTTCCCGGCGTTCCGTTGGTGCCCACCGGCCCGGTCGCGCCTTGCGGCAAACCCAGTTGCCAGTAACCCGCCACGCTGCCGTAATTCACACAGTAGGCCGCATTGCCCGGTGGCAGCGTCACCGTGTTGGTGAACACCACCGGCACGCCCCCGCCCCCGCCGCCGCCGTTGGTCAGCAGCACGCCATTCAACCAGATCGTATCCACATACAGCGCGCTGAACGGATATTGCGGATCACCCAGCGCCGACCAATGCGGCTCCACGGGCCGCGTCTCCGGGTCGCGGATCAGGTTGATGCCCGCCCACACTGTCAGAGCGAGCAGGCATGACAACGTGATGATGAGGCCGCGTTTCATGGTTGCGTAATCCGCAGCAGAATCCCGTTGGTGAAACACAGGGTGTTCGTGCGCGTGCTGCCAAAAGTGAATTGGCAATTGGTGGTCAAGCCCGGCACGGCCGCTACCACGCTGCCATACACCGCCATGTTCGGCGCATTGGTCTGGCTAAGGTCGTTAAACCAACTGCCATCCGCCATGCTGTTACCCCCCTGCGCGTCAAAAGCCGCCAGTCCGGCGCTGCACACCCAGACAAAAGCCGAACCGTTCCACGACAAAACCGCCGAGAGCACGGCATTCGTTTGCAACACCTGCTCCGCGCCATCGTTGGCCGAACTTAAATTGATCAGGTAATTGGTGCCCGTGCCCAGGCTGTAATACGGGAAGCTGGCCGCTGCCACGGTGCCGCTGTTGGTCGCCGGCAGCGACAAGGTGCCGGCATAACTGTAAAACCCGTTCCAACTGCTCACCGGACAGTTCGAGCAGTAATAACCATTCGTGCCGGTGGAGAACGCCACCACATATTGCACCGAGGCAATGTTTGTCACCACGCCGCCCGGCATCTGGGACAGCGTAAAACCCGTCAAGAGCGAGCCATTGCCAGCAATGACATTGGCCGCATTGGTCAGCGCCACCGCACTGCCGGGAGCCGGCAGCCGGAACTGCGCGGGCGCACTAAAACCCAGCAGCGTCAGCAGCAGCAAAATCGTCAATCGTAAATCGTAAATCATAAATGCCTTACTGGTAGATGACCACCAGCCCATCGCCGTCCGTGGTCACGACGAGGTAATACTGGCTCAAGTCGAGCATCTGGCCGGGGGCGGCGTAGAACACCCGCTCGTCACCCGGATTGAATTCAATCGGCTGGTTTGCCGCCGTGCCACTCAAGCCAATGCGCACCTTGCTGGCGTTCGGGCCGGCGGTCGGGCCGTTGATGCTTTTGCAGGCAATCATCGTCGCCGTGCGGAAGTTCTTCACCGTGCTGGATAGTTGTGTCGGGCCGGCTGCCACCGTGGCCGTCGTAATGAATTGAGGCATAATTTTCCTTTTAGTAAGTAATGTTGGTTGCTGCCGAATAGTTCACCGTCGGGTCAAAAGCGTCGCCGGTAATGATGGGCGTTGGCCGGCGATACCACACCCAGGGCACACCCCGATCCCAGCCCGGCAGGCGGATGCCTTCCGGTGCCAGGTCAAAATTGTGCAGGCCGTTCGGCGAGTTGGCCGGGTTTTCCCGCCCGACCGCGCGCACGTCGCCGGCCAGCGCAATCGTCGGCACAAACGGCACCAGCTTGCCCCAGCACGCCGGATTGTCCGGCGTGTCGTAAATCTGCGGATTAACCACCGTCGGCACCGGGTTGTTGCCCGGATTAGGATTGCCGCTGCCATCCACGCTGAACCAGCCCGTCGCCAGGTCGGGGGTCGCCGTGGCGCTCAAGCTGGCATAGAGCGGCGTGCCCGTGCCGTTGTTGAAAATCATCCAGGCATTCGCCGGGCTGCCCGTGGAACCACTCCAAGTCAGGGTATAGTTGCCATCCGTGCTGACATAGGCCGGCTGTCCCTGATAGGTGCCCTCCTGGTTGTAGAGCTGGTTGGCACCCGTCACGCCCGCGCCCGCCACCGTGATGATGGGGTCAAAGCAATAGAGCGAGTAATAGTTGCCATCCGTCGGATTGCGCACGCTGGCTCCCAGCAACAACCCCGTGTCATTGGTGCCCACCAGGTAATCACCGCCGCCATACTCCTGCCGGGCTTCCGCCCAATAGGCGTAGTTGGTCAGATAACTGCCGGGCGGATTGGTATAGAGCGCGGGCGCGTTGCCCGTCGTCGCCTGCATCGCCTGGTAAAACTTTTGCGTCGCGGGAAAATAGCAGGTGTCCCCGGCATTGAACGCCGTGCCGGCGGCATAGAGCACCGCCGCCAGAAACTGCGCGCTCTCCATCAAGTCCGCCCACCACCAGCCTTCCCAAAGTTCCTGCAACGCCAGCGAGAACGCCTGCCGCGCCATCTGCTCCTGTTGCAGCTCCAGTTGCGTGATGTCCCACGCAATCATGCGTTCGGCATCTTCGAGAATCACACTGGCATCCACGTTGGGCATATCAGTTAAATTGGGTTTTCTGCACTTGCGGCCGTTCCAGGAAACGCTCCCGGCTCGCCTCGCCGCGAATCATCACGTCCAATCCGCGCCGGTCATCTTGCAGCGCGTTCATCCGCTCCGCGTTTGCCTTGTCCTTCTGGCCGTCCAGCTCCAGCAAATTTGCGTAAGTCAGCCGCGCCAGCACCCAGCGCCACCGCGCCGGGATTTGCACCAGGCTCCAGCTCGCGGGCGCGCTGGCCGGGCTTTGCCCCGGCGTCGTCGCCGTCACACACTGGTAGAAATTCCCGTTGTAAAAGCATTGGTCAGCCATGGCGCACCGTCACCTTTCCTTTGGAATGCTGGCCGGTATAGCCAACCTGAATTTTCTGGCTGACGAACTTCACCCGCATATCGGGATTGTTCCGCAGCAGCCACTTGGCGAAATCGGGGTCTTGAAAGCACTGCGTGCCGTAATACTGCATCGCGCGCTGCCATTGGTCTTGACTCAAGATCATCTGTGCCGGGCCGACGTCGTCCCGGTAACTAGCCTGCGGCAACTCGTCATGCAGCCGCTTCATCCGCGACTGCTCCACCAGCCCCAGGTCAAACCGCGCCTTGTCCTCATGCTGCAATTTCCGAATCAGCGCGTGGCGCACGTCCGGTTGCAGTTGGCTCAAGTCGGTCGTCAGTTCCATATCGCACGCACTTTGGGGCTGGCCGGCATTGGGCCGGCCAGCCCCCGATGTGCGGGTCGTTGGGAGGTCTTAAGGCGCGTTGAACTGCGTGACGTCGTCCAGCCGGAGCCAGAACGTCACGCTGCCCGCCGTCGCCGTGTTCAGGTTGTGCGCCGCCGTGCCGGTAAAGGCCGCGATCACATTGTCAGCCGCCAGCAGCGCATACTTCGTGCCGCCCACGATGTATGCCACCTGGCTGCCGGCAATCGTCTCCGTGCTGGCCAGATAGCGGTTCGAGCTGCCCGAATCACCCACCACCACGGGGCTGTTCACGATTGACGCATCACTGAACGTGAAGCCGGTCGTCACCGCCGCCGCAATGAGTTCAATCTTGGTGCCGATGGCCAGCTTGGTCGCGGCGTCGGAAGCGCCGCCCTGCGTGGTCCCCTGATAGGGCGCGAGGTTGAAGCTGCCCGTGTTGCCGTTGGCCAGCCCCGCGAGGTCGGTGTAATCCACCGTCACCGCGAAGTTCGCGCCCGTGATTTCTTTGTCCGTTTTGGACAGTAAGCGGAATTTCATAATTATTTTTTGATTATGGTTGCGTTGGTTTGGCGTCGCTTAAGTCAGCGGCGCATATTTGCCTTCGCCCTTCGGGTTCCAGCAGGTGAGCATCAGGATGGCTTCACAGAACGCCTCGTATTGGCCGCCCTCATAGGGTTTCTGCACCCACTTGGGCATACCGCCCGTGCCCCACGCCACTTCCCACATATCCTGGTGCAGGAACAGGCCGGAGTAGGTCGTCAACGTCGTCGCGGCCGGTGCCAGCGCGTAGTTGTTGTAGCTCAACACCAGGTCGAGCGGCCCAAACGGCGTGATGTAACGGGTGATGCCCCGGTCGAGGACGCCGCCGCGAATCTCGGACGGATAAGCGCCCGCGTTGATCGTCGTGGCCGTGCTCGGCACGAAGATGGGGAAGTTGTTAAACGCCCGTTGCAGGTTCGGCGCAATGAACGCCGTCACCGGCCGCGTGCTGCGGGTCGTGGTGCCAATCCCCTGCATGATGTTCAACACAACATCCTCGGAGAGCGACGCCGTCGCCGTGGTGTTGATCTGCGTCGTTGCCGGATACAGGGTCGGGTCAACCGCGTATTGCGACTGCGCGCTGGCCTGAATCCAGTTCGGCACGCCACGAGTCATGTAACCCTTGGTGCCCGTCTGGCCCACCACGCATTCCTGCGCCGAGAGAAAGGCGCACTCGATGTCCTTCGAGAGTTCCTTCGTCTGGTTGGTGATTTCGCGCGCCAGCTCGTCCGCCACGCCGGCCTGGTTGCCGTAGTCCTGGGTGAGCTTGGTCACGTTCGCCGCCTTGGTCATGTATTGGATGAGGCTGCGCAACTGTTTGCGGTTTTCACCGGCGGATTTCGCACCGATCACCGGCACGCCATCAGGGTGTGCATTGGTGATGGGGGTGCGGAAGGTGTCCGCTTGGTAGAGCCGTTCCGGTTGGACTGGGGCTTTCCCGACGGGAAGCCAGCCAAGAAACGGGGTGTCAACCATCTGGACGTTCGTCACGACGTTCGCCCAGTCTTGTTGGACACCTACGACTTGTTCAAAAGGTAATGCCATAAGTTCAATTTTGTTGTTTGTTCAATTGAACCATCGTTGTTCACGCCGCCACAAAGCTGCGCGTGTATTCCTGCACTTCCGCCAGGGACGCCGTGCCCGCCTTGATTTTGGCGCTCAACGCATCGTTCGCACCCGTTCGCGGCAATGCCGCCACGGAGGTTCGCGGTGCGCCGGGGGCCGCTTTCGCGGGCGGCTTCGGGGCGGCTTTCACCGCCGGTGCGGCACTCGCCGCCGGCTTGGTCTTGGCCATGTATGCCTGTTCGCCCAGGTATAACTTCGTCAACAACACCGGCCAGTCCGACCGCTGCCGGAGCAGCGGGTTTTCCACCAGAATGCGCTGCGCACTCTGGAAGGCCGGGGATTGCTTGTCGCCGAGTTCTGGAAACAGTTGCACCGCCGCCGCGAGACTCTGCTGGTTTTGCGCCAGCCAGACCTTGCGCGGTTGCGCCTGCGCCTGCGTCATGCGCGCACCCTCATACACCGCCGCCAGAAAGTCGCCGACCAAGTCGGCGCTGGCTTCGGCAAGGGGTGTGCCGCCAATCTTTTCCACGCCGCTGGCCTTGAGCCGTTCCGCCACGGCTTCCACGCCGTTTCGGTTCAGCATCTGCTGCAATCGGTTCGCCTCGGATTCGGTCGCGGCTGCCTGCGTCACGCGGGCATCCACGGCCTCAAAAGTCTGACAGTCGGCCAGCATCTCCCCCGCGCTCGGCGCGGTGGTGGGCTGACCTGCTGGCGACACCGGCTCGGCCGGCGTCGCGGGAGGCGGCTTGATCTGCTTTTGGATTTCGGCCAGTTGTTCCTTCACCGCGCGCAACTCGGCGCGGGCGTCCTTGCTTTCCGTGCGCTCTTTGACGAGCGCGCCGTGAAGTTTCTTTTCACCTTCCGTCCACGTCGCCATTTCGTCCGCCGTCGGCTCGTCGCCTGCGGCAGCTTCCGGGGCTGCGGGTAAAGGTTCCGCCGGTTCGGCCGGCGTCAATTCTGGTGATGGTTCTTGACCAGGTTCGACGACGGGCGGTGCCGGAGTCGCGGGTAGTTCGCCGGCAATGGATTTGCGGGCGAGTTCCGCGAAGTCGTTAAGGGTTGATGGTGCCGGTGCAGCCGCCACCGGGGCGGGTGTCACTGGAGCAGCCGGTGAAGCCGGGGCTGCTGCCGGTGCCGCGCTCGGCGCGGCGGGGGTTGCTTCGGGTGTTGACATATTTGCCCCAACTCGGTTGGCGCAATGCGACTTAACACCCGTTACCGAAGAATAAGAAGTGTCCGCTCCGCCCAACCACCCTTAACCACCCCAAACCACCCTTAACCGCCATTATGACCGAGCGGAATGTTTTACTCCGCCTTGTGGCTGGCTTCCAATACCTGCTGCAACTGCTGCTCGAAGTCCATCAACATTCCGACCCGTCCGCGTGCCCGGTGCGCTTCCGCGTCGTCTATGCCCGCCTTCGCCACCGCCTCCGTTTCAATCGTCAGGTTCGCGCGCACCAGCGCCGTCAACATCGGCCACAGCGGGTCGTCCTGCGCCAGGAGTCCCACGCGGGCCTTGAGCCGTTCCAGATCATGCTTCGGCACGATGGCCGGCACTTGGTTTTTCCGCTTGCTGAACAGGTGCATAATTTTTTAGTTGTAAACGTGCCGGTAAATTTCCCGCCACTCATTTGTCCCAAAGTCGCAAAATTCGTATTTGATGTAACGGCAATCAAAGTCCGAAAGCGGGGACGCCTCGAACCACTTCCAAAACCCATCGTTTAATTTTCCAAACATCATTGCGCGTTGATCATCTGCGGCGGCGTCAGCGGCTGCTTGATTTGCATCTGCGTCTGGATGCCGCCCGGTGTCTGCGGGTTCACCCCCATCTTGCCAATCTGCTGGTTCTCCGGCTGCGTCACGCCGATGAATTTCAGGTTCTGCAAATACTTCGTCAGCAGTTCCGAGAAACGTGGGTCGGGATTGCGCGGGCCGATTTGCTGCACGATTTGTCCGGCATTCTGTCCCGCCACCGTCGCCAGCGCGTCATCCGTCAGCGCCCGCAGATACGTCGGGTTCTGCGTCACAATCTGCTGCACGTCCTGCAACAGCCCCGCCGCCGTCGGGTCGGCTTTGTCCATGAAGTTGGGCGGGTTGCCGGCAAACATTTTCAGCACTTCCAGATTCGCCTTGTCCATCAGCGCCTGGCTCGCATCCGGCAGCGGTGTCACCAGCCGTTTCGCCGCCATCGGGCCGAGAATCGCCCGCACCATGTCGCTGCTCCACTGCGCCCGGTTGATCGTCCCCATCACGTCCGCCGGCAGCGCGATGTTGTTCATCGTCTCAATGCGTTTCATCATCAGCTCGCTGTCCAGCTCCCGCACGTCAAACATCAGCGAGACGTTCAGCACGTCCGCATCGTCCCGGTGCGCGTCCAGCCAGCCCGCCGGTGCGCCCGTGATGTCCCCAAAATCCGCATCCTCCATGTGGACGCGGCACAGCGCCATCACCTGCTGCATGGCCTTGTTCCACGTCATCAGGAAGCGCGCCACCGCCATGCTCTGCGACATCTGCAAGCGCGGGGCCGGCACGTCCTCGGACATCAGCCCGTAGGAATTGTCCTTCATCTTCGTCACCGCCGTCAGCACTTCCACGCTCTCGGACAACCCCTGCCCGTTCGGCGTCTCCATGAATTTTGGCTCCTTGCCCATCCGCACATAGTTCTGCACCGCCGGGCCGAACTTGTATTGCGCGCCCGTCGGCGACTCATACACATTCACCGGCGGCAGCGCCGTGATGTTCGCCCGGTCAATGATGCTGTCCAAAATCCCCTTGATGATGTTCTGCGTCGTGTGCGCCCGTTCCGGCACGCCGCGCGAACTCGTGATGCTGCGGCACCACCACTCGCGCACGCCCGCCGCGTAGGGCAAATCCGCGCCGCAACCCTCCACCTCCTCATGCTTCGCGCAACTTTCCGTAATCAGCTTGTGAATCGTCGTGTTGTAAATCGCCGGCACGCCGTCCGCATCCGCCGCCCGGTAGATGCAATGCAGAATTTCAATCAGCGTGTTGTTCAACGTCGGCTGCGCGCTGAACACCGGCGAGGAAGTCGCGCCGCCCGTCAACCCGCCCAGCCCCAGCGGCGTGGCGCGGATCTCCATCGGGGCCGCCGTGATGGCTCCTTTATACTTCACCGCCTTTTCCACCCAGTCCTTGTCGTAGCCGTCGGTGATGATGCGGCTGCGCAATTCGCCCTCATGCACGCGCTCCACTTGGAACACGATTTCATTTTCCGTCGTCAGCTCCGGCGGGATGAAGACTTCATCCCACGGCTTGAGCGCCGCAATCTCCGGCTGGTTTTTAGCCAGGTAGGCAATCGGCACCGTGCCCGTGCCCGTGTCCCGCAAATCCTGCACCGCCTTGCGCACCGTGGAAATTTTCACGTCCGGCACCGCGTCCTGCATATCCGCCGGCACTTCGTTCTTCACATAGCGGTCATACCATTGCGACAGGAATTCAATCGCCGCGTCCTCCTGCATCGGGTCGGCGATCATCGTCGGCAGTTGCGCGAGCTGCACCAACTGCGGGTCAATCGCCGGGCCGGGGTCTTGCCCCTGATCTTGCGCCTGCTGCTGCTGGCTTTGCTGCTGCTGCACCTCCTGCGCCGCCTGCTGGATTTCCGCCAGCGTGATGGTCTTCTTCTTCATCCCAATCTCCCGCCGCCAGCGCGGGGCCAGCACCATCCAGCCGTAGTGCTCCTCGTATTGCGCGGACAGCTCCACCTCCCGCGTCAGGTCGTAAAACATCAGCCGGAAAATCAGCCATTCGAGCAGCGCAATCGCATAGTTGCCGTCGTCCGTCTCGCTGCTGCCCGGCTGCATTCGCGCGTGCCAGAACGCCGTGGCCTTCATCGCCGCGCGTTCCGCAATGATGTCATCCACCACGAACGGCCGCATATCACTTGCGCCGTCAAAGGGGATGGCCGCGCCGTCCTTCTTGCCGGGGATGTCATGCTTGCGGCCGTCCACAAACTGATTCGGCCAGCGGCAGAACCGGGTGTTGTCCAGCCACGCGAGTCCGCCCGCTACGACGGGGCCGCAGCGTTGGAACATATTGGAAAGCTCCGGCACGTTTGGTTTGCCGGAGTCGAGCAGATAGGAAGCATTCATGGTGTGCGATTGTCTCCCAACGCCCGCACACCGGGGACTGGCCGTAATAGCGCCAGCAGCTCGCGGGTCAGATACTTCGGCCTGACCTCGCCCGCCAGACGATGCACCACCTGCGGATTGGCGTCAACCACCTTTCGGAAAGTTTCCTTGTCCGCGATGCCTAAAACTTCGCGGGCAATCTTCCCGTTCACCCGCGCCGGCAGTGCCTCGGTGTTCATTTCTTTCTCTCCTTCAAATCATCCACGAGCCAATCCAGGTCGTGAATCGCCCACGCCAGCTCGTGCTGCCGCGCTTGCTGTTCGCCCGCGAGAATACAATTGCGCTGCTGGTCCGCTTCGGCCAGCCGGGTTTCCAGCCCCGTGTGCCGCGCCACCAGCTTGCGCCGCAGCCGCTTTAGAATTTTAATTTCAGCGTCCATTTGATTTCCTTTCGGCGTCGTCCAGTTCCCGGCGGCAGCGTTGCAGTTGCCACCACCACATTTCTTCCGGCTGCTTCAACGCGGCGAGCACGCCACCATCAAACGCCCGCTCAATGGTCAGCCGCTTCCGGCCACTCTTGCGTTGCACTATGATGATGATGGTTTCATTCATTCGGTGTTGGTGGTTAAATGTTGAATGTTCCCATTAGTAAGCCGCCCCGCCGCCATAACTCCCCAACGCGCCCGGCGGTAGATGGCCAATGTCCATTTTCGCCAGCCCCTTGAGGCAATCAATCGGGTCTTTGCTGGCACCCTTCAACCCGTCCACGCCCGTCCACGTCCGCAAGCTCCAGATTAAATTTTCACACTTGCGACTGACGTAAAACTTCGGACAGTTCAACGGCGTCACCGGCTCCGCCGGATTCCACCCGGCCGTCAGCCAGTTGTTCACCCATTGCTTGCCCTCCTCGATGCCGCAGTCCGCGCCCGCCATCACGTCCCAGCCCGGCACCGTTATCTTGCCGTCCGTGTCGCGGATGGGGTCTTGCAGATAGTCAATGTAAGTCCGCGCCTCCTCATCGCTCGGCACACTTGTTCCCGCCGGGCGCGGGTCTAACCGCCGGTCGCGCACGTCCCAGGTGCCGTTGGCTTCGATCTCGCGCACCAGGCGCTTGTAATCGTTGAAAGATTTCCCGTGCCCCATTGTCTGCCCGCTGCCGGCCTTACCATCAGGCTTGCTACCGGGCACCGCCCACTCGCCCATGCTCTCCACGTCCGGCCATTCGCGGATCACCCACTTGGTGCCGTTCCGGTCAACGCCCACCCACAGCATGAACCAGTTGCGGTCGCCGTGCGGGTCGCTCCAGTGGTAAATCGTCAGCTCGTCCAGCGGCGGGATTCGATCCGGCTCGACAATGTGCCACTCGCCAAAATTCGGGAACGCCTTGCGCGCCAGCTTCGTCGGCCAGCCCCACAGCCTTTCCAGCGCAAAATCCGCCGGCTTGCCCTGCACACTCTCGGCAATCGCCTCGACGTTCGTGTAAGGGTTGAACATCGTCGGGAAGCACAGGCCGTAGCGCCGCCCGTTGCCGCCGCCGCTCTGCACCACCAGCGGCACATGGCCGGGCGGACAACCCTTCACCAGCTCGCGGTCTTTCGGCATCAGCCATTCACCCCAAGTCCAGGTGCGGTGCCACCAGTCCCAAACCACCTTGCGCGCCGGGATGACTTCCAGAATCACCGCGCCCTCGATGTATTGCCCCACCGTCTCCGTGTAGCCGCCGACCGGCGTAAAGCCGCCCAGCATCACGCCGCCCTTTTTGTGGACGCGAAAGCGCGCCGTCTCCAGCAGCTCCGCCGGGGCTTCCTCGTCCCACGTCAACACGTCGCACTCGCCGCCCTCGACTGATTTCTTGTCCTGTTCGTAAGCCTTGTAAGTCGGCAGCAGGCACGCGCTCCGGTTGGGCAGGATGAAAACATTTTCCGAAAAGCCCGTCGCCTCCTTGTAGGAAATCTTGATGGTCGTCCCCTGCGATTTTAATTTCCGCAGTTCCGGCCTCATGTATTTGTAGAGCGCCCGCTGGATATAGCGGATGCTCGTCATTTCGTTCTGGCTGAAACACCGCGCCTCACTGCCCGGCTGCGTCTCCAAAACCTCCATCGCAATTTTTCCCTGCACCTCGGTCTTGCCCGACCCGTTGCCGCCCAGCAGCACGATGTCGTTGCACGGCTTGCCCATCTTCCAATCCTTCGGCGCGACACTCACGCCGAAAGTTCCCGGCGAATAGGTGCCGGCCAACAGCGCGCGGAGCAGGCGCATCGGCGGCTGTTCCCAGCCGTAGGTCAGCGGGTCGTGCCGCTCTTCGGCAATTGCCCGCTCGCGTCGGGCGTGAAACTCATGCAACCATGACGCGCCTTTCTGCGCGCCCATTTCGCGCAGCCACGCATCCGACGGGATTGGCACCGTGGGGTGAACTGTCCACACCCACGGGCCAACCTTCATGGTCGCTTCGCTCATCATTGATGGCGACGCTTGCCTGGTGACAACGGTTCAGCAATAGATGTTGGCGGCATCGCCATCGGCGCTGGCACTTCCGGGTAACTCTTATTAAGCGCCTTGGCTTGATACTCCGCTTCCACCTTTTCGGGGTCGGCAAGATAGCGCCCCAATTCCGATACCAACTTTAAGCGGTCATCAAAGACTACCTGCTGGCACCCCAGCCCGCAGATATAACCATTCAGCGCGGGCGTAATGGTGATTTGCCGAGTCATACCGCCTCCGTCGGATCAGGGTTGATGCCGCCCGTAGCCCCGAACGCTGGCACCTTAGCCGCCGCGATGTCGTCCGCGTGCAGGACTTCCTTCAAGTCCGGCATCGGGTCATTGGCGCTCGTGATGGCAATTTTTCCATTGCAATCATTGTTGCCCGCCACCGCGTCATACAAGATGCCCGCCACTGCCGGCCGCCACTGGTTGCCCAGCAGCACCACCTTGTCACCATTTTTCGCTGGCCGTCCATTTTTGTAGTGCATACTTACTCTTTCGTTTTGGTTCCGGCACTTTCAACCGCAGCCGGTTTCTCGGTTTGCTTCTTCGGCAAATTCGTTGCGCACTCTTCGATGGCCGCCAGCCATTCCAGCGCGGCCTTCGCCGTGTGGTTGCGCTGCCAGCAGAGCAAGTCCACGCACGCCATGGATTCCTGTTCGTCCAGCGGCACGCCCAGCGCGTGATACTCGCTCGCCCGCCCCATCACCCAGGCGTGAACGGGACGCGGTTGCCGGAACGCATAGGCCGTCACCACCAGCGTCTGCGCGTGCGTCAGCGGGATGTCCCGCCCAAACATCGCCACTTCGCCCGTCGGCACCTTGCCGTAGCGGTCGCGGTTTTCCTCCTGCCGGCGTGACCATTCCGCCAGCACGGCAACCTTGTGTTCGCGCAGCGCCGCCAGCAGCTCGTCGGGCACCTTTACCCCGCGCACCCGCGCCTTCCCATCCTCGACCACGAGCGTCGCCCCCGCCTGGTGCAGGGCATCAATGATTGCTCCCGCCGCTGGTTGTTCGGCGTTGAATGTTGAATGTTGAATGTTTTCCATTTTCAAATCTCCTCATCCATTTCCACGACGTTCTTCTTCGCGTAGCACACCGGCACGCGCCGCTTGTCCGCGAGCTTCCACGGGCTGACTTCCAGAAATTGCAGGCTATCGAAATGAAACCACAACCACCGCGCCGGACAGTCGCCGTCCCCGCCGCGCTGCGCGTCCACGATGAAGTAGGCGTCATGCAAGACCACCAGCCGTAGAAATTCCTCCTTCTGCTCCGGCGGGATTTTGTCGAGGATGTCCAGCATCGCGTTCCAACTGTCCTTGAACACCTGCGGCGCGTTGGCTTCCGGCGCGCCGCCCAGCAGCCGCTTCCACGGCGGCATCGGCGGCATCGGGTCGCGTCCGGCATTTTCCTCAATCCATTTGTCGGTGCAGGCTTGGATGATTTCTTCCAGCGCATCCTGCTTGGCCCGGTTGCGCCACACCACGATGACGTTGAATGCGAGATTGGAAATGTAGCTGCTGCCCATCACGTCATAGCGGCGCGGGATGATGGCTTCGCCCTTGCGGTCGTTCGGCTTCTTGCTGTGCGCCACCAGGTGAACGTGGACATTGTTCGCCTGCGCAAACAGAATCAGCCGATCCACGAAGCCCCGTTGCGCGTTCCAAATCTCCTGCCCCTCGCCGTCCAGCCCGCTGAAGCGCATCAGCGAATCCAGCACGAACTGCCGCACGCCGAACCGCTGGTAGGCATAGAGCATCACTTGCAACACGTCCTCGATGTCCGCATTGCCGACCGCGTCATAGACCCAAATCTTTTGCGCGAGCGGACGCAGGCAGCGGTCGCGGAATTGGGCGCGTTCCTCCTTCGGGCAAACATCCCGCCGCGCCTGCGTCATGCGGATGAGCTTGCGGTAAGTCTCCGGCGCCTGCACTTCCAGCGAGCAGATCAGCGCGCGGTCGCCCTGCCAGCACAGGTCAATCATGCAGTGGTTCAGCACTTCGGACTTGCC
>Ga0302267_10002714_pt1 | contig 21050 bp, 26 predicted proteins | sample III_Bog_E1_3_FD_194555 | JGI IMG/M metagenome (GOLD analysis project Ga0302267, IMG submission 194555) | Peat permafrost microbial communities from Stordalen Mire near Abisko, Sweden - III_Bog_E1_3 | ecosystem: Environmental > Terrestrial > Soil > Wetlands > Peat | place: Sweden: Abisko... | reverse complement strand
ATACCGGCGAGCCCTGATCCTGACACATCGCCGGTATCGGGCCGCGACGGCGGCCCCGCGTCCTCGTGGACGCGAAGCCAAGGGCGCGGATGCGCCCGCCCGGCGTCTGAGGGCAGCCTTGATGAGTTACCATCAAGGCCCGATGGTATCACACGGACGCTCGGAATCGAACCAACGAGACTCGAATTTCAGCCCCCCGTCAACGCTTCCCTCGGATTTCGCCTTGAGTTATGCGCGCATTTAGACTTTATAGAACGTGCCGATGGTATTTTTCTGGGATCGCCGTGACAAAAAGGGGTGAAGCGTGAATTTAGGCGTCATCATTCGCCGATGGGGGATATTTCCCCGACGGGAAGCCATTCGCCGGTGGAAGGAATTCGGTACTCGGATCGGCACTTGGAGACGAGCGCATCCGACAGGATGGATCGCGCTTTGTATCCTCTTGGGGTTTACGGTGCTGTTCGGACCTGTGCTCTGGGGTATCGGATGGGGGTCTCTGCTCGCTCACAGCGCCAGTCACGCACTGAAGGCCTATCGCGCCATCAACAACCCGATCGATAAAGTCGAAGCCTACAGCAAGTTAGCGCCAGCACTGGGCCTGCTGCTGGCGGCCCCCCTGACCTTCCTTGGCTTCACCCTCGCCTTCTGGCGAACATGGAACCAGCACCGCGACGGAGAACTGGCCACTCGCAAGCTGGATATCGAGTCCCTCGCCGCCACTCACAAGCTCGATGTCGAGTCCTTCGCTAAGGCCGTAGAGCAACTCGGACACAACGAAATATCGATCCGTTTAGGCGCGGTCCTGGCCCTGGAATTACGAGGAAAAGCATCCTCCAGTTTGCTCTCTCCAATCATCCAAGTTCTCTGCGCCTATATCCGGGAAAAACGACCGAACCCAGTACAAAGAGATGACGATTCCCCCGCTCGATTGCCAACCGACATCCAATTAATTTTAGAGATTATAAGTCGACTAAAAATCAAGGATAAGGATAATCAGATTACCGTCGATCTCCACGATACCGATTTGTCTGGAGTCTCTTGGTTTCAAGCAACTTTGAACAGCGCCAACCTGAGCAAGGCAAAGCTGAACAGGGCGAAGCTGAACAGGGCTGACCTGAGCGGGGCGGACCTGCGCGGGGCGGACCTGAGCGAGGCGAACCTGATCGAGACGAACCTGCGCGGAGCGGACCTGCGCGGGGCGAAGCTGAACGGGGCGAAGCTGAACGGCGCGGACCTGCGCGGGGCGGACCTAAGCAGGGCGAAGCTAAACGGGGCGGACCTGCGCGGAGCGAACCTGAGCAGCGGGGCGGACCTGAGCTGGGCGCACCTGAACGAGGCGAACCTGGGCGAGGCGGACCTAAGCAGGGCGACCCTGGGCGGGGCGCACCTGAACGAGGCGGACCTGAGCAAGGTGAACCTGAGCAAGGCGTACCTGAACGAGGCGTACCTGAGCAAGGCGTACCTGAACGAGGCGGACCTGAGCTGGGCGAACCTGCGCGGGGCGGACCTGAGCTGGGCGGACTTGAGCTGGGCGAACTTGATCGAGGCGAACTTGGTCGAGGCGGACCTGAGCGGGGCGAACCTGAACGGGGCGAACTGGGACGGAGCCGACCTGGACGGAGCCGACCTAAAAGGCACCATCCTCGACCCTGCCCGCTTGAGCGCACTGTAACCAAAGATCGTAAAGGGCGGGCCGGATGCCCGCGCTCCCAGGACATCGACCCTTAACGCCCCTCACGAGGCTTTGGCCTTTTCGAAGAAATCGACCAGCCTGGAGGTCAAACGGTTGGCGCGCTCGCCGAGGGTGTTCATACTGCCGACCAACTGCTGGGTGGACTGCTGCGCCCCAACCATGACATTGGCCGTTGTGTTCACGGCGACAAAGACCGCGCGAGTGCTGGCGGCGGCGCCCTGCACATTGCGGGCGATTTCCACGGTGGTTTGATCCTGTTGCTGAACGGCGGCGCTGACGGCGGTGGCGAACTCGCTCATTTTCAAAATCGTATTGCCGACATCATGAATACAGTGAACGGCGTCATCCGTCTGGGTCTGCACGGTGGTAATCTGGGCGGCGATGGCTTCGGTCGCCTGCGCCGTTTGATGCGCCAACGCCTTAACCTCGTTGGCCACGACGGCAAAGCCCTTGCCGGCTTCACCGGCTCGGGCGGCTTCGATGGTGGCGTTCAAAGCCAGCAGGTTGGTCTGGCCGGCAATGGCCCGAATCAAGCGCAGAATATCGCCAATTTGGCCCGCCGCCTCGACCAAACCCGAGATGCGCTTGCTGGCTTTTTGGGTCTCGGCGACCGCCTGGGCCGCCACATCCGAAGCGCGCGTGACCTGATCGCTAATCTCGGCAATCGAAGCGGCCAACTCCTCCGTTGCGGCAGCCGCGCTTTCCACCCGGCTGGAAGCCTCCGAAGCGGCCTGCGCGGCAACAGTCGACCGTTCCTTCACGTCGACAGCGATGGTCTCGCTGGCCCGCGCCTGCTGGATGGCCGCTTCGGCTGAAGTCGACATTTCAGCAATCAGGGTGCGGCTTTCGCTGTCAAAATGAGTGCAAATGGCCTCCAAAGCCGCCGCGCGCTTTTCTCTCTGGCGCTGGTTGGCGGCATTTTCCGTTGCCAAGGCCGTCGCCTGCATCGCCTGGAGACGCAGGGTCTCGACAGCATCCGCCAAAGCCGCCAATTCCGCCCCCAGATGAGTGCGGGGAATTTCAAGGTCGTGATCCCCCATAGCCAAACGACCAATCGAAGAGGTGAGACTGCTTAAAGGTGTCAACACCCGCCGACTGAACAAAATCGCCGAAATCATTCCGGTCGCAATGGTCAACAAAACCAAGGCCAAAGACCAAATCAGATGCAGCAAGGCGGTTTGTTTCTGATGATCTGTATGCTCCATCACTTCGGCAACAGCCGCCTCGCGCATCGTCACCACGGCGGGCAACATGACGTCTAACTGCCGAGTCCGGGTGGCGTCCAGGTCTGCCGGATAAGGCATTTCACCACGGGCCGCCCGCAAGATCGGCAGATACATGACCTCGGCTTCGCGAAAGTAGCCGGTCTCCAGCGTTTGCTGGGCCTCGATCAAACGGGCTGGTCGTCCGACCTGATCGATCTCGAACCGGATCAATTGGCTGACCTCGTCAATACGCCCGCCCAATTCGCTTAAGACGTCAATGGTTTCGGGAGGCGCCAGCTTTTTGCCCGCCACCAAAGCCGAAATGGTCGCAGCCCGCTGGCCCGCCAAAGCCCGCAAGGTGATGGCCGTCCGCGCCACTCCCAGCAGCAAGCCCGCCGCTCCATTGTCCTGGGAAACCTCTCTTTGCAGTTGATCCACGCCTTGGATCAGAGTGTCGATCAGACGTACCGACGTCTTCATCACGGGATCAGCCAAGCTAGGCCCCCGCTCCGCCTTTGGCAGCGTACTGGCCGCAGTGGCCATCTGCCGCACCTCTGCCATCTCGTTGACGACACCGTGAACCATCCCCAGCACCTGTTTGCTGCCGGGAGTCTGGATCTCCGCCAGTAAATCCAACGACTGCTGGCCCGCTTTTAGAGTGGCTGCGGCATAGGCGGCCATCTTCGCTCTTGAGGCGGCGTCTGCTGGCCCCTCTCTCACCTGAGAGATCGTCAATTCGCCCCGTTCAACGGCGATGCTAACCGCAAACCGAGCAATCATTCCGTAGGCTTCCGCATAATGGTGAGCCATGGCGGCGGATCGATACTCGTATGCCGCATCGACGGCAAACAGGCTCGACGCAAAGACTCCAATGGCAGAGGCAGCAGAAACCGCCACCAAAAAGAATGTCCTAATCCGCATGATTTTCTCCGAAGGAGACCAGCTCAACCCACCTCATTGATGAAGTGGCGGCACATACATCATAAGGTACCGAAGCAGCACGGAAGGTTGGCGCATAAATATCTTCTTAACCAGAACCAGAAGCGCCGCCCCATTGCTGCCGATTATATCCTTCTGCTCTTGCCTCTTCCAGAGTCTCAGGCCGGAAAGAGGGCATGTATCATTACGGATCATGTGGATAATGCGTTCAACTTAAAAGGATTTGCTCAATGAATACCCCCAAGCTCGCGGGCCAGATATGAATTGCATTTGTTAAAAAGTTAATCTGTCGCTGAAGGCCAAATATAGAAAATGGTTTATGTCTGACACCACCGCTGATCAGACACCACAAACCGCCCCATATCCGGATATTCCGTTGTGCCTCAAAGAGTTTTTCTGGCTTCTTTGCACACATAAAATTCACAGGTCGGCGCTGTCCTAAAAACGGCCCGCTCGTCGCCGATGGGATTGGGCGCGTCTGCGTCAATCCGCCGCAATGACGACCGAGATGAAGGGCGAAGGGTGTGTCGGGGCAAATTGGCGGCTTTGAATTTTGTTAAAAAATTGGCGTTTTCAGTCTGTTGCCATGATTTCATTATGTTATTATTAAACTAAAATCTTTTGCTTGGCCGAGATCAGAACCATCCTGATGGAAAATAGACTGTCAGGCTTTACAGCTATGGCATCCTGACCTTCATGATAGTTTTTAATCAAAGCTTCTATTCGCTGGCATCAGGCGGTCGCCGAATGATGAAAGGGAAGCGCCATGGCTTGGTCATCTTATCCCCTTTGCTCTTCTTGGCCCAAGATCGACGAATATGCACGCCTTCAAGCGGAAAATGACGAAGAAGCCGCGCACCGGGAACGGGAAGAGGCCCTGCGACAGCAACGCGCGTCAGGGACCGAAGCGCGGGCCGAATTCGAATCCCAGTCCCGCCATTTTCAAAGGCATTTTCAGGCCATGATGGGTCATCGCGCCGTCACCGCCAAGCCGCACGTCAATCACGACATCAGCCAAGCCCAGCGTAACGCCGATTTTTACGGTTTTTACTACGGCCAACTTTGAAAGAGAGGTTTCTTTGGCTTTTATAGGGCCCTACCCTGCGCCTGCAAAGGGGCGTGGCCTCCTTAATCGAGGACGCCCACGGGTTTCCCTTTGCGGGTGGAGGCAATGCCCACGAAGAGCTTGATTCGGGCCTAAACCGCCTCACCAAGAGCACCAAGATACAATTCAAGAAGTTCAGCTTCTTCCTGACGTTCTTCCCGGCTTTTCTTGCGGAGCGAAACGACCTTACGCAGAATCTTGGTGTCAAAGCCCTGGCCTTTGGCTTCGGCATAGATGTCGCGAATGTCGTCAGCCAGCCCCTTTTTCTCTTCTTCGAGGCGTTCAATCTTTTCAATAAGCTGCCGCAACTGACTGGCGGCAATACCATTGACATCATTGCTGCCGGCTGTGCCGGTATCGGGGCTGTCCGCCAAGGAAGGCTCCATCTCTATCTGTATCTATCTTAGGGTGAGTATGCGCGGGCCGGATAACGCAACAAAACCCCGTCGGAGCCGTAGACCCGGCACCGACGGGGAATGGCCTGCGGCAGGCTTACTTTTTTCGGAAAGCGTCGAGCGTAACCACCTCGCCGCGCTTTTCTTCGCTGCTGGCAGGAGGCGCCGGGCGAGGGCTCGGCACCAAAACCTGAGGGTCTTCTTCGACCGGCGGGCGCTCGGCGGCTATCGGCTGGAACTGCAAGGCAAAGTTGACCGACGGATCGGCAAAAGTGGTGATTGCCGCAAAAGGAATGGTCAACCGCTCGTGAATGTTGTTAAAGCTGAGGGTGACCGAAAACTGATCGTCGGCGACGTCGAGTCCAAAAAACTGGTATTGGAGCACGATCGTCATTTCGCCAGGATACTGATTCCGGAGAGACTCGGGAATCTTGACGCCGCGATACCCGGTGCGAAATGTCAAATAAAAGTGGTGATTTCCGGGCAGCCCGGCAACCTCCACCTGCTTGAGGGCGGAGCGAACGACGCCGCGCAACGCCGCCTCGACCATTCTATCGTACCGCAACTGCTCTTTCGGCATTCCCGGTGCTGTCCCTATTCATGCTGGCTGTTTCGACCAGAGGCGCCGCTCGCCAGCTTTCCCGGCGTTTCGCCCATGGGGGCGGTTTTTGCTGACCGGCTCCCCCGAACTCACCCTCATCGCCCCCGTGGCCCCCCGTGGCTCTCGTGGGGTCGGATTTACGGATGCCAATATAGCGCCGTCGAAGCCAAAGGGTAAGAGGCACGAAGCCCCTGTCCGGGGAATTGACAGCCGTTCCCGATCCCGATCGTTCCAGAAGGGGTCACGGGGGTGTCGCGATTGCCGCGCCTGATCGCTACAGTGTTGCCGTGCCAACCGTTCGGGTTTCATGCCATCTTTTGGGTTTTACGCCATGTCGACCACAGTCGCCCAGCTTGCCGAAATCAATGCCGCTCTAGCAACTGACCCGGTTCCAACCCGAAGAGTCACGGTTCCGGCGTTGGAATCGCTTCTCTATCAGCCTTTGCCTGTCCTGGATCATGGGTTTTTGCGAGTCATTGACTATATGGGCGGTGACGAGGCTGTGGTTCAAGCCGCCCGAGTCTCTTATGGTCGCGGCACCCGGCGGGTCAGCGAGGATGCCGGCCTGATTCGCTATTTGATGCGGCACCGGCACTCGACGCCCTTCGAGATGTGCGAAATCAAATTTCATGTTAAATTGCCGATTTTTGTTGCCCGCCAATGGATTCGCCACCGGACGGCCAATGTGAACGAGTATTCCGCTCGGTATTCGGTTCTTGATCGTGAATTCTACTTGCCCAAAGCCGAACAGTTATGCGCTCAGGCGACCGATAATCGTCAGGGGCGCGACGCCACATTAGCCCCCGCCGAAGCCGCCTGGGTGCTGGACCTGCTGCGCCGAGATGCCGAAACCGCCTACACTCATTATGAAGAGATGCTGAACCGCCGCGAAGACGGCAGCGATATTGATCCTCAGCGGGCCGGTTTGGCGCGGGAATTGGCGCGAATCAATCTGTCCCTGAACTATTACACCCAATGGTACTGGAAGATCGACCTTCATAACCTGCTCCATTTCTTGTCATTGCGCGCCGATCCTCATGCCCAGTATGAAATCCGGGCTTACGCTGACGTGATGCTGGACGTGGTGGCACGTTGGGTGCCCTTGGTTTTCGAAGCCTTCCGGGACTATCGTTTAGGCGGCGCTCACCTGTCGGCCATGGGCTTGACTGTCATTCGCCGCTTGCTGGCCGGAGAGGCCGTGACCCAGGAGACCAGCGGCCTGGGGGGGCGAGAATGGCGGGAATTAATGGCCGTCTTGGGTCGAGAGTAGCTTGGGGGCGAAAGAGTCGCAGCGATTCAGAGAGCGGCTTGGTGTATCGACGGCTTTGGGACCGTTCGGTCGGAGGTTGGGCGTGGTGCGGTGGACGACGGTCGCCGTAGTGGCGGTGATGATCGGGGAGGCGGGTCTGTGGCGGTCGGCGACAGCCGCCGAGATCCAGGTGTTTGCGCCCCCCAGCCTGCGCCTGTCCTTTGCCGAAGTCGTTGCCACGTATCGCGACCGGCAGTCTGATAGTGTGGTGCGTGAAGCCTATGGCAGCGACGCCGCCTTGGAAAACCGAATTGCGGCGGGGCAAATTCCCGACATTGTGTTGGTTGCTGACCCTCGGACATTGGATCACTTGGCCGAAACCGGCGTGATTCGAACCAGCAACCAGATCAATCTGCTGGGGGACGAGGTGGTTCTGGTGGCAGCCGCCGACAGCACCCTAACCCTCACCATGGAACCGGGCCTCTCGCTGGAAACGGCTTTGGAAGGCGGACGTCTGGCCATCTGCGACCCCGAAAATGAGCCGCTGGGCCACTATGGCCGCGCCGCTTTGATGGCCTTGGGAGCCTGGTCCGACGTTGAACAGCGATTGGTGATCACCCGCTCGGAACGCGCCACCCTGGCCGCCGTGGCCCACGGCCAAGCCCCGCTGGGCGTTGTTTCCAGCACCGACGCCGCCGCCGAACCCGCCGTCCGGGTCGTCGGCACCTTCCCCACCGACGGCCAACCCGCCGTGGTCTATTCGTCGGCCCTCACCAACCACAGCACCGAACCCGCCGCCGCCTTCTTCGCCTACCTCCGCTCCCCCGCAGCCCTGGCCATCTTCAGCCGCCACGGCTTCCAACCACTGCCCTGAATCTCCCCCCTTTTCAAAAAAAGAGCATCGTCTTCAAGCCGTCATTTTTAGGGTCGACAAGCCCAATCCGCTTTGCTATACGATCGTCATACGGCGACGCCAAGCGACGCTGGGGGTGATTAGCTCAGTTGGTAGAGCAGCTGACTCTTAATCAGCGGGCCGAAGGTTCGAGTCCTTCATCACCCACCAAACTTTCTTCCCAAAAATCAAGACACTACGCCAAAACGCTCCCAAAGCGGATGAGGTGTAATGTTGCTGTTCGATTGGTCAAGTGATTGATTCTGTGAGAATTCCTGAGTTTACACAGATTTGGCACGCGCAGTTTTTGGATGGAAAGTGGCGATTCTACACGCATTTTACACAGGCGATTTTGATCCCGTTACAAGAAATCGCCCACTGCTTTGTGGAATGCTTACCGCTTAGCCGACGCCTTGGGTGCGGGACGCCAAGATTGCCCGAATTCCGTCACTGTCAAACGGTTGACCTTGACTGCGATCACCCGGCTATAGATTCCCTGGGAGGAGCCGCATATAGTGGACCGAGGCGAACCATCACGGGCGGGGCACTCACGTGGGATGGATATCATTCTCAGCGGATCACGCCATTGAAAGAGTTGCTCTAACTTTTCAGTTTGCAGAGCCAATCACGAACGTACCATGGAAAAGAATTGTTTCTGCCGCTGATAGTGTTTTTCCGCGTGAAACACACGGGCGCTCAGTTCAGCAGATGCATTCATTTCAAATAGGAATGCCTGTGGTACTGCCGTCACCCGCTCATCGGGTTGAGGATACAGCCGGCTTTGTTTATAGGAAACTAGACGACGGAACCCCAATCGAAGACATCACAATTAGACGGGATTGCATTTCTTTTGGGGTCTCCAAGTACCAACGTTGGGAAAGTTTTGCAAAGAGGGCGCGCGACACGACAGAGCATTTTGTCTCGGATATGATTTCGTTAACAGATATGTCTTTGATCCAATTGGAATATTGGGATCGCTTTACTCATGACTCACAAGAACAAATATCATATAAGTCTCTCTTTAGCTCAAAGTCTGGTTGCATTCCACCACTTCTATTGGATAGTGCTGGGCACTGGCATTCGCACGTGGGGTTCTTTATGCCAGAGCCCGACAACAGTATATTAATTAACTTGAACATTGATGTCGTAGATGTGGCGGATCCCGAGCAATCACAGGAATCGAGGCGATCTGTCGGAATATATTCAATGGCAAGGGATGCAAAGCCCGATATCTCTAGCACTAACGCAATATATGCGTCATGCGACCACATCCATAACATTGTCAAAACTCAGTTCGCCATGCTGCTGGACGATAGCGTATTAGACAGCCTTGGTCTATCTCTTCCTAAGGGGAGGGAGTAGTGCTTATTTATAGCAATGCAACCAAGATTAGCGATGCGCGTCCAATTTCTATGGGTGGAATGGTTGATGTAGTTATCGAAGACGACGCCGACGAGCTTGATACCGAGAGCCAATTTAGGGTCTCGTGGATTAGGGTTTACAGTGAAAATATCACGACCCAGGGAACGACTCTGAGATCACCATTTATTGCTTCCGCCGATATGATGCTCAAGGGCTTCCTTCGGGAGATTGCTGATGGCGTGGTTTCCAAAAAGAGGGCACCAACACTTCCTTCATATGCGACCATAAACTGCCCAATTCAGCCAGATATTTTCCCGCACCTACTCAGTTGGAATACAGGAAAGTTTTCGAAGCTCCGTTCCACAACCCCAAAAACAGCTGCTTCAACGAAAGTTCTATCCTATGGCTGGGTTCGTGAGCTATATCAAGCAAGTGAACAAGGCGTTGTAGATAATGACATAATAAAGATGTTTGATCTTATTGAGGAAGAGGTATACAAAGATCGAGAAGCCCTCAATGCATCTCTATTGACAATAGATATTGATATGCTTGCCCCAGATTTTGTCGTGGGCATACCGCGGGCACTTTATCCGTTAAGAGGACATCTAGCGAATTGGAGGGGTTTTGTGGTAAAGGCCAAGCAGTCTCTTTCGAGGAAAGGTCTTGGCGCCGAACGGCTTCTGCATGGACTTCTTGATTAAAATGCTGAACGACCCCCTTCATAATCCCTATGACAAGGTTCATTATTTTGGCTTTGCTATACGCAGAGTTACGGCATCGCAGTGGCATGTCGGAATGCTTTATAAGTTCGGCGCTGCGGAAGCTCGCCTTCGTCATCAGTGCTCTCATGACTATCTGCGAGATGAAGAGGCAAAGGGACACGAATGTCACTTTCTCTGGGTTGATATTGCGGCGCTCGATGACATTAACAAAAAACTAATTGCTGGGAAGCTAACGAAAGCCGGAGGTGACAAAATACCCTATGGTATCGGATTTCAGGAAGGGGGCTCCTATATAGACAATGAAACATTAAGGTATATAAACACCAATCCTGGTATGGGGCTAACGTGCGCGTCGTATATATTGGCAGTATTGGCTTCGCTTGGTTTTAGACCACTTGATATCGAGCACTGGAAGTCGACCGAAGCTGACATCGCCTGGCAGACTTCAATTCTGTTAGCGGTGGGAATTCCGCATCAGAGTGAGCATTATATTAAAGAAACGAACAATATCGGTGCGCCTCGATTCCGTCCGGAACACATAGTAGCCTCTGGTCTTGAAAGCGAATGGCCGATAGACCAATTGACTGCGGAGGTAAGAGGTAGCGATGTCATAACGGTCTATTGCTCAATTAGGTCCAGGCAGTGTGCGTAGGTACAACACTTCCCTTGTCAGAAAACTTGTTGACCATTTTACTCAATCCTGCTTGGCTTCCTTCCCACAGGAGGTCAGCCCATGGGTCTCCACACCGCATCTGAACGGGAACTCTGCGATGGTCGGGTGCTGATCTACCAGCGTACCGACACCATGTCGCCAGTCTGGCAGGTCCGAATCAGCTTCCCAGGCCAACCCTACATCCGGCAAAGCCTCAAGACCCGCAACGAAGCCGAAGCGATCAAGCTGGCGACCAAACTCTATGAGGACCTTCGATACCGTCACGAAAGCGGTCTGCCCATTCGTCGCAAACGGTTCGAAGAGGTTCTCGACCTGTATCTCGGCAATCTGGCTCAAGAGGTTGAGTTCGGAACCCAGAAGGCCAAGAAACTTGACGATCAACGGAAAATGAGCCGGTATTGTCGAGAATATTTCGAAGGCAGGCTCATTGATACGATCAAGACTAGCGATGTGGGAAAGTTTCAGGACTGGCGTCGTACATACTGGGTATCTGGCCCTGGCTCTAATATTACTGAGCATGTATATCAGAGAGAAGGCAAGACCGTCAAATCCAAGCGAATTTACTCTGCCATTCCAGCGGCCAGCACTCTGAACTCTGAAGCCGTCCTATTGCGCTCGATCTTTGCCTATGCCGTCAAGCATGACTGGATTGCTGACAATCAGGTGCCCGACATCGGCGAGAAGATTCCCAGTGCCAAGAAAGCCAGAGATGCCAAGCGGCGGCCAGGGCTTGATCGTGAGCAGGTCCAACATCTCCTCCAGGTCGCCGAGAAGCGCATGTACGAGGAGAAGGAGAATCCCCGGCTCTGGCACCAGCGGTTGATGCTATGGGCCTATACCGGGTTCCTGGCTCATACCGGTATGCGTCCGTTCGAAGCGATCCTGGTCCGTTGGGATTACGGTGACAGTGCAGTTATTAACAACAATACTCCGGCAAGCTAGGCTTGAGCATGGCTCGTTTCGCTCGCCTTATCGTTCCTGGGATACCACATCACGTGACGCAACGTGGGAACGGTCGTGAGCGGACGTTTTTTGGCGACGCCGATTACGCTCTTTATCGCGATCTATTGGCGATAAACTGCAAGGCAGTTGATGTTGAGGTGTGGGCTTGGGTATTGATGCCCAATCATTGAGCATCTGATCCTCACGCCGGCCGACCAGGACGGTCTCAGGATTACGGTGACAGTGCAGTTATTAACAACGATACTCTGGCAAGCTAGGCTTGAGCATGGATCGTTTCGCTCGCCTTATCGTCCCTGGGATACCACATCACGTGGCGCAACGTGGGAATGGTCGTGAGCGGACGTTTTTTGGCGACGCCGATTACGCTCTTTATCGCGATCTGTTGGCGATAAACTGCAAGGCAGTTGATGTTGAGGTGTAGGCTTGGGTATTGATGCCCAATCATTGAGCATCTGATCCTCGCGCCGGCCGACCAGGACGGTCTCAGGCGTGGCCGTTGGATGAGGCACATCTTTGCGCAGCCTTGCGCTACATCGCCCTCAACCCGGTTCGCGCCGGCCTTGTCGATCAAGCACGAGATTGGCGCTATCATCGTAATCTTAATTTAGTGCACTGTCACCGTAATCCGAGGTTGTGATGGTGAAAGCTGTCGCCAGATAAATGGGATGGAAAGGATATAAAAATGTTGCATTGCATTATTGTCGCCACGTTGTCGATTGTTACAGCGGGTGTTGCAGGGAACGCTGCGAGATTGTGGTTTCAATCAAGTAATGTAGAAATTGATTGCGCGGCATCAATTGAAGATGAACCTGAGCGGCATATTCTTAATCTACAGGCATTAACAGCAAAATCCGCCAATCTTAATAAGCAGGCGGCGATATGGACGGGAGTTTCAGCAATTTTTGGTGCAGTAACATCAATAATTGGTGCTATTTCGTGGTAATAATGATCGAAAATAATTGCCGCAATAACGAGATCGTTGGGATTACGGTGACAGTGCAGTTATTAACAATGATACTCCGGCAAGCTAAGCTTGGGCATGGCTCGTTTCGCTCGCTTTATCGTTCCTGGGATACCACATCACGTGACGCAACGTGGGAACGGTCGTGAGCGGACGTTTTTTGGCGACGCCGATTACGCTCTTTATGCGATCTGTTGGCGATAAACTGCAAGGCAGTTGATGTTGAGGTGTGGGCTTGGGTATTGATGCCCAATCATTGAGCATCTGATCCTCGCGCCGGCCGACCAGGACGGTCTCAGGCGTGGCCCTGGCGGCGGTTCATCGCCGCTATGCCGGACGCGTCCATGAACGGCGACGAACCGGGAATTTCTGGCAGGGCCGATTTGGCTCGGTGGCGTTGGATGAGGCACATCTTTGCGCGGCCTTGCGCTACGTCGCCTTCAACCCGGTTCGCGCTGGCCTTGTCGATCAAGCACGGGATTGGCGCTGTCATCGTAATTTTAATTTAGTGCACTGTCACCGTAATCTGTCACCGTAATCGTGTCACCGTAATCGGTCTCTTCGGCCAATCCGATGACCGTGACCGTCGGAGCCGGCGTCTACAGCCTGACCGGCACCACGCGCGACGCCACCAACGCCTCATCCCTTGCCGCCTTCGGCGGGGCCTCGGGCACACTGACCTTTTCGTCGGGCGTTGCGGTTTCCGATGGCGCCGCCGGCAATCCGATGACCGTGACCGTCGGAGCCGGCGTCTACAGCCGCACCACGCGCGACGCCACCAACGCCTCATCCCTTGCCGCCTTCGGCGGGGCCTCGGGCACACTGACCTTTTCGTCGGGCGTTGCGGTTTCCGATGGCGCCGCCGGCAATCCGGTGGTTGCGGCGGTGGCACCGGCGATTCTGCGCCCCAATGGTCGGGCCGGGACACCGCAGCTTGTCGACGGCGATCGTCTGACCGTGCATTTGATCCTGACCGCCGTGGCGCGGCTTCGTGACAGCAACGTTCCGGACATCGACGGCTGGTACAACTGCTACCTCGACAACACCACCCTGCTGGAGCTGTTCCAGGACCCGGATTTCAAGCTGCTCTACAGCGAGGCCTCTGGTTCGGCGACCTGCATCGACGGTCAGGTGCCGTATCTGCTCGGCGTCCGTTTCATCACCACCACCGAGGCGCCTCAGCAAACCCTGGCGCTGACCGGCGCGCGCATCCACCGGGCCATCGTCTGCGGCCGGGGCGCGCTGATCGAGGGCGATTACCAGGGCCTCGGCCTGTCCGATCTCGATCCCAGGCCGGGCGCGTTCAAGCACTGGGTCGACGGCGTCTGCCTTCTGGTGCGCAGGCCCCTCGACCGCTTCCAGGAAATCATCGCCCAGTCCTGGAAATGGCGCGGCGGCTTCTGTGTGCCCACCGATGGGACCGCCGATCCCATGGTCATCCCCACCGCCGGCAACAGCTACTGGAAGCGTGCGGTGGTCATCGAGTGTCTTTGACAGGCAAAGACCGGCCCCGGCGGTGGATCAAGCGCCTTGAACGATAACAGGGTTTGCCATACCTTGTTATCGGAGGTGCCGCGATGAACATTTCCCTGACGCCGGAACTGGCCCACCAAGTCGAGGAACGGGTGGCCTCCGGGCTGTACACCTCGGCCAGCGAAGTGGTGCGTGAGGCCCTGCGCCTTTTCCTGCATTTCGAGGCTGCGCGTGCCAAGGGCCTTGAGGGGCTTGGCGGCATGATTGCCGAAGGGTTGGCGCAAGCCGAGGCTGGCAAGGTCATTGCCGGTGACGATGGGCGGCAGCGGAGCCAGGCCCGGATTGCCGCCCGGCGGGTGGAAAAGGCCGGGTGACCGGTGGGAGCTTCTTACCTCCTGACGCTTCACGCGCAGAACGACATCGACCTTGAGGCCGACGCCATCGAAAATGAGGACGCGGCGGCCCGCTGGGTCGATGATCTTCATGACGCCCTGGATCGCCTTGGACGGACTCCCGGCCTTGGACACACGCGAATGGACATCACCGGCCATGATGTCCTGTTCTGGACCTTTCGAAAACGCTGGGCGGTGATTTACCGCGTGGTGTCCAGGGCCTCGTCCAGTCCGTATCCGATTGCGATCCTCCGGGTCATCTCCTGGTCACGGGTGATGCCGGGCTTCTGGCTCGGCGCCAGCTGGTAAGGGACATCCCACCATCTGCCTCGCTTTGGCGGTTATGGCAGCAGCCGGCCGGCACTGTCGGGCTAATAATATGCAATTTTACTAAAATTAAATATATCGCATAACCCCCATTTATGGAAAACCAATCGAAGGCTAAGCGAAGTCGCCGCGAAGTATTCCGCCATCCCTTGCCCCACACCGACTGCGGGGACTTGGGAGGGTCAGTAAAGCCGACCCTTCGGATGGCGCTGGGGCGGCGGTTTTTTCTTGGTAGCCGACCTTGACCGGCGGGTGTACGTCTGGCAACATTGCGACACCGACACTTGGCTGACACCGCGTGACAAGCGACACCGACACTAGCGACACCAGTTGAGCCGATGATGCTAGTGTCCAGAGCGCTGGATATGATCGTCGCAGAGCGTGAGTGAGTCGACGCGGAGATGGCGCGCCGGCTCGCCGAGCGCGATACGCTACATTTGGGACATGTCGACCGGATCGTGGTACAGGCGGCTGCGGAACCGGTACGCATTGGGAAGGCGAGGAGCCGTAGCCAATGATGCATGGGCGCGAGAAGTCAGACCCTGCCATAGTAGCTGTGAAGCCGACGAACAAAGCCGGGTACCCGGCAGCGGAGCCGGGGGAGCCAAGGGCGGGGACCAAGGGAAACGCGGGACAGCAACGCACGTACCGGGCACAGAACCGGGCACGCGTGACCCAGGCGCTGGACCGTGTACGGCAAGCCGCAAAGCAAAGGAAGAAGGAACGGTTCCCCGCGCTCCTCCACCACATCAACGTCGATACGCTTCGGACGGCGTTCTACGCGCTCAAGCGCAAGGCCGCCCCCGGCGTGGATGGCGTGACGTGGCAGGACTACGAGGCAGACATCGAGCCCCGTCTCGCTGACCTGCATGGGCGGGTCCACCGAGGAGCGTACCGACCGCGTCCCTCCCGCCGGACGTATATCCCGAAGGCGGATGGGAAGCAGAGGCCGCTGGCGATTGCCGCCCTGGAAGACAAGATCGTCCAGGGCGCCACCGTCATGGTGCTGAACGCCATCTACGAGGAAGACTTCCTCGGGTTCTCGTACGGGTTTCGGCCCGGACGCGGACCACATGATGCGCTCGACGCCCTGGTGGTGGGGATTACCGCGCGGAAGGTGAACTGGATTCTGGACGCCGACATCCGATCTTTCTTCGATTCGGTGAGCCAGGAATGGCTCGTCCGCTTCGTCGAGCATCGAATTGGCGACACGCGCATCATTCGCCTGATCCAGAAATGGCTACGGGCGGGCATCCTCGAAGATGAGGTGGTGACGGTCAGCGACAGGGGAACGGGGCAGGGCTCGGTGGCATCCCCACTGCTTGCCAACATCTACCTGCACTACGTCCTCGACCTCTGGGCCGAACGCTGGCGACGGCATGAGGCCATCGGCGACATGATTATCGTGCGGTACGCCGACGATGTCGTGGCCGGCTTCGAGCACGAGGCCGACGCCCGTCGGTTTCTCGATGCAATGCGCGTACGGTTCGAGGAGTTCGCGTTGTCGCTCCACCCGGACAAGACGCGCTTGATCGAGTTCGGGCGCCATGCGGCGTTCAACCGTAAGCAGCGCGGCCTTGGGAAGCCGGAAACCTTTGACTTCCTGGGATTTACCTTCATATGCGGAAAATCACGCCAAGGAAAATTCCTCGTCAGGAGGAAGAGGCGCAGCGACCGTAAGATGGTAAAGCTCAATGAAATCAAGGAAAAACTGCGACGACGACTGCATCAGTCAATCCCGGAGCAAGGGCGCTGGCTGAAACAGGTTGTCACCGGCTATTTCACCTATCACGCGGTACCGACAAACTTCCACGTACTCGTGAGCTTTCGGCACCATGTAACTGACCTGTGGCGGCGAACGCTTCGGCGACGAAGCCAGACGGCGGCGGTGACATGGGAACGGATGAAACGAATTGCCGATGACTGGCTCCCAAAACCGCGAATCCTTCACCCCTGGCCGCAGCAGCGCTTTGCCGTCAAACACCCAAGGTAGGAGCCGTATGCGGGAAAGCCGCCTGTACGGATCTGTGCGGGGGGACCGGGGCAACCCGGTTCCCTACCGCGATCGTTGCTACTCATACCCCCCTAACAGCCGGACAGACTCACCCTCAGTGATCGCGGTCACACGCGACCGCGTGTCACACGACTGTGGTGCTACGCGCCGTTATCGCGTGGTACCACCAGAACACACTCGAAACGGGTGCCAAAAAACACAAGGCACTACCTAATGTTCAGGTGACATTCCGTTCCGAATTCCATTCTAAAAAATATCGAAGGTGGTTCACTTGAAACTGACCATTGAACGCGTCGCCTTGCTCCGCTCTTTGGCCCATGTCCAGAGTGTTGTCGAACGGCGCGGCACCATCCCAGTTCTCTCTAATACCATCGAGCCTTGATGGTGACTCATCAAGACTGCCCTCAGACGCCGGGCGGGCGTATCCGCGCCCTTGGCTTCGCGCGCATGGGCGCGCGGGGCCGCCGTCGCGGCCCGATACCGGCGATGTGTCAGTATCAGGGCTCGCCGGTATAACGTCCTGTTGCGGGCGGAAGGGTCAACCCTGGCTCTCACCGCGACCGACATGGATGTCGAAATTGTCGAGGACGTTTCGGCTGAAGTGATCCGGGCTGGCAGCACCACGGCGCCAGCCCATACTCTTTATGAAATCGTCCGCAAGCTGCCGGATGGGGCTCAGGTCGAGTTGGATTGCGGCAGCGACGGCTCCACGTTGACTCTGCGTTCGGGGCCGGTCCCAGTTCAAGCTCGGGTGCCTGCCAGTAGACGACTTTCCGCAGATGCCTGACGTGTCTCCGTCGGATAGGCCCGACCAATCACCCCGCCAATACGCGCCGCGCCGCGTCGGCCAGAAAGCCCGAGCGATTCCGGCTCACGGCGTCGATCTCAGCCAGCAGCCGCTCGTCGAGGGTGACGTTGATCCTGATCGAGCGGCCGGCCGGCGGCAGCAGCGGAATCAGCGTCACCACGGCGTCGGCCCAATCGATCCAGTCTTCCTCTGCGGCCTTGATCTCCTCAAGCGCGCGCGGGGGCGAAATAGCATCACCGTCCTGCCGCATCAAACAAACATGCGCAGAGAGGGCCTCGGTGCCGTTTTGGACGACATCCGCAAAAGTATCTCCGGCGCTGGTGCAGCCGGGAAAATCCGGGAAGACCATGCCGTAGCTGCCATCGGCAGCCCGGTCAATCAAGGCAACGTAGTGGTTCATGGTGTTTTCCTTTCGGGATCACTTGATGCCGGCTTGCTTGAAAATGCTGCGAATAATCGCGGGAGAGAGGTTCTTGCGCGGATGAGGGATGGTGACTTTGCCGGGCTTAGTGGGGTGCGTGAACTGGTGATGGCTGCCGACGATGTTGACCAAGTGCCACCCGTCCGCTTCCACCATCTTGATCAGTTCCCGGCTGCTGTACGACTTCATCATGGCCCCCTCTTGATGGGGATGGTTATACACACCATCGGGCGGGACGTCAAGAGTGAATGTGTATCAAGATACACATTTTTCATTACTTGACACCGCGAGTCGACGAGCGCAGAATCCCCCTTGGAGCCAAGACGGTCGCAAGCCGACTCGGATTTCCAGGCAGTAGGCGTCAACCGCCCACGACCCTATGTCGAAGCGGTATTTTTATGTACGGACTCATGGTCCGTCATACCGCCCTATGGCGGGAGTGGGATAATACAATAGCCGAAAAGGGGAATATGCCCACTCGGAAATCCTGTCTTTGTCCAGGAGAGTACGGGTTTTCGGCTCTCGCGCCAGGAGGCTCGAAAGGCCTTTCTGTCAGTGCCCACGATGCACGACAAAGGGCAAAATCTATGATCACCATACCGCTAGAGTCGGAGTGCGTCTTGAGTGATTTGGAGACCAAGGTACTGTCCTTGGACTTCGGAATCACCTGTCATGCCGGAGACGAGAAGCACGAAATATCCCGTAATATTTTGATTTCGATTGGCATTCCTGGTGCCGACAAGATTCGCGAGAAAAATCGTCGCGGCCTGCTTAATCGATACTTAGCGTATCGGCAAAGATCAAATGCGAAAAATGCAAAAGAAATGCTCATAGCGTGGTATTCAAAGCAGGGCCGGCGTCACAATGGAAAAGAAAAAGCCGAGCGCCTCAGAAAGGATATTGCCGAATACAGGAAGGAAAAGAGCAAACTCAAAGCGTTCACCCCCATGGCCCCGCTCCGATCCTGAGCAGCGCGGCCGTCATCATCGGTCTGCCTGCGGCCAAATTCTACAAGACGCCCGAGTGGCGCGCCATCCGTTATCAGGCCTTCCGAAAATACGGACCCAAGTGCATGGTCTGCGGTCGGACGCGCGATGATGGAATTGCCATGCACGTTGCCCATATACGGCATCGCGTAATCTTCCCTGAACTGGCTCTTGATATTCGAAATCTTCAAATCCTCTGCGAGGACTGCAATGTAGGACGGGATGTCGTCTATGCAGACGACTGGCGACCGAGAAAGGTGGCGCGACCATGATAGCGCACGTTACCGATGTGCGGCTGGCGGCGTTTCTGGGCTATGCCCAGGTGGAAAATCTTCGCGATTTAGCGAACCGTCATCGTGAGGTGCTGGAATGGTTCGGAGAGGTTTCCCCGCACCGTGCGGGGAAACCTCCAAAGGGCACCAAGGGCGGACGACCGAGCGAAGGCGTGGCCTTCAACAAGAAGCAAGCCCTGTTCCTGTGTGGCAAGACCGACCTGCCGGCGGGGATCGAGATGCTGATCGCGATGGTCGAGGTCTTCGACGCCTTCACCGCCGGCCACTTGCTCGCCGCCCCCGAAGCTGCCCCGGCCCTGCCGCCGCCGGCCCCGGTTGAGGAGCCGCCGTTTTGCGCGGGCTGCGCGGCCAAGCAGTCATGGAACATGCACCCGCTTATGAACCGGGAATCTCACCTATTTCGTGAACGCCCCCTCTGTTCTGCCGATATGCGCGGCCTTCAGATACTGCGCGAGCTAACCGATCATCGGGTCGAACAAGAGTTGCGGCACCGTGCCGAAGAGGCCACGGCGGCAGTGCGGCAGGCGCTCGGCTTGACGCCGCCGGCCCTTCCGTCCCCCACCCCCGCGCCCCGTCGGCGGGTTGGGAAAACCGGGGAGGCGGCGCGATGATCCCCACCTCCGCCCTGATATCCGTCCCGTTCCACGGCGATGTCCGGTCAGCCGCCACCCCCAGTGCGGCGGGGCTCGGGCGGTTGATAGGCCAGGGTCACGCTCTGGCGGCGGCTGATCTCTTCGACCCGGCCGGAGAGTTCGCCGAAGTCGCGGGCGCTGGGGGCGCCGATGGCCCGACCTTTAATTTCTGCCATATCCTCCGACAGCTTAACCAGCATCGGCAAAAACTGACTGAGCATGGCCTTTATGGTATCCTGTCCAGCCTTCAAAACTGCGATATCCGCCTCGATCCGTGCCAGCCGTTCGTCGCTCATCATCGCCCCCTTACCGTTCTCACCAGCATAAGCCTCTTGACGCCGCGAGTCACCATCCGCCTTAGAGTCGAAACTGTGGCCGAAAACCACTTGGTTAGGTTCCTTGCACAAGCGGATGCCGCCCCGAAAGTTCATGCGGCTATTTCTATGCCCGGAATTTGTTTTCCGGAGCACCGCCCTATGGCGGGAGTGCGGCTAATAAAATACTCCGAAAGGGGGAATATGCCCGCTCGGAAGCCTATCTTGTGCCAGGAATCTGAGTTTTCGGCTCCCGCTGCCAGGGAGGTCCGAAGAGCCTCTGCTGTTGGCGTCTTTAATCGCCTGCACAAGGGCCTTCATATGACCCACAATCCCGACACAACAAGTCCGTCCGTTAGCGCACTTGCGCTCACCATTTCCGATCTCATACCATCGAGCCTTGATGGTAACTCATCAAGGCTGCCCTCAGACGCCGGGCGGGCGCATCCGCGCCCTTGGCTTCGCGCGCACGGGCGCGCGGGGCCGCCGTCGCGGCCCGATACCGGCGATGTGTCATACCATCGAGCCTTGATGGTGACTTATCAAGGCTGCCCTCAGACGCCGGGCGGGCGCATCCGCGCCCTTGGCTTCGCGCGCATGGGCGCGCGGGGCCGCCGTCTCGGCCCGATA
>Ga0302267_10002704_pt1 | contig 21072 bp, 18 predicted proteins | sample III_Bog_E1_3_FD_194555 | JGI IMG/M metagenome (GOLD analysis project Ga0302267, IMG submission 194555) | Peat permafrost microbial communities from Stordalen Mire near Abisko, Sweden - III_Bog_E1_3 | ecosystem: Environmental > Terrestrial > Soil > Wetlands > Peat | place: Sweden: Abisko... | reverse complement strand
GCTCTGCGAATTGCTGAACGTGAACATGGACCTCGTCCCCCTGACCTACCCGGGCTTCGGCAACATGGGGCCGGCCGCCGTGCCCTACACGTTGTCGACGGTGGCCGACGAGATCGCCGAGGGCGAGCGCGTGCTGCTGATGGGGATCGGCTCCGGCCTGAACTGCGCAGCCGCCGAACTGATCTGGTAGCGCCCGTGTCCTCCGATCCGCGCCCCCCGTCGGGGGATGCAGCGCGCCCCGACTCCCCCACGGCCGCCCAACTGTCGTCGTGGGGACTCGACCCCGCCTGGTCGCGTCGGGTGGTGTTCGACGGTGCCGACGGGCGGCCGGTCGACTGGCACGTCCTCGACACCGGGCCGGGTCCGGCCGGGACGATCGTCTGCGTCCACGGCAACCCGTCCTGGGGCTACATCTGGCGTCAGCTGCTGGCCACCCTGCCTCCGGTGTGGCGGGTCGTCGCCGTCGATCAGACCGGCATGGGCTGGTCGGAACGGGGTCGGCCGCGCCGCCTGGCCGATCGCGTGACCGAGCTGGTGACCTTCTGCCGCCAGGAAGTGGACGGCCCGCTGGTGCTCGCCGCCCATGACTGGGGAGGTCCGGTCGCCGTCGGTGCCTCCGCACACCTCGACGTCGAGGCGCTGGTGCTGGCCAATACGGCGGTGGCCAAACCCGACGGGGTCGCCGTCCCGCCGCTGATCGCCGCCGCCCGACGCCTGGTCGACCTGGCATGCCGTCGGACGCCCACCTTCGTGGCCGGCACGGCTCGCATGACCGCACCGGTGCACCGCGGTGCCCTGCAGGCGCCGTACCGCTCACCCGAGCGCCGCGAGGCCGTCCGCGACTTCGTGGCCGACATCCCCCTGGTCCCCGGGGACCCGTCGTTCGCGGCGCTCCAGGCCTGCGCCGACGCCCTCGACGCCTGGTCCGGGCCGACCCTGCTGCTCTGGGGCGGACGCGACCCGGTGTTCCACGACCGGTTCCTGGCCGATCTGCGTGCCCGGGTGCCCCGGGCCGACGTCGAGCGGTTCGCCGATGCCGGCCACCTGGTCACCCTCGACTCCCCGGTGGGTCCGGTGGTCGCCCGATGGCTGGACACCCTCGTCCATCCCGGGCCGGTGGCCGCGGCCGACCCGGTGCCGACCCCGTTCGTCTCGGTACTGTCGTCACTGAGCGGTCGCTCCGACGATCCCTCGCCCGCCTACACCGGGCCCGACGGCGTCCTGTCGTGGGCCGACCTCGAGGCACGCTCGGCCGTGGCCGCCCGCATCCTGTACGACGAGGGGCTGCGACCCGGGGCGAAGGTGTCGGTACTGGTCCCGCCCAGCTGCGAGTTGCTCGTGGCCGCCGCCGCGGTGTGGAAGGTCGGCGGTGTCCCGGTGGTGGCCGACGCCTCGGCCGGGCTCCGACGACTGCGGCGCCTGCTCCGGGCGGCCGCGCCGTCGTGGACGATCGGCACCACCGCCACCTTGGCCGCGGCGACCGCACTCGGTTTCGCCCCCGGTTCGCGTCGGGCATCGTTCGCCGCGTTCCCCGGGGCCGTCCACCTCGCTCCCGAGGTCGTCTACGCCGAACCGTTCGCCCCCCATGCGCCCCGTCCTGACGACATGGCTGCCATCGTCCACACCTCGGGCGCCACCGGCACGGCCAAGGCGGTGCGCTACACCCACGGGGCGCTCGCCGCACAGCGGGACGTCGTCGGCCCCCTGTTCGGCATGCAGCCCGGCGATGCGTTCACCACCTCGTTCGGCCCCTTCATGCTGTTGGCGCCGTCGCTCCAGATGACCTGTGTCCGGCCCGACTTTCCGGTCGACCAGCCGTCACTCCTCGGATTCGAGGTGTTGTCGGACGCCCTTTCCCATGGCTCGGTCACCGTGGCATGGCTCTCCCCCGCATCGGCCCGGGCCGTCGTGGCCGGCGCTCGGGGGCGCACCGCACCGATCGACCTGGTCATGCTGGCCGGCGCACCGATCTCGGGTGACCTGGTTGCCGGCGTGCGCCGGGTCACCGGAGGCGATGTGCGGGCCCCGTACGGCATGACCGAGTGCCTGCCGGTGACCGACGGTACCGACGCCGAGCGGATTGGCCGACTGGGCGGGACCTCGACCGGTCGTCCGGTGCCCGGGTGCTCGGTCGTGATCACCCCGCTGGACGATCCCGGGGTACGACGGACCGACGGGGACGGGTGGGGCGAGATCCTGGTCCACGCCCCCTGGATGTTCGACGGATACGACGCGGCCTGGTCGGCCGATGCCGACAGTTGGGCCGTCCACGACGGACTGCGCCACCATCGCACCGGCGACGTGGGCTACCTGGAGGACGGGCTGGTCATCCACCTCGGCCGGCGACGCCACGTGATCGACACGGCGGACGGGCCCTTGGCCAGCGTCGCCGTCGAAGGTCCCCTCACTGCGGCCACGGGCCGGACGGTGGCCGCAGTGGGTGTCGGGCCACCGGGGTCCGAGGTCCTGTGCATCGTCGTCGAGGCATCAGGGCCGATGCGGGTGGCCGCTCGCTCGTTGCGTGACGCGGTGCGCGATGCATCGACCCACCGGGTGGCCGCCGTGCTCGAGGCGCCCTTGCCGGTCGACCGCCGGCACCAGTCGAAGATCGACCGGACCGCTCTGGCCGAGGACGCCGCCGGATTCCTCGCCGGCCGATGAACGTCCTGGTCACCGGTGCCTCCAGCCTGCTCGGCCGGGCCGTGGCCGACCAGCTCGTCGACCGGGGCGACCGGGTGACCACCTTCCAGCGGTCCCCGAGCGGCTCGCGGGCCGACGACGTACTGGGGGACGTGACCGACGCCCGGACCGTACTGCAGGCCGCGGAGGGCCAGGACGCGGTGGTCCATCTGGCTGCACTGGTGGCACCCCGACCCCGATGGGACGATGCCTACCGGGTCAACGTGCTCGGCAGCCGCAATGTGGTCAGCGCCGCCGCCCGCTGCGGCCGCCTGGTGCACATCTCGTCGCCCTCGGTGGCCTTCGACGGCGGTCCCGCGGTCGGTGCCGGTGCCGCGCCGGCCCGCTACCACGGTCGGGACCCCTACACCCGGTCCAAGGCGATCGCCGAACGGTACGTGCTGGAGCACGCCGTCGTACCCACGGTGGTACTGCGCCCGCACCTGGTGTGGGGTCCGGGGGACACCCAGCTCATCGGCCGCATCGTGGATCGTGCCCGCCAGGGCAGGCTGGCGCTGCCCGACCACGGACGGGCACTGGTCGACACCACCTTCGTCGACGATGCCGCTGCGGCCGTGGTGGCCGGACTCGACCGGACCGGCGACTCCACGGAGGCCGTCGGCCGGGCATGGGTGGTGACCGGTGCCGATCCGCGACCGCTGGCCGAGCTGGTCGAGGGGATCCTTGCGGCTGCGGGACTCGACCCGTCGGTCCGCTCACTCCCCGCACCGGTGGCGTCCCTGCTCGGGCGGGCGGTCGGTCGGCTCTGGCCAGGGACTGAGCCGCCGCTCACCCATTTCGCCGCCCGGCAACTGTCGGTCGCCCACTGGTTCGACCAGTCCGAGACCCAGCGGGTCCTCCGGTGGCGACCGGAGATCGACGTCGACCGGGGCCTCGAGGAACTGCAGCGCTGGTTCACCCGACGGTGAGCGTGCTCCGGGACCACCCCGGGGCGGCGGTTCACCCGGTGGGCGCCGACCCCGTCGTGGATGCGCCGGTCGCCCGGCGGCGGAGCAGACCCCGGGTCCCCCGCAGGCTGAGCTTGAACTCCGAGGGACGGGACGGGGTCGTCCCGGGGAAGAAGTCCGACCCGGGCACACCGGCCACCACGACATCCTCGGGGACCGCGGTCAGCTCGCTGGCGCCGGCGGCCCCAGCGACACCGGCACCCGGTGCCACCGCGACGGCGAGGGCGACGCCACGGGCTCCCGCCCCTGCGACGGGCGCGAGAGCCGGAACCGGGGACGCGACCGGGCGGGTCCGCAGCGCGGCCACCGTCGACTCGAGCGAGGCGACCCCTGCCGTGAGGTCCTTCAACGCGGCGTGGCAGGCCACCGAATCGAGGGGGCTCATCGGATGTGGCCCCGACGCCCGATCGGCCAGACGCAGGGCGTCTGCGGCCACCGCCGGGTAGCCGTCGCGCAGGGCGCCGGAACAGGCCGGGTCGGCATAGGCAACCTGGTAGCGGCGGAGGACGGCCCACACGCTCGCCCGCCAGTAGGCACGGTGATGCGCCTCGTCGTCGTCAGCCGAGCGCACCCGGGGCACGGTGGGCAGCCGGACGGTGGCCGGGTCGAGCCCGGGAGGGAAGGGGTCGGACAGCACGGCCTCCACCGCTGTGAACCCGTACCGCTCGTCGATTCCTGTCGTGCTGCCCATACATCTGCCCTCGTCCGGTCCGACCGCTGTCCGACCTCTGCCCTGCGTCCAGGATACCGGGCGTAGCCTGGATTCCCCCCGTGGCGAAGGTCCCAACCCGCCGATCCGGGTGACCGCTCCCCCGTCGCAACGGTGCTGCCACCCGGTGGCAATCGTGTCGGCGCGACGGCGGCGTCGGCTCAGACCTCGAGAGTCCGGCGGAGCACCGCTCCGGCCTGCTCGACCTCGAGGAGGAACCCGTCGTGGCCGAACCGCGACGTGATCACGGTCGGCGGACCACCGCCGGGCAGCCGCTCCGCCAACTGCGTCTGCAGGGACACCGGGTACAGCCGGTCGGTGTCGATGCCGGCCACCTGCACGGCGGCGGTGACCCGGGCGAGTGCCGCGGTCACCCCACCCCGACCCCGGCCGACGTCATGGCTGTTCATCGCCTCGGACAGGACGACGTAGGAATTGGGGTCGAACCGTGCGGCCAGCTTGGCACCCTGGTACGCCAGGTACGACTCGACGGCGAAGCTCCCGCCCCGCAGCGGGTCGTCGTCGCCCTGGGGCCGGCGTCCGAACCGCTCGTCGAACTCCCGCTCCGTGCGATAGGTGATCTGGCCGATGCCCCGGGCCAGGGCCATGCCGGCCACCGGTGCCGACCCGGATCCGTAGTAGTCGCCTCCGGCGAAGGCGGGGTCGAGTCGGATGGCCCTGCACTGCACCGAACAGAGTGCGACCTGTTCGGCACTGGCGGCGGCGCCCACGGCCAGGATCGCCGCCCGTGACACCCGGTCGGGGTGTCCGACGCACCATTCGAGGACCCGCATGCCACCCATCGAACCGCCCACGACGCCGGCCCACCGGTCGATGCCGAGGTGGTCGGCCAGGAGCACCTCGGCCGCCACCTGGTCGCGGATGGTCAGTCGCGGGAACCGCGATCCCCAGGGCCGGCCGTCCGGTGCCGGGGACGACGGTCCGGTCGTCCCCTGGCAGCCCCCCAGCACGTTGGGGCTCACCACGAAGTACCGGTCGGTGTCGATCGGCGCCCCGGGACCGATCAGCGGGTCCCACCAGCCCGGAGTCGGGTGCCCGGCGCCGGACGGGCCGGCTGCGTGGGAGTCGCCGGTGAGCGCATGCAGGACCAGGACCGCGTTGGCTCGCTCGGTGTCGGGTTCCCCCCATGTCTCGTAGGCGACCGTCACCCCGGGCAGGCTCCCGCCCGCCTCGAGGGTGAGGGGGTCCCCGTCAGAGGTGACGACCTCGGCGAAGCGACGGCGGCCGGGGTCGTCGCCCGGCTGCCAGGACAGCGCCGTCGACGGCTCCGTCACGCCCCCCCGGCGGCGCCGAACCCGAGCTCGAGGTCGGACAGGATGTCCTCCACCGACTCGATGCCGATGCACAGTCGGACCAGGTCGGGTGTCACCCCGGTCGAGATCTGCTCCGCCTCGGTCAGCTGCGAATGGGTGGTCGAGGCCGGGTGGATGGCCAGGCTCCGCACGTCGCCGACGTTGGCCAGGTGGCTGAAGAGCTCGAGTCCCTCGATGAACCGACGCCCGGCGTCGGCACCGCCCTCGATCCCGAAGGCCACGATGGCACCGCCGCCCCGGGGCATGTACCGCTGCTGGCGCTCGTGCCAGCGGCTCGAGGCGAGACCCGGGTAGGCCACCCACGCCACTTCGTCACGGGATTCCAGCCAGGTGGCGACCGCAGCCGCGTTCTGGACGTGGCGCTCCATCCTCAGGCTGAGGGTCTCCACCCCCTGCAGGAAGAGGAAGGAGTTGAACGGGGTGATGGCGGGCCCGAGATCGCGCAGGTACTGCAGGCGCGCCTTGAGGACGAACCGGGCCGGAAACAGCGGCTCGGGAAGGTCGCCGAACACCAGTCCGTGGTAGCTCGGGTCCGGCTCGGTAAATCCGGGGAACCGACCGCTGCCCTCGTAGTCGAACGTCCCGCCGTCGACGATGACCCCACCGATCGAGGTGCCGTGTCCACCGATGAACTTGGTGGCGGAGTGCACCACGATGTCGGCGCCGTGGGCCAGCGGGTTGCACAGGTACGGCGTGGCCAGGGTGTTGTCGATCACGAGCGGGATCTTGAACTCGTGGGCGATGGCCGACACGCCCGCGAAGTCGAGGACGTCGCCCTTCGGGTTGCCCACGGTCTCGGCGTAGAACGCCTTGGTGTTCTCCCGGATGGCCGAACGCCAGGCATCCAGGTCGTCGGGATCGTCCACGAAGGTCACCTCGACACCCAGTTTGGGCAGCGTGTAGTGGAAGAGGTTGTAGGTCCCGCCGTAGAGCGAGGCCGACGACACCACATGGCCACCGTTCTCCGCCAGGTTGAGCAGGGCGATCGATTCCGCGGCCTGGCCGCTCGACACCGCCAGGGCCGCCACGCCGCCCTCGAGGGCGGCGATCCGCTCCTCGAACACGGCCTGGGTCGGATTCATGATCCGGGTGTAGATGTTGCCGAGCTCGGCCAGGCCGAACAGGGCGGCGGCGTGCGCGGTGTCCCGGAAGGTGTAGCTGGTCGTCTGGTAGATGGGTGTCGCCCGGGCCCCCGTGGTGGGGTCGGGTTCGGCCCCGGCGTGGATCTGGCGGGTCTCGAATCCCCATTCGGGCATGGCGTGTCTCCTTCGACGTACTGACTGATTGACGTACTGACTGACTGACGTACTGACTGATTGACGAACTGGTCGATTCGACGACCTGGTGGCACATCGGCCACCGCCCGGTCAGATCGGCACCGGGCCGGACTGATACTGGCAAAATATGACCAAGTCGGTCAACTACATAGGTTTGGGCCGGCCTCCTCCCGACCGGGGCCTAGACCGGGTTGCCGCCCGAGCACCATGCGTTGTCCGGCACGCCCTTGCACGGATCCGGCATCGACGGCAGACCCTTGGGCAGGGGGTGCATGGTCACCGCCGTCGTCTGCGGGTAGACCATGTCCGATCCGCACGGGCCGTTGCCGGTGTCACACAACACCTGACCGAGCAACGCACCGCCGGTCACCGCACTGGTGGTGGTGACCCCGCACTTCGGCTGGGTCTGTTCCAGGTCGGCCGGGGTCGAGCCGTTGGGCGCCACGTTGCCCGAATAGCAGTTCGAGGGCTGGCCGGAGTTGAGGGTGATCTGGCCGTAGTCGCCGTTGCTCGGGTTCTTGAAGTAGCCGTTGTTGGAGAAGTGATTGTTGATCAGCGCATTGCCCATGGGGTCGTAGACGCACCCGAAGGCCGCCGACTCCACGCCCCCGGTGCCCGAACACGACTGGTTGTACTCCGGCGTGCTCGAGTCGGGGTACGGGATCATCAGGAAGCCCCAGGCGCCGTTGTCCGAGAAGGTGTTGTCCATCACCGTGTCGTTGCGCCCACCCGACAGGGTCATGCCGGTGCCGGTCGGACCCTGACCGGCGGTACCCGCCTCGGGCACGTTCGGGTTGTTGTTGTTGTGGACGTTGTTATGGATGAACACCCAGCACGAGTGGGTGTGGGTGATCGGACTGGTCCCCCCGTCGGGGCAGGCCCCGTTCTGCGGGGCGGGCGGGTCACCGTTGATCTGGGTGTTGGTGTCGAATCCGTCCTTGTTGTTGTCGAACTGCGAGTTCTCGACCACCAGCGCACCGCCCGAGTTGGTACCCGAGTAGCCGAGGGCGTTGTACTCCATCCATGCGTGGTCGATGGTCACATTGCACACCTGCTGGCACGCACCGACGTAGATGCCCGAGTCGTTCATGTTGCTCCCGTAGACCTGGTCGATCAGGGCCGGGCCCGCCGAGTCCGAGGAGAAGATGCCGTACTGGGCCGCCGAGTTCTCGTTCCCGTAGTAGGTGGAGGTGGCGGACAGGTAGCTGCCGGAGTAGCCGTGCAGGCCGATCGTGGCGCTGTCCGCACCCCCGTTCCACCAGACGCCGTTGCCGGAGTCGCCTGTCCCCGCCATGAAGTTGCAGGTGGTGAGGTTGTCGATCGACACACCGTCGGCCTTCCACACCACCACACCGTTGCGGCCCACCGGCTTGCCGTCCGAGCCGATGGCGCCGTACGTCTGGTCCGCCGGGTTGGTGCTGCACTCCGGCGAACCCGCCTTGGTCCCGTCCACCACCACCGTCGACCGGTCCATGCCCCGCAGATGGATGTCCGGGGTGGTGATCATCACGCCGCCGTTGTCGCCGTGGGCCGGGTCGGTGGGCAGCCCGGAACTGTCGGCGGTCTCGTGGTAGTCGCCCGGTGCGACGAGGATCCAGTCACCGGGCTTGGCTGCGTTCACCGCCGACTGGATGGTGCGGTACGTCCCTGCATGGCCCTTGAACGTCCCCACCAGCAGGACCTTGCCCGACCCCGCGGGGGCACCCGTCGTGGTCGACGAGGAGGACGAGGAGCTGCACGCCGCCAGCAACCCGGCCACCATCACGCAAACGGCAACGGCCGGGGCGACGCCCCGGTGACGGCCTCTGCGCACCGGGGCCCGCACTCCAGCAACCCGACCTTCTGCCATGACCACTCCCCTGTCGGTCCACGCATCTCACAGCCGAGGATCCGCCCCGGGCCATGCGTCGCCCCGAGGGTAACAGGGGCCACGCCCGCGACAGGGGTGGCGCATCGCTGCGGGGCGGAGGGTCGAACAGGTGCGTGGACTATCATCGGGGCAGCGTTTCGGGGACCCGGGCCACGGCCGATCGAGGAGTTCGAACGCACACGGACGGGCCGGACGGCCCGCACCGATGAGCACCGTCCCGATCGGGTCGGAACCACGAAGGAGCCACATGTCGAGCGAGACACGCACCCACGACTTCAAGGTCGCCGATCTGTCCCTGGCCGACTACGGCCGCAAGGAAATCGTGCTGGCCGAGCACGAGATGCCCGGACTCATGTCCATGCGCCAGGAGTTCGGTCCCTCCCAGCCCCTGGCCGGGGCCCGCATCACCGGCTCCCTCCACATGACCATCCAGACCGCCGTGCTGATCGAGACGCTGACCGCACTCGGTGCCCAGGTCCGGTGGGCCAGCTGCAACATCTTCTCGACCCAGGACCATGCGGCCGCGGCCGTGGCCGTCGGTCCCGACGGGACCGTCGACGACCCGAAGGGCGTCCCCGTCTTCGCCTGGAAGGGCGAGTCGCTCGAGGAGTACTGGTGGTGCACCGAGCAGGTCCTGCAGTGGCCCGGTGGTGAAGGCCCGAACCTGATCCTCGACGATGGTGGCGACGCCACCCTGCTCGTCCACAAGGGCGTCGAGTTCGAGAAGGCAGGTGTGGTTCCGGACCCGTCGACCGCTGACTCCGAGGAGTACGCCGTGGTGTTGGGTGTACTCACCCGCAGCCTCGCCGAAGATCCGACACGGTGGACGTCGATCGCCAACGGCATCAAGGGCGTGTCCGAGGAGACCACCACCGGCGTGCACCGCCTCAACGAGATGGAGGCCAGCGGCGAGCTCCTCTTCCCGGCGATCAACGTCAACGACGCCGTCACCAAGTCCAAGTTCGACAACAAGTACGGCTGCCGCCACTCGCTCATCGACGGGATCAACCGGGCGACCGACGTCCTGATGGGCGGCAAGGTGGCCGTCGTCTGCGGCTTCGGTGACGTGGGCAAGGGCTGTGCCGACTCGCTCCGCGGCCAGGGTGCCCGGGTGGTCGTCACCGAGATCGATCCGATCTGCGCGCTCCAGGCCGCCATGGAGGGCTACCAGGTCGCCACCCTCGACGACATGCTGGAGACGGCCGACATCTTCATCACCACGACCGGCAACAAGGACGTCATCACCGCCGCCGACATCGCCCGCATGAAGCACCAGGCCATCGTCGGCAACATCGGACACTTCGACAACGAGATCGACATGGTCGGCCTCATGGCCACCCCCGGCATCGAGCGGGTGAACATCAAGCCCCAGGTCGACAAGTGGGTCTACCCCGACGGCAAGGCCGTGATCATCCTGTCCGAGGGCCGTCTGCTCAACCTGGGCAACGCCACCGGCCACCCGAGCTTCGTGATGTCCAACTCGTTCACCAACCAGACCATGGCCCAGATGGAGCTCTTCGCCAACACCGGCCAGTACGAGAACAAGGTCTACGTGCTGCCCAAGCACCTCGACGAGAAGGTCGCCCGCCTCCACCTCGATGCTCTCGGTGTCCGGCTCACCACACTGACGCCCGAGCAGGCCGACTACATCGGCGTCTCGGTGGACGGCCCGTACAAGCCTGAGCACTACCGGTACTGATCCCGCCCGCTCCGGCTCCCCTCCCGGGAGCCGGAGCGCCGGGGACCGCACCCATGACGTCGAACGGGCTGGAGGCGACGCGCTACGACGTCGCCGACGGGATCGCCACGATCACCCTCGACCGTCCCGAACGCCTCAACGCGTGGACGGCGACGATGAATGCGGAGTACCGGGCCCACCTGCAGGATGCCACCGACGATCCTGCCGTGCGGGTCATCATCGTGACCGGCAGCGGCCGGGGCTTCTGTGCCGGCGCCGAGTCCGAGGACCTGGCCGGCCACGCGGCCCGTGGCGCCTACGACTCGGGTGCACCCGATGACCTCGCCACCCCGGGGCAGGGCGTCCGGCCCGAGTTCGATGCCGAACTGGCCTACCACTTCGGCATCCCCAAACCGGTGCTGGCCGCCATCAACGGTCCCGTCGCCGGGATCGGCTTCGCCCTCTCGTGCTACTGCGACCTCCGGTTCGCCGCCCGGGGCGCAAAATTCACCACGGCCCACGGAAAGCTCGGACTGCCGTGCGCCTTCGGTCTCGCCTGGCTCCTCCCGAAGTTGATCGGTCTGCCCCGGGCGTTGGACCTGATCCTGTCCAGCCGGACCTTCGACGCCGACGAGGCCCACGCCCTCGGACTGGTCACCGAGGTGGTGGAGGGTCCCGACCTGATCGATCACGTCCGCAGCTATGCCCGGACGCTCGCCACCGCGGTCTCCCCCGCGTCGCTCGCTGCATCGAAACGCCAGGTCTACGAGGCGTTCCACCAGACCGTGGCCGAATCGGTCCGGATGGCGGAGGGGCTCCTCGACCCGATGATGGCGGGCCCCGACTACCGCGAAGGGGTCGCCGCACTGCGCCAGAAGCGGGCGCCGGACTTCGAAACTCCCGGAAATCACGCCTGAGCGGTCGACCGACGGCCGCCATCTGTGACACCATCGGAGGGATACGGACGGGACTCCGTCCGGCCCGCGGGCAGTCGACGCCGGAGATCCCCCACCGGGGGAGCTGACCGGCAGGACGTGGGACTCGACGAGGGAGGGAACAACCATGGAGACCCAAGCCGCAATCCTCTGGGGGATGGGCCAGGACTGGCAGGTCGAGACGATCACCCTCGACCCACCCAAGGCGGACGAGGTCCTCGTCCGGATCGTGGCATCGGGCATGTGCCACAGCGACGAGCACATGCGCACCGGTGACCTCGGCGGGATCTACCCGGTCATCGGCGGGCACGAGGGGGCAGGCATCGTCGAGGAGGTGGGAGCCGGCGTCGACGACCTGAAGCCCGGTGACCACGTCGTGTTCGGCTTCGTCCCCGCATGCGGGAAGTGCCCGTCGTGCGCCCGTGGCCGTTCGAACCTGTGCGATGTCGGCGCCATGTTGATGATGGGCACACAGATCGACGGCACGTGCCGCCACCACTCCGCCGACGGGACGGACCTCGGGACCATGGTCTGCCTGGGAACCTTCGCCAAGCACACCGTGGTCAACAAGGCGTCCTGCGTGAAGATCCTCGACCACTATCCCCTGGACAAGGCGTGTCTGGTCGGCTGCGGCGTCACCACCGGCTGGGGCTCGTCGGTCTACGCGGCCGAGGTCGGCCCCGGCGACGACGTCGTGGTCATCGGTGTCGGCGGGATCGGCGCCTCCGCCATCCAGGGCGCGCGCCTCGCCGGCGCGGAGCACATCTTCGCCATCGATCCCCTGCCGTGGAAGCGCGAGATGGCCGAGACCTTCGGCGCCACCCACACCGCAGCCAGCATCGAGGAGGCGACGGCACTGGTCAACGAGGTCACCTGGGGCAAGAACGCCGACAAGGTCATCTGCACCATGGGTGTGGGTGAGGGTGGTCTCATGGAGTCGATCATGCAGCTGACCGCCAAGGGCGGTCGGGTGGTGGTCACCAACATCCACCCGATGAACGAGACCGACGTCACGCTGTCGCTGACGTGGCTCACGCTGCTCGAGAAGCAGATCGTCGGCACCATCTTCGGGTCCGCCAACATCCGCTACGACATCCCGCACCTCCTCAAGCTCTACGACCAGGGCCAGCTCGACCTCGACACCATGGTCACCCAGAACTACAAGCTCGAGGAGATCAACCAGGGCTACGCCGACATGCTGGACGGCAAGAACATCCGGGGCGTCCTGCGCTACGAGTAGACCGGTCCGGGTTTTCCGGAGGACCGCGCGGGCAACTACCGTGGCACCCATGTCCGGAGACCCGATCACCTCCCCAGCTCCCACGATGGTCACACTCTCCCCGCCCCGGCGGGGGGAGCCCGTGCGACCCGACATCGATCCCGCCGAGGCTCGTGCCCGGGTCCACGCCGCCGAGGTGGCCCTGCTCGACGAGCGGAGGCTCCTGACCGGCGCCGAGCTCGCCGGCCTGGCCGCCCTGCCCGACAGCCACGTGACGTCACTGGCCGCCCTGGCCCACCAGGTGCGCCTGGCGTGGTGCGGTCCCGAGGTGGAGGTGGAGGGCATCCTGTCGGCCAAGACGGGTGGCTGTCCCGAGGACTGCCACTTCTGCTCCCAGTCGTCGCGGTTCGACACGCCGGTGAAGGCCACACCGTTCCTGGATGCCGACGAGGTGCTCCAGGCGGCCGAGGAGACCAAGGCGGCCGGTGCCTCCGAGTTCTGCATCGTGCTGGCCGTGCGGGGCCCGGACGAACGGACGATGCAGCGCATCCTCGAGCTGGTCCCGATGGTCCAGGAGCGGACCGGCCTCAACGTCGCCGTGAGTGCCGGCCTGCTGACCGACGACCAGGCGCGCAGGTTCGCCGAGGGCGGCGTGCACCGGTACAACCACAACCTCGAGACCTCCCGTTCGTTCTTCCCGAACGTGGTCACCACCCATTCGTGGGAGGAGCGCCAGGAGACGTGCCAGCTGGTCCGCGACCATGGCATGGAACTGTGCTGCGGGGCCCTGATCGGCATGGGCGAAACCGACGAGCAGCGCATCGAATTGCTCGTGCAGCTCCAGGAACTGGATCCGACCGAGGTCCCGCTCAACTTCCTCAACCCACGCCCGGGCACACCGCTCGGTGGCGAGCAGCCGGTGGCCGCCTGGGAGGCCATCCGGTGGATCGCCTTGTTCCGCCTCGGTCTCCCCGGAGTGATCCTCCGCTATGCCGGGGGACGCGAGGTGACCCTGCGGGAGCTCCAGTCGATGGGGATGACCTCGGGCATCAACGCCCTGATCGTCGGGAACTACCTGACCACGCTCGGCCGGTCGTCCGACGAGGACCTGCAGATGCTGTCGGACCTACGCATGCCGGTGGGCGCACTTACCGGCGTCCTCTGAGTCGACGGGAGAGGACGGGTGGACGCCGTGGACGCCGTGGAGGCACCACCCAGCGGACGGGGGGAGCACTGCACCAGCTGTGGTTCGGTGTCGTGCATCGGGTGCAGCCGCACCCTCGACCCGCCCCGATTCTGCCCCGACTGCGGCCGCCGCCTGACGGTGACCGTCACCCCGGGGGGCTACCGGGCACGGTGCCGGGACCACGGTGACCTCGCCGTAGGGTGAGCAGCCGCCCGATCCTCCTCCGCGGGAGTCGGTGAGCCGGACAGGCCGGGACGTCCGGCGCAACAACGTGAAGACAGGGGGAGACATGGACTGGACACTCGAACTCGTGGTGGTCCCGGTGGCCGATCAGGACCGGGCGAAGGCGTTCTACCTGGACGGGTTCGGGTTCGATCTGCTCGTCGACCACCAGGGCGGGCCCGACTTCCGGGTGATCCAGGTGACCCCACCGGGCTCGGCCTGCTCCGTGGCCCTGATGCACAATCCCGATGCGGCCGGTTCGGCCCAGGGGCTCCACCTGGTGGTGTCCGACATCGCCCGGGCCCGCACCGAACTCGTCGAGCGGGGGCTCGAGCCGGGGGGCATCATCCACTTCGAGGCCGGGGCCCAACTCGACGGCCCGGACCCCGAGGGGCGGGACTACAACTCGTTCTTCGAGATCCAGGACCCTGACGGCAACGGCTGGATGATCCAGCACGTTGCCTCCCGGGGCTAGCTCGTCCCCGACCTCCCGCACCTCGACTCGGTCCGGCTCCGGTCCTCGAGCCGGTGTCCGACCGGCACGGCACCTGTTCCCGCACCTGCTCCACCCCCCTTGTCGGACCTCCGACGACCCCCAGTCAGTCGGAGGTGCGGCGGCGGTAGAGCACGGTGGCCATCGGCGCGAACACGACCAGGATCGCCGCACACCACAGCAGCGAGGCGGCCAGCGGATGCTGCATGGGCCAGGCGTGGATCGATGCCGAGGGGTTGGGGTTGTGCCAGAGCTCCCGTGCCGCCGAGGCCACCGCACTCACCGGGTTCCAGTCCGCGATCGTGCGCAGGACGGTCGGCATGCGTTGGGTCGGGACCAGCGCGTTGGACACGATGGCGAGTGGGAAGAGGATCACCAGACCGACCCCCTGTGCCGACTCCGGTCCTTTGCTCACCATCCCGAGACAGGCACAGCCCCACGAGAGCGAGTAGCTGAACAGCAGGAAGATACCGAAGCCGGCCAGTGTGGCGAGGATCCCACCGTGGGGTCGCCATCCCACGACCAGTCCGGTGAGCGCCACGATCAATGCGCAGACGACTGCGGTGGACAGATCCGCCAGTGACCGGCCCACCAGTACGGCGGGCCGCCACATCGGAAGGGTCCGGAACCGGTTGATGACACCGCTGTTCAGGTCGGTGCTGAGTCCGACCGCCGTGCCCATGGCCGACGTGGTGAGGTTGAGGGCGAGCAACCCGGCGATGGCGAAGTCGGCATAGGTCTGGCCTCCGGGAAGGCTCACTCCGGCCCCGAACACATAGACGAACAGCAGGGTGAACAGCACCGGCTGCACGGTGACGTCGGACAGCTGCAGCGGTTCGCGGGCGATGTGCACCAGGTTGCGCCCGGTGAGGACGGCGACGTCCGCCGCCCGGCGGACCAGGCCCTGGGGACGTGGCCGGTGGAGGACGGGGGCCGGAGGTGCGAGCGTGGTCGTCATGCGTGGGCTCCGATCGGACGGTCGGGTTCGACGGTCGGGTCCGACAGGTCGTCGCGCTCATCGGTCGGGTGACCGGTGAGGGCGAAGAACACGTCGTCGAGCGACGGCTGCTGTACTTCGACGTCGTCGACGGCGATGTCGGCCTGGTCGAGTGCCCGCACCACCGTCGTCGCCAACCCCGAGGCGCTACGGACCGGTGCCCGGAGCCGGCGACCGTCATGGCTCACATGGACCGCGCCGGTGACGAACGGCTCGAGCGCGACGGCGGCACCCGGGGACGGCTCGCTGAGCGTGACCTCGAGCCGTGCCCCTCCGGTGTCGGCCTTCAGTTCCGCCGATGTGCCGTTGGCGATCACCCGTCCGTGGTCGATGACCACGATCCGGTCGGCCAGCTCATCGGCCTCGTCGAGGTACTGCGTCGTCAGCAGCAGCGTGACCCCGTCGGTCACCAGGTCCCGGATGACGTCCCACATGCGGACCCTGCTGGTCGGATCGAGACCGGTCGTCGGCTCGTCGAGGAAGAGCACCGGGGGACGGGTGACGAGGCCGGCGGCCAGGTCGAGCCGGCGGCGCATGCCGCCCGAGTAGCCCTTGAGGACCCTGTCGGCCGCATCGGTCAGATCGAACTGGGCGAGGAGTTCGGCGGCCCGGGCTTTGGCGTCGGCCCGCCGCAGCCCGCTCAGCCGCCCGACCAGCACGAGGTTCTGGCGTCCGGTGAGCAGTCCGTCGACCGTGGCGTCCTGGGCGGTCACCCCGATGCTGCGCTGTACGGCCGCCGCGTCGTGGACCACGTCGTGCCCCGCCACCCAGGCCGAACCGGCGTCCGGGACGGTGAGCGTGGTGAGGATGCGCACGGCGGTGGTCTTGCCTGCGCCGTTCGGCCCGAGCACGGCCAGGATCGAGCCGGCGGGGACCTCCAGGTCGACGCCGGCCAGGGCGACGGTGGAGCCGTAGCGCTTGGTCAGTCCCTCGGCCCTGATGGTGGCCTCTTCGGTCACGGTCTCGGCTCCTTACCGGTCGGTCAGCAAGTACTCACTGCTCGCCGCATGGTAGACACGCGACTTACCGGTCGTCAAGTAGAATAGGGTCATGGAAACGGACACCCCGATCGTCGAGACGGAGAGCCACCAGGCCGCGGAAGCGGAGGATCCGTCGGCCACCACACGGGCCCGGATCCTCGACATCTCGCTCGAGCTGTTCATCAGCCAGGGCTACGACAAGACCTCGCTCCGCCAGATCGCCGAGCAGCTGGGCTTCACCAAGGCCGCCATCTACTACCACTTCGCCAGCAAGGCCGACATCCTGATGGCCCTGCACATGCAGCTCCACGACTTCGGACGCGAGGCGCTCGCGTCGTTGGGCGACGACCCCACGCCCGAGCAGTGGGCGAGGCTGCTCGACGGGCTGATCAGCCGGATGCTGCAACAGCGCGCCCTGTTCATCCTCCACGAACGGAACCAGGCCGCCATCGAAGAGCTCCACCGGGAGTCGGGCGCGCTCGACCACGAGGACCTCCAGGCCCGGTTCCGGCAGGTGTTGTCGAACAAGGAGCTACCGGCCGACACGCGGGTCCGGATGGCCTGCGCCTTCGGATCGGTGATGGGCGCCCTCGCCCTCGCCGGCGACGTGTTCGCCGATGTGCCCTCCGATACCCTCGGCACCATGGTGCGCAGTGCGGTGTCCGCACTCCTCCCGTACCCATCCGCCGACTGACTTCCGCCCCCCATCCGCCGACTGACTTCCGGCCCCCGGGAACGGCCGGGAGCGCCGCTTCGGTCAACCGCTTCGATCAACCGGCACGATTAGCCGGCACGATCAGCCGGCACGATCAGCCGGCCGGGACCTTCCAGCCCCGGGACTCGGCGATCTCCTTGCAGGTGGGGCAGACGGGGTAGCGCTTGGGATTGCGACCCGGGACCCAGATCTTGCCGCAGAGGGCCTTGACCGCGGTGCCGTTCACCATGCCCTCGACCACGGAGGGTCCGGCCGAGATGAAGTCGCCCTTCTCGGGCTTGAATCCCTCGAGCACGATGTGGGACATCCGCTCGTGGTCACCGTCGAGTTCGGGGTCGACGTGGGTGGGAGCCAGGGTGGTGCCAGCGTCGGTCATCCCCCCAGGATCGCGCATCGGCCGGACGTCGGCACGATGGGCGCCCCGGGCATGGGCGCCCTCGGACGGCCCCTAGGCTTGCCCCATGTCCGCCCGCACCCTGGTCCTCGCCTCGGGATCCCCGGCGCGCCTGCGGTTGCTCCGTGACGCAGGCTTCGACCCCCAGGTGGTGGTGAGCGGCGTCGACGAGGACGATGTCGACCCGGACGACACCGCCGGCTCGGTGGGACGGCTGGCCGCCCGCAAAGCCGAGGCGGTGGCCGGTGCCGGGACGTTCGACCTCGTCCTCGGGTGCGACTCGATGCTCGAATTCCGGGGGCGGTCGCACGGGAAGCCGGTCACGCTGGACGAGGCCAGGACCTGGCTCGTCGACATGCGGGGTCGCAGCGGTGTCCTCTACACCGGGCACTGCCTCATCGACGGGGCGACCGGTGCCCGTGCGGAGCGGGTGGTCGGCACCACCGTGCACTTCTCGGTCACCACCGATGCCGAGCTCGATGCCTACCTGGCCACGTCCGACGTCCTCGAGGTCGCCGGCGCCTTCACCCTGGACGGACGGTCGGCGCCGTTCATCGACGGGATCGACGGGGACCACGGCAACGTGATCGGCCTGTCGCTCCCGACACTGCGGGGGCTCCTGGGCGAGCTCGGTGTGACCGTCACCGAGCTGTGGGTGACCCGACCGTGAGCAGCCCCGTGACCGCGCAACCAGCGGCCACCACCGGCACCCGACCCCTGCGGATCGGGAACCTGGAGGTCGAGGTCCCCGTGGTGCTCGCCCCCATGGCCGGGGTCACCAACAGCGCCTTCCGGACCTTGTGCCGCAGCTATGGCGCCGGTCTGTACGTGAGCGAGATGATCACCGCCCGGGCGCTCGTCGAGGGGAACGCCAAGACGATGGGGATGGCCTCGTTCGCCGCGGACGAGCCGGTCCGCAGCGTCCAACTCTCCAGTGTGGATCCGACGGTCATGGGTCGCGCCGTACGCCGGCTGGTGGACGAGATCGGCGTGGACCACGTCGATCTCAACTTCGGGTGCCCGGCCGGCAAGGTCACCCGACAGGGAGCGGGGGCGGCACTGCCCGTCCACCGGACCCTGTTCCGGGAGATCATCCGGGCCGCGGTCACCAGTGCGGGGACCGTACCGGTGACGGTCAAGTTGAGGATCGGTGTCGACGGCGACCACATCACCTACCTCGAGTCGGGACGCATCGCCGAGGACGAGGGTGTCGCCGCGGTGACCCTGCACGCCCGGACCGCCGAGCAGCTCTACTCGGGCACCGCCGACTGGGACGCCATCGCACGCCTCAAGCAAGCCGTCACCACCATCCCCGTCCTGGGCAACGGCGACCTCTGGGAGGCCGCGGACGCACTGGCCATGACATCGGCCACCGGCTGCGACGGCGTGGTGGTCGGCCGCGGGTGCCTGGGCCGCCCCTGGCTCTTCCGGGACCTGGCCGCCGCCTTCCGGGGCGAGCCGGTTCCTCCCCCACCGGGCCTGGGGGAGATCTGCTCGATGATGCGGGTACATCTGGACCTGCTCTGCGATCTGTTCGGGGAGGACCTCGGCACCCGCCAGTTCCGCAAGCACACCGGTTGGTACCTGACCGGGTTCCCGGTGGGCTCTGGCGTCCGGAGGTCGCTGGCCCTCGCCTCGTCGGTGTCCGAGGTCGCGGCGCTCCTCGACGGACTCGACCAGACGTTGGCGTTCCCTCCCGAGGCGCTCCGGATGGCCCGTGGCCACACCAACGGGCCCCGCCCGGTCCACCTGCCCGATCGCTGGCTGGACACGGTCGACGACCCCACGCCGCCCGCCGGGGGCGACCTCCTGGTGTCAGGCGGATGACCCCGCCCGATGACGGGGAGCGCCACACCCGTCGTCGGGCCGCGGTCGCCGGAGCTGGTGGCTTCGTGGGCACCCACCTGGTCCCGGCGCTGGTCGACGCCGGGTTCGAGGTGCACGCCCTCGTACGTGACAACACCGGTTTCCACGAGCGGGAGCACGTGGTCGTCCACGTCACCGACGTGTCGGACACGGCACGCCTGGCCGAGGCGCTCGTCGGCTGTGACGTGGCTTACTACCTGGTCCATGCCATGGCCGGTGGCACCGGGTTCGCCGACCGCGACCGCGAACTGGCCCGTTCGTTCGCCGAGGCGGCGTCGGCGGCCGGGGTCCAGCGGATCGTCTACCTGGGCGCACTCGGCCACGAAGGACTCTCCACCCACCTGTCGAGCCGACAGGAGGTCGGGACGGTGCTCGGCTCCACCGGTGTCCCCGTGGTCGAACTGCGGGCTGCCGTCGTCCTCGGTGCCGGGAGCATCTCGTTCGAAATGGTCCGCTACCTGACCGAACGGCTCCCCATGATGGTCTGTCCGCGTTGGGTCAACACCCCGACCCAACCCGTCGCCCTGGCCGACCTGCTGGCCTATCTGATCGAGTCGTCCGATGTCCCCCCGGACGTGTACGAGATCGGCTGCACCGATGCCACCACCTACCGCCAGATGATGGATACCTATGCCATCGTGCGTGGGCTGCGGCCGCGACTCATCGTGAAGGTGCCCGTGCTCAGTCCCGCGCTGTCCGCCCACTGGGTCGACCTGGTCACCCCGGTCGATGCCACGGTCAGCCACGCCCTGATCGAGAGCCTCACCAACGAGGTGACCGTGCGCACCCGGGCACACACCGACGCCGCCTTCACCGTGCGCCCCCTGTCCGTGGAGGCCTCGATCCGGGCCGCGCTCGACGATCAGGCCGAATGGATCACGGCCACCCTCTTCGCCCGCCGCCACGGACTCGACGAGGGTGTCTATACCGACCGCTCGTCGGCCTCCCTGCGCGCCAAGGAGGTCGCCCCCGACGGCACGGTGCCCGGGTTCGCCCAGGACCTCGACGACATCGGGGGGCGGCTGTCCTGGTACGGCCTGCCGTTCGCCTGGTTGCTGCGCATCACCCTCGGCCACCTGTTCGGCGAGGACATGCGACTCGGCCGGCCGGTCGCCATGGTCACCGGCGCCGAGGTCGACTGGTGGACCATCGTCGTGCGTGAGCCCGAGGCCCTGGTCCTGCGCTCCTACGACTGGTTCTGCGGTGAGGCGTGGCTCGGGTTCCGGGTGTCTCCCACCGAGCCGTTCGCCATCGAACAGGTGGGGTCGCTCCGCACCAAGGGCGTGATCGGCATGGCCTACTGGTGGCTGCTGTGGCCGGTCCACCAGTTCGCGTTCCGGGCCATGGTCCACCACCGCCGGGCCCGGGTCCGACGGTCGGCCCGCCGGACGGGCCACGGCAGCAGACCCTGAGGTGCCGACGGTGACGGTCGGCGGGTGTGGGACAATGGTCCCCGAGGCCCGCCGGAACCGTCCGGCGCCGTGGCGGGACACCCCCGGAACGGAACGGCCCCTCCCCCCTCCCATGATCGTCGGATCCTCCCTCACCAT
>Ga0302267_10002693_pt1 | contig 21132 bp, 16 predicted proteins | sample III_Bog_E1_3_FD_194555 | JGI IMG/M metagenome (GOLD analysis project Ga0302267, IMG submission 194555) | Peat permafrost microbial communities from Stordalen Mire near Abisko, Sweden - III_Bog_E1_3 | ecosystem: Environmental > Terrestrial > Soil > Wetlands > Peat | place: Sweden: Abisko... | reverse complement strand
CGCCGCGGCTCCCGCCCGTCCCCGCCCCGAGACCGGCTCGCAGGCCGTCGTGGTGCGCGTCGAGCGAGCGACCCCGGTCCCTCCCGAGTCCGAGGCCGGCGACCTGCGGGGCATCGCCGGGCTGCCGGCGTGCGCGCCTCGCGAGGGGGGCGCCGCCCCCAAACCGACGGCATTTGGCCCGTCGTCGGGGCGTGGTAAGCCGCGTAACCAGGGATGAGCGAGTCAGGCAAGAGGCCAGGGATGGGCGAGTCAGGCAAGAGCGAGCCGGGCAAGAGCGAGCGGGTGCGCGTCGTCGTCGTCACCGGCCTCTCCGGCGCCGGCAAGTCGACCGCGCTCAACTCGCTGGAGGACCTCGGCTATTTCTGCATCGACAACCTCCCCACGGCGCTGCTCGAGCGCACCGTCGAGGTCTGCGAGGCCGGCGGCATCGGCCGCGTCGCGCTCGGCGTCGACGTGCGGGTGGGCTCGTTCCTCGACGGCGCCGCCCCGACGCTGGCGCGCATCGCGGCCAGCAACCGCGACCTGGTCGTGCTCTTCCTCGACGCCTCGGACGAGTCGATCATCCGCCGCTACAGCGAGAGCCGGCGGCCCCACCCCCTCGCCGGCGGCGCGCGCGAGGGGATGCGGGCCGACCTCGGCGCGGTGGCGGTCCTCGACGGCATCCGCCTGGAGCGCGAGCGCCTCGCGCCGCTGCGCGCCGTCGCCTCGGTGGTCATCGACTCCACGCTGCTGTCGGTCCACGACCTGAGGCGGCAGGTCATCGCCCACCTCGGCCCCGGCAAGGCGGAGCAGCCGCGGATGGTGACGCGGTTCGTCTCGTTCGGCTTCAAGTACGGGATCCCCGTCGACGCCGACCTGGTCCTCGACGTCCGCCTCCTCGACAACCCCTTCTTCGTGCCGGAGCTGCGCAACCTCACCGGCGTCCACCCCGAGGTCCGCGCCCACGTCATGCGGAGCCCCGAGGCGGTCGAGTTCGTCGCCAAGATCGAGGATTTGCTGGCCTTTTCGCTGCCCCGCTACGAGCGCGAGGGCAAGAGCTACCTCACCGTCGCCATCGGCTGTACCGGGGGGCGTCACCGCTCCGTCGCCGTGGCCCAGGTGCTCTCCGACCGGCTCCGCGAAAAGACTGGGCTCCCCATCCTCGTTTTTCACCGCGACGTCGCGCGAGCGGATATCTTCGGCTCCTACCCCCCGCCAAGGGGAGGTATCGAGGGGGCTGAAAAGTGAGCGGCGATACGGCGATAGGCCGATTCGAGATCGTCAACGTCAAGGGCCTCCACGCCCGGGCGGCGATGAAGCTCGTGCAGATCGCGGCCCGTTACCCCGGCGAGGTCAACGTCGCCGGGCCCGACGGGCAGGCTGCCAACGCCAAGAGCGTGATGGGCGTGCTGCTCCTCTGCGGCTCGATGGGCACCGTCATCGAGGTCCAGGCGCGGGGCCCCGACGCCGACGTCGTCGTCGACGCCATCGGCCGGCTCATCGCGGACCGCTTCGGAGAGCCGGAGTGATCGTCTCGCACGGCCCCGAGTCGGAGCTGCTCCGCGGCATCGCGGGCTCGCCGGGCGTCGCCATCGGCAAGGCCGTGGTCCTCGGCTCCCCCAGCGAGGCCTACGCCCACCGCCGGATCGAGCCGGCCGAGGTCGGCCTCGAGCTCTCCCGCTACGAGCTGGCCGTCGGCAACGCGCAGCAGGATCTCCGCGACATGGCTCGCCGCGTCGAGAGCAAGAGCGCCGAAGCCTCCATCCTCGAGGCCTACGTGCTGATGGTCGGCGACGTCACCCTCGCCGAGGCGGTGCGCACCCAGATCACCGGCGAGCTCCGCTGCGTGGAGTGGGCGGTGGCCAGCGCCATCGAGGCCTACGCCAAGCGCCTCTCGTCGGTCAACGACCCCTACCTGCGCGAGCGCAGCCACGACGTCGAGTTCATCGGCGAGCGCCTCCTCCGCGCGCTCGGCGGGCGCACCCACGATCGCATGCCCAAGCTCGACGGGCAGCTCATCATCATCGCCCGCGACCTCTCGCCCGCCGACACCGCGGCCATGGTCGACGAGCCCGTCGCCGGCTTCGTCACCGAGGTGGGCACGCGCACCAGCCACACCTCGATCATGGCGCGCGCCCTGGAGATCCCCTGCGTCGTCGGCGTCAGCGGCGCGGTCACCCGCATCTCCACCGGCGAGACGATCATCGTCGACGGCCTCCGCGGCGCGGTCATCGTCCGCCCCTCGCCCGCCGAGATCGAGGAGGCCCGCGCCCGCGCCGCCCGCCACTCCGCGCTCGCCCGCGGCCTGCAGGAGTCGCGCGATCGCCCGCCCGCCACCAAGGACGGCATCGCCCTCCGCCTCCGCGCCAACGTCGAGCTGCCCGCCGAGGCGATCCTCGCCCGCGACCAGGGGGCCGAGGGCATCGGCCTCTACCGCACCGAGTTCCTCTACATCGACCGCGTCTCGCCCCCCACCGAGGACGAGCAGTACGAGATCTTCAAGGCCGTGGTCGAGGCCATGCGGCCCCAGCCGGTGACGCTGCGCACCTTCGACATCGGCGGCGACAAGTTCGCCTCCACCTTCAAGGTGCCCCCGGAGATGAACCCGATGCTCGGCCTGCGCGCGGTGCGCCTCGCGCTCTCGCGGCCGGACGTCTTCCTCGAGCACCTGCGCGCCATGGTGCGCGCCTCCGCCCACGGCGACGTGCGCATCATGGTGCCGATGGTGGCCAGCCTCGTCGAGCTGCGCGAGGTGCGCGCCCTCCTCAACCGCGCCCGCGCCGAGGTGTGCGCCGCCGGGCACCGCTACGCCGAGGAGATCCCGCTGGGCGTGATGATCGAGGTGCCGGCCGCCGCCGTCATCGTCGACCTGTTCGCCCAGGAGGCCGCGTTCCTCAGCCTCGGCACCAACGATCTCATCCAGTACGCCCTCGCCGTCGACCGCACCAGCCGCTCGCTCGCCTACCTGGCCTCGGGGTTCGATCCGTCGATCCTCCGCCTCATCGCCGGCGTCATCCGCGCCGGCGAGGAGTGGGAGTGCCCGGTGTCGATCTGCGGCGCCATGGCCAGCGATCCGCTCGCGGCAATCCTCCTGCTGGGGCTGGGAATGCGCGACTTTTCCATGGAGGCCGCCGCCATCCCCGAGATCAAGGAGGCGTTCCGCCGGGTCACCCTCGCCGAGGCCGAGGGCGTCGCCGCCGAGGCGATGCGCCTGCGCACCGCCGAGGAGGTCGAGCACGCGGTCGCCGCCGCGTTCGCCCCCCGCCTTTACGATCTGCTCAGTGGTGAGGGATGAGCCAGGGAATCCGAGACACGCCGCGCCCGCAGGTCCTCTCCATCCCCGAGCGCCTCGACGCCGATCCCGACGCCACCGGCCGCGGCGTGGTGCTGGCCCTGGTCGACTCCGGCTTCTTCCCCCACCCCGATCTGATGCGGCCGGAGCGGCGCATCCTCGTCTACGTCGACGCCGCCCGCGCCGAGGCGGTGGCCGACGACTTCCTCTCGCCGCGCCCCGGGGCCTGGCACGGGACGATGACGGCCTGCGCCGCGGCCGGCAACGGCTACCTCTCGGCCGGGCGCTACCGTGGCCTCGCCTCGGCAGCGCAGGTGGTGCTCATCAAGTGCACGGACGAGGCCGGCGCCCTGCGCGCCAAGCACGTCGCCCACGCCATCCGGTTCCCGCTCCGCCACCCCGAGGCGGGCGTGCGCATCCTCAACGTCTCCGTCGGCGTCGACCGCGACGATCCCAACGTGGCCGACGTCCTCGCCGCCGTGCGCGAGGTGACGCGCGCCGGGGTGGTCGTCTTCGCCGCCGCCGGCAACCGCGAGGGCGTGGCCCCCGAGGCCCCCGCCACCGCGCCCGAGGCCATCACCGTCGGCGGGTGGGACGACGGCAACACCCGCGACCCCAGCGACGACACGCGCTTCCCCTCCAGCTACGGCGGCGGCAAGCCCGACCTGCTCGCGCCCGCCGTCTGGCTCCCCGCGCCGATGCTCCCCGGCACCCTGGAGGCGCGCGAGGCAGCCTCGATGTTCCACCTCGTCTCCGTGCTCGAAGAGGTCCTCGAGCGCGCCGACTTCGCCTCCCAGGGACGTGGCCTCTCCTCGCGGGATCGCACCTCGGTGGAGTCCACGCTCGCCGCCGCCACGGCGCGCATGCAGCACCAGAAGTTCATCTCGCCCGACTATCAGCACGTCGAGGGCACCAGCTTCGCCGCGCCCATCACCGCCTCCGTCGCCGCGCAGATGCTCGAGATCGACCCGCGCCTCACCCCCGCCCAGGTCCGCGAGGGGCTGCTCTCGACCGCCCGGCCCATCGAGGGCCTCCCGCGCGAGGTGCAGGGCGCCGGCGTGCTCCAGCCGGCGGCCGCGGTGCGCTGGGCCAGACAGCGACGGAGCCGCTGAGCGTTCCAGGCACTCCCTGCCGTCGCTACCCTCCCGATCAGCCCCCCCGATGAGCAACCTCGACAAGTTCGATCACCTCGTGGTCCTCATGCTGGAGAACCACTCGCTCGACAGCCTCCTCGGCTACCTCTACGAGGACGAGCGCCCGGCGCACTTCATCGGAGACTTCGGCCCCGAGCCCGCGTTCGACGGCGTCGACGGCGTCGACGGCAAGGCCCTCGCCAACCCCGGCCCGGACGGGCGCGACGTGCCGGTGGCGAAGGCGCCGTTCGCGACGCCGCGCGACATGTGCAATCCCTGCCCCGACCCCGGGGAGGAGCTCTCCCCGCACGTCAGCACCCAGCTCTACGGCGAGGACCGGCGCCCGGAGGCCCACGATCCCCCTGCGCCCATGAGCGGCTTCGTGCGGGACTACCTCACCGCACTGGCGGACCAGTTGCCCACCGGCGAGCCGGTCACCGAGGCGCAGTACCGCGTCATCATGAACTGTTTCACCCCCGACGCCCTCCCGGTGCTGAGCGGACTCGCGCGAGCGTACGCCGTCTCCGATCGCTGGTTCAGCTCGGTCCCCAGCCAGACCTTCTGCAACCGCTCCTTCTTCCACTCCGGGCAGTCGCACGGGTTCGTCACCAACGCCGACTACGTCAAGTGGCGCGCCAACGACGCGCCCACGGTCTTCGACCGCCTCACGGCGCAGGGCGTCTCCTGGCGGGTGTACTACGACGAGAGCAACGTCTTCTCGCTGACGCGGGCGCTTCACCGCACCCTCCACGATCCGTCGCTCGACGAGAATTTTCGCCCGTTCTCCGCGTTCCGCGCCGACTGCGAGGCGGGCCAGCTCCCGGCCTACACGTTCATCGAGCCCCGCCTCCTCGCCGACCACAACGACATGCACCCGCCGAGCGCCTTCGATCCGCTCGTCGCCTCCAGCATCCTCGCCGGCGAGGCGCTCATCAACGACGTCTACGAGGCCGTCCGCGCCAACCCGGACGGCTGGCGCAAGACGCTGCTGGTGGTGACCTTCGACGAGCACGGCGGCTGCTACGACCACGTCCCGCCGCCCGCGGCGGCGCGACCCATCGTGCCGCCGCCGTACCCGCTGGAGGGCGGCTTCGACTTCTCCCGCTTCGGCGTGCGCGTGCCCGCGGTGTTCATCTCGCCGTACATCGAGGCGGGCACGGTCGTCCGCTCCGGCGGCGCGGTGCCGTTCGATCACACCACGGTGATCCGCACCCTGGCCGACAAGCACGGCCTCTCGCCGCTCGGCGCCCGAGACGCCGCTGCGCCCTCCCTGGAGCCGCTCCTCACCCTCGCGGAGCCCCGCACCGACGCGGTGAGCTTCACCCCGCGGACCTACGTCCGGACGCCGCTGCCGCACGCCGCAAGCCTGGTCCTCACCGATTTCCAGCGCGAGGTCTGCGGTGCGCTCTCGAGCGCAATGGGCGCCGAGGTGCCGGACGTCGTCCGCGAGGTGGGCCACGCCGTCTCCCACCTGGAGGCCGCGCTGAAGGCCAGGCTCGCGCGGCTCTGAGTCGCCGCCGTGATAGGCTCGCGGCTCGATGAGCGGCGGACCCCACCCCACGGCTCCCGCGGCGCGGGGCGCGCGCGGCGACGCGGGGCTCGCGGCCGGAGACTCGCTCGCGCACTACCGGATCCTCGCCAAGATCGGCGCGGGCGGCATGGGCGAGGTCTACGCGGCCGAGGATCAGAAGCTCAAGCGCAAGGTGGCGCTCAAGATCTTGCCGAGCCGGGTCGCCGGCAACCCCGCCGACCGGCAGCGCTTCGAGCGCGAGGCCAAGGCGGCGGCGGCGCTCAGCCACCCCAACGTGGTCTCGCTCTACTCGGTCGAGGAGAGCGAGGGGCGCCTCTTCATCACCATGGAGCTCCTCCAGGGCCAGACCCTCGCCGAGATCCTCGAGGGCAGCGCGCTGCCGCTGGATCAGCTCCTCAGGTGGGCAATCCCCCTCGTCGACGCGGTGAGCGCCGCGCACCAGGTGGGCATCGTCCACCGCGATCTCAAGCCGCAGAACATCATGATCGGCGCGGACGAGCGCCTGCGGGTGCTCGACTTCGGGCTGGCCCGGATCGACGGCGACGGGAGCCTCGACGCCGATCCCGCGGGGGTGACGGCGACGATGACCGTCGCCGGGCACATCGTCGGCACGGCGGCCTACATGTCCCCGGAGCAGGTGGAGGGGAAGCGCGCGGACGGTCGGTCGGACATCTTCTCCCTGGGCATCGTGCTCTTCGAGATGGCGACCGGACAGCGTCCCTTCGAGGGGGAGTCCGGCGTGGCGATCCTCGCCGCCATCCTCCGCGACACCCCGCCGCTGCTGAGCACCTTGAAGCCGGAGCTGCCGCTCCGGCTCGGCCAGATCGTGCGCCGCTGCCTGGAGAAGAAGCCGGACGCCCGCTTCCGCTCGGCCACCGACCTGCGCCATGCCCTCGAGGATCTCCAGGAGGAGCTGCGTGGTGGGGGGCCGAGCGCCAGGGTGACCGGGCGGCAACTGCCGCCGGCCGCGCCCACGACCCCGGCGGAGGGCCCTGTGGGAGCGCGCGATCGCAGGGCATGGCGGCTGCTCCTGGTGCCGGTGGTGCTCGCGGTCATCGCCGCGGCCGCCTTCGCCGGGCACCACCTCGGCGCGGAGGGGGCACTCCGCACGCGGGCGCCGATCGTCGGAATCCTCACCCAGCTCACCAGCGATCAGGGCCCGGAGCTCTCCCCGAGCCTCGCGCCCGACGGGACGTGGTTCGTCTACGCCAGCCGCACGGCGGGGAACTGGGACATCCACCGGCTCCGGGTGGGGGGTGAGATCCCCATGGTGCTCACCGCCGACTGCAAGGAGGACGACACCGAGCCGGCGATCTCTCCGGACGGCGAGCGCATCGCGTTTCGATCGGAGCGGCTCGGCGGCGGGGTCTTCGTGATGGGCGCGACCGGAGAGTCGGTGCGGCGCGTCACCGACTTCGGCTACCGGCCCTCGTGGACGCCGGACGGGCTGGAGCTGCTAGTGACGACCGAGCCGGTCAAGGATCCCCAGTTCCGCGCGGGCCAGGACAGCGAGGTGTGGGCGGTGCAGGTGGATGGTGGCGGGAGGAGGCTGGTCGTGAAGGGCGACGCTCTCCACGCGGTGGCGTCTCCTCACGGCACGCGGATCGCCTACTGGGGCAGCCACAGCGGCGGTATCCGCGATCTCTGGACGGCCCCGCTCGCCGGCGGGGGCGAGCCGGTCCAGCTCACCGACGATCCGGCGATCGACTGGGCGCCGCGCTGGTCCGCCGACGGCAGCATGATCTATTTCAGCAGCAATCGCGGCGGCAACATGAATCTATGGCGCGTCCCCGTCGACGAGGGCTCCGGCCGGCCGCAGGGGCCCCCCGAGGCCGTCACCAACGGGGCGCTGGGGTCGGCGTACGACGCCAGCTTCTCTCGGGACGGGACACGGATGATCTACGCCGTCGGGGGGCTGCGAGCACGGATCGAGCGCGTGCGCTTCGATTCGCAGACGGAGGCTGTGGTGGGGGCGCCGGTCCTGGTCGGCGCCGGCCTCTCCGCGCGGGAAGTCGGCGGGCGCGTGATCTTCGTCGTCGCGAGCCCGAACGAGGACATCGCGGTCATTCGCCCGGACGGGACCGGCCGCCACAAGCTCACGGACGATCCCTACCGGGATCGCATGCCGCGCATCTCGCCGGACGGCCAGCAAGTCGCCTTCACGTCGGACCGCGGCGGGGGCTTCGACATCTGGTCGCTCCGGGTCGACGGCAGCGGCCTCACGCGCCTCACGGCCGGGGGCCGTCTCACGATCCCGGTATGGTCTCCCGACGGACGGAAGATGGCCGCCTACCGGCTGGGAGAGGGCACTCTCCTCTTCGATCCCGGCCGCCCCTGGAAGGAGCAGGTACCCCAGAAGCTGCCGCCCCTGCCTCACCCGACAGAGACCTTCTGTGCCTATGACTGGTCGCCGGACGGCCGAGCGCTGGTCGGATCCGCCGGCCCCGGAGATCCCGGACGCGAGGTGTGGGTCTACTCCGTGGAGCGAGGCGACTACGAGTCCTTCGCTACCGCGAGCACCGTCGAGACACCCGTCTGGCTCGGCGATGGCCGGCGCATCCTTTACGTCGCCGGCGACGACCGGGTGAGCCTGCTCGATACGGCGTCCGGCAAGTCCCACGTGCTCATCTCGGTCGCGCCCGATACGCTGTTCGGCGCGTCGATCTCCGACGATGGGCAATGGCTGTACGTCGAGCGTCACGCGAACGACGGTGACATCTGGATGGCGACCCTGAAGTAGGGCATCTTGCTTGTTGACACGACGCTCGAAGGACGTTTACACAAATGAGATGCGTAGCATGAGGTGTCGGCTGGCGCCGTCGCTCGCCACGCGATGGAGCCGAGATGAGCACCACGAGTCACGTCCAGCGGTTTGTTGAAAGGCTCCTCCTCGACCCGAGCCTTGCGGACGATCTCCATAAAGCATCGACAGCGGCGGAAAGGTCCGCTCACCTCGTGTCCAGGGGCCTGGATCCTAACTTTACCCAGGCGGAGCTGGACGCCGAGCTGGTTCGGCTGAAGCAGGCCGCCGGCGTGCTGGCGCCCCTGGAGAGCACCGTTGCCCACGGGGCGACCGGCGCGCACGCACAGTGGGTCTCTCGCCTGGCCAACCTCGCTCCCGGCAGCGCCCACGCAGGCACGTGCTGCTTGGCCCCGTCCTGACCGCGCCCGAGGTAACCGAGAGCCGAGCTGGATCAGCCCCCGAGCCCGCTGCGATGATGAGGGCGGGCGCTCCGACAGGGCCCGTCCTCGTGCGCGGCGCGCCCCACCGGGCTGCGAAGCGCTTTTTTCAAGGCACCCACCGGGCGGTCGACCCGGCAGCGATGCTGGAGCGGATACGCCCGGTGTTGCCGCTCGCCGGGATCACCCGCCTCGCCGACATCACCGGTCTCGACCGGCTCGGCGTGCCGGTCACGCTGGCCTTCCGCCCCAACAGCCCCACCATCGTCTGTTCGTCGGGAAAGGGGCTCACGCTCGACGCAGCGCTCGTCTCTGGAGCGATGGAGGCCATCGAGATCCATCACGCGGAGCGCGTCACGCTACCGGTGATCCACGCCTCGCACCCGGAGCTTTGCCGCACGATGGCGGTGATCCCGGAGGCCCATCTGCCGCTCGCGCGCGGCTCCCTGTTCCGCTCCGATCGACCCGTCGACTGGACCGTCGGCTGGGATCTCTGCGCGCAGCGCGAGACGGCGGCGCCCTCGCAGATCGTCAGCTTCGCCCGCCCCCCCGTCCGCGGACTGGAGATGATGCTCTTCCAGTCCAGCACCAACGGGCTCGCCTCCGGCGAAAACCTCCTCGATGCGTTGTGCCATGCCCTCTTCGAGATCATCGAGCGCGACGCCCTCGCGTGCCACGGGGCGGTCGGCGAGCGCCGGGAATATCTACCGCCGCGGGTCCGCCCCGAGACCATCGAGCACCCCCTGGTGCTGGAGCTGCTGGCCCGCCTCGACCGAGCCGAGGTGGAGGTGCTCATCATGGACTGCGCGGTGGACACCGACGTCCCGGTCTACACGGTGCTCCTCAGCGACGTGACGGATCGCGGCAACGGGATTTTCGGGGGGCACGGTGCCCACCTCGATCCCCAGGTGGCCATGCTGCGTGCGATCACCGAAGCGGCCCAGTCGCGCGCCGTGGTCATCGCCGGGTCGCGCGACGACGTGTCGCGCGCCCGTCACCGGTGGTTCCGCCGCCAGGACAGCGCCGAGACCCGGCTCCTGCTCCGCGAGCGGCCGGCGCTCGTCGACGCGCGGGTCCGACGCTCGGAGGCGACCGCCACGTTCGAGGGGGATGTCCACGTCCTGCTGGCGCGGCTGGAGCGGATCGGGATGGGCCAGGTGATCGTCTTCGATCTCTCTCGCCCGGAGTTTCCGCTCCACGTGGTGAAGGTGGTGGTGCCCGGGCTCGAGGGGCTCCGCGCGCCCTTCGCGACGGTGGGGCCGCGCGCCCGCGCCTTCGCCCGGAGCTTCGCGTGAAGATCGTCATCTTCCTCGGCCCGACCCTGCCGCTCGACGAGGCGCGCGCCATCCTCGATGCCAGGTACCTCCCCCCCGCCGCCCAGGGGGATCTGCTCTCGGCGGTGACCACGCACCACCCCGACGCTATCGGGCTCATCGACGGTGTGTTCGGCCAGGATCTTTCGGTGTGGCACAAGGAGATCCTCTTCGCCCTCGAAGCGGGGGTGCGGGTCTACGGCGCCTCGAGCATGGGCGCGCTGCGCGCCGCCGAGACGGCGGAGTTCGGCATGATCGGCATCGGCGCCATCCACGACGCCTACCGCAGCGGCGAGCTGACCGGTGACGACGAGGTCGCGCTCGCCCACGGCGCCGCCGCCGACGGCTATCGCCGCGCCAGTGAGCCGCTCGTCAACGTCCGGGCCACGCTCGCGCGCGCCCGCGCGGAGGACGTCGTCGGCGACGACGAGCTCGCCGCGGTCCTCGCCGCCGCCCGGTCCATCTACTTCGTGGACCGCACCTTCCCCGGCGTCCTCGCGGCGGCACAGCGCGACGGGCTCGAAGCTGCGACCGCCGCGCGGCTCTCGCTCTTCGTCCGCGAGCGGTACGTCGACCAGAAGGCCGCCGATGCCCGGCTCTTGCTCGCCACCCTCCGCGATCTGCCGGCCGACGCGCCGCGGCCCCCCCGGCCGGCGATGGAGCCCTCGTACCTCTTCCGCGCCCTCTACGATCGCGATCGGCGCGTCCCGCAGGACGGCGTCGACCTGCCCCTCTCGGCCATCGCGGAGCATGCCGCGCTGCACCTGCCGGATTTTCCGGACGTCGCGTTCCACGCGGCGAACCGGGCGCTGGCGCTGGCCATGGCCGATCACCTCGCCGTCTCGATCACGACGGAGGACGCCGCCGCCGAAGCGCGCCGGCTCCGCGGAAGGCGCGGCCTGCTGGACGACGCGGTCTTCGCGGCCTGGCTCGCCAGGAACCACCTCGCCGAAGACGCCTGGGATGCGCTCATGATCGAGCAGGCGCGGTGCCGCGCCCTCCACCGCTCGCTGCTCGTCGCCCGCCACGTCGAGGGGAGCACCCGGCTGATCCTCGACGCGCTCCGCCTCGAGGACCGCTATGCGCCGGTCGCTGCGGCGGCGGCCCTGCACGACCGCATCGTCCGCGCGCGCCACCCCGACTTCGACGAGCGCGACGCCTCGCCCGAGACGCTCGAAGCCCTGGCGGACGAGCACCGCCTGGAGACGAGCGGCGCCGTCGACCCCGACCTGGACGCCTGGCGCGAGGACGCCGGGTTCCTCGATCGCGACGATCTGCGCCACGCCCTGCGCAAGGCCAAGCTGGCGCGGCGTGCCATCGACGACGCCGGCCGGCTGCTCGCCGGGCTCTTTGCGGGGCCGCCGGGGGAGAAGCTCGCGGAGGAGTGACGATCCGGTTGGTCGCATCCGGCAAAACTTTTCCGCTTCCACTCCGTCAAAGGGCTCATGTCCTACCGAGACGACCAGGCCGCGCTCCAATCCCTCCGGGACGAGCTGCGCCGCGACCTCGCCGAGGCGACCCGCAAGGCCGAGGCCCTCGCCGGCGCCGGCCAGGTCAGGGACGATCTCACCCGCGAGCTCGCCTCGGTGGAGGCGCGGCTCGACCGGGCCCGGTTGCGCCAGCTGCCGCTGCTCGAGAGCATCAAGATCGCCAGCCCCTGCGACGCGAGCTGGGAGGCCATGGTCGGCGACGCGCGGGTGCGGTTCTGCGGCTCGTGCCAGAAGAACGTCTACAACCTCTCGGCGATGGCCAGCGCCGAGGCCGAGCAGCTCCTCGCCCGGACCGAGGGCTCGCTGTGCGTCCGCCTTTACGAACGTGCCGACGGCAAGGTGCTCACCACCGACTGCCCGGTCGGGGTGCGCAAGAAGCGGGTGAAGCGCGTGAAGCGGACCGTCGCCGTCGCCGGCGCCGCGGGCGCGCTGGCGACCATGGCCTTCGGGACCCTCATGATGCGTATGGGCGCGCCCGTCAGGCAAGGCGAGATGCGGGCGCCGTATCCGACCATCTCCACCGCGGCGCCCCCGGTGATGGGCAGCGCCGCCGTCGAGACGACCCCGGTAATGGGGGGCACCGCGGCAGTCGAGACGCCCCCGCTGATGGGCACCGCCGCCGTCCAGGCGCCCGCCGCGCCTCTGCCGAAGCCGAAGGGCGTCACCGCTCGCCGGCCGGGTCGCTGACCGCGCCGGCGGGTCGGAGCTACTTCGCGAACTGCTCCGGCACCTTGCCGCCCTTGCTCGGGTCGTAGCGCTTGAGAAACTCCTCGTAGTGCCCGCGGGTCTTGGCCACCTGCTTGCGCAGGCCGACCAGGGTCTCGATGGGGATCTTGCGGGAGGTCAGCTTGACCAGCCACTCCGGGAGCATCCCCCCGGGATCGGCGTCCACCTGGTAGGTCACCTTGGTGTGCGCGGCGTCGACCGCCTCCAGGTGATAGAAGCCGGCCAGCCGGGGCATGCGCACGACGCCGGAGACGGGGCCCGCGCCCGCCACCCCGACCGACTCGAAGCGGGCCCAGATCTCCCCCTTGCTCAGGCTGGCCTCGACCCACGAGCGCACCACGGTGTCGCGGTCGGACACCGGCCAGGGCGCGGCGATCCGGTTGTACTCGACGCGCTCGAACTCGTTGACCTGCTTGACCACCCGGGCGCCGATGCAGTCCGCCATCCAGTCGGTGAAGTGCGGCAGATCGTCGAGCACGGCGAGGATCTCGAACACGCCGGCGTCGATGGTGCCGACGCCGCGGAACATCGGGAGGCTGCGGCCGGGCTCGGTCTTGGTGGTGACGACCACGCCCTTTTCGGTGGCGTCGGGCCTCCACCCGCTGTCGTCGGCGCGCGCCGTGAAGGGTGCGAGGAGGAGCGCGGCGCCGAGGAGGAGCAGCGGGCGGCGGGGGAGCTTCATGGGTTCGCTCGGGGGGTTTGGGGCAGAGCCCCGAAAGGCGATCACCGCGGGCGTTCCAGCGACTCGGGCTGGGGCGGCTCCGGGAACTCGAGGGGGAAGGAGCCGATGATCTTGAGGGTCTTGGCCTCGCGCTTCACGCCTTCGAGGGCGGCGACGAGGCTGCGGTCGGTGAGGTGACCGCTCACCTCGACGTAGAAGAGGTACTCCCAGCCCTCGCCGGGCACCGGGCGCGACTGGATGCGGCGCAGGTTGCAGCTCCGCTCCTTGAAGTGCTGGAGGATGTCGTGGAGCGCGCCGGGGTGGTCGTGGACGCTGAAGAGCAGCGCGGTGGCGTCGGCGCCGGAGCGCTGCGCGGGCAGGCGGGAGATGATGCCGTAGCGGATGCGCACCTCGCCGGCGTCGGCGATGTTCTCCCGGGCGATCCGGAGGTCGTGGGTGCCGACCGAGCCGCGCGGCACGATCGCGGCGCTGCCGCGGTTCTCGCCGGCGAGCTCCCAGGCCATGATCGGCGAGCGCACGTCGAGCACCAGCGCCCGCGGGTGGTTGGCCTCCAGGTAGTGCACGCAGGCGATGTGATCCTGCGGGGCGACGTAGATCTTCTCGACGTCGGAGGGGTTGCCGCTGCCGTTGACGAGGACGAGGGTCTGGGCGACCTCGCGCTCGCCGACGAGCTTGAGATCGGAGGCCGCGATGGCCTGGATGGTGGGGAAGATGGGCCCGTCCACGAGCGACTCGTAGGGGACCACGGCGAACTCGGCGCGGGAGCGCGCCACCTCCTCGATGGCGGCGGCGGGGCTCTCTCCGCGGACCAGCTCCGCCATCGGCCCGAAGTGGCTGCGCGCGGCCATCCACCCGAAGCCGCCGTCGGCGCCGATGAAGACGATGCGCGGCACCACCTCGAAGACGCGGCACGCGGCGTCGATGGCGTTGAAGATGGGGCGAATCGATGCCGGCTGGAGCGGGGGCGCCGCCGCCTTCTCCAGGGCGCCGAGGTGCACGCCGTCGGAGACGGCAGCGTACCGCGCCGAGCCGCTCCGCAGCTTGGAGAGATCCTGCGCGGCGCGGGCGCGCCTCTCGATGGTGCGCAGGATCTCCAGGTCCATGTCCAGGAGCTTCTGCCGGAGCTCCTCGATACGCTTGCGTTCGTCCATCCCGGCCAACGTAGCACCGGATGGCGAGGCGTGGTCCGGGCCTTCGCGGCCGCCTCGAGGAGCGAGGAGCAGGAGCCTAGGTCGCGGGAGGGGACGAGCTCTTGGCCGGGGCGGCCGCGGGCGGGGCGGCCGTCGAGGAGCTCTCCGACCCGCCGCCGGACGTGCCTCCGCCGGCGCCGCCGGACGTGCCCTCGGAGGTGCCGCCGGACGTGCTCACGGCCGCGCTCGTCGCGGTCGCCGGCTTGTCGTCCGACTTGGCCTCGACCTTCTTGTTGGACGCCGAGCTGTACGCGTCCGCGTACCAGCCGCCGCCCTTGAGGATGAACCCGCCGCCGCGCGAGATCTGGCGCTTGGCGGTGGCCAGGTGGCAGCTCGGGCACTCCGTGGCCGCGTTATCCTTGATGGACTGCTCGAGCTCCCACTCGTGCTTGCAGGACGAACAGGCGTACTCGTACGTGGGCATGGGCGAAACTCCTCGAAGACCGTCGTTCCGGTGCGCAGGCGGATCACAAAATCCCGCGCCGGGCAGCCGGAACTCGACCGACAAGTATGGTCTTGGCCGCCATGTGTCAAGGAGGCGTCCCGAGGGCGGTTCCAGGTTGGGCATTGCCGGGGCGGGGCAGAGCTGCACCGACGAAGGACCCGCCCCCGTCGGAACCGATGGCCGCGCATGGTGGTACGTGACACTACGTACACACCCTTCGCGGCCTGGAGTAGGCTCGCCGCGGCAGTCCGACCCATGCGAATCCGAAAGCTCGAGATCAGCGGTTTCAAGTCGTTCGTCGACCGCACGGTCATCCACTTCGACACCGATGTGGTTGGCATCGTCGGGCCCAACGGCTGCGGCAAGTCCAACATCGTCGACTCCATCCGCTGGTGCATGGGCGAGCAGAGCGCGAGGCACCTGCGTGGCCGCGCCATGTCCGACGTCATCTTCAACGGCTCGGAGCACCGCGGCCCGCACGGCATGGCGGAGGTCACGCTCACCTTCGACAACGGCGACCCGGAGATCACGGCGACGCTCCCGCTCGAGTACCGCGACTACTCCGAGATCGCCGTCACCCGCCGGCTCTTCCGCGACGGCACCAGCGAGTACCTGATCAACAAGACCCAGGTCCGCCTCAAGGACGTCACCGATCTCTTCCTCGGCACCGGCGTCGGCACCAAGGCGTACTCGATCATCGAGCAGGGCAAGATCGGCCTCATCGTCTCGGCCCGCCCGGAGGACCGGCGCATGCTCATCGAGGAGGCCGCCGGCATCACCAAGTACAAGGCGCGGAAGAAGCAGGCCGAGCTGAAGATGGACCAGACGCGGCAGAACCTGCTGCGCATCGGGGACATCGTCTCCGAGATCCAGCGCAGCCTGGCCTCGCTGAAGCGCCAAGCCGCCAAGGCCGAGCGCTACGTCTCCTACCGCAACGAGCTCGAGGATCTCATCCTCCACGAAGCCTCGCACAAGCTCCTCGAGATCATCGCCCTCCACAAGGTCGAGGAGGGCGCCCGCGCCGAGCAGGCCGAGCGCGAGCAGGTCGCCCGGGCGGCGCTCGCGGCGCGCGAGGCCGAGCTGGAGGTGTGGCGCCAGGCCGCCCTCACCAGCGAGGACCGCGCCGAGAAGGCCCAGAACGCCGCCTTCCTCGCCGACAACGAGGTCCGCACCCACGAGGCCGAGATCGCGCGCTCGCGCGACAAGCTCCGCCACCTGGAGGAGCGCCGCGCCGCCGCCACCCTCGAGCAGCACGATCTGGAGCGCAGCATCGGCGATCTGGTGCGCGAGAAGTCCGAGCTGGAAGCGCAGCTCCTCGCCGTCGAGCACGAGGAGTCGGCCGAGGCCGAGCGCGCCATCGAGGAGCACGAGCGCCTCGAGGAGCTGCGCCACGGCGAGCGCACCGCCGACCAGGAGGCCAACGAGCAGCGCCGGCGCACCTCGCGCGCCCAGGCCGACGTGGCCGGGGCCGAGGCCTCGCTCTCCGGCTTCGAGCGGCGCCTCACCGAGCTGTCGTCCCGTCGGGTCAAGCTCGAGGACGAGCTCGGCCGCCTCCGCTTCGAGGGCGAGGACCTGGAGCGGCGCCGCGCCGAGCTGACCCGCCACACCGCCGAGCTCGCCGAGGGCAAGCGCATGACCGCCGAGGAGCGGACGCGCCTCGACGCCGAGATGAAGCAGCTCCGCGAGCAGTCGGTGCTGAGCGACCGCGCCGTCGACGTCGCCAAGAACGAGCTCAACCTCAAGAGGAGCCGCCTGCGCGCCCTCGAGGAGCTGCACGCCCGCCTCGACGGCGTCGGCCAGGGCGTCAAGGCCCTCCTCAAGACCAAGGACGCGTCGCTGCTCGGCCTCGTCGCCGACCGCCTGGAGGCCCCGGCCGAGCTGACCGCCGCCTTCGCCGGCCTGGTCGGCGCCGAGCTGCAGAGCGTGGTGGTGAGCGATCTCGATCGCGGCGTGGCGCTGCTCGCCGAGCTCTCGCGGACCAAGGGCGGGCGCGCCTCGCTCGTCGCCGCGCGGCCCCCGTTCGTCGCCGGTGCGACGGTGACGGCCCTGCGGGGCGACGGCGTGGTCGGCCTGCTCCTCGATCGGCTCGTCTACGCCCCCGAGGACGAGGCGCTCGCCCGCGCCCTGGTGGGCGGGACCGTGGTCGTCGAGACCGCCGCGGACGCCCTCCGCCTCTCCCGCGCGGGCGCCGACGTCCCGCTGGTCGCGCTCGACGGCACCGTGGTGCGCCCCGGCGGGCGCGTCAGCGGCGGCTCGGGCGACGCGGTCGCCGCCGGCATGATCGAGCAGAAGCGCGAGATGCGCGAGCTGCACGAGTGGGTGGCCAAGAAGAGCGAGGAGGTCACCGCGCTCCTCGAGGCGCAGCAGGCCCTCCGCCTGCGGATGACCGAGGTGGGCACCGCGCTGGAGCGCGCTCGCACCGAGGCCCACCAGGGCGAGCTCGCCCTGGTCACCGCCGAGAAGGATCTCCGCCGCGCCGAGGAGCAGATCGGCTCCGCCGACAAGCGCCGCGGCACCGTCGAGCGCGAGCTCGAGGAGATGATCGACGCCCTCGAGCTCGCCCGCGAGGAGCACCTGAGCGCGCGCGCCAAGCTCGACACCGGCCGCGCCGCCCGCGAGGAGGGCCAGGCCGCGCTGGAGCACGCCGAGATGCTCGCCTCCGAGTGGCGCGAGCGCGTGCTCGGCCAGCAGTCGGTGGTGACCGAGCGCAAGGTGCGCGTGGCCCGCGTGCGCGAGCGCGCCACGGCCATGCGCGGCACGGTGGAGCGCCTCAAGCGCTCCGTCGACGAGCTCGGGGTCCGCATCAACAAGCTCGACGGCGAGCGCACCGAGGCCGCCTTCGGCGCCGGCAAGGCCGCCGCCGCGATCGTCACCGCCCGCGAGGCGCTGGTGGGCGCCGTCGCCGAGGCGCAGCGCGCCCACGCCGAGCTCACCGGCGCCCGGCAGGCCCTCGACGAGGCGCGCCAGGCGCTCAGCGTGCGCGAGGCCGACCTCCGCGGGCTCCGCCAGACGCTGGGCGACGCCGCCGAGCGCCTCGCCAAGCACGAGATGGCGCTGCAGAAGCTGGCCATCCAGCACACCCACCTGATCGAGGGCGTGCGCGAGCGCTTCCGCGGGCTCGAGCTCACCCGCGTCGTCGGCGACTACCACAAGCGCAGGCTCGTCGACGCCGCCCACAAGGCCCGCATCCAGGAGCTGACCGAGCTGCTCGACCGCATGGGCCCCGTCAACGTCGACGCCGTGCGCGAGCACGCCGAGGCCGAGAAGCGCTACACCTACTACGCCGAGCAGAAGGCCGATCTGGACCGGGCCCTCGACGACCTCGAGAAGGCCATCGCCCAGATGAATCGGGAGTCGAAGAAGCTCTTCCGCACCACGTTCGACGCGGTCAACTCCCGGTTCAAGGTGCTCTTCCCCAAGATGTTCCGCGGCGGGCAGGCCGAGCTCCGGCTCACCAACCCCGACGACATGCTGGAGACCGGCATCGAGATCCTCGCCCAGCCCCCCGGCAAGAAGCTCGGCAACATCGAGCTGATGAGCGGCGGCGAGAAGGCGCTCACCGCGGTGAGCCTGATCTTCGCCATCTTCCAGTTCAAGCCCTCCCCGTTCTGCATCCTCGACGAGGTCGACGCCCCCCTCGACGAGGCCAACGTCTCCCGTTACAACGAGGCGATCCGCACCATGACGGACCGCTCCCAGTTCATCCTCATCACCCACATCAAGCGCACCATGCAGTCGGTCGACGTCCTCTACGGCGTGACCATGCAGGAGCCCGGCGTCTCGCGGCTGGTGAGCGTCAAGGTCAACGAGGCGGCGCAGCTCCGCGGGCCTCGCGAGGTCCCCGGCACGGCGGCCGTCGCGTGAGGCGTCGCGTGAGGCATGTGAGGCATGTGAGGCGGGTGAGATGTACCGTGAGAGACCCCGGGTGATGGAGCGCCTCGTCGAATCGGCCTCGGGCCTCCGCCACCTGCGCTGGGCCCGCGAGATCCTCGGCACGCTGGAGATGCACCACGAGCACGACGGGCGGCTCACCCCGGTCGAGCGCGACGCCGTCCTCACCGAGATCGTGGAGCTGCGCGCCGTGATCAACGCGCTCAGCGCCGCGGTGAAGACCTACCGCGACTTCCTCGAGCGCGAGCGCACCCGCTCTCGCGGGATGATCCGGGTCGCGCGCTACCTCGAGCAGACGGCCCGCGGGGTGGACGAGCGCGCCGAGGCCGAGGCCATCCTCGCCGGCTTCACCGAGGTCTTCGCCGCGGTGGACGCGCGCGAGCGCGCCCCGCGCAAGCGCTCCCTGCGCGAGGGGATCGAGCGCACGCGCGCCGCGCTGGCGGCGATGGATACGCGCCTCGGGGTCCGGTTCCCGGCGTCGTTCCTCGACAGCCTGTACCCGGCGCTCGCCCGCGGCGGCACCGTCGTGGCCGACGACGGGGACGAGGACGACGACGCGGCGGCGAGGGCCTGACCGGCCTGACTACGCGGCGCGCGCCGCCGCGATCGTGCGCTGCCGGGCCAGGAGGAAGAGCGGGAACATCACGCTCACCGCCACCAGCATCGAGAGCGCGATGTACCCCCAGACGAAGCGGATCCCCAGCCGCCGCGCCTCCACCACCATCCACACGAACGCCGCGAGGCACATGAAGCCGAGGTCGATGCCGATCGACGCCGCGGCCGGGTTGGCGTTCGACGCCCGGATGAACCCCATGACCCCGCCGTTGTCGGGGAGCGCCAGGAAGGCGAGGTTCTGCGTCCACGTGCCGATGAGCGCGGCGACCGCGATGGCGCCGTAGAGCGCACAGAGCGCCTTGTCTTTGGGGTTCACTTTCGCCTCCCGGGCAAGGCTACCCGCCGAGCCGCTCCCGCGCGAGCGCCAGGATGCGCGCGCTCTCCGGGAGCGCGGTGAGGTAGCGCCCGCGCGCGTCGGTATCCGGGATCCGCGCCGCCCGGGCCAGCAGATCGTCGCGTGCCGCCGCGAGGATGGCGTCGCCCGCCCCCGCCTCGCCCGCCGCGTAAAGGCTCTCCGCGTACACCAGTCGCACCTGCCCGGTGCGGTAGCCGGCGCCGCCGTGGGCCGCCGCGGCCTCCAGCACCCCGCGCGCGAGGGTGACCGCCTCGTCGGCGCGACCCTGGCGGATCTGCACGGTGGCGAGCGTGGTGGCCGCGAGCTCCCACACCAGCGGGGTGAGCTGGAGTGCCTCGAGGCCGGCGCTGATCTCGCGCTCCGCGGCGTCGAGGTCGCCGGCGCGGAGCGCGATCTCGCCGAGCATCCAGCGCGCCTCCGCCTCGCGGATGACGTCGACGCCCTGGGGCTTGGTCCGGGCCACCTCGAGCCTCCGGGTGGCGAGCTCCCGCGCCTCGTCGAGCGCGCCGCGCTCGATCAGGGTCATGGTCAGGTAGAACTGCCGCGCCAGCGCGACCAGGTGATCGTCGCGGCTCACCACCATGCCGCGCAGCTCGCGCTCGGCCTCCTCGAACATCCCCAGGTTCCACTGGATGCCGGCGAGGAAGGTCTGGGTGAGCTGGGCGTGGGTCAGATCGTTGGCCGACTCGAAGCTGGAGCGGGCGGCCTCGACGTGGGCGCGCGCGGCCCACAGATCGCCCGTGGCGCCGCCCTCCCAGCAGGCGTGGGAGAGGTGCCGCCAGCCGCGGGCGATGGCGTCGTGCTCGCCGAGGGGGGCGACGAGGGCGTCGACGCGGTGGAGGATCCCCTCGACGAACATGAACTGGGCCATCAGGCAGGTGACCAGGATGCCGATGGAGAGGCACTGGACGACGGCGCCGGTGGCGTCGGGGGCCGGGTCGACGCCCATCAGCGTGAAGAGCGCCTCCATGAACTCCTGCGGCCTGCCGAGCCGGAAGGCGGCGCCCTGCTGGGCGGTGACGCCCTTGAGCCAGGCCACGCTCCCCTCGGGCGCGAGGCGGCGCACCTCGGCCCCGTACTCGCCGGAGCGCTCCCACTCGGCGCGCCACGAGTACACCTCGCAGAGGCCGGCCAGGCACTCGAGCTGCGCGTCGGGGGCGAGGCCGCAGGTGAGCGCGTGCTCCGCGTGGGCGCGCGCCGCGTCGAGGTCGGCGCCGCGGAGCGCCTGCTCGGCGGCGCGGAGATAGAACACGCCGGCGCGGGCGGGCTCCTCGCCGATCTCGAAGTGCTGGGCCAGCAGCATGGTGTCG
>Ga0302267_10002691_pt1 | contig 21139 bp, 25 predicted proteins | sample III_Bog_E1_3_FD_194555 | JGI IMG/M metagenome (GOLD analysis project Ga0302267, IMG submission 194555) | Peat permafrost microbial communities from Stordalen Mire near Abisko, Sweden - III_Bog_E1_3 | ecosystem: Environmental > Terrestrial > Soil > Wetlands > Peat | place: Sweden: Abisko... | reverse complement strand
CATTCCGGAGTTCTACGAACGCGATGAATCCGGCCTGCCAGCCAGGTGGCTCGGGCGTATCCGTGAGAGCATGGCGCGGCTCACGCCGGAGTTTTCCGCGACGCGCGCTATCCGCGAATACACTGAGAGTCATTACCTTCCGGCCGTGTCGCGCTATCGTGATCGTGCAGCGGACGACGGTGCGCTCGGCTCGAGCCTGCTCCAATGGAAGCTGGACATTGATCGGCACTGGAGCAATGTACGATTCGTGAGCACTCGAATCGACACCCACGATGGCCAGCATTTCTTTGAAGCCGACATTGCTCCCGGATCGCTCACTCCGGATCAATTTAGAGTAGAACTCTACGCAGATGCATCTCACGGGACGGGCTCTTCTCTTGAAACGATGAACGCCACGGGCCCCTGCACAGACACGCCGGGCGCTTTCACTTATTCAACTCAGGTCTCCGCAACTCGCCTCGCCAGCGACTACACCGCGCGAATCGTCCCATACCATGTCAGCGCTCTCGTGCCGCTCGAAACAGACCGGATAGTCTGGCAACGCTGATGACCAATCTCGGGATCATGGAAAGGGCGAGGAAACTCCTGGGTGCGGCAGGTCGTGTCGCAGGGGAACAAGCGGCAGAGAACAGGCGAGCCACAGAAGAACAAAACGTGAAGCGCAGTAACGACTCTGCACAATCCACCGGTCAACCTATTTGGATGGAAACGGAAGCCAGAGTTACGGATTGCCGGCATGAGTTTGTCCGGACAAGCGCGTTAACCCTGCGAATCACAAATGACCTCGACAATTTGATCATTTCTTTCACGTACTACGCTCACGCACAAATCTACTACAATCACTTCAAATCGCCAGTTGCAAGAACGCAGGGTGAAGTGTTCTCCGTCTACTACAACGCCCTGAATCCGCGACAACACTCCCTCTCACCATCAAGGATCGTGAACTGGCATCCCCTTTCAGATACCACCATCCTCGGCTTCATATCCTTGTCGGCCCTTCTCCTTTGCATAACCGCTGGCTAACGCTGGCACTACTCCTTTTTCGGTCGAAGCAACTTTCAGCCGTGTCAGTTCCGATCAACAATCGACGGTGCGAGGAAGACAACATGGGCCCACTTCGAGACTCCACTGCCCCTTCTGCTTCTGCCCTTACGGGTGAAGACGCAAGCCGGACGTACCCGCTCGGTCCGACGTTGACTCCAGATGGGGTAAACTTCAGCATTTTCTCAGCCCATGCCACGCAAGTAGAGATCGTATTCTTTGAGCACACCGACGCCCAGCAACCGGCCCGAGTCATAAAGCTCAACCCAATAACCAATCGCACTTCACATTACTGGCACATCTTTGTGCCAGGAATAGTGGCTGGGCAACTCTACGGATACCGCGTCGATGGTCCTGGAGAGGCCAACGACGGAAATCGGTTTGACTGCCACAAAGTTCTGATTGACCCCTACGGAAAGGGCGTTTCCGTAGGCCAGCACTATGACCGTTCCGCTGCCAGCCATCCCGGAGACAACGCGGCGACCTCGATGAAGAGCGTTGTTGCTGACTTGAGTTCTTACGACTGGCAAGGAGATCAGCCGCTCAACCATCCATTTCGCACCACGGTAATCTACGAAATGCATGTAGCTGGATTTACGCGCCATCCGAACTCAGGCGTTACCGAATCCAAACGAGGAACGTATCTGGGAATCATCGAAAAGATCCCGTATCTCAAGTACCTCGGAATCACGGCGGTCGAACTCTTGCCTGTATTCCAATTCGATACTCAGGGCGCCCCGCCTGGACTCACCAACTACTGGGGATATGGGCCAGTGTCCTTCTTTGCCCCGCATCTCGGATACAGCAGCGGCAATGACCCACTTATCTGCTTGGATGAGTTTCGAACCATGGTGAAAGAACTGCATCGTGCCGGCATCGAAGTAATTCTGGATGTTGTCTACAACCACACCGGTGAGGGCGACGAGAATGGACCAACACTCTGCTTTCGTGGGCTCGAAAACAGTTTCTACTACATACTCGAGAAAGATAAAGCCAGGTATGCCAACTACACCGGAGCCGGTAATACCCTCAAGGCCAATCATTCCATTGTGAAACGCCTAATTCTCGACAGCTTGCGGTACTGGGTCGCTGAGATGCATGTGGACGGATTCCGCTTCGATCTGGCATCGATATTTTCGCGCAACGAATCCGGCGAGCCCATTTTGAACCCTCCCATCGTTTGGGAGATCGACTCCGACCCAGTCCTTGCAGGCACAAAATTGATCGCGGAAGCCTGGGACTCCGGAGGGCTTTACCAGGTCGGTAGTTTTGGCCAGGATAAATGGAAGGAATGGAATGGACAATTTCGGGACGACATCCGAAGCTTTGTCAAAGGCGACGAAGGCACCATCGTGAAGATTCGGGATCGAATCGCAGGGAGCCCCGATTTGTATGGCAAGGAGAATCGGCCTGCAGGACAAAGTATAAATTTTGTCACTTGCCACGACGGATTCACCCTCAACGATCTTGTCTCATACGATTCCAAACACAACGAGGCGAACCACGAGTCGAATCGGGAGGGGACAAACGCGAACCTTAGTTGGAATTGCGGTTTTGAAGGCGCCACAGTCAGTCCCGCCGTCTACCAATTGCGGATGCGGCAAATCAGGAATCTGCTCGCGCTTACGCTACTCTCCGTTGGGACGCCAATGTTGCTGATGGGAGATGAGGTGTGCCGAACCCAGCAAGGAAACAACAATGCATATTGCCAGAACAATGCAACCAGTTGGTTCGACTGGAGCCTATGCGACATCAATGCTGACCTGCTCCGCTTCGTGCGGCAACTGATCCATCTCCGCCTTCACTTCGACCAGAACCCTGGTGGAGCACAAACGACACTTCAGGATTATCTGAGAAAAAGCCGCATCGAGTGGCACGGCGTTGAAATCGGAAAGCCTGACTGGGGAAGGAACTCGCACAGTCTCGCATTGTCCATGCACAACTTCGCATGCACACGGGTGCGTTACATCGCGATCAACGCATATTGGGAGCCGCTTGAGTTTGAACTCCCATTTGTCACTGGGGCCGTACATGAAGGCTGGCTGCGCCTCCTGGACACTACTCTTCCCGCTCCGGACGACATTGCCGACGGAGCGACGCCCTTTCACGTGCGAGATTCGAGCTACAGAGTCAATTCCCGGTCCATCGTCATGCTCGATTGCGACCAGCAGACAGGCGGAGAGCCTCAGTAGCCAGTCTTGGAGGACCGAGAAGCGCACTTCCTGGTGGATGCCTTTCTCAAGCAGATTCGTTGAATCAACGATTCAATGACCGTGTGGGAGACACACTTTCGATCATTCATTCGGTATTCAGGCCGAGACGGGACAGCTTCGCGCGTGTAGATTTGCAGTCTGTATGAAGGATGCCGTGAATTCCAAGGCCCTCAGCGATTTGAATAAACATCGGGGTATTGTCGATGAAGATCGCATTTTCAGGCTGCACCTGCGCCAAATCTAGTGCAAGCTTGAAAATTTCCACGTCGGGCTTGCGCATTTGAACGAAGCTGGAGGATACGAAGCAGTCCGACAATTTGTCCAGGCCGAACTTTTTGCTCCGAAATGCATTCAACTCGCGAGACTCATTGCTCACAATCACAATCTTTAGTCCAAGGTTGTGCTTGAGTTGAATCGCCAAATCGAACATCTCAGGAAATGGCTTCGACTGCGCAAACATGAACTTCTGAAATTGAGTTCGCGTGAAACTTCGCCTTTTGTAGAACACAACCAGGTTCAAATACTCCTTGAGGGCCAGTCTTCCCACCTCGAAGACCTCGAACGTCAGGTGATGACGGGCTTCCATCTCGACCCACTCCAGTTTGAAGTGCTTCGCAGCCCGCTTGCGAGCAAGATGATCCCAGCCATCGGTGAGAAGAACATCACCAACATCAAGAAATGCGCAAGTAATCTCTGTTGCTTTCTTCATCGGCATTCTTTCCGAAAGCCTACTCGAAGGGGTGACCTTCCACTTGTTTATCCCAAAAGGATGCTGATCTATACCTTTGCCTCCGGCGCGTCTGCGACAGCGCCCGGCGGGAGTCTTTCCGGCAAGTCAAGCCGCGCGACTCCAATCCGGTTGTCCGCCATTCCGTAATAAACGTCGAGGCGATCTGGAGTGCCAAGATCGTCGCGCCGGTCGATGCCCGTCGGGAATACAACATTGGCAACGGTTCCGTCGCGCTCCTGCGGAAGCGTCGGCGTCAACACCGGCTCAACCGAACGATAACGAATGACTCGCGGATGCTGCTTTGAGAGCACCATCACTCCCGCCGAGTAGCACAGAGGATGTCCACCACCATTAACCGGCAATTCGCTCACGCCGTGGTAAACAATGAGCCAGCCATGTCTAGTGAGAATGGGTGGCGTACCTGCGCCAATCTTGAGTCGCTCCCACGGCGACACTGGAGTTGCCAACCTGTGATGAGAAGTAAACTGCGCAAGGCGATCCGGGGCACGGCTCTTCCAGGCTGCCAGGCAGTATGAAATCCAGATGCTCTCCCGGTCGAGATCCACCTGACGCTTTCCAGGGTTCAGCGCGGTCTCCTTCGGCCGTGTACCTGCAAACAGTGGGCGATGGAGCATGCCAAGTTCCAGTTTTCCAGTCGAGTCAGGTATCGCGACAGGAAAAAGGCTCGCATCTTTATCATCTATGTCCGCCAGTTCGATACCGTGCCAATGAGCATAGGTTGCGAGTCCCAGCCGCTTCCAGTGGAATAGATCTTCAGATTCCGCTATTGCTATTCGTGGTCCCAGTGGTGAGAATGCCGTGTAGGTCATGATGTAGCGCTTGAGTGGCTCCACGAACGTGACACGTGGATCCTCGCATCCACCGCCTCCCGGCCTCAGCTCATACTCGGCTTCGGGCTCCAGTGCGATTCCAAGGCGCTCCACGCCTGTCGGATCGCCTCCTCCATTGAACCTTACCCGTGCGATTCCGATCCGCGAATAATTCCCCTTCGCAACCATCCGCGGAAAGAGATACAGTTCGCCATCGAGGCCTCGAGCGACTCCCGGATTAAGAACCCCTTCCATTTCGCGCGGATTACCTGGCTCGGGCTCCATGATCATGCCCAATCGTTTCAACCTGAATCCGCTCATCGAATCTCCTCGCCCGCTTGCTACATTTGGCGGGCTCACTTGTCACCCAGGCAGGCAAGGATCGTCTTTATTACAACGTTGGTATCGTCAGGCCCTTTTACAGGAATCGAAACAACACCTGCTTGTTCAGCGGGGTAATCGTTCCCGCCAGGGAACAATGCGTCCCCGATGTAAACCATCTCTTTCAACGAAAGGTGAAGCGTGTCCCGCAGCTTTCCTATCCCGTAGGCTTTGTCGATGCCCGGCTTGGTCACATCGATTGAGGTCGCGCCTCCCATGCGGATGGAGAACTCCGGGAGAAGCTTCTCCAGAATCGCTGTAATCTTCTTCCGCTTTGAAAAGTCGGGGTCCCACTTTTCTTTCTCTGCCAAAGGCGCTTGCTGACCGAGTGCGGAGAATGTGACCTGACTTCCACGATCCTCGATCACATTGCCCCAAACCTTGTCTGCGCGATAGCCCGCCTCTCCCGCCGCCCTATCCAAAGAGTCGATGATCTTCTTCCGTTGCTCCGCAGAAAGATCCTCTGAATAAAGCTCTGTCCACTTCTGGTCGTATTGAAAGAATTTCGTTCCGCAGGTTGGAAGCAAAGACAAGTTCGCGAGGTCGGAGTCATGTGGAAGGTCGGTAAGGAGCTGCTTTTCAAACTGAGCCCATGCACCTCCTGAGATCACTGCCACTCTGACAAAGCCAAGGAGGTCACGCAGCAGGCCCGCAGTCTCTGGCGCAAGGGACGACTTGCTTGGGGCGAGCGTGCCGTCCAAGTCAAACACGATGAGCTTTTTCATTCATCTCCAAGTCTGAGATCCTGTTGCACAGCTGGTTTCTTGAGCCCTCAAGGAATAGCGATCTCCAGCAGCGTCACCTCTCCGCTGGATTGAAACTCGCACACTCCGACCTCTGCCGGCAAAATCCAAATATCGCCCTTCCCGACCGCATATGGAGTGACTTTATGCATGATCTGGCCTGAGCCCTTGAGGCAAACCACAATTCGGGGCTCTGCCGTAGCTCCCACAGGGAACGGGTCTTCCCCGATCAATCGCCACAAATGGAATGCTGGACAGTCGAAGAGCCTCTCCCGCTCAACGGGCGAACTCGTCTCAACGCGCGCCGCGACCAGCCCTGCATCGCTCGCGCCGAAATCGATGCAGGCAAAAGCCTCATCAACCTGGAGCGGCCGCGGTTCCTTGGTCTTCGGGTCGATATGGCCCCAATCGTAAAGTCGAAACGTCACATCGCTATTCTGCTGAACTTCAAAAACCACAACGTCATCGCCCAGCGTGTGCACGGTGCCCGCGGGGATGAATACTGCATCGCCCGGCTTGGGAACGATACCCACAAAGTGGTCGACAACGGTTCCATCGTCGAGAGACTGACGCAGACTGTTGGCTGTTGTACCCGGTGTCAGGCCGGCATAGATATGGCTTCCCTTTTCAGCTTCAATCACAACCCACGCTTCGGTCTTTGCCGTATCCCCCGCAGGAATCAGCGCTGGCTGAGCATCGCTGGGATGTACCTGAACAGAAAGCATCTCGTGCGCATCCAGAAACTTGAGCAACAATGGAAAGCGGCTGAAGCGCGAAGAAAGCTTCCCCATCAGCTCGTCTCGGAACTGCTCCATTACTTGCCCTAGCGTCTGGCCCTTCAGCGGTCCATTCGCAACAATGCTTTGATGATCGGTGCGGTCGCTTAGTACCCACGCCTCGCCAATAGGTCCATCGCCCGGAAGCGGCGCGGAGAGGAGACTCCCCAGGCGGCGCCCACCCCACAGTCGATATTGATAAATCGGATTAAACCGGAGCGGATACAACGGCAACTGATTCATGCTTTGCCTTCCAACCTTCCTGTGCGCAGGGCTGCGTTTGGACGCATTCGGTCAGTCTTTTTCCATTGCCGGGGAATATTCGCCGCGCCGCGCTGCCTGGTTGCAGCGCGCGCGATGAAGCAAAGCTCGCTGTGCGTTGACAACATGGGTCTGGTTGCCACTCCAAATCTCTAGCGCGGGCTGCTGGATCGCACGGGCAAACGAAAAGGCAAGCGCCCAGGGTAACCGCGATTTGAATCTCACATTCATCGTATTCAAGCGCGCCGAAGCCAGCTCTGGGGACTGGCCCCCCGACAAGAACGCAATCGCGGGAACTGCAGCGGGCACAGATCGCATGAGGCAGTTCACGGTGGCGTCGGCTACCTCTTCCAATGTCGGCTGAATCGTGCAACCCATTCCCGGGAGCACCATATTTGGCTTCAGGACTAGGCCCTCCAGCAAGACTCCTTGCGCAATCAAATCGATGAAGAGCGTTCGCAGCACTTCGCCCGTAACCGCGGAACACTTCTCCAGCGAATGGTCCCCATCCATGATGACCTCGGGCTCTACAACAGGGACGAGACCCGCCTCCTGGCATAGCGCCGCATAGCGCGCCAGTGCATGTGCATTGGCCTCGATGCAACCCCAACTCGGAAGTCCAGGGCCGATCGCAATTACCGCACGCCATTTTGCAAAGCGTGCGCCCATCTGAAAGTATTCGGCCAGGCGGTCGCGCAATCCGTCCAGGCCCTCAGTGACTTTCTCACCGGGATGCAGGGCCAACGCTTTGGCGCCTGAATCCACCTTGATGCCGGGAGTGATCCCCGCATCAATGAGGATTTTGACAAAAGGTGTACCGTCGTTCTTGTGTTGGCGAATGGTTTCGTCGTAAAGAATCGCGCCGCCGATCGCCTCACCTAGACCTGGGGTGGTCACAATCAATTCGCGATAGGCTCGTCGAGCTTCGACGGTCTGAGGAATCGCAAGCTTTCCAAACCGCTTGTTACATGTCCCGTTGCTCTCATCCATCGCAAGCAGACCCTTGTGATCGGCGAAGAGCAAGTTCGCGGTTTCTATCAGTAATTGCGCGTTCATTGTGGTCAACTCGCCTCCCTTTTCCCACTCCCTGGGCCTGAGTCTGTGGCATCAAGAAAGTTTCAGCTCGTAGAGCTATTCAGGCGGAGCAGCCAGAATCTGCTTCAGCGAGTTGATGGCCTTCTGCGCCTCAGCGAGTTGAGCCTGAGCCTGATCTCGCGTCGACTTCGATAGCGGCGTCTGTGCTCCGGTTTGATTGCCAGTCATTGGTCCTGATTGGCCCGGTGCCGTTCCAAACAAAGAGCTTAGCGCCAGGTCGAGTGTCGGCTCCATAACGACCTTATCGCCAGTCGCAGCAATCACCCGTTTAAGTTGAGGGAAGTTCGTACCTTCAGCCTTCAGATAGAGAGGAACGACGTAGAGGAATGAGTTCTCGATTGGAATGACTATGAGCTTTCCCCGAATCACTCCCGATCCCTTCTGATCCCAGAGAGTAAGTTGTTGCGAGATGAGGGTACTCTGGTCGATCATCGCGCTGATCTGGTTGGGTCCAAAAATCAGTTTGTCTTTCGGCAACTCGTAGAACAGCATCCTTCCGTAGTCCGGGAAGTCACACCGGGCGGCCAGCCAGGCGATCATGTTGTCTCTTTTTTGTGGCGTGAAGGGCGTCATCATCATGTACTCGAGCTGCTGGCTTCCTGGCAGCTTCATCAGGATGTAGTAGGGATCCATCGCCGCAACTGCGCCGTCGTACTTTTCCTGCGGCGCGACCCACAGATCCTCTCGGTTGTAGAACACTTGCGGATCGGTCATGTGGAAAGTCTTATATTCATCCGCCTGCATCCCGAACATGTCTTCCGGGTAGCGGAGGTGGCTCTTCAAGTCCGCGGATAGCTCGCTCAGATCCTTGAAAACACCGGGAAATGCGCGGTTGTACATCGCCAGCAGCGGATCCTTGGGGTCCATGACGTAAAACGACACCGTGCCGTTATACATATCCACGACAACCTTCACTGAATTGCGAATATAGTTCATCCCCTGCGCTGAGCCGCTCGTCTGGACGTTGGAATACGGGTAGCGATCAGAAACCGTATATGCATCCTGAATCCAGTACTGCTTTCCTTCACTCAGAACGGCATACGGCACCTTGTCCAGCACGAGAAAAGGAGCAACCTGCGCAACACGTTCCTGCACGCCTCTCCAGATCTGTATTCGACTCTCCGGTCGCAGGTAGCCAGTCAGGAGAATATTTATGTCTTTCTGTGTCCAGGCAAAGAGGAATCTCTTCCAGAGGCTGTCGATTGGTATACCGCCTGTCCCCTGGTAGCTCGCATAAACATTCTCATTGCCCTTCGGGTAGTCGAATTCCTTGATTCCAGTGTTTACGATCTTGTAACCCGGCGCGACATTCCCGAAGTAGATTTCAGGTTGCGTGACTTTGAGACCGAACTGGGATTCGGCCGGCACATTTTCAAGCAAATACTGCGGAAGACCGCCTCCGGTCGAAGTCGAGACGAAGTTCATCACCATGCCCTCTCCATGCGTGAACTCAAGATTCTCGTTCACCCAGGTCTGGGCGTCCGCGGGCAATTGGGCCGCGAGTTCCCGCGGGGCGAGCATCACCTGATGAAAACCATCCGCAAGATGATAACGGTCCACATTCACGTTATAAAACTCGTAGTAAAGACGAATCGCTTGTGTCTGTTGATAGGTCTGAAGCAGGGGGCGGGAGTCCCAAAGGCGGATGTTCTGAATCGTATCCTGATTCCTCGCGATCACCTCGGGCGTCAGATCAGCGAGCGCAGGGTAAGCGGTCTCCTGAATTGCGTCCAGCTTGTATGCTTTACGCGTGAAGCCAATGTAATGGTTCAGATAGGGAATCTCAAGACTTAGTTCGTTGGGCTTTACGATGAAAGTCTCGAAGAGCAAAGGCAGTGCCAGCACGGCAACTACATATAGCCCTGCGTAAATCGCAACGCCGCCGACGATGTAGCTAGCGCGGGTACGGAAGAAACTGACAGCCAGCAGCACGCATGCCAGCGCGGAAGTCCCGGTCATCACCCACAGAGCGGCTTGTGTGGCGTGTGCTGCAGCATAGCCAGCTCCGTGCACCACGCCGAGTGTCGAATAGACAAGCTCATAGTGGTCCAGAACGAAGCCCCAGCCCAGGTTGGCCACGAGGATGAACAGCAGCACGATAAAGTGCTGACGCGCACCGTCGCCTAGCGAGATCTTTCCGGTGGACTTTGACTGACGCGCCGCAAACACCGTGCAGAATGTAAGAACTGCAAGCGCCGAGACCGTCAACACAGTGATGCTTCCCTGCAGCAATTCATAAAAGGGAAGCCGGAATACATAGAAACCGAGGTCGACACCAAACAGCGGGTCCGCGATTCCAAATGAGCCGCCATACCTGAAACGGAGATAGGTGTCCCATTGGCCGGAAATGCTCAGCGCAAAAATCACCGAGAGAACCACAATTACGAAATCAATCGCGAAGACTAATTGCCTGGGGCTAATGTCGACATTGATCGTCCTGCTCGCGTCAACCGGGTGTTTGAATTCCTTGTTAAAGAAGCCTTCTCCGTCCACAATGTCTATATTCCGCGCGGCAAATCGAAGATTCAGCCACAGGTAGAACACCGCAACGACGAATCCAATGCCGAACATCACCCACTTGATCGACAGAAGTGTCCAGAATATGCCCGCGTAGTCGAGTTGGCTCATCCAGAGCCACTTTTGAAGAAGGCCCAGGACGACCGAAAGGACTACGCCAATTCCAACCAGCGCAAACAGGCCCCACCTCACCAGAGACCCGATGGACGGTGAAAGGATCCGACCCGCACCTCGGTTCGGCTCGGTCTTTGGGGGTGTGATTCTTTCAACAGCTGTTGCGCTCATAGTCCTCTCCTCAGCACCCCAGGTGTTGCGGGCTATCGCGGGGCTGCCCTGCCCACTATCAGAGAAAACACAGCCGCGAGTCCGGTCAATTATGACCAGCACTTCATCTTGTCTGCTATCTAAGATTCTGTTCTAACGAGATTAAGGCTTGGATGCAGAAGGCCTTGTTTCCAGGCTCTTAGCCCGGCAACTGGATTAGGCATGACTGGCTCTTGATCAATAAGTCAACTTCATCAGATTGGCGTCAGCTAGAAGAGCAGAGTCAGTGCGGCGAAGTGCGCTTACATACAGATACCGGAAGGGGTACAGCTCGGATCATGACATTATTGGATGCACCAAATTACGACGCCGCACGTGCGCGGCGCACGACGAAATTGCTGGTTGCGCTGTTTGCAGCGGTTGTGGTGTGCGTGGGTGCGACCTGGTGGATGTGGAACTGGCCTGAGGAGCACAGAGTGAACGGGTTTCTCGCGACAGTTCAGTCCGGAGATCTGTCGAAGGCCTACGGTATTTGGAACGACGACCCCGACTGGCAGCAGCATCCTGAGCTCTATAAACAGTATGGCTTTGAGCGGTTCCAGAAGGACTGGGGGAGCGCGAGCGATCACGGGCAGATTCACACCCACAAAATCGTCATCTCCAGATCGTGGGGCAACGGCGTCGTCATGGGAGAGGACATCAACGGAGACAAGACGCCGGTCTTTCTCTGGGTGGACCGCAAGACGAAACAGATTAGCTTCTCTCCAGTGGAGTTGTACAGACCTATCTGGGACGAGCGATTGCCTTGATTTTTCGGATCTCCCGGGGCAGATGTTCTTTCCAGGCATTCGGATCAGCAGAGTAAGGGAAGCATTGCTGAGTTGGCACCCAAGGGTGCAAGCCGCCCCTTGGCCTAAATCATATGAAGTCTTTCATGGAGGAAGGTTAGTGCATGAGGATTGGATACAACAATGCCACAGAACTCGGCCCTCGCCAAGTGGAGCCTTACATGAAACTCAAACAATCATTCCTTATCGCTTGCCTTGTATTGCCTGGAACCGTATGGGCGGCGGAGGCGGCTCATACAGCTACGGCCGACCAAGCGGCGGTCGTCTATGGCAACAATGCATTCGCGGTGGATTTGTATGGGCGGTTGCGCATGCAAGACGGCAATTTGTTCTTCTCGCCCGAGAGCATATCCACCGCGCTTGCCATGACGTATGCGGGGGCAAGTGGCAGCACCGCCTCCGAAATGGCGAGAACACTGCACTTCACTCTACCCCAGGACAGGCTGCATCCGGCGATGGGTGCGCTACTAGGCGACCTGAATGCCCCTCATAACGGATACCAGCTTCGTGTTGCCGATGCACTCTGGGCACAAAAGGGAAATACATTTCTCGGTGATTTTCTCCAGTTGATGAAAAACGATTATGGTGCGGGATTTAATCAGGTGGATTTCAAGGACGCGACCGAAGCGGTGCGACTGACGATCAACAAATGGGTCGAGGAGAAAACCGACGACAAAATCACGAATATGCTTCAACCCGGTGTGCTCACTTCTCAGACAAGATTGGTGCTGACAAACGCCATTTATTTCAAAGGAACTTGGCAGACGCAATTCGACAAGGCGCTAACAAAGGATGAGGATTTCCATCTATCACCGGCTAATACGATAAAGGCGCCTCTGATGCATCGCGAGGGGCCCTTCAAATACTTCAACGGCGGAACATTTCAGGCTCTGGATCTTCCATACAAGAGCGACGAGCTTTCGATGATCGTCATCCTGCCCACTGATGCGGGCGGTCTGCCTGCGCTGGAACAATCGCTGACCGCATCGAACACCGAGTTGTGGCTGAGTGAGTTAGCGGCAGTTCCGAATGTCATTCTAACCATGGCCAAGTTCAACATGACGCAACAATTTGGCCTCAATGGGGCGTTGAGTGCTTTGGGGATGCCGCAAGCGTTTGAAACGAACCTAGCGAATTTCTCAGGGATGGATGGGAAGCGCGACTTTGTAATGTCGGCAGTGATCCACAAGGCTTACATCGATGTTGACGAGCAGGGAACCGAAGCAGCGGCGGCGACGACCGTGGTGATTCGTCGAAGGTTGGCAATTCGGTCAATCCGATTGCAGGCGCCGGTGTTTCGCGCGGACCACCCGTTCCTCTTCTTGATTCGCGACAATCGCTCCGGCTGCATCCTGTTCATGGGGCGCGTGACCGATCCGACAAATGAGAATTAGCAATGTTCTGTTGCAAGGACCCCTCTGCAAACATCGTCACCCACGTCCACGCGGGCGACCGTGTTTCCAAGAGTCCGTCTCCGCAAGCGATTCCGCCAATCATGACCGCCAACCTCAATGCAGACTCTTGCGCTTGAAGACTGAAGGAGCCAAGTTGGGGATGTTGGGAAGTATAGAGTAGGGTCCCGTTAAAGTCTCCAACCCAACGACTCGTTCGGCTCAAACAGAGAGGTTATGTTCATGACAACTTTGCCAATATTGGTTTTGAATAGCGGTTCCTCTTCCATCAAGTTCTCGGTGTATGGAACCGGTGCCGGCGAGCCGCGAAAACTCAACGAAGGATCGGTCGACGGCATCGGCACCGATCAGGGTGGATTCTGGTTGAAGGACGCCCATGGGAAAAAGCAGGCGAATGAGTCACCTTCGATTCCCACCCTCGCCGCTGCATTCAAGCTGGTGGCTGATGCGCTGCATTCGAAAAACATCCCCGCACCCGCGGCCATCGGCCATCGGATGGTCTCAGGAGGCCCCACGGTTCAGACGAACCAGCGCATAACTGCCGCACTCGTTGACGAGATGGAGCACTATAAGGCCTTTGCCCCCCTGCACACACCCATCGCAATCTTCATCATGCGGGAGGCTATGCGCCTGTTCCCTGGTATTCCAAACTTCGTTTGCCTTGACACTTGGTTTCATCGCCACATGCCCGAAGTCGTCACCCGCCTGCCAATTCCGGAAGAGTATGCCGCATTGGGCGTGCGCCGCTACGGCGCACATGGCCTTTCCTACGAATCCATCGTTTATCGGCTTGCCCCGGCCGTGCCGCCCAAGCTCATCGTCGCGCATCTTGGAAATGGCGCCTCCGTCGCGGCCATCCGCAATGGACAGGGCCTGAATACCTCCATGGGCCTTACGCCTCTTGGGGGCGTCATCAGCGGCTCACGCACCGGCGATATCGATCCAGGCGTCCTCCTGTTTATCCTCCGCAGGATTGCCCGGTCAACCACAAATGCCGCCGAAGCAGCCGACCTCTTGGAAGCGGTGGTCAGCAAGAAAGCCGGACTCCTCGGCGTGAGTGAGATCTCCAGCGACATGCGCGACCTTCGCAACGCAATCTCCAAAGGGAACGCGAAAGCACAGCTCGCCGTAGAGATGTTCACCAAATCAGTAGCGAAATGGATCGCTGGCTACGCGGCCGAGTTAGGCGGCATGGATATGCTAGTCTTCACTGGCGGCATCGGAGAAAACGACTTTGCCACCCGAACTGAAGTCTGCGCGCGTTTGGCCACGCTTGGCATCATCCTCGACGCATCTCGAAACAATGTCCAGTGTGCAGCGGTGATCTCGGCAGATCACTCACCGGTCATGGTTCGCGTCATTCCTCCCGCCGAGGATCTCATGATTGTAAACCACGTTGTGCGGTTGCTGGCGAAGAGGCTGCCGCACTGATCTGTTGCCTGACCCTGTTAATGACGATCCGGGGACTCTTGGTCGGACAATTCAACGGTCCCCGGATCTTTCTTAGACTGCGGCCGGCTGAACCCACCGCGATATCCCTACCTCACACCCTCATCCCGCAAGAGTTTGCCACGCCGTTCTTCGTACTCCTCGCTCGTGATCTCTCCTCCTGCATATCTCCTTTTGAGAAGCTGCAAGGGTGACTGTAGTTCCCGGTAGGTGGATCGGCTCATGGGCATCATGAACGAAAAGAAGACCATCCAAAGGAGGATCCAGAATACCCACCAAAACCAGTGCATTCCCCAAAAATAGTAGTACATAGCTCATCTCCCAAAGTGCGCTCGTGAAGGTTTCTCGCCTGGTGCCAATGAATTAGGAAATGTCTTCACCGGATAACGCGAGCTTCATACTCCTAACTGAAATGAGGAATTGCCTTCCAACGGACGGAATGGGAAATACTTCGTGACAACCCGATACTCAGTGAGATGAATCTACAACTGGCAGCAGTGATGCAACTGTCCACAATTGACCATGATCCGCGAGTAGAACTCCGGCAGTGTTCGCGAACATCGGGGACCTGCAATTCTACCGCAGCTTTTGAATCTCCCTTCGTCGTCATGTATCCGATTGAACAGCCCCGAAACAGGCAACGTGGAAGACTCCACTTGCAAGAGATAAAACGCTTTCTGGAAAATGGAGACCACATGCCTCAAAGCAAATACGACAATGCAGCTGACTTGCATATCCATGCAGCCCATGCCCACACTGCCGCTGCTGCCGCGCATCATCGCGGAGACCATGAGGCTGCGGAGGAGCTCAGTTCAAAGGCCCAGGACTATTCAATGATGGCTACTGATAAAACCGCTGAGATCGCGAAGCAAGCCTACTCCCATCTAAAGGCATAGAGCGCTTTCAATCACCACTCGAAATTCATCGGAGACATGCACAATGGCCGATTCAAATACATCTTCAAATTTGCGATCGAGCCGCCTCGTGTATCCCGAAGCTCGACGAATGATTTTCGGTGGCGATTCAGTCTCCACTCTTCAGTTGGCGCCAAACCTACGACGCCCGGTCAAGATAGCAGTGATTGGAAACCATCTTCCCAGGCAGTGTGGAATTGCAACTTTCACGACAGATCTGTGTAATGCGCTAGCTGCCGAATACGGAGCCGCCCAGCTATCGGTGGTGGCGATCAATGACGGGCAATCTTCCTACCTGTACCCCGAGCGGGTGCGATTTGAAATCAGCGAAGGTGATCTCGCATCTTACAGAGCGGCCGCAGAATTCTTGAATGCAGCGAATGTCGATCTTGTGTGTTTGCAGCATGAATACGGGATTTTTGGAGGCAAATCAGGGAACTACATCTTGGAACTGCTGAAGCACCTTAAAATGCCGGTGGTGACAACCCTCCATACCGTACTTCGTGAACCGAATCTGGACCAGCGCGTTGCGATGCACAAGATTGCCGCGCGGTCTGAGCGCCTTATCGTCATGAGCCAATACTCCTCGCGTATCTTGCAAGAGATATTCAGAGTCTCCGCAGAGAAGATCGACTTAATTCCTCATGGCATCCCCGACCTGCCGTTTGAGCAGCCGGACATGTATAAGAAGCGTTTCTCTTGCCAGGGCAAGAGTGTCCTTCTCACGTTTGGGCTGCTTTCTCCTAACAAAGGGTTCGAAAGCGTGATCCAAGCTATGCCGAGCATCCTCACCAGTCACAGCGACACTGTTTACTTGATTGCAGGTGCCACTCACCCGCAGATCCGGGCTCGGGAAGGAGATCGCTACCGGCTTGAGTTACAGGCCTTGGCGAAGAAGCTCGGGGTGGAACAGCAGGTCCTTTTCGTCAACCGGTTCGTCAGTCCTGAAGAGATGGCTTCGCTGGTGGGTTCGGCCGACATTTACATCACGTCCTACTGTCATGAAGCGCAGGCTGTATCGGGAACGCTGGCATATGCCATGGGCGCCGGAAAGGCCATCATCTCCACTCCGTACTGGTACGCCGCGGAAGTGCTGGACAAGGGACGCGGAGTGCTTGTGCCGTTTGAGAACCCAGCCGCCATCGCAACTGCGACAATCTCACTCCTGGCCAACGACGAAGCACGTCAGGCGATGCGCGAACGCGCCTACCTATATGCCCGGCCGATGGTCTGGAAGCGGGTAGCGCAGTCCTACATGGCCGCTTTCCTGCGGGCTCGCGACCATTGTGAGGAGAAGGTTCACATGAGGTTTGCCATCCAGGCTTGCGCAAGAGATACCGAACAGCGCGTTGTGAATGCCTGAGGAGCCAAGAAGCGCAACTGCTTGTCCAATCCCCAAATTGTGAGCATTTCGGGACAGACATCCCCCTTGCGAGTTGAGGATACTTGCAATTCGAGCACTGCGACATGCTCCGACAGGTTGCATTCTGTCGCTTCAAGGGCCAGCTACTTCCTTCATTCTACGAGATAAACTGTCGTGACGGGCAGTGAATCCAGATCTGGCTTTCAAGCTTTCAACCCACATTTGAGCAGCAAGTGCCCCCGGTCTAGGGGCAGTGGCCGAATCCAGAAAGTGGCTATCCTATGGCTCACACGGGAATTCAATCAATCGGCGAAGAACCGGGATTCGACCTTGCACACTTCCTTGCATGCGCTGGAGTGGGCAGAAGAATTGTTCACTGCGATCCAAAAGGCGCCTTGTTCTCACAGGGCGATTCGGCCGATTCCATTTTTTATCTCCAAAGTGGTCGGTTAAAGGTTACGGTCGTATCGGCTAACGGCAAGGAAGCTACGATTACTCTCCTCTTCGCCGGAGACTTTATCGGAGAAGATTCGCTTACCGGAACCGCTGAACGGCGATCGGTCACCGTAACGGCAATCACGTCGTCGAATGCGATGAAGATTACACGAAGTGAGATGATCCGGGTGATGCACGATGAGCATGCATTCTCAGACCTGTTCTTGTCTCACCTCCTGGCTCGCAGCATCCGAACTCAGGCAGACCTTGTCGATCAGCTCTTCAACTCGAGCGAAAAGCGACTGGCAAGGCTCCTCCTTCTAATGGCCGAATACGGCGAGCCTGGAGAACCGACAAAGTTCATTCCTCCCGTCACACAGGAGACCCTGGCAGAGATGGTCGGCACTACGCGTTCTCGCGTCAGCTTCTTCATGAATCGTTTTCGAAGACTCGGGTTCATTGACTACAACGGCCGCATCCAGGTTCACAAATCGCTTCTCAAGGCAGTCCTTCTCGATCACCTTCCTGAGCACAACTCTCAGACACCGCGCATTTCCCCCAAATCGGAAATCTATCCTATCCGCTCAATCGCCAAGCTTCGTGCATAGAGAAGTCCAAGCTTCACTGCGGCACCCGGATCTTCATTCCCTTGCTGGACTTAGACGGTGCGAGTGCCCTCAGCCCGAAGGAACTTAGATCGCCTATCAGCTCGAAGAAGCCCTTTATGATTTTCATGCCTGGCATTCCCGCTTGCCATTCAGTTCTCTTGGGCAGGCGTCTTTTCTTAAAGATTTACGGCGATCCAGCGTTATTGGCCGCTTCTTTATTGAGACTCGTCTCCATCATTCCTCGTGTAGTCCAGAATTGGATACCTCAACAGTATCCCCGGAAATGCGAGCCAGTAGCCTCACGCCTATTTAGCCGCAAACTCAATCACCTTATGGGATTTGAGAAGCTCAAGTGTGGCGCGGGCTGCCTGAGCGGAGGACGCTGGATTCTGACCTGTGATGAGGTCTCCATCCACTTGGATGAATGGTCCCCAATCCGGCCCCTTCGCGTACAGGCCGCCGAGCCGTTTCAATTCGTCCTCTACAAGGAACGGGACGACTTTGGTGAGTTGGGCAGCCTGTTCCTCGGTGTCAGAGAATCCGGTCACGTGCCTGCCCATTACCAATGGAGCGCCGTCGCGACGTTTTACGTTCTTCAGGGCACCTGGTGCATGACAGACAAGGGCGACGGGCCTGCCGGCGGCAATCGTGTTCTCAATCAGCGCGACAGACTCTTTGTTGTTCGCAAGATCCCATAGCGGCCCGTGGCCACCTGGATAAAAGACCGCGTCAAACCGGCTTGCCGTGAGGCTGGAGAGTTGAAGTGTATTGGCAAGCGCATGCTGCGCTGCTTTATCCTGCTTGAAGCGCTGAGTGGATTCGGTCTGTGCGGCAGGCTCATCGCTGCTGGGATCGAGCGGTGGTTGCCCGCCTTTGGGCGACGCCAGCGTAACGCATGCGCCTGAATCGAGGAAGACATAGTAGGGAGCTGCCAGTTCCTCCAACCAAAAGCCGGTCTTTCTGCCTGTGCTGCCTAACGCATCATGCGAAGTGAGAACGATGAGAATCTTCATATTCGAGCTTCTTTCTATTCTCAGACCAGATTGGGGTCTGCACTGAGAATTACAGTTTTCAGGTGCGCTCCATTGAAAGCGGGTCAGTCATCACCGGCCTGCCAGCGCCAACCGAATCCGGCGTCCTATCAGGAATCGGGTTTAGATGGGCCTTACACGCATCAGTGCGGACGGCTCGTTTGCAGCAACGGCCAAGAGAATGAGTGCCGCACCCACATACACGAGTGGGTCGTGAACCTCCTCATAAGCGACAGCAGACGCCTTCGTCGTCATACCATCGCGTTCTGCTGCGATCAGGCGGAAGCATCGCCTCAATACGAAACACCCGATTGCGGAAAGAAACATATCCCACACCGCGGCTCTGTATGCACGAATGTGACTGAACAATGAAGTCATCATCGCCTCACCTTACTCCAGCCAACTTGGAATGGATGAGCACTCTTGCTCCTTAAATGAGCTCATGGAGGCTAAGCCATGGTCAGAAGGAGGTAAAAGTGTAATAAGAGCGCTGCACTTAGTGAATATAGCCTCTTGACCGGCATCGCTCACTCCTTACCCAGTCTGTGCAGGGGTTGGTTGTGCGGGGTGAAAAGGCCTCTGGAGCGTACTCGAGGAGGTCCATCTGCCCCCAGGCGCGTTCAGAGGGTTTCGGTACGCTTGGAGGATGAGGTACGTTTGCAGCAGCTCTGTCTGAGACAGTACATCTTGCCCTTCATCCCCACGACGTGTACGTGATGGGTGAGCCGGCTGGTTCAGCTCTTCAACGTGCACCTCGGCACAGATCACATGGAGCGCCGCTATCAGGCGCGCCAACTGATGAACCGCGAGGTATTGCTGCAGCCCCATCTGAACGGCCCACGGCTGGTGCTTGGCGACTTCAACCAATGGACACGCGGGCTTACCATCCGGCTCATGCGCATTGAATTTCATACCTTCCGTCCGTGGCATGCGGTGCGCTTCCCCCTGACGTTTCCCGGCATGTTGCCGTTGCTTTCACTCGATCACTGCTACTACGAGCCGCCCCCTACGCCAGTTAGGCACCAAACTTTGGCGTAGCCGCACAGCGCTGATCGCCTCGGACCACCTGCCCCTGGTCGCCAACTTCGAGCTCGCCGCGTGAGCGACAATAACTCCCGGTGTTTGGTCCTTCGGGAAGCTGCACGGAGAGCCCGCGCATGAAGCATTGAAGAGGATAAATCAACGAATCCAAGTCATTTGACTGACTCTGACAATTGCAGAACTCGGCTGTGACAGGCATTTCTGCTGCGCCAGGACACCAACAGTAGACTCTTGATGACTTACAAACCCCCGGGAACTGCCCATTCTCATTTCTCCACATCTATCTCTGGATACTTCCGCTTGACCGCCGCAACGACCGCTGCGTGTTCCCGCTTTCCGCTGGACCGGGCCAGCGCATCTCGCGCGTGCGCAGCATCCTCAATCGGGTAGCGCCGCGTCTTCGGATAGACAAACTCCCCCTGGGGGAGTTCCTTCTGCTCCTCATACGTAAGCTTTGTCATCGTAATTTCTCTCGCCCTTCCTGTTTCAAGCTTGCTCGCCGATTGGATGAAGGAGCCTAATTCTGATTTGCTTCTGCGGCCCGGACCACTTCATCTTCCTCTTCCGACTCATCGTCTTCCTCTTCTTCAGTGGCTTCATCGTCCTCAGATTCGTCGAGATCGTCATCCTCGCTCCTGGCCCTGTAGATTTGCCTGGTCTCGTCCTCATCCAGGATATGAGCGATTTTAGCTCTGTTCTCATGCTCTTCGGATGTTGCCGGAACCACTCTGAGTTGCCGTGTACTAGCCTTCATGAGGTTGCCTCCTGGATGTCACTTGCTTCTTGCGGATAGAACGTTTTCGAAAAGAACGGTATGAATCGGACTACTTCATGCCGCGAAGAAACTCAGAATCCAGTTTGGGCATTTTCGAGCGACGATGTTGTTCCCAATTGCACAACTGATTGAGATCGCCTGGCCTGGCGTGCGGTTCGCCTCTCGGATGGTTGTCTTCTGTGACGGGATGCAAGGTAGTGTCCGATTGCTCAGCGGTGGCAGAGGGCAGGTGTAAGACTTTAGGGGGCAATGACGCCTTAGGCCGCAGTTCGACAGCCAGGCACCTCAATCGCGCATTATTCAAACGAATCAAACGCAGTGCCCTGGAGAACCCCATCTCCCCGCTCCAGCAGCTTAGTGGGACGGAATCGATCAACTTAAAGGAGTAGATAAGCGTTTATGAAGGCTGCCA